>QMCE01000700.1_pt1 | contig 31440 bp, 27 predicted proteins | sample 1821851 | NCBI WGS metagenome assembly QMCE01 (sample SAMN09453174, study PRJNA476694) | Termite gut metagenome, whole genome shotgun sequencing project. | isolation source: worker | host: Odontotermes sp. | place: South Africa:Pretoria | collected 2016-01-28 | reverse complement strand
GAGACTGTCTGCTGTCCCACCCTGGCCGAACTGTCCGTGATTCTCGCCTCCGCCGCCCTGTACATCGGCAACGACAGCGGCGTCACCCACCTTGCCTCCGCAGTCCGTGCGCGCGACGGTCGCAAACCCCGTGTCGCCGCCGTATTCGGCCCCAGCAACCCTGCCGTCTGGGCGCCTCCCGGCACCCTGCCGCTGCCCGCCGCCCCCGCCCTGACCAATCTGACCCCGGCACAGGCATTCACCGCCATACAGCGCACATTTTTCAGCACAACGCGGTAAACCCGCCAGGGCGTGTCGGCCACCGGCGGATTGCCTCGCTCACTTCACGATGTTCTTCGGTTCCCTGCCCGAAACAAGCGCGCCGATGTTGGCAACGGCAAGCTTCAGGACATTCTCCGTGATGAGCGGCATCCGGTAGAACCAGTCGGAATACGCGCCCGCGACATGCGGCGTGAGGATGACGTTTTCCTGCTGCCAGAGGGGGTGCTCCGGCGGAAGCGGTTCAGGCTCCGTCACGTCGATGAACGCGCCGGAAAGGCGGTTGTTCCGCAGCGCGTCCAGCAGCGCGTCCTGATCCACGATGTTTCCCCGCGCCGTGTTCAGGAGCACAGCCGTCGGCTTCATCAGCGCAAGGCGCGCCGCATTGATGAGGAAACGGTTTTCCGCCGTGCCGGGAAGGCAGAGCGCCACCACGTCCGCGCGGGGGAGCACCGTGTCCAGAGCGTCCGGAAGATACTGCTCGTCCACATGCTCCGGCTTTTCCCCGAGCGGAACCCGGAGGCCGATGACCTGCGCGCCCATCACCTTGACCCGCTTCGCGAATTCGTTTCCGATATCCCCCAGTCCCACGATAAGCACGGTGCTCCCGCTCACCATCCGCATTTCGCCGATGCCCTTCCAGACGCCCTCTCTCTGGCGGTCGCGGTAGAGGGGAAGATTCTTGTACAGCCCCAGCAGCCCGGCAAGCAGGAACTCCGACACCACGACCCCGTACGCCCCCGACGCGTTGCAGAGGAGCGCTCCCTCCGGCATGGCGCCGGGCTGTCCGTAGGCCGCCGTTCCCACTGTGTTCAGCTGGAGCAGCTTCAGGTTTTTCGCCGCGCGGAGCGTGTCCAACTTGATGTTGCCGACGATGACTTCCATATCCCCGATGTTCGATGGAGCGGGATCCCCGGGGGCGGCGTACTGAATTTCCGCGGAAGGCAGGGCAGCCTCCAGCAGGCGCTTCTGTTCGTCAACAAGCGGCAATACGCAAAGTATCTTCATGCTCGTACCCCAATCGTGTCAGTTCATTTGTCCTCGAAACGCCGGACAGCGTCCATGTCCAGCTCCAGGCCGTGCCCTGCTCCCGCAGGCGCGGTCACCCGGCCGTTCTCCGCCAGCACGGGGTTTTGCAGCACCTTCTGCAGCAGGAACAGCGCGCTCCCGCCGTCCATGTATTCCAGCATGTCCGCCTGCGGGTACGCCAGCGCGGCCTGGACGGAAATATCGTGGCACCAGTGGGGCGAAATCCGCAGCCCCCTGTATTCCGCAACAGCAGCAAGCTTCGCGAAGCCGGTGAAGCCGCCCACATAGCAGATGTCGGGCATCAGTATCTGCGCCGCCTCCAGATCGATGATGTCCCGGAACTGGGCCATGGTGAAATGCGCCTCACCAATCGCCACAGGCATGGGCACGTTCGCCGCCACCTGAGCGCAGCCGGGCGTGTCGTCCAGGGTGACGGGTTCCTCCAGCCAAGCGATGTCGTACCGGGCGAGGCGCTGTGCCAGCGGGATGATTTCGTGGGGGCGGTAGCCGCAGAAGGCGTCGAGCATCAGCTCTTTGTCGTCTCCCAGAAGCTTCCTGCAAAAGGCGACGCGCTGGAAATCCTCCTCCCGGGACGCGCCGCCGATTTTCATCTTGTACGCGGAAAATCCCCGCTCCATCGCGGTGCGCACGTCCTTTTCCAGATAGTCCAGCATGGCGGGCAGCGTTCCCGATTCGGCGGGATAGTGCCCGCCGCTGTAGTAGACGCGCGCGCTGTCCCTGAAGCCGCCCGTGAGCAGCCTGTGGACGGGAAGCCCGGAAGCCTTCCCCATGATGTCCCAGAGGGCGATGTCGATGGCGGAGAGCGCGCGCAGGGCGATGCCGCCCCTGTCAAAGCGGACGGGGCGGGAATCGAACATCTTCTGCCAGAGGCGGCGTATGTCGAGGCGCTCGCCCACGAGGAGCGGCGCGAGAAGCTCCGCCATCTGCTTCGCGAGCGGCATCCCGAAGGCGAAGCCCCAGCCGGACAGTCCGCCGTCCGTTGTGACCGTGACGAGGGTGTACTGGCTGGAGGAAAAGCTGAAGGCGGAGTTCTTCACCGGGCGCTTCAGGGGAATGCTGATGTTCCGCGCTTCCACGGACTGGATGATCACGGCGCTTCCTCCTTCGCAATACCACGCTATTTTCCGCCCGGGTACGCTTTCGGCTTGCAGAGCACTTCCTCCACCCGGGTGTCCAGAATGCGCGACGCGGGCGCGGGGAGGACGACAGCCGCCGTATCCGCGCCCGTGCGTGTCCCGCCGACGGCGATGACCCGCTCCCCGTAGGGAATCAGCCCCGCGTCCGCGGCCATGGCGGCAATCTCGACGCAGACCTTCATCCCGTCGCCGAACATCCGCAGGGAGTGCGCAATGAGTTCCACAGGGTAGACGCCGCCGAAGACGGCGCTCAGTCCCCGCTCCGCGCCGCTCAGCAGGTGGCTCGCCCGGACGAATTCCACGCCCGCCCGCTCCAGCTCCTCCCGCACCCCGTCCTCCATCGGACGGGGTGCGCGGTTGCTGCCGTATTCCGGTGCGGGGCGGACGCAGACGAGGCGCAGTCCCTTCGTGTCGAGGGAGAGGAGCGCACGCATCGTCTCCCCCGAATGGGAGGCGGTGATGACTGTGCCGATGCCGCGCTCCCCCGCCCCTTCCACCGCGATGCGCAGCGCCTGTTCCGTGTTCGCGGGGCCTGGTTTGTCAAAAAGCATCGCAGCCTACCTTTCCCAATTGTCGGGCGAACGGTACACGACGACGCCGTCCAGCAGGGTGGCCATCGTGGCGAAGTACCGCCTGCCTGCGCGGATTTGCCCGAGCGCGTCGCCGAATTTGACGTCGCCGTCGACGATTTTCAGGATCGTGACGTCGGCGCAGGTGCCCTCCGCAAGCGTTCCCAGCTGATCCGCCATGCCGATGATTTTCGCCGGGGCGGAGGTGACGCGCGCAATGATGTCGTTTTCCGTCATGCCCAGATGGAGGAATTTCGACATCACGTGCGGCATGCCGTAGAGGGGGAATTTGTTCCAGGTGCGCGTCGTCAGATCCGTTGTGATGACGTCGGGGCGGAAGCCCTGCGCCATAGCCGGTTCCGCGACGGCGAAGGAGAAATTCTCCAGCCCGTGGCAGGAGTCCATGATCACGCCCCGCGCCTGCGCCTTGAGAATGGCGGGGAGCACCTTGCCGTCGCTGCCGAAGATGCTGTTCCCCGTCCCCTGGTACATGTGGCAGAACACGTCGCCGGGGGCGAGCGCGTCCGCGACCTCGTCCAGCGGCAGGACGGAGTTCGTGATATGCGTCACGAGGGGCTTCCCGAAATGCCGCGCCACTTCCAGCGCCTTGAAAAAGACCTTCGCCCCCTCGTCCTTCACGATATTCTTGCTGATGCGCACCTTGAAGCCGTAGATTTTGTCGCCGGCGATTTCGAGGGCGGCCGTGAACTTGTCCATGTTCCAGGTGTCGGGGTGGAGCGGTTCGGAGAACTGGTGGTTCGCTTGGCCGACGGGGCAGACGTGGAGCATGATTTTTGTCTTGATCGCGTAGGTGTTCAGGCGATCGAGAAAACTGCGGTAGGTGGCGACGCCGGAGCAGCCCGCGTCCACGACCGTCGTCACGCCCTGCGGCAGCATGGCGATGTCCGGGTTCAGGCCCGAATCCGTCGCGCGGTCGAAGATGTGGGCGTGGAAGTCGATGATGCCGGGCGCGACAATGCAGCCCGCCGCGTCGATGGCGACGTCTCCCTCCATGCCTTCCGCGTATGCGACGATTTTGCGGTTCTTGACGGCGATGGTGCCTGTTCGATCTACGCCGTTCGCCGGGTCGAGGACTCTGCCGTTTTTGATGAGAACATCCACGCGCATGGGACAACCCTCCTTGAGAACCATTCTGTGAAATTTTTTCTATGCCGCCGCGGGGGATTGCGCCCCTTGCCTGGACACGCGGTACGCGTTTCCGAGAATGAGGGCGGTGGCGACAATCCCCACGCCGTTCAGCCACAGGGGCTGCGGCATGATCAGGAAGATGGAGCAGGGAAGGAGCAGAAGGCGCTCCAGCCAGTTGAGGTTCTTGAACGCCCAGCCGAACAGGGGGAACGCCAGAATGACGCAGCCGACCGTCGCTGTGAGGAGGGCAAGGGCGACAGGCAGCCATTCGCCGTTCAGAAGGAGCGAATCGTCGAACAGGAAGACGAAGGGGACAATAAAGCCGGCGGCAGCCATCTTCATCGCCTGGATGCCTGTCCGCCACATGTTGCCCCCCGATATGCCTGTCGCCGCGAACACAGCCAGCGCCACCGGGGGCGTCAAATTGGAAATGGTGCCGAAATACAGGATGAACATGTGCGCGGCCATGACGGGAACGGTCAGCTTGATCATGGCGGGCGCCACGAGAATCGCGAGAACAATGTAGCAGGCGGATGTGGGCAGTCCCATCCCGAGGACGATGCTGACGACGGCGGTGAGGAGGCCGAGAATAAGCAGGGACGAGCCGGAGACGTCGGTGATGACGGCGCCGATTTTCAGCCCGAGGCCGGTGATGTTGATGCAGCCGGTGATGATGCCGGCGAGAAGGCAGGCTGTGGAGACGCTGACCATGCCGCCGACCGTGTCCTTGCATATGCCCAGCATGTTCTTCACCGTATAGCGCTTGTGGTCGATGAAGAGACCCATGATCAGCGTGCCGATGACGACGAAGAGCGCCACGCGCTGCGCGCTGTAGCCGACAGTCATCAGGACGATGAGGGCGAGGAGGGGGAGAAAATAGAACCAGCCGCGCTTCAGGACAATCCACGTTGTCTTCGCGGGATCGCCCTCCGCGACGGGGATCCGGTTCTTGCACGAATAGCTGAGAATGGACGAGGAAAGCGTCAGGTAGTACAGGACGGCCGGCACGAGCGCCGCGAGGCATATCTGCGCGTAGGGAATGCCTGTCGCGTCCGCCATGAGGAAGGCCACCGCGCCCATGACGGGGGGCATTATCTGCCCGCCGTTCGAGGCGACCGCCTCGACGGCGCCGGCTGTGTCGCTGTCGAAGCCTTTTTTCTTCATGAGGGGAATCGTGAAGGTGCCGGTCGTCACGACGTTCGCGGGGCCGGATCCGTTCACCATGCCCATGAGCATGCTGGAGTACACCGCCGCCTGCGCGGGGCCGCCCCGCACCTTCCCGAAGAGGGCGAAGGCGATGTCGACGAAGAATTCGCCCGCGCCGATGAAGCCGAGGACGCTGCCGAAGAGGACGAACATGAAGATGAAGCGGGTGGACGTGTTCAGCGCCATGCCGAACATGCCTTCGTTGCCCACCATCAGGTAGCAGGCGAGGCGTTCCACAGACATGCGCGCGGAGCGGAAGAAACCTGTCAGCTGGCTGCCCCACAGCGCGTACGCGAGGAGAACGATGCACAGGCCGGGGAGCACCCTGCCCATGCAGCGGAAGCCGAGGAGAAGGGCGACGAGAACCTGGATGATGGAGATCGCCTTCTGCCAGCCCGTGTAGATGCCGCCCATGGCCACGAGGTTGCTGCGCATGTCCACCAGGGCGAGGACGGCGAGGACGGTAAGGATGATGAGGGCGAAGTCGAAAATGCGCCCCCCCTTGAAGCGGAAGGGGCGAACCAGCAGGAAGTACACGGCGATGAACCCCCAGTGCACGCCGCACTGCTCCGCCGTGGGCAGGAGCAGATACGGCGAGGCGACGAGCATCTGGAAGACGACCATCGCCACCGCGACGAGAGTCGCCAGCCCGTCGCAGACGCTGTCAAGCGTGCTTTTCCGCGGCGCGGCGGATTGTTGTTCATTCATGAAGTGTCCCTCATTTCTTTGCCTGCATCTCGCGCACCCATGCGGGAGCGAGATCGGGGAGCGGCTTGTTCGCCTTGCGGTTGTTTCCGTATTCGGCGATGACCAGTCGGCGTTTCGCCTCGTAGTCGTCCTTTTTCCGTGTTTCCGCAATCACCTCCTCAATCCTGTCGCGGGGGATGACGGTGACGCCGTCGCAGTCGCCGACGACGAGGTCTCCCGGATTCACCGTGACGCCGGCGCAGACGACAGGAACGTTGATTCCGCCCGGATCCTTTTTTCCGGGGCCCCGCTGCATGTACCCTTTCGCGTAGACGGGCATCCCGAGGGCGGCAAGGCCGGTTCTGTCGCGGACCATGCCGTCGACGACAATGCCTTCGAGGCCGATCGCCTCGCCGGCCGAGGCGATGAGGTCGCCCAGATACGCTTTCCCGTCATAGCCCTTCCCGGCGATGACCATGACGTAGCCGGGCTTCGACTGGTAGAGGGCGACGTGGATGGGGAAATTGTCGCCGTCCTTCGTGTCGACGGTGCAGGCGGTGCCTATCATGGTTTTTGCGGCGTCGACAGGCATGAGGGAGGCGTCCATGCAGCCTTCACGCTCGATGCCGAGGGTTTTCATGCCGTCGCAGAGCTGGGCGGGACTGAATTTTTTGACCGCGTCGACGAGTTCCTGCGGAACAAGTTCGGGGAAATCGCGATAATCGCCTTCGGACATTCGTACGCTCCTGGAAAAGGGGGGGGAAGTATACCGCCGTTCGGCGCTTCGGGTCGGGCATTTCAGAATCCCCGACCCGAATCCCCGAACGGCTCTGTTTCAATCACTGTCTCGTGATGCCGCCCTTGGCGGCCATTTACTTGATATAGCCCATTTCCTTATAGTACGCTTCCGCGCCCGGATGCAAAGGGATGAACGAAACCCCGACCGTCTCCGGAGAAATCTCCCGCGTCGCCGTGTTCGTGCCCTGGTAGGTGGGCAGCGACTCCATCATGTACTTGACGAACGCGTAGGCCGTCTCGTTCGGGAGGTTCTCGTGGGAGAAGAAGCAGGTCATGATGCCCAGCGTCTCCACGTCGTAGTTCTGGCGGGAGTAGGTGCCGGCCTTCATCGTCGCGTGCCGGAGGTAGGGGAACTCGGCGGCCATCTGGTCGATGATGGGCTGTTCGATGGAGAGGAAGTAGAAGTCTGTCGTCGCGAGCTGACCCTCGATGCCGGCGAGGGGCGCGCCGCCCGTGAGGAACGCGGCGTCGATGTCGCCGTCGGAGAGCTTCTCCGCGCCTTCGCCCGTGTCCATGTAGTAGGGATCCAGATCGGTTTCCCAGTTGATGCCGTACTTCGAGAGAATCTGCTGGCAGAAGTACACGTAGGAGGTGCCGGACGCGCCGAGGCTTACTTTCTTGCCCTTGAGATCGCGCCAGGACTTGATGCCGCTGTCGGCGCGGGTGTACATGTGGATGACGGAGTTGTACAGGGACGCGATCTGGCGGATGGGCTGTTTCCCGATTTTCGCGTAGGACAGCTCGCCGTTGTACGCGCCGTAGAGAGCGTCCGCGTTGCCCATGCCGATGTCGATGTCGCCGGAGAGGGCGTAGGCGATGTTTTCCATCGATCCGCTCGTGGACTCCACGAGGACGTGCATGTTCGAAACCTTGTCGACGGCGGCGCCCACGGCCGCGCCTACAAAGTAGTACATGCCGCTTGTCGCAGCCGTGCCCATGACGACCTCGCTCGTGACGGCGGAGGCGTCGTAGGCTGCCGCATTGGCGCGGCCGGAGAGAGCCAGCGTTGCGGCCAGAACGATGCAGGATGCACAGATGATGAATTTCCGCATGGTGTTTCCTTTCGTTTCAAGAAAACCAAAAAAATCCCTCTGTTCGCGCGAATTCGCCGCCGGCGGCGGGGAAGAGACGCGCGACGCGTTCGGTGTGCTCGTTGCGGCGCCCGGGCGCGATCGGGACGGGGTCAGATCCCCGTCAGCGACCGCGGGTTGTCGCCGTTCATCCTGCGCACTTCCTTCTCGGAGAATCCGCTCGCGAGAAGCGCCTTCGAGAACTCCAGCAGCCCCTCGTCCGGGAATATCCCCGTGGGCTGCCCCAGATCCGTCCCGAGAACGACATGCTCGCTCCCGACCTCGCGGATCTGCTGGGCAATCACCTCGTACTCCACCTTCCCCGTCGCGTAGGTGGTGTAGCAGTGCTCCACATACGCGCCGTAGGCAATCAGCTCCTTCTGCTCCTGAACGGTGTAGAAGGTGGTGGGGAAGGTAACATGGGTGATGAGGAGCCTTTTTGCGCCCCGCTCCTTCGCCCCCTTCGCGAGCGCGAAGGTCTCTTCGTGGCTCAGGTGCCCCGTCGCCAGCACCATCTCCCGCTTCGCCGCGATGTCGATGACGTCGTAGGTCGCATCCGTCAGTTTGCCCTTGTCGTCGAGAATCGTGACGGGGGGGCAGCTGATGTTCTGCTTCTTCAGTTCCATGACGATGTTCGCCCAGAAGGGGAGCTTCCGGTTCGGATCGGCGTTGGGGCCGAAGAGCGCCTCCTGCTCGTGCTTCGCGTCCGTCGTGGGAAACCAGATGAGCTTCGCGCCGGACATGGACGCGAGCTGCACAGCAATCGGATTGATGCCGCCGACAGCGCTGTTCAGGGCGATGGCGCCGGTGACGTTGACGCCGGGACAGATTTTTCTGGCCAGGGTGGCGCGTTCCGCGGTGTTGAAGTAATGGCTCTTGATGATGTAGCCGTTCATCCCCGCCTCGGCCATGCGTTTCGCCAGATCGATGTCGTCCACCTTTCTGTTCAGGACGTCCGGGCCGGAATGGATGTGCATGTCGAAGGCGTTGGCTATCAGGTCTTTCATACTGAGGCTCCTCCTTTCAGATGGAAGCGGAAAATGACAAAACACCCCGGGCGCCGTCGCTCAGGGCGAAGGCGGGTGGCGAGAAGGGGGAAGTGCACTGGCAGTGGGTACAGCGACGGCAGTCTGTTGTGATCGTGCATGAAGTATCAGATGAATCCGGTTAATTTGACTATACAACAGGAAATACTATAAGTCAAATTCATTTTTTTGTTGATACCCATAGCAAAAAGGCATATCCTTGCATGACCGGAAGGAGGAAATCGCGATGCCGAATCAGCGGAAATTTCCGTTCACCAACAGGGCGCTGGAGTACGTCACCGCGGTCGCGGAGCACGGGAGCCTGACGAAGGCCGCCCGCACCCTCTACGTCACGCAGCCGTCCCTCAGCCGTTTCATCCATACGATGGAGACCCGCATCGGCGGAAAGCTGTTCAACCGCGTGGGGAACCAGTTCCTGCCCACCCACCTTGGCGAGCGCCTGGTCGCCTTCGCCCTGCAGATCCGGCAGGTGGAGACGCATCTCGGGAACGAAATCGTCAAACTGGTGGACAGCGGCGTCGGCCGCATCCGCGTGACCCTGCCCAGTCTGCGGAGCGCGTTTGTGCTGCCTGTCATCATCCCGCCCTTCCGGAAGTTGTACCCCGGGGTGGAGATTCATCTTCTTGAGGCGCATGCGGGCGCTCTGGAGGAGAACCTTGTCGCGGGGAAGGCGGATTTCGCCCTGATCAACACCCCTGTCAAAAGCCCGCACGTCGTGTCCAAATTGATCAGCCGGGATCAGATACTGCTGGCCGTGCCCGCGGATCATCCGCTGGCGGGTGCGGGGAAAAAAATGAAGGGGAATCCGTATCCCGTGGTGGACATCCGGATGTTCGCGGAGGACGAATTCATCATGCAGTATCCGGATCAGCGGACGCGGCAGGTGGCGGACACCATGTTCCGGGAGGCGGGGATTGCGCCCAGGATCATGCTGGAGATCAAGAGCATCGAGACGTCGTTGAAGCTTGTTTCTCTCGGATGCGGCGTGTGTTTCGCCGCGGAGGCTTATCTGGAGGACAAGGCTCTCCGCGAGCGGATGCGGTTTTTCTCCCTGAACAACCCGATAGCCATGACGCACCTGTCCCTGTGCTACCTGGAGAACAGCTACATGCCGGCGCATTTTCTGGATTTTATACGGATTGTCGGTCTCTTGTCGAAAAACGATGGTTAAATCCAAAGTGTCACGAGTCCTTTGTACCGCTCAGGACTGCTCGATGATGATGTTCAGGTTGTCGAGGAGGCCGACCACTTCCGGGAGGGTGAAGCGGGCTTTGGCCAGTTTGTTGGACGAGGTGTTGATGCGGTAGTTTCTTGCTTCGCGGAAATCGGCTTTCGAAAGATCGCAGTCCTGAAAACTTGTGTTCAGGAAATCCACCTGCCGGAACACGCTTTCCGACAGGACGCACTCCATGAAGGCGCAGTCCAGCACCTGCGACTCCGCAATCGGAAATTTGGGCAGCTTCATTTTGAAGAAATTGTTGAGCTTCAGGGTGCAGCCTCGGATTTCCCGGAACAGCGGAAACAGCCTCCCCAGCGCGCGAACCTCGCTCCAGTCGATGCCGACGCACGCCGTCGACAGCAGAACGGCGTTCTGCATCCGCAGTCCGGCGACATCGACGTTCCGGAACGTGCATTCACGAAATTCGCAGTTGCTGAACACCACGTCCCGAAGCGCCATGCCGTCGAAGCGGCACCCTTCAAAACGGCATTCAGAGTATTCCCGCCGGACAAGATCTTCGGCAAAGCGCAGCCCCTCGAACACCGCCCCGTCGAGCGTTTCCACGCCGTGATCCACGTTTTTCCCCTGCTGTCAGGCTCTACAGCCTCCGTCCCTGCGCCGCCATGCGGGCGCAGACGGCAAGGGCGCATTCGATGGCGCCGGTGTCGGCCGTGCCCTTTCCCGCCGTCGGGAAGGCGGTGCCGTGCGCGGGGGTCACCAGCGGAATGGGGAAGCCGCCCGAGACCGTCACCCCCTCGCGGAAGCCCTTCGTCTTCAGCGCTATCTGCCCCTGGTCGTGGTAGAGCGTCACCACCATATTGAACTCGCCCGCGAACGCCCTGTCAAACACCGTATCCGCCGGGAACGGCCCGGAGACGTCGATCCCGCCCGACGCCGCCTCCCGCACCGCCGGCTCGATGACGTCGACCTCCTCCCGCCCGCAGTGGCCGTTCTCGCCGGCGTGCGGGTTCAGCGCCGCAACGGCCAGGCGCGGCGCGGCGAAGCCGGCGCGGCGGAGCATGCCCTCCCCGAAGCGGATCGCCGTGACAATGCCCTCCGTCGTCAGGTGCGCGCTCACGTCCTTCAGCGGAATGTGGCTTGTCACCCGCGTCGTCCAGAGGTCGCCGAGAATGTTGATTTCGCCGTGGTAGCCTGTGCCGGGCATTGCCCGCAGGAAAATGTCTATTTCGCTCTTCACCGCGGGGTCGGCCATGCCGATGGCCTGCTTGTGGATGGGCGCGTAGAGGACGCCGTCGGTTTTGCCCTCAAGGCAGAGGCGGGCGGCACGCCCCAGCCCCTCGATTGTCGCCCTGCCGCAGAGCGCGCTCGGCTCGCCCGGGCGGAACGCGGCGGGGTCGAGGTTCTTCATGTCGCAGAGCGGGATCGCGTCCGCGCTCCAGTCCGCCTCCTCCGGGGACGCGACGGACGCGGTCTTCACCGCCGTGCCCGTGTATGCCTGCGCCCTCTCGAAGACGCGGGCGTCGCCGATGAGAAACGGGCGGCAGGCGGCGGCGAGAGCGCCGCTCGCGGCGATTTTCGCGACAAGCTCGGGGCCGCAGCCGGAGGCGTCGCCGAGGAACACGCCGAGAACGGGCTTCGCGTTTGTCGTGGGCATGGGTTTTCTCCTGTGCAAAAACTCTTGTGTTTTCAGTTGTCTTCGTGCAGCGGAAGCGACGCGCCGTCCCGCAGGAAAAGAGGGATCGTGTCCAGGGGCGCGGGAACCGTGACCCACTCTCCGCCTTCGTGTTCTTCGCCTGTCCGGGCGTTTTTCCACGCCGCGCCGGCGGGGAGGTAGACGCTCCGCCCGCGCGCGCCCTCCTCCGTGACGGGAGCGACAAGAAGGCTGTCGCCGAACATGTACGCGTCGCCGATGTCGCGGACGGCTCTGTCCGCGGGGAAATCGTAGTAGAGCGGGCGCATGACGGGCGTGCCGTCGTCGTGCGCCTTCCGCATCTGTTCGCGGATGTAGGGGAGGAGGCGCTCGCGCATGTCTATCAGGCTTTTGATGATTCCGTAGTTTTCCTCGCCGAAGCTCCAGATTTCGTTCGCGCCGCAGGCGGGGCAGTCCGAGTCGAAGTTCCGCGCCTTGTCCACCGTGTCGTAGGGAAGGCGCTTGCCGTGCAGGCGGAAAACAGGGCAGAACGCGCCGAACTGGAACCAGCGCACGACCAGCTCCCGGAACGCCGGACTCTCCGGATCGCCGCCGAAGAAGCCGCCGATGTCTGTCGTCCACCACGGAATGCCGCAGAGGGAGACGTTCAGCCCTGCCTTGATCTGGTTCCGCAGCGACGCGAAGGTCGACGGAATGTCCCCCGACCAGAGCACGACGCCCAGCCTCTGCGAGCCGAACCAGGCGCAGCGGACAAGGTTCACTATTTCTGTTTCGCCCGCCGCGCGGAGGCCGTCGTGGAACGCCTGCGCGTAGCAATACGGATAGATGTTCGAGACTTCCAGGCCGTTCCCGATCCGGTAGCGGACGTTGTCGAAGTCGTAGGGGCGCATCTCCGGCTCCGCCTCGTCCAGCCAGAAATGCCGGATGCCGTGGCGGTGGTAGTTCTCCCGGCAGCGCTCCCAGACGAATTCCCGCGCCGCGGGGTTCGTCGCGTCAATCAGATGCTGGGGGCCGAGAATCATGAAGAAAACCGGCAGGCCGCGCTCCGAGCGGACAGTCATGTTCCGCTCCGTCATTTCCGGAAAGTTTTCGCTTCGCGGATCGACCGTCGGCCACACGGACGCCATGACGCGGATGCCCATGCCTTCCAGTTCCCGAACCATGCCGGCGGGGTCGGGCCAGGCGCGTTCGTCGAACTTCCACTCGCCCTGCCGCGTCCAGTGGAAGTAGTCGATGACGATCATTTTCAGGGGAATGCCGCGCCGTTTGTATTCGCGCGCGACAGACAGGAGTTCGTCCTGCGTTTCGTAGCGGAGCTTGCTCTGCCAGAAGCCGGCCGCCCAGTCCGGAAGGACGGGCGCGCGGCCGACAAGGCTGGTGAAGCGCCTGTTGATTGCCGCCGGCGTGTCGCCGGCGATGACGATGTAGTCAATTTGCCTGCACGCCTCGGCGACCCAGCGGGTGCGGTTCGCCGCGAGTTCCGCGCGGCCGATTGCCGGGTTGTTCCAGAGAAAGCCGTAGCCGCGCGTGGAGACGAGGAACGGGATGCTGCACTTCGTGTTCTTCTGGAACAGATCGATGACTGTTCCCTTCAGGTTGAAGCAGCCGTTGGCGTCCTGCCCCATGCCGTAGAAGCTTTCGTCCGGCTGCGCGGCGAAATGCAGTTCCGTCCGGAACACGTCGGAGGAAATGTGCCTGTACTCCCGCGCGCGGGACTGCGGCGCTGTGCCGGCGCGCTTGTCCAGCCAGAGTTCCTCCAGCAGAATGTTGCCGGCGGCGTCGCGGTATTTCACCGTGCCGTCTGCGAGAACTTCGCCGGATATGCCGCCGTTCCGGAGAACGTCGGCATGCTCGCCGGGGATCGCTTCCGCGCCGTCGTCGCCGGGCGGGAGCAGGTTCCAGTTGAGGCTTTCATCGATGCGGAGGGACTTCGAACTCCGGAAGCGGAGGGCGTCCGGCCCGTAGGGTTCGAGCCAGAGGAAATATCTTTCCGTTGAAAGCCATTGGTCGCTCTTCATTCTTGGAACGCTCTGACCGATTATTATTTTCTATTTTGAACCACAGAGAACACAGAGAACACAGAGAACCGCATTTTGCATCAATGCTCTGCTACTGCGCCGCGGCGATTTCCTCGGCTGTCTTCGCGACGGCGGCGCGGGTCTCTTCCAGGTTCTTGAAGTTCGGGGCGAGGAGGAAGCGTTCGAGATAGTCCTTCTTCCAGCGTTCCGTCTCCGTCACCTTCCGGAACGCGTCGTTCCAGAACTGCTGCGCCTCGGGGCTCATTGTCTTCGCGCCGATGACGCCGCGCCAGACGGGGAACTCCACCAGGCCGAAGCCGGATTCCGGCATCGTGGGGGCGCTCTGGAAGGGCGCGGGGAAGCGCTCCGCCGCGAGCGCGACGACGGGGACGATGTCGCCGGACTCGACGTAGGCCTTGCCGCTCGCGGGCTTGCCCATCGCGAGGTCGACGTGGCCGCCCATGATGGCGGTGATGTTCTCGGAGGAGGACTCGTACATGATGTAGCTGAAGCTGTCCTCGTAGCCGATTTCCTTCGCGAAGAGGGTGAAGGCGGAGAGTTCGTCCGACTTCGTGCCGGCGATGGAGATGGTGTCGCCGTTCTTCAGGCCGGCCAGGAGGTCGTCCATTGTTTTGTACTTGCCGTCCTTGCTGGCGAAGATGAGGTGCTTGTCCGCGGCGAGGATGCCGAGGGGGGCGAAGTCCTCGATTTTCAGATCGCTGCCCGCCGTCGTCACCATGGCGGCGAAGTCGCCGGAGGAGAAGCAGAGGAGCGCGTGGTTCGGGGAGCGGGAGTCGCGGACGTTGATGCGGGCGATCTGGCCCTTGCCGTCGGGCATGTTGTTGATGATGAAGGGTTCGTTGACGTAGCCTTCGCTCTTGCAGATGTCGGCGATGGTGCGGGTGAACATGTCGCTGCTGCCGCCGGCGGCGGAGCTGATGTAGAACTCGATGTTCCGGTTCGGGACGAACTCTCCCGCGCACGCGGTGCTCAGGACGAGGGCGGCAAGGGCAAGGGACAGAATGCGCTTCATGGTAATCCTCCACTGTGGAAAAAAGGGGAAATCAATTGAACGCCGGCATCCACGCGCCGTGCGCTTCAATAAGTTCGTCGGTCATCGCGACGATGTCGTCGGTCGAAAGCTCCGCCGCCGTGTGCGGGTCGAGCAGGGCGGCCTGGTACACGAGGTCGCGCTTCCGCGTGCGCGCGGCCTCGATCGTTATCAGCTGCGGGTTCACGTTCGTCATGTTCAGCGCGGCAAGCTGCACCGGGAGCCTGCCGACGCTCTCCGGCGTGACGCCGCGCCTGTCAATCGCGCAGGGCACCTCCACGCAGGCGTCGTCGGGCAGATTGTCTATGAGGCGTCCGCCGCCCGGCGCGGCGTTCAGGACATTGCCGCCGATGGCGCACGGCCTGTCCGTGACCATCGCTTCGATGATATGCCGCGCGTATTCCTTCGACTGCGTGTGGGTGGCGCTCAGCGCCGCGAACTGGTCGCGCCAGCGTTCGGCGTTCCGGATGCAGCGGCGGGGGTATTCGTCCAGCGGGATGTGAAACTCGTCGATGAGTTCCGGCCGTCCCGACTTTATATAGAGCGGCGTGTACTCGGCGTTGTGCTCGCTGGACTCGGTGCAGTAGAAGCCGAATTTGTCGATGTAATCGAAGCGCACCCTGTCCGGATGTTTTTCGGCCGCGTTCTTCGCTTTCGCGCGCCGCCGGATTTCCGGATAGAGGTCGTTGCCGTCCCCGTCCCTCAGTTCGAGGAGCCAGGCCATGTGGTTGATGCCGGCGATGCGCTCCGCATGGCCGGGCAGGAACGCCTCCATGCCCACGCCTTCCAGCAGTTCCTTCGCGCACATCTGCACGCTGTGGCAGAGGCCGACCGTCTTCATCCCGGTGTACCGTTGCAGGTAGCCCGTGATCATCGCCATCGGGTTCACGTAGTTTAGAAACCACGCGTCCGGGCAGACTGCCTCCACGTCGCGGGCGAACGCCTCGACAACAGGAATCGTCCGCAGCGCCCGCATGATGCCGCCGATGCCGACGGTGTCGCCGATTGTCTGCCGCAGGCCGTACTTCTTCGGAATTTCGAAGTCCGTCACGGTGCAGGGTTCGTAGCCGCCGACCTGCACCGCGTTCACGACGAAGTCCGCGCCGTGCAGGGCTGCCTTCCGTTCGCCTTCGCCCGCGTGCGCGGTGAAGCGCAGTCCCGCGCCGAGGCCGCGGTTCAGCGCTTCGAGCACGGATCGGCTCTCCGCGAGGCGCGCGGCGTCGATGTCGTAGAGCGCGACGTCGCAGCCGCGGAGAGCCGGGGCGAGCATGCAGTCGCCGATGACGTTGCGGGCGAAAATCGTGCTGCCCGCGCCGAGGAAGGCTATTTTCATTGCTGCGCCGTTTTCTTCTTCAGCAGCTTCTTGACTATCGGCGTGCAGACGATGACGGCGAAGACTATCAGGAACGCCAGCGACATCGGCTTCTCGAAGAAGATGGCCGCGCTCCCCTTCGACAGGACGAACGCGCGCCGCAGGTTCACCTCCAGCATCGACGCGAGAATGAACGACAACAACATCGGGGCGTTGGGATAATCGAACTTCTTGAACAGGTAGCCGCCGATGCCGCCGAGAAGCATCACGATGACGCTGAACATCGAATTGCTCGTCGCGAACGCGCTCACGAAACAGATGGAGACGATCGCCGGAATCATCACGCCCGAAGGCACCTTGATGATGCGCATAATCCACGGGATGACGGCGAAGGCGATGCCGAGCGCGATGATGTTCGCGATGTACAGGGACGCGATAAGACCCCACGCGAACTCCGGGCTGTCGGAGAAGAGGCGCGGCCCCGGGTTCAGCCCCCACATGAGGAGGCCGCCCAGCAGCACCGCCGTCGTGCCGCTCCCGGGAATGCCCAGGGACAGCAGAGGCCCGAACGCGCCGGCCGCGGCGGCGTTGTTCGCCGCTTCGCAGGAGGCAATGCCCTCCACGGCGCCGGTGCCCAGCTCTTCCTCGTTTTTGCCGATCTTCTTCTGGATGGCGTACCCGAGGAAGCTCGCCATCGTCGCCCCGCTCCCCGGCACGACGCCGATGACGGAACCCATCAGGCCGCTCCGTATCGCGGGCGGGAGAATGCGCTTCCACTCCGACCAGGACAGGAAGCAGTCCCGGAAGCGGAGGCGGATGTCGTCCGCCTTCACCTTGTCCTGCGTGCGCGCGACCGTCATCTCGTACACCTGGGACATCCCGATGAAGCCGACGACGAGCGGAATGAAGTTCAGGCCGCCGACGAGGTAGACGGAGCCGAAGTAGTACCGCGCGTCCCCCGTCACCGCGTCCATGCCGATGGTCGCCAAGAGCATCCCGAGGCAGGTGGCGACAACGCCCTTGACGGGGCTTTCGCCCACCAGCCAGCTTATGCTGCTCATCGCCAGAAGCATCAGCGACGCCATTTCCGCGGGGCCGAACATCAGGCCAATCTGCGCCAGCAGGGGGCCGATAAGGGTGAGGACGATGATGCCGATGAGGCCGCCGATGAAGGAAGACACGTTCGCCGTCATCAGCGCCTTGCCCGGTTTTCCCTTTTGCGCGAGCGGGAAGCCGTCCAGGGTCGTCATGATGGCGGGCGCGTCGCCGGGGATGTTCAGGAGAATGGCGCTGAACGCGCCGCCGAACATGTTCGCGTAGTAAATCGCGCCCAGCATGATGATCGCCGTCGTGGGGTTGAACTTGAAGGTCAGCGGCAGCAGCAGCGCCACGCCCACGAGCGAGCCGATTCCCGGCATGGCGCCGACGATGATGCCGAGCACAGCGCCCAGCATGGCCGCGCCGATGTTCTCCAGCGAGAGGGCGATGCTGAATCCGTTCATGAGAAGGTTGAAAATGTCCATGGCTTATATCTCCGTCGTTTCAAACAGCATGCCTTCCGGGAACGGCACCATCAGCCAGTACACGAACGTTCCGTAGATGATGGCGGCGAGAACGAGCGCGGCGACGAGCGTCGTCTTCCACGTCAGCTTTTCGTACAGCTTCATCCAGAGGACGCTGAACGCGAGAACCGAATAGAGCATGCCGAACACGTACGTCGCGGCGAGCACCGCGCCGACGGCGCAGACCAGGTGCAGCACCTCCACCTCGAACGTCGCCGGCTCCTCCTTCGCGGAGCCGAGCATCGCGAGAATGCTGAAAAGAATCAGCACGCCCGAGACGATGATGGGGAAGAAGCCTGTCGCCGGCCCCGTCCGGCCCGCCCAGAATCCGTAGCGCGTGAGGCCGAGATACATCCAGAGGACGCCCAGCGCCAGCGTGGCGAGAGGGAAAAGCGTTTTTTGTCTGAAGCGGAACATGGAGTTTGTCCTTTCACTGAATCGCGGAATATCCATACACCCTTGCTTCCCAGGGCTGGAGAGTGTCGGTTGCGTTCTGTACATTGCCGTAGAGCAGGCGCAGGGCGCTCCGCGGCGCGTCCGGGGGAAAGACCGCCGGAACCTCCCCGCCGGAAAAGTTCAGCACCACATACGCGCCCTCGTCCCCGAGCGTCCGGGAATAGGCGTAGAGGCGTTCATGATCGGCGAAATGCTCGGTGAAGCCGCCCGCGAACAGCGCCCCGTTCTCCCGCCGCAGGGCCGCGAGGCGGCGGTAGGCGTGGAGGACGGAGTCTTCGTCCGCGAGCTGCGCCTCCGCGTTCACTGTTGTATAATTCGGGTTCACCCCCATCCACGGCGTGCCGGACGTGAAGCCCGCGTTCGCGCCCGCCGTCCACTGCACCGGCGTGCGGCCGTTGTCCCGGCTGCGGTAGTGGAGCTTCGCGAGGATTTCCTCCTCCGAAAGCCCCCGGTTGTCGCGGAAGTCGCGGTACACGCCCAGCGTCTGCACGTCGCGGTAGTGGGTGATGTCGGGGAAGCGGGGATTCGTCATCCCCAGTTCCTGCCCCTGGTACACAAAGGGCGTCCCCTCCATCGTGAACAGGAGCGCGGCCAGAAGCTTCGCGCTCCGCTCGCGGTATTCCCCGTCGTCGCCGAAGCGGGAGACGGCGCGGGGCATGTCGTGGTTTTCCAGAAACAGGCTGTTCCACGCCCTGCCGTGGAGCGCCGTCTGCCAGCGGGTCATGACGCGCTTCAGGTCGGCGAGGCGCCACGGTTTGATGTCCCATTTGCCGCCTTTGCCGATGTCGATGCCGTCGAGTTCGAACTGGAACACCATGTCCAGCTCGCCCCGTTCCGCGCCCGCGTAGAGGAGCGCCGTCGCCGGGTCGACGCCCTTTGTCTCGCCGACCGTGACCTTGTCCGTCCCGGCATAGCAGGCGCGCCGGAGATCGGCCAGGTATTCGTGCACGCGCGGGCCGTTGATGTAGAAGGGCGCGCCGACAAGCGCGGTCGACTCATGATCGTCCGGAAGGCCGGGAACCTTCGAAATCTGGTTGATGACGTCCATCCGGAAGCCGTCCACCCCGCGCTCCAGCCAGAAGCGCACTATGCTCTCCACCTCCGCGCGCACGGCCGGGTTTTCCCAGTTCAGGTCGGGCTGTTTCCGCGAATAGAGGTGCAGGTAATACTGTTCCGTCGCCGCGTCGTACTCCCAGGCGCTTCCGGAAAAGCGGCTCATCCAGTTGTTCGGCGCTCCGCCGTCCCTGCCGTCGCGCCAGATGTAGTAGTCCCGGTACGGATTGTCGCGGGACTTCCGCGCCTCGACGAACCAGGGGTGCTCGTCCGAGGTGTGGTTCACGACGAGATCCATGATGAGGCGCATGCCGCGCCCGTGGACTTCCGCGAGCAGTTCGTCCATGTCGGCGAGGGTGCCGTACTGGGGGTTGACGTTTCTGTAGTCGCTGATGTCGTAGCCGTTGTCGTCGTTGGGGGAGGTGTAGACGGGGCAGAGCCAGAGCGCGGTCATGCCCAGGTTTTTCAGGTAGTCGAGCTTTTCGACAATGCCGCGGATGTCGCCCACGCCGTCGCCGTCCGCGTCGCGGAAGCTCATGGGGTAGATTTGATAGAATACGGCGCGCTTCCACCATTCGTTGTGCATGGAGGGGGCTTTCTTCAAAGAAAAACGCGGCATCGGGAAACAGGCGACAGGACGGGGAGCCCGCAAAAGAGGCGGGGCGCAGGTACGTGCTGTGTATATGCGAAAGCAAAGCAAAGCGTTTGCCAGAACACGGAAACACGCCCGGCGGCTATGCGCAAAACGCTTTTTTCAGAACAGGTTGAGGGAATTTCACGCCAGTGGAGAAAAAGCGGATTCCCGGCGGAGCTTAGTGAAGAACCGCTATTTTGGAACATTTTGTTTCATTTTGCGCCAGAGCGTCGTCCGGCTCATGCCCAGCGACGCCGCAAGGTCGCCCCGGTTCATCTGGAGCGCGCTCAGAACCTGAAGCACCGACTCCGCCGGAACCTGCGGCAGCGCCGCCTCCCCCGCCTCCCCTCCGTCCCCTCCCCCCTCGTCCACCGACAGCGAAAGCGTCTTCCGCACCGTCTCCTTCGAAATCGTCGCCCCGTCCGCGCCGAGAACGACCAGGCGCTCGCAGACGTTCCGCAGTTCGCGCGTGTTGCCGGGCCAGCCGTACGCCTCCAGCGCGCTCCACGCGCCTGCGCCGAACTTCAGCCCCGGCTTCCCGAACGCCTCCCGGTAGCGCTTCACGTAGTGGGAGGCGATGTGGCGGATGTCCTCCGGGCGCGAGCGGAGCGGCGGAATCGCCAGCGAAAGAATGTCCAGCCTGTACAGCAGATCCCGCCGGAACCCGCCGCGCGCGGCGAGGCGGCGGAGGTCGACGTTCGTCGCCGCGATGATCCGCACGTCCACCGGCACCACCCGGTCGTCCCCCACGCGGCGGATCTCCCCCTCCTGCAACGCCCGCAGGAGCGTCGCCTGGAGGCTCATCGGGATCTCCCCCACCTCGTCCAGGAACAGCGTGCCGCCGTGCGCCAGCTCGAACAGCCCGGCCTTCCCCTTCTTCGACGCGCCCGTGAACGCGCCCTCGCTGTAGCCGAAGAGTTCCGACTCCAGAAGGTTCTCCGCGAACGCGGCGCAGTTCACCGCGACGAACGGCCCCCCCGCGCGGCGGCTCGCGCGGTGGATGCTCTGAGCGAAGAGTTCCTTCCCCGTCCCTGTTTCGCCGAGAAGCAGGACGTTCGAGTCCACGGCGGCGTATTTCTTCGCCGTCGCTATCGTCTCCGAGAGAGCCTGGCCGGAGTGGATGATGTCGCCGAAGCCGTAGCGCGCGACAAGGCCCTTGTGCGCCAGCTCCCGGCGGATCTTCGACTCCGTCGCCTGGATGTCGTTCGCGCGGCGGAAGGAGCAGAGGGTGCCGATGACGCGGCTGTCCACGCGCACGGGCACGCAGTCCGCTATGAGAAGCGCGCCGCGGATGGTCTTCAGCTCGCCGCGCCGCTCCTCGCAGCGCTCGACGGCCGAGACGAGATCCGCGTCCGGAAGAATCTCCGCGGCCGCCGTCCCCGTGGCGGGGGCGGGGGCGTCGAAGCGGAGCATGTCCCGCGCGGCGCGGTTGCAGAGGGACAGGCGGGCGCCGGCGTCGAAGTAGAGGATCGCGTCCGTCGCGCTCTGGAGGACGGCGCTGGAAATCTCCGCCTTCGCCCGCTCGCCCTGCATCACGCCGGCGGTCGAGATCGCCTCGCGGATGCTGTTCCGGAGCGTCTCGTGGCTGATGGGGATGGGCGTGGTCGGGAAGCCCGCCTCCGCCGCCATGAGGCAGGCGGTGAGTCCGCCGATGACGGCGTCCGCGCCGCAGGCGCGCGCCTGCCCGATTGCCTCGCGGATGCCGCTCTCGCCGGAGACGCGGAACACGCGGATGTCCAGCGACATCATCTCCCGCAGATCCGCGACGTCGTCCAGTTCGCTCCCGGAGTCCACGAGAACCATCCGCTCCGCGCCGTGGCGCTTCCGGCAGTCGTGGATCGCGCGGAGAATGTCGTAGGCGCTGATGGGCAGCCGGATCACCGTCCTGTCCGCGTGGCTGCGCGCCACCGCCTGGAGCGTCAGCCCGCGCGCGACGATGATGTCCGCGTCGTCCAGGTTCATCGACGGGACGTGGCTGCCGTGCGCGTGGATGACGGTGCAGTCGACGAAGTCCGGCGCGGCGCAGTCCGCGAGGGCCTGCGCCGCGCTTTCATGCAAGTCGGGGGCGGGGATGACGACGGTAATGCGGATCATCGCTTGTACTTGGCAATCTGTTCGTCCTGGAACACCCGGCCCCGCGCGTCAATCCCCACGATGAGGCGGAGGTTCTCCACGCCGAGGCGCTTCACGGACTCCGTGCCGAGATCCCCGTAGGCGACGACGTCGCAGGTCTTCACCTGATCCGAAATGAGCGCGGACGCGCCGCCGATGCTCAGCAGGTACACGCCGCCGTACTGCTTGCACAGGCCGGGGACAAAGTCCGAGCGGTCGCCCTTGCCGATCATGCCGAGCATGCCGAGCTGGAACGTCATCTCCACGAAGCTGTCCATCCGCATGCTTGTCGTGGGGGCTATCGACCCCATTGTCCGGCCGGGCTTGGTCGGGCAGGGGCCGGCGTAGAAAATGAACTGGTTTGTGAAGTCCACGGGCTGCGGCTTTCCGGCGGCGAGGGCGGCCTGCATGCGCTTGTGCGCGGCGTCGCGGGCGGTGTAGACGTCGCCGGTGAGTTCCAGCACGTCGCCGGCGGAGAAGGCGGCCATGTCCGCCTTCGTCAGCGGGGTGCGGATGCGGGTAATGTTGTCAAAGGGATTCATCTCGTGCTTTTCCTCTCTTAGAGCGTTTTAACCGATTTTTTATTTTCTATTTTGAACCACAGAGAGCACAGAGGACACAGAGAACCACAACTGCAACCACGAACATTTTTAAGAGTATACTATAAAAAAGCAGTTGCAGTTGCGGTTCTCTGTGCGCGGTTCTCTGTGCTCTCTGTGTCCTCTGTGTTTCATTGGTTATTCTTGATCAATATTTGTGGTTCAAAATAGTCAATTAAAAGACTCTAGAGCGCGGCGGACGCGTGGCGGCTGGCGTGGCACTGGAGGTTCACGGCGACGGGAAGGGAGGTGATGTGCGTGGGGTAGAAGTCGATGTGCACGTCCAGCGCCGTCACCCGGCCGCCCATCCCGAGGGGGCCGATGCCCAGGTTGTTGATCCGCTCCAGCAGCTCCAGTTCCATCCGGGCGTAGTGCGCGACAGGGCTTCTCTCCCCTATCGGGCGCAGCAGGGCCTTCTTCGCCATCCACGCGCAGTGATCCATCGTCCCGCCCACGCCGACGCCCACGATGATCGGCGGGCAGGTCTTGCCCCCCGCGTATTCCACCGTCCGCATGATGAACTCCTTCACCCCCTCCTCGCCCTCCGCGGGGACGAGAACGGCGAAGGCGCCCATGTTTTCGCTGCCGCCGCCCTTCGGCATGACGGTGATATGCACCGCGTCGCCGGCGACGATGTCTGCGTGGAAAATCGCGGGCGTGTTGTCCCCCGTGTTCACGCGGTCGAGGGGGTCGCGCACCATCGACTTCCGGAGGTAGCCCTCGTCGTAGCCCTTGCGGACGCCGGCGTCCACTGCCTCGCGGAGGGGAATGCCCGTCCAGGAGACCTCCTGCCCGATCTCCATGAGGACGACGCAGGCGCCCGTGTCGTGGCAGCAGGCTATCTGTTCCCGCTTCGCGTATTCCGCGTTCCGGATAAGAAGGTCGAGGGTGTCCCGCCCGTAGGGGGACTCTTCCTTCGCCAGCGCGGCGCGGAAGGCGTCCATGACGTTGTCGTCCAGTTCGTAGCAGGCTTTTTTCACAAGTTCGGCAATGACCGGCACGACATCGCCGGTGTTGATGACGCGGCTCATTACTGCCCTCCAGGGGGTGCTTTGCGGATCTGCCGGAAAATTCAGGGTGTGCCCCGTATCAGGGGTTGATGGTCTCTGTCGCCGTGCCGGTGAACAGGCCGTTCCCGTCCTTCCGGAGTTCCACGATGCTCGCCGACGTCCGGCTGCCCTCTTCGCGGCTCATGGTGATGCGCCCGCTGACAATCGGCAGATCGCGGATGCCGTACACGCCCTCGAACACCGCGGCGCGCGTCGTTCCGTTCTTCAGCGCCTCCTGCAGAATCAGCATCGTGTCGTAGCCCTGCGCGGAGACGTCGTCCGCCTCGTAGTTCGTCCGGTCCATCAGTTCCCGGAAGCGCCGGTTCTGCGCGGCGGGGGAGTTCGCCTCCATGACGCTGACGTAGTACGCGCCTTCAAGAGCGTTCCCCGCGGCGAGGAGCGTCTCCTGATGGTGCCAGGCGTCGCCGCCGCAGAAGCGCTGCGCCATCCCCAGCGACTGCGCCTGGAGGAGAATCGCGATGACGTCCGCCGCGTAGCAGGAAATGACCACCGTCTCCGCGCCCCAGGCGTCGATCCGCTCCAGCAGCGGGCGGAAGTCGAGCGCCTCCACCTCCGCCGCGCCCCCGGCGTACTCCTCGACGCGCACCGTCCCGCCCCCGGCGGCGAACTCCGCCGCGAACGCGTCGCTGATTGCCTTCGAGTAGTCGTAGCGGGTGTTCGTCAGGATGGCGGCCTTGCGAAAGCCGAGGTTTTGCAGGGAATACCGCGCCAGAGCCGTGCCCTGGAAGGCGTCGTTGAACAGCACGCGGACGACGCCGTCGTTTTCCGTCCCGAGAACGGCGTTTGTCGCGGAGGGCGTGATCATCACGAGGCCGCGCTTCTTCGTCTCCTCCCGCATCGCCAGCGTCACGTCCGAGGTGATGGAGCCGAGGATGGCGACGACGTTCTCCGCGTCCGCAAGCTCGCGGACAATCGCCACAGCCTTCGCCGCGTCGCTTTCATCGTCGCGGACGAGAAGCTCCACGTCGTACAGCCTGTCCGGATCCGCGTTGTGCGCGTCGACGGCGATGCGCACGCCGGGAAGGTACGCCTTCCCGTATTCGGCGAAGTCGCCCGTCATCGAAAAGCAGACGCCGACCTTCACCCGCTCCCGTTCTCCCGCCCGCGCCGTCCCGAGCGCGATCGCGCAGAGGCAGGCCAGCAGCAATGCACTGTGTTTCATCAGGGAACCCTCCCCTTTTGCGTTTGTTTTTCCGTCTGCTTTTCCGTCTACAGGGCAGCCTTGATTTTTTCAATAAGCGCCCTGCACTCGTCGTCCGTCGACACCTTCTTCTCCGGGTTCATCGCGAACACGGAACCCCATTCGAACTGATCTTTGTACTTCGGCACAAGGTGCATGTGCAGGTGGGGCAGCGTGTCGCTGTAGGCGCCGTAGTTTATTTTGTCCGGGTTCAGCGCCGTTTTCAACGCCTTCGCCGCGCGCTGGACATCGGCGAAGAAGGCGTTCCTGTCCGCGTCGGAGAGTTCGTACAGCTCCACGCCGTGCTCTTTGTACGCAACGATCAGCCGCCCCGGGTGGCTCTGCTCGCGGAAGAGGAACACCGTGGAGGCGGGAAGCGTCGCGACCTCAAGACCGATTTTGTCCATGCCTTCGCCCCGCTCGCAGTAATGGCAGCCCATGGGAGGATCTCCTTTTTCAACAGTGGACGCACGGGAAAGATTCCTGCATACTATACTCCGCGCCCCTTGCATGCGCCACCTTTTTCGTATGGAGAAAAAAAGCATGAAAAAACTGCATCTCTTCGGAGGCACGCCGCACCCCTTCGACGCGTCCCGCATCGCCCTCGGCTGCGACCACTACGGCGCGGACATACCGCGCGGGAACGCCCTCGCCGTCATGGACGCCTACTTCGCCGCGGGGGGGAACGTGTTCGACACCGCGCACATCTATTCCCAGCCCGGGGAAGGGAAGGTCTCCGAAAGCGAAAAGCTTGTCGGCGAATGGCTCCGCGCGAACGGCTGCCGCGACACCATCCTGCTCGTCACCAAGGGCGCGCACCCCGGGCGCGACGACATGACGAAGTCGCGCCTCAACCCGGAAGCTGTCCGGGGCGATCTGGATCTGAGTCTGGAGACGCTCGGCGTCGACGCCGTCGACGTCTGGTTCGCGCACAGGGACAACCCCGCCGCCCCCGCGGCGGAAATCATGGACATGCTGATTGAAACGACGAAGGGGCGCGTCCGCCACCTCGGCGCGTCGAACTGGACGGGCGCGCGCCTTGCCGAGGCGAACGCGCACGCCGCGAAGAAGGGGCATCCGGGGTTTGCGATTTCGCAGATCCAGTGGAGCCTCGCGCGCGTCACGAAGGCGTCCTGGGGGGACGACACGGTCGTCATCATGGACGAGGCGGAGCTGGGGTGGTACGCGCGGTCGGGCATGCCGGTGATGGCGTTTTCGTCGCAGGCGAAGGGGCTGTTTTCGAAGGCGATAGAGCAGGGCGAGGCGGCGCTGCCGGAGAAGACGGCGCGGCGTTTCCAGGTCGTCGCGAACCGGGACCGCATTGCGCGCTGCCGCATCGTCTCCGAGCGCACCGGCGTCAACCCCGCCGGCATCTGCCTTGCGTACATCACGTCCGCGCCTTTCCCCGCGCTGCCGATTGTGGGGACGGGCAGGCCGGAGCAGCTTGCGGATTCGCTCCGCTTCGCGGACTTCGATCTCACGGCGGAGGACAGGGCGTTCCTCGCCGGGGACTGAGAGCGGGCGAAGGAATGCGCGGACGGCGTCACAGTATACACGTTCCTTTATAAAGCGTTTTAACCGCTTTTTTATTTTCTATTTTGAACCACAGAGAGCACAGAGGACACAGAGAACCACAACCACTTTTTTTTAGTATACACTTTTTTCAGTATACTCTAAAAAAGCGGTTTGCTGTTGCGGTTCTCTGTGCGCGGTTCTCTGTGTCCTCTGTGTTTCATTGGTTATTTTTGATCAACCCGGAAAGGCTCGCCATGCCCGTCACAACCAGAACAGCGGCCGTCTCCGGCATGGTCTGCGCCGACTGCGCCTCGCGCATCGGCAAGCGTCTGGCAGCCGAACCGGGCGTCGTCTCCGCGCAGGCGGACTACAACCGGAATACCCTGCGCGTAACCTTCGACCCGGAAGCGCTCCCGTGGGCGCGGATCACGGAAATCCTCGACAGAATGGGCTTCGGCCTGACCGACGCCCCCGACGCCCCCGCCTCCGGCGCCGGCGGCGTCGGGAAAACCCTCCGGCAGGTCGCGGGGGCGGCGCTCGTTCTTGTCGCGCTGTACTGGATTGCCGCGCGCTCCGGGCTGCTGACGCTGTTCAATATCTTCCCGAGGGCGGAAAGCGGCATGGGGACGGCGGCGGTGTTTGTCGTCGGCCTGCTCACGTCCGCGCACTGCATCGCCATGTGCGGCGGCATCAACCTGTCCCAGGCCGTCTCCACTCCGGCGGGAAGCGGCGGCGGGCGGGGCGGGCATGCGGCTGCGCCTGTGCTGCTCTACGGCGCGGGCAGGGTTGTTTCCTACACCGTCATCGGCGCGGTCGTCGGCGGGCTTGGATCCGTGCTGCGCCTTTCCGGCGGCGCGCAGGGGTGCATACAGATTGCCGCGGGGCTGTTCATGGTGCTCATGGGGCTGAACCTCGCGGGGCTGTTTCCCTGGCTGCGCCGCCTTGTCCCGCACCTGCCGCGCTCGCTTTCCGCCGCGGTCGGCGCCGCCTCCGGCCGGGGGCCCCTGTACGTGGGGCTGCTGAACGGGTTCATGCCCTGCGGCCCCCTCCAGACGATGCAGGTCTTCGCCCTGTCCACGGGCAGCCCGGCGAAGGGGGCGCTGGCGATGTTTGCGTTTGCGCTGGGAACGCTGCCGCTGACAATGGGGCTGGGGATGATCGCCTCCTCCCTCGGCAGGCGCTTTCTGGGGACTGCCGTCCGCGTCGGCGGCGTCCTCGTGCTGCTCATGGGACTCGCGATGCTGGGGAACGGGCTGACGCTGGCCGGTTTCGTGCGGCCGCGCTTTTCCGGCGATGAGGAGATTGCCGAAGCCGTCATATCCGCACAAGGGCATGGAGACGGGCGCGGCATGCCGCGCCAGACGCTGGAGACCGACCTCCGCCCGGACGCGTACCCGGCGCTCCGGCTGCGCGCCGGCGTGCCTGTCGTCTGGCGGATTACGGCGGCGGCGGAAAACATCAACGGCTGCAACAACAGGTTTTTCATTCCCGAATACAACATCGAGCACAGGCTGACGCCGGGGGAGAACGTCATCGAGTTCACTCCGGAGCGGCCGGGCGTGTACCCGTACATGTGCTGGATGGGCATGATTGCAAGCCGCATCCTTGTCGGCGACGTCGAGGACTCGGGCGCCGTGCCCGCGTTCGACGCTTCCGCCTTGCCTGCGCAGGAAACAGAGGAGGACATCCCGTGGCTGGATTGAGAGCAGTTCTGTGCGCGGCGCTTTTCGTTGCGGCCCTGTCTGTCGCGCGCGCCGGGCAGGCGCCCGTGACCGTCGACGCCGATCTGGTGATTCCGTTGAAGGACATGTCCTCCACGGCGATTTTCTATCCCGTGCGGGTGAACGGCGTGCTTGCGGAATTCTTCGCCGTCCGCGCGCCGGACAACACCGTCCGCGTCGTCGTCAACGCCTGCCAGTCCTGCGGGCCGGCGGGCTTCACGCAGATCGGCGACTATTTCCGCTGCACCGCCTGCGGGCAGGACTTCCACGTCACCGTCATCGAACAGCGGCGGGGCGGCTGCAATCCGATTCCCGTCGGCGAGAAGAACAAGAAGCTGCAACAGGACGCAATCGTCCTGCCCCTCGCCTTCCTGAAACAGGTCGCCGCCAGCCGCTACGCCAGGGGAAGAGCCGGCTGAGGCGAAACATCCACGGAGACGCATCCACATGACAAGCGACATCCTGCCCGTCACGGGCATGCACTGCGCCGCCTGCGCGAAGCGGATAGAGAAGGTCGTCGGCAAGCTCCCCGGCGTGCGCGCCGCCAGCGTCAACTTCGCGACGGAGAAGCTCGTCGTCCAGTACGACGCCGCGCTCCTCCCGAAGGACGGCATAGCCGCCGCCGTCGCCCGCGCCGGCTTCGGCATCGCCTCCCCCACAGCCACCGCGGACGAGAACCGCGCGCGGAAGGAAGCGGAAATCAACGCGCTGTGGCGGAAATTCCTTGTCTCCGCCGTCTTCGCCCTGCCGCTCCTCTACATCGCGATGGTTCCGATGCTGCCGTCCTGGGCGGCGCTGCCGTATCCGGCGGCTCTCGACCCGATGGCCTTCCCCCTGCGGTACGCGCTGCTGGAGCTGGCGCTCGTCATTCCCTGCGTTCTCGTGGGCAGGCAGTTTTACACGGGCGGCTTCCGCGCGCTGGCGCAGAGGGCGCCGAACATGGACTCCCTCATCGCCGTCGGCACCTCCGCCGCCGTCCTGTACAGCCTGTACAACACCCTCCGCATCGCGGACGGCGACCACCACGCCGTGGACGCGCTGTACTACGAATCCGCCGGCGTCATCCTCACCCTGATCCTGCTGGGGAAATTCCTGGAAGCCGTCTCCAAGGGCAGGACGGGCGAGGCAATCCGGAAGCTCATGGCGCTTGCGCCGAAGACGGCGATCATCCTCCGCGACGGCGCGGAGACGGAAATCCCCGTCGACGCCGTCCGCCCCGGCGACGTCGTCGTCGTGAAGCCGGGCGCGAAAATCCCCGTCGACGGCTCTGTCGTCGACGGCCGCAGCGCGGTCGACGAGTCCATGCTCACGGGGGAAAGCATGCCTGTCGGCAAAACCGCCGGCGACCCCGTCTACGCCGCCACGCTCAACACCAACGGCGTCCTCCGCTTCACGGCGGAGAAGGTCGGCGCGGACACGGCGCTGGCGCAGATCATCCGTCTTGTCGAGGACGCGCAGAGTTCGAAAGCCCCCATCGCGCGCCTTGCGGACATTGTCTCCGGGTATTTCGTTCCCGCCGTCTGCCTGATCGCCGTCGTCGCCGGGCTTGCGTGGTATTTCGGAACGGGCGGGAACACGGAGTTCGCCTTTACCATTTTCATTTCCATCCTCGTCATCGCCTGTCCCTGCGCGCTGGGGCTGGCGACGCCCACCGCCATCATGGTCGCCACGGGCAAGGGCGCGGAGAACGGCATCCTCATCAAGAGCGGCGAGGCGCTGGAAACGGCGCACCGCGTGCACACCGTCGTCTTCGACAAAACCGGCACCCTCACGGAGGGGAAGCCGACCGTCACGGACGTCCTCCCCGCCGTCGGCGCCGCCGGCGCGGACGAACTGCTGCGCCTCACCGCCTCCGCCGAGGCCGGCTCCGAACATCCCCTGGGGCAGGCGATTGTGAACGGCGCGCAGGAGCGGGGGCTGGAGCTTCTGCCCGCGGCGGACTTCACCGCCCTTGCCGGGCGCGGCATCGAGGCGAGGGTTGGGGGCCGGGCCGTTCTCGCCGGGAACCGGAAGCTGCTGGAGGAGCGGGGGATTTTCCCTGCCGGTTCTGCGGATTCGGGCGTTTCCGGCGCATCGGGCGCATCGGGCAGTGATGCCGACCGTCTTGCCGACGAGGGGAAGACGCCGATGTATGTTGCGCTGGACGGGGTGTTTGCCGGCATTGTCGCTGTTGCGGACGTGATGAAGCCTTCGAGCCGCGCGGCTGTGGATCGTCTTCATGCGATGGGCATGGAGGTTGTGATGATCACGGGCGACAACGGGCGGACTGCCGCCGCTGTTGCGCGCCAGGCGGGAGTGGACAGGGTTTTGGCCGAGGTGTTGCCGCAGGACAAGTCCGCCGAGGTGGCGAAGTTGCAGGCGGGTGGCGGCAAGGTTGCGATGGTGGGTGACGGGATCAATGACGCGCCCGCGCTTGCGCAGGCGGATGTGGGGATTGCCGTCGGTTCGGGGACGGATGTCGCGATGGAGAGTGCGGACATTGTGCTGATGCGTTCGGACTTGCTGGATGTTCCGACGGCGATAGATCTGAGCCGCCAGACGATCCGGATTATCCGTCAGAACCTGTTTTGGGCGTTCGGGTACAATGTGTTGGGCATTCCTGTTGCGGCGGGCGTCCTGCGCCTTCTGTTCGACGGCCCCCTTCTGAACCCGATTTTCGCCGCCGCCGCGATGAGCCTGAGTTCCGTCTCCGTCCTCTCCAACGCCCTCCGCCTGAAACGCTTCCGCCCCCGCGCGTAGCATGCATCCAGCGCCAATCCACTCGACACCGGACGCCGTGTAGATGCACGGCGTTTTTTTATTTGCGCGGATTTTTTTTCGTGTTATTTTGGTTATATCAAAAACATCACATTTACGAAGGGGAATATTCACGGCTGCAACGCCTTGGAACGGGAGGATGTCTCATGTTCATGCGCTTCGTGCTGTCGCGGTTCCTGCTGGCGGGAATGGTGCTTGTTGGAGTGAGTTCGCTCGCATTCGCTGGAGAGGAGGCTTCGACTGACGCCCCGCCTGCCCCTGCCTCCAATCCCCTTACGCCTTTTTCATTAAAGAATCCGCCAACTTATGCCGCCCCAGGTTTTGCTGGCACTTCGCCCTCTTCATATACCCCGCCCGACATTCCGAATGACTATGACGGAGCAATGCAGTACGGTATCGCCAGTTTCCAACTTGGAGACTTCGTTGAAGTAGACAAGAAGCTAAAAGAATTCAACTTCTCATTCCGTGTGCAGCAACGCAACTTTATGTTAGAATTGGAGTCGCTTCCTATTGAGTCCAGCTCCATAGTAAGCATCTGGTTTGAGGGCTGCTCGTCGGCAGGCAGTATGTATACGATGCCGTAATAGTCCAAAAGCTCGT
>QMCE01000150.1_pt1 | contig 31491 bp, 26 predicted proteins | sample 1821851 | NCBI WGS metagenome assembly QMCE01 (sample SAMN09453174, study PRJNA476694) | Termite gut metagenome, whole genome shotgun sequencing project. | isolation source: worker | host: Odontotermes sp. | place: South Africa:Pretoria | collected 2016-01-28 | reverse complement strand
GAACGACTCGAAGTTCGACACCGACGACACCTCCAGCCACCTTCCCTGTGCCGCCGACCACACCTCGAAATCGTAGGTAAGGGCCGAAGTGAAGCTCATATCGCCACCACACAGCCGCAGTATCCGGTAAGGCAGCTCCAGCGAACGCACAATACCCTCGACATGGGCCACCATCGCGTCCAGCGCGGCGTATGAATCCTCGGGCCGCTCGACACGCACGATCTCCACTTTGTCGAACTGATGGAGGCGATTCAATCCACGCACATCCTTTCCATAGGACCCTGCCTCGCGGCGGAAACAGGGCGTATAGGCCGTGAGCGCCACGGGCAACTTATCGACTATCACGTCGCGGAAAATATTGGTCACCGGCACCTCGGCGGTGGGGATCAGGTATAAATTGTCCTCCGTGGCGTGGTACATCTGTCCCTCTTTATCAGGCAACTGCCCCGTGCCGAAACCCGACGCCTCGTTGACCAGGACCGGGGGCTGCACCTCGGTGTACCCCGCCGCGATATTGTGATCGAGAAAGAACGCCACCAGCGCACGCTGCAACGCCGCACCCTGGCCTTTATACACCGGGAACCCGGCACCCGTGAGCTTCACGCCCAGCTCGAAATCTATGATATCGTATTTCTTAGCAAGCTCCCAATGAGGCTCTCCGTCGATCTTACCCGCCTCGCCCCACGAGCGCACCACGACATTGTCCTCCGCCCCATGCCCCTCGGGTACCATCGGCGAGGGCAGATTGGGCAGTTTCACCACCTCGGCGTTGAGCCTGTCGGTGTAGAACTTAAGCTCCTCCTCGAGGAACTTAGACTCCTCCTTGAGTTTCGCGGTACGGGTTTTAGCTTCCTCGGCCTCATCCTTGCGCCCCTGAGCGAATAGCGCACCGACCTGTTTGGCTATCGAGTTCTGCTCGGCCAACAGGCCGTCCAACATGGTCTGGATATGTTTGCGCTTATCGTCCAACTCCTCGATCGCGTTCACGGCCTCCGTAGCGTCGAACCCCTTCACGGCGAGGCGGCGCACCACCCCGGCCTTGTCCTCTCTAATCTGTTTCAGTGTCAACATAGGCGCAAAGATATGGATTTTTTATATATTTGCACTTATGAGAAAACTCCTTATTATAGCGTTTATGCTGCTGGCGGCGGCAGGTGCGCAGGCCCAGACTGAGCAAAAGGTGCGCGGTGATACCATCTTCTACCATACGATGCCCTCCTTCCTGGGTGGCGACATCAATAACTTCGGACGCTGGCTGAGCGAGCACGGCGTATACCCCCAGGAGCTAATTGACCAAGGAATAGAGGGAAAGGTGATCGTGAGCTGTATAGTCGAAACCGACGGCAGCCTGACGGTCTCCAAAGTCGTATCGAGCCCGCACCAGTCACTTTCGTATGCTGCATTACAGATCCTGACCTCCGCACCTAAGTGGGAGCCGGGATTGAACGGCCCCGTAGTCCTCAAGGACGGCACCGTGATCAGAGAGGCAAAAGCCGCAAGGGTTCACATAATGATTCCCGTGGTTTTTGGAGACCCATCTAAGTCGAACGAAAAAAAACGGACGTTCACGGGACCTCTATACCCCTACAACGAGATAAACTCTCCGCCTGCATTCCTGGAAGAGAGCGACATGACACCAGAGGAATGGATCACAGAGCGCGCGGCTGCGTCCAAGCGTTTGCAGAAGGCCGGCCCGCGCACCATAATGCTGCTACTCGTCGTCGAACCCGACAGCTCGCTGTCGGTCATGCGAATAATGAATTCACCCGATAAAGCTGCGACGAAAGAGCTCACGCGAATATTGGACGATATGCCTGCACTGACACCCGGCGTCCACGGCGGGAAAGTTGTCCGGACACAAATGACGATACGCATCGATATCGGTACCGGGAAATGAGAAAAAGTATACTGATACTTGTCCTGGCCGCGGTGTCGCTCTCGTGTGGCGGCCGCAAGACGACGGTCGCGGCAGCCGACAATCCGGTGCGCTACACCGTCGAAGTGGCAGGCTCCTATCCGCACGACCCCACGGCCTACACCCAGGGACTATTCTGGCACGACGGCTCTTTATGGGAGAGCACAGGCCTCCACGGAAGGTCGAGCCTGCGCGAAGTAGAGCTGGAGACGGGACGTATTTTACGCGAAGTGGCTGTCGAAAAGGACTACTTCGCCGAAGGTGCGGTCATCCTCGGCGACAGGGTGTACCAACTCACGTGGCAGGACGGTGTGGTTTTGGTGTACGACCCCGCGACGCTCGAGGTCTCGGAGCGTTTCCCGCTCGCGGGCGAAGGCTGGGGACTGACAACAGACGGCACATCGTTCTACATGAGTGACGGCTCTTCGCGCCTGACGGTGGTCGATCCCATGGGTTTCGAACGCCGACGGCAGATCAACATCCGCGCAGGGCGCGGAAGTGTGCGTATGCTCAATGAGTTGGAATGGATCGACGGCAAGATATGGGCCAACATTTACCCCACCGACGGCATCGCGATCATCGACCCGTCCTCGGGCCGCGTGGAGGGGTTGGTCGACCTGAGCAGCCTCTATCCGGGACGTTTAGACAGCGACGAGGCCCTCAACGGGATCGCCCACGACCCGTCCACCGGACGCATATTCGTCACGGGCAAACTATGGCCGAAGGTATACGAGATCCGCTTGGTGCCGCAGGAATAACCCGCCTACCGCCCGATTTCGAGTATCTCGAACGTCATCACCCCCGCGGGGACGTTAACCTCCACTTTGTCGCCTACCTTACGCCCCAGTAGCGCCTTGGCGATAGGAGTGCCTATGGCGAGTTTACCTTCTTTGAGGTTGGCCTCGTTTTCCGACACTATCGTATATGTGACCTCCTTGCCGGTGGTGTGGTTCATCAGTCGCACACGGCTGAGGATCGCCACTTTGCCGGTGGCGAGGTTTTTTTCGTCGATTATGCGTGCGTTGGCCAGGTCCGACTCCATGCGTGCGATACGCATTTCGAGCAGCCCTTGCGCCTCGCGCGCGGCGTCATACTCGGCGTTCTCCGACAGGTCGCCCTTGTCGCGCGCCTCGGCTATCATTGCCGATATAGCAGGCCTCTCTACCGAGCGCAACTGCTCCAACTCCTCTTTCAATTTTGCATACCCCGCCTCTGTGAGGTATATTACATTTTGTGCCATAGTTATAAAAAAACAGCGAATCCCGGCCCGCGAAAGGCCGGAACTCCCATATCTTCGGCAAAGGTAAGAATTAATTATTATATTTGCAACTATGACGCTCGCCGACATAAAGCTCATCGTCACCGCGGCCTATTTGGTTTTCATCCTTGTAGTCATCGGGGTGATCATCGGGGCCAAACGCGACCCGGTGAAATCCCTGGCGTGGATCTCGGTCATCGCACTGCTGCCCGTGGCGGGGGTCGTGCTCTATGTCCTGTTCGGCCGTAACCTGCGTAAGGAGAAGAAATTCGGGCGCAAATTGCAGCTTTTCGAGGGCGTGAGCCTCGAGCACGCGCACGCCATAGACGACAACCGCAATACCATAACCCTACTGCTGAACAACAGCCAGGCGCCACTAACGGTGCACAACCACGTGTCGGTGCTAAACAACGGCAAGGCTACGTTCGCGGCGATAATAGAAGCGCTGAAAAATGCAAAAGAGACTATCAACATCGAATACTATATCTTCGAGAACGACCGCATAGGAGGCAAGATAGCAAAGATCCTGCGCGATAAGGCGCGGGCCGGGATCGAGGTGCGTTTCATATACGACGACGTGGGGAGCTGGGGATTGAGCCCCAAGTTCCTGTCGGGTATGCGGCACGCGGGTGTCAAAGTGCGGTGCTTCCAGCCGGTGGTCTTCCCGTGGCTGACGAGCACCGTGAACTACCGCAACCACCGAAAAATCGTGGTGGTCGACGGACAGGTGGCATTCACGGGCGGAATCAACATCGCCGACCGATACCTTGTGCGCCGCGGCAAGAACGGCATGTGGCGCGACACCCATCTGCGGCTCGAAGGCGAGGCGGTAGCGATGCTGCAAACGGTATTCCTTACCGACTGGTACTTCCTCAACAAAAAAGAACCCGCGATGTTCGATGTCAAGTTCTACCCGCCGTCGACCGTCGAAGGCGAGAGTCCCGTACAGATAGCGGCCTCGGGACCCGACTCCGACTGGGCGGCGATCATGCAGGCGTTCTTCTCGGCCATCACCCGCGCACACGACCATATATATATAAGCTCGCCCTACTTCCTGCCCAACGAAGCCATACTCACGGCGCTGAAGGTCGCGGCCCTTGGAGGTATAGACGTGCGTGTCATGATCCCCAGCCGCTCCGACTCGAAGATCGTCTACTGGGCCACACGTTCCTATATCAGCGAGTTGCTGGACGCGGGGATCGGGGTCTATCTATATCAAAAAGGGTTCAACCACTCGAAGGTGATCATGATCGACGGGCGGTTCAGCTCGGTCGGGACGGCGAATATGGATGTGCGCAGTTTCGAGGACAACTTCGAGGTGTCGGCCATCATGTACGACCCGTCGGTTGCGGCAGAGTTGGAGGGTTATTTCTTCGACGACCTGAAGCGGAGTAAACTGCTCCGGCGCGACGAATGGGCCTTGCGCCCTCACCGCCACCGCATCTACGAGTCGTTCGCACGGCTGCTAAGCCCGTTGCTATAAGATAGCGCCTATTTCTTTCTGTCGGCGATAAACCGGAAGAGCGCCTCCAGCGAATCGCGGTAGGGCGACGGGGAGCAGGTTTCGCGGAGGGCAACGACAGCGCGGGTGACATAATTCTCCATCTCGCGGGCGGCCGCTTCGAGCCCGCCGCAGTCGGCAACTATTTCACAGAGGGCCTCCACGTCGCAACGGCCGAGCATTTCGAGAACTTCTTCGCGGCGTTCCGGCGAGCTCTTTTCGAGTACGGTGAGCAGCGGCAGGGTAACTTTCCCTTCTCGCAGGTCGCCGCATCGGGGCTTTCCGGTGTTGTCGGCAAAATCGAGGATGTCGTCTTTTATTTGGAACGCCATGCCCGCGTCGTCGCCTATGCGTTTCATGGCATCGACCTCGTCGGCGGACGCACCGGCAACCATCGCCCCCACACCGCAGCAGGTGCCTATGAGCGTTGCGGTTTTGTTGTAGATTATCTCATCGTATACGGCGCGCGTCATTTTGTGTGGCGCATCGGCGATTTCGCTCTGGAGCAGTTCTCCCTCGCATAGTGCGGTCATGCAGCGCGTGATATACTCCACGGCCTCGTACTGCCCGCTCGACATCCCCATACCGAAACTCTTGGCGAGTATCAGGTCGCCAAGCAGCACGGCACGCCGCGAATCCCACAAGGCATCTATCGATGGTTGTCCGCGGCGGCGCGGCGAGTGGTCGATCACGTCGTCATGGACGAGGGTCGCGGTATGGAACATTTCAGCCAGCATCGCGGCCAGATAGCTCTTCTCCGCCCCGCCCCATATCGCGGCCGAAAGGATCACCATCAGCGGGCGGACGGCCTTACCGCGCGTACCCATAACATGGGCCAACATCTGCGAAGCCAGGTTCCCGTCGCTGTGCAGGGCCTTGTGCAGATAGTCCTCGTATCGCCGGAGTTCTTCGGCTACGGGCTGGCGGATCTGTTCGAGAGTGTCCATACTTAAAGTGCAAAAGTAGTAATTTTTTTGTAGCTTTGTGGGATGAAAAAAATATTGCCCTATATTGTCGCCTTCATTGTGTTCGGTGCGGTCACGGCGGTGATGTTCGCGCCGCAGTTCGAGGGGCGCGCGTTGGTGATGCACGACGTGGTGCAGTACGAAGGTTCGGCAGCCGATATAGTGGCGCAGCAGGAGGCCCTGGGCGAGGACCCGCAATGGACGGGCAACTCGTTCGCCGGTATGCCCGCCTATCTTATAAATATCAAATACCCGGGACAAATATTCGCCAAGGCGTTCAAGGTGGTCGAATTCATGGGGCGCCCGGCGTCGCTAATCTTCATGGCGATGGTGGCGTTCTTCGTGATGCTGGTGCTGATGCGGGCCAACCCGTGGGCGGCCATAGCTCCGGCGCTGGCCTACGGTTTGTCGACATATTTCGTGATAATAATCGCTGTGGGGCATATCACGAAGATGGTGGCATTGGCCTACGCGCCGCTACTGGTCGGCGGGGTGTGGTTCACGTTCAGGAGGAACATCTGGCTCGGGGCGGCGTTGAGCGCGCTCTTCGGGGCATTGCTGATCGCGTCCAACCATCCTCAGATAGTCTACTATTTCCTGTTCATTATCGCCGCGCTGTGGATCAACGAGTTGGTGAGGGCGGTACGGAAACATATCGTGCCACGCTGGGCTAAGGCCACGGGCGCGCTGTTGGCCGCGGGGGTGCTGGCCGTTGGCGCCAACCTCGCATCGCTGTGGTATATGCAGGAATACTCCAAGGAGTCTATCCGCGGCGGGAGCGAGTTGAGCGGCGGGCAGCAGGGCTCGGGACTGGATATCGAGTACGCCACGCAATGGAGCTACGGCGTGGGCGAGACGCTGAACCTATACATCCCATATCTGTACGGCGGGTCGTCGGAGGGTAATTTCGCGGCGGACGGCAAGGTCGCCGAAGCGCTGGGTGCCTACGGGCAACGCAATATGGCTACCGACCTGCCGTCATACTGGGGGCCGCAGCCGATGACCTCGGGGCCGACCTATCTGGGTGCGGCGACGTTGTTCCTGGCTATTCTGGGACTGTTCATGCTGCCGCGGCGCAAGACATGGTGGATCGCGGGAGTTTCGATAGTGGCGATAATGCTGGCGTGGGGCAGTAATTTCATGTGGTTCACGCGGCTGTTCTTCGATTGGTTCCCGGGGTACGACAAGTTCCGGACGGTGTCGATGATACTTGTAATTGTCGAATGGACGGCGCCGCTGCTGGCGGCTATGGCGCTGATGAAGATGTGGACGGCGGGTGCCCCCGCAGGGCAGATAAAAGATAGCTCCGAGATATTACGCGCGCAGCGTAACACGGTGATAGTGTTGGGCGGCATCTCGCTGTTCTTTATCATTTTCGGCGGGTCGGTGTTCGACTTCGGTTCGCCGTTCGACGGGCAGTTGCCCGACGATATCCAGCGTGCCATGCGGTCGGAGAGGGCGGCGATGATGCGTGGCGATGCGTGGCGGTCGCTGTGGTTCGTGTGCCTGGGGGCGACGGTGGTGTCGATTTACGCGTTGGGCAAGCTCAAGCGCGGCTGGGTGATGGCGGCGTTCGCGGTCCTTGTTGTTGCCGATATAGCTGCGGTGGACGCGCGGTTCTTCAAGCATTCCGACTTTGTAGCCAAGCGCAATACCGAGATAAAGCCCACCGCCGCCGACCTCGAAATTCTGAAGGATAAGGAGTTGGGTTACAGGGTGTTCAACCTTACGGTCAGCCCGTTCAACGATGCCACGACGTCGGCGTTCCACCGCTCTGTGGGGGGCTACTCGGCGGCTAAGTTGCAGAGGTACCAGGACGTCATCGACCGCTACCTGGCGCCCGGCGACCCGGCGGTGGTGGATATGCTGAACGTGAAGTACCTCATAGTGCCCGACGGCGTGGTCGAGAACCCGACGGCCAACGGCGCGGCGTGGTTCGTGGAGCGTATCGAGGCCGTGGCGACGGCCGACGAGGAGATCGCGGCATTGGGCACCCTCGACCTGCGCAACGAGGCGGTGGCACGTGTGGAAGTAGCTCCGACTCCCGTGGATTCGACGGCACATATTTCGCTCGTCGAATACCGCCCTAACTACCTGAAATATGAGTACGGCAGCAACGTGCCCGCGACGGCGGTCTTCTCGGAGATATACTACGACAAGGGCTGGCAAGCTTACCTCGACGGCGAACCTGCGCCCCATTTCCGCGCCGACTATATCTTGCGGGCCATGTCGCTGCCCGCGGGCGAACATACCGTGGAGTTCCGGTTCCGGTCGCTGAATTTCGATGCGGTGAACATCGCGACGCTCGCCTGCTCGATAATAATATTGCTGGGAGTTGCTATCGCTATACTTAAAAACACACGTGTGTGCAGGACAAGAGATTAAGAAATAAGGTGCGTATGTCGTACGCCGTGTCGACGGTGAGCATCGCGATGGTGTTGTTCCTGTTGGGCTCGGTGGGCTACCTGATCGCGGGGCTGATCGGGGCTACCGACCGTATGCGCGAGAATGTAGAGGTGAGCGTGATCCTCGACGAAGGGGCAGACAGGGCGGCGGTGGAGAAACAGCTGAAAGCGTTGAAAGGAGTGCGGGATATTACATTTGTAGCGAAGGACGATGCCGCGCGCGAATTTATCGACTCCTCGGGCGACGACTTCACGGAGTTCCTGGACTACAACCCGTTGCCCGACTCTTTCACGGTGCGGGTCGATGCACGCGACGGCGTGGCGGCGTTGGAGAGGGTCGCGGCGGGATGGACAGGGGTTAAAGAGGTGGTCTACCAGCGGGCGGTGGTCGAGAAGATCGGGGCTAATATCGGCAAGTTCCAGCTGGTGCTACTCGTCTTCGGGTGCGTGCTGGCGATTATCTCGGTGGTGCTGCTGAACAACACGATACGCGTGTCGGTCTACTCGAAGAAGCATATTATAAGCACCATGAAACTCGTGGGCGCGGAGAGTGGTTTCATCATGCAGCCTTTCGTGCGCAGCAGCCTGATTCAGGGATTGTGGGCGGCGGTGATCGCGGCGGTGATGTTCCTGCTGTTGGTGGCGGGGCTGAACGAGGAGTTGCCCGAGATCACGCTGACGAGGTTCTCGCCGCTGTGGATCGTGGCAGGGATGTTCGTGGCAGGAATGCTGATCTCGCTGTCGTTCACAGCCATCACCGTTTCGAAATTCCTTCGGATGCATACAAACGCGATACACCTTTATTAACTTAAATAATCGCTCTCCGCGAGCACGCGGCGGGCACGCACATGGATAAGAAAAATTACATTTTTATGGCCGCAGGAGCGGCGCTGATAATTATCGGCTTTTTGTTGATGTCGGGTGGCGGCGACGGCGATCCGGCGCAGTTCGATGCCGCGAGGCTCTACTCGTTCAGGCGTATCACGCTGGCGCCCATGGTGGCCCTGGCGGGTTTCGGGCTGGAGGTTTATGCTATCATGAGGAGGCCTAAGAAATGAACACTTGGGAGGCAATAATTCTGGGGGCGTTGCAGGGCCTGACGGAGTTCCTGCCGGTGAGCAGCAGCGGCCATATCGAGATCGGGCGCGAAGTGCTGGGCGTACAGGCGGCCGACAATATGCAGTTCACGATGATGCTCCATGCGGGTACGGTGCTGAGCACGATCGTGGTGTTCTGGCGCGAGATCGGGAGGCTGTTAGGCGACCTGTTCAAGTTCAGGATGAACGAGGGGACGCTGTTCGTTATCAACCTGCTCGTTGCGTCGCTGCCCGTCGCGTTCGTGGGAGTGATGTTCCGCGACCAGGTCGAGGGGCTTTTCAGCGGCAACCTGCTGCTGGTGGGGTGTATGCTCTTGGTGACGGCGGGGCTGCTCATCCTTAGCGGCCGGGTACGGGGCAAGTCCAGGCCGGTCACGCCCAAGAGTGCTTTTATTATAGGTGTAGCGCAGGCGGCGGCGGTGCTGCCCGGGCTGTCGCGTTCGGGGTCGACGATCTCGGCGGGGCTGTTGCAGGGCGTGGACCGGGGGACGGTGGCCAAGTTCTCGTTCCTTATGGCGTTGATACCCATTATCGGCGAATTGTTGTTGGATGCGGGCGAGTTCCGCGGCGCGATGGACATGACAATGCTGGCGGGTTTTCTCGCCGCGTTCGTGACGGGATGTGTGGCGTGTAAGTGGATGATCAGGCTCGTTTCTCGCGGGAAACTGCTCTACTTCGCCATCTATTGTGCGGTGTTGGGATCGGCGGCGATAATATATACTTTTGCGTGATGACAAAGATGAAGACCGTGTTGAGCGGCATACGCCCCACAGGGCAACTACATTTGGGAAACTATTTCGGGGCGCTGAAGAACTTCGTTCAGATGCAGCACGAGGCGCGGTGTTACTTTTTTATCGCCGACTACCACGCCCTGACGACCCATCCCGACCCGGCGCAGTTGCACGGGAATATCCGTAACGTGCTGGCGGAGTACCTGGCCGCGGGCTTGGACCCCGAGGTAGCGACGATATATGTCCAGAGCGATGTACCGCAGACCGCCGAGTTGAGCCTGTTGCTGGGTATGCACGCCTATGTGGGCGAACTGGAGCGCACGGTGTCGTTCAAAGAGAAGGTGCGTAAGCATCCCGACAATGTGAATGTCGGGCTGTTGAGCTACCCCGTGTTGCAAGCCGCGGATATACTTATCCACAGGGCCGACTATGTGCCCATCGGCAAAGACCAGGAGCAGCACCTGGAGATCACGCGCAAGATAGCGCGGCGGTTCAATAATATCTACGGTGTGGAATTCTTCCCCGACAGCCAGGCGTTCGAGAACAAACGGGAGACGATCAAGGTCCCGGGGCTCGACGGCAGCGGCAAGATGGGAAAGAGCGAGGGTAACGGCATCTTTCTGGCCGACAGCGACGAGGTGATCCGCAAGAAGGTGATGCGCGCCGTGACCGATTCGGGGCCCGTGGCAGGAGAGCCGATGGGCGAGGCGGTGTCCAATATTTTCACGGTCCTGAAGATCGTCTCGACACCGGAGGTTTATGACGATTTTCTGGCGCGTTACAACGACGGCACGATCCGCTACGGCGACCTGAAGAAGCAGCTGGCCGAGGATATTATCTCGGTGGTTTCGCCTATCCGCGCACGTATCGAAGAGATCAAGGCCGACGACGCCTACCTGCATAAAGTGGTGACGGAGGGGGCCGGGCGTGCCCGTGCAAGCGCCGATGCCACCGTGTCCCGCGTGAGGGAGATAATGGGTATCAAACCTTTCTGAAGCCGATGAAAACCTACTGGAGAATACTTGCTTTCGCGCGCCCGTTGCGCCGCTATACCGTCCCCTATTTCTTCTACACGCTGTTCTACGCTATCTTCAACACGATGCTGTTCGTGATGGTGATGCCGCTGTTGCAGGTTTTGTTCAAGAGCGACTCGGTGACCATAGTGACCGAAATGCCTAAATTCGCACTCAAGGGGGCTTATCTTAAAGATGCCCTCAACTACGGTGTGTTCAGGGTTTTCGGTACGGATTACGATAAGATGGAGCTATTGATGTTCATCGCCATCGTTATCATTATCATTGCATTGCTGAGCAACCTGTTCCGTTATCTGGGGCAGCGTTTGCTTGAGAAGATGAAGATCGAGACACTCGAAAAACTGCGCAACAATGTCTTCGACAATGTGATGGGCCTCGACGCGGGATTCTTCTCGGGCGAGAAAAAAGGCGATATCATCTCCAAGATAACTTCAGACGTGCAGGTGGTGCAGTACTGTGTCAGTAATACGTTGCAGGTTGTGTTCCGCGACCCGTTCCTTATCATCGGCTACGTGGTTGCGCTGGTTGCCATATCGTTGCAGTTGACAGTGTTCTCGGTGCTCTATCTTCCGCTCGTTGCGCTGCTGATCGGAGCTATATTGAAACGTTTGCGGCGTTCGGCAAAAGAGGCGCAGGAGAGCTACTCCGAGATGGTGAGTACGCTCGACGAATCGCTCACGGGGATCAAGATCATCAAGTCCTACAACGCGGCGGATTATGTGCGCGGCAAGTTCCACGATATCAACCGTTTCTACTCGCGCACGCTTTACTCTATGGCCAAGCGCCAACAGCTCTCCTCGCCGACAAGCGAGTTTTTGGGCATCACGGCTTTGGCGGTACTGTTGCTTTTCGGAGGGTCGTTGGTCTTCACGGGACGGTTGGACGGCGAGGATTTTCTCGCTTATCTGGCTATTTTTTCGCAGATCACGCGGCCTATCCGCTCGTTCGCCGACGCATTCGCCAATATCAATCAGGGTATCGCGGCGGGAGAGCGCGTGCTGAAACTTCTGGATGCCCGGCCAACGGTGAAAGACAAGAAACGGGGAGCCAAGTTGGAAGGGTTCCACGAGAGCATCGAGTTGCGCAACGTGAGCTTCGCCTACGGCGACCGGACGATAATCGACAATATAAGTTTCACCGTGCGCAAAGGCGAGACGGTGGCACTGGTGGGGCCTTCGGGAGGCGGCAAGTCGACACTGGCCGACCTTATCCCGCGCTTCTACGACCCGCGGCAGGGACAGATACTGATCGACGGGCACGACATTCGCGACTACAGCCTCGACTCGTTGCGGGCGCATATCGGCATGGTAGCGCAGGAGACCATCCTATTCAACGACACTATTACCAATAACATACTTCTGGGGCGTCGCGGGGCGGCGTTCGACGAAGTGGTCGAGGCGGCGCGCGTGGCTAATGCCGACAGCTTTATCCGCGAGAGCGACGAGGGTTACGACACCAATATCGGCGACCGCGGAATGAAACTCTCGGGCGGCCAGCGGCAGCGGCTTAGTATAGCTCGCGCGGTGCTGAAAAATCCCGCGATACTGATCCTCGACGAAGCCACGTCGGCCCTCGATACAGAGAGCGAAAAATTGGTGCAGGATGCGCTCGAAACCCTTCTGAAGGGGCGTACATCGGTGGTCATCGCCCATCGGTTGTCGACGATACGCAACGCCGACCGGATACTCGTCGTCGAGGCGGGCCGCATTGTCGAACAGGGCACGCACGACGAACTGATGGCTCTCGGCGGCGCTTACCGCAGATTGGTCGACCTGCAATCTGTCACACGCGGGAATACGGATTGAGCCGGCTCGCTATAAGAACTCCCAGAGGGAACCGCTGTGGTGGTCGTCGAGAACACGGCCATGCTCGTCGAAAAGCACATAATGCGGAATGGCATTGAGCCTGAATAGTGGCGCCATGATATTCCATTCGTCGGTGGTCAGGCGGTGGCTGTTGGTCATAGCATTCTCGGCAACGAATTGTTCGTAGCGTGTTTCGCTCGGCGAATTCAATACCGAGGTTATGAAAACGATGGCAATTTCTCCCTTGGCCTCGACTTTCGCGCGGCTCTCCTTGTTCTTTTGTATCTCGGCCACACAAGGCGCACAAGTTGTACCCCAGAAATCGACAAGCACCGGTTTGCCCTTGTATTTATCTATCACCCCGCGCAGGATGTCGGTCGCGGGGCCTTCGGGGAGTTCGGTGGCACGATTGCCCATTTTCGGTAGCATATTCTCGTAGTGCCGCCACACCTCGTCGCGCATGAACGGGTGCTTGACACGGTCGTACACCGCACGGTGCATCTGAACTATCTGCGCCTGTGTAAGGCCGTTGGCAAACCGCTGTATGTCATCGAGTTCGCGCATCGCCACAAAATCCATCATCAGCCCCGGTTCACGGCCCATGAGCGATACCCACACGCTGTCGGCATATGCCAACTGCCGCCTAGCGTTACTAACTTCAGGCGTATACTGCCTCGTTCTCATATGCTCTTTTGCCATATCGAGCAGGCGGGGGTAGAATTTCGTCGATATGCCGGCATATCGTTCCCTCGTCAAGGAATCTTTCAAAGCTTCATGAGAGACGGTCAACCACCAGCGCTCGTCGGCAGACAGTTCGTTATCTTTGTCTTCTAAGAAGTCGGCGAGATGAATATCGACTTTCCCGTCGGGATTATAGTAAATATTTACAACGCTCTGTTCCTGCCAACCGCTCATCGGCCACATAGTGCGAATGAAATTGGGCACGGCGGTATCGGCGGCGTATAAAAACTTCGGGTCGTCCAACGGCATATCCCGCAGGAAGTCGTAGAATTCCGCTGGCGGCATTGCTCCCGACTGAGCAACCCTAAAGTTAGTCCCGCCATACCTCAACACATCCTCCACAAACCTCGCCTGCTCGCTGTAACGCAGAAAACCATACATTTTATCCGATATGCTTCCCGCCTTATGTGCCTCGGCGAGACGGCGCAGGTTCTCCTCCATAATACCGCGATAGACGCCCTGCACCATCTGCCAGTCGGCGCTTTGGCTCAACTCTTGATAACGCGACGCTGAAGCCCCCGTACGTTCGAAGGTCGACATCTCGGTATTTTCCTGTGCCAGGTCGCCGGCGAATTGCGCCTTGCCATTGACGAACGCAACCTCAAGCGTCGCACCCGGTTCGACATAGAACAGGAATCTTGTATTACCCAGGAACATACTTTCCTGCCGGGCGGACCATGCCGGGAACCCTATCTCGAACGTGCCGTCGTTGGCGATCGAAAAGGACTGCGTCATCTCCTCGTCCGTAAACGGATCGTTGAGGTACATCATACCCGTACTGAACGGAAAACTCGGGTTGTAGCCCACGACCGTGCCCTTTATCCACGCGCTATCGCGGACAAATTTTGCTGTCTCGGGGACGCTAATTTCGGCCTGCGCTTTCCGGCGGCCTTTCGGTTTCTTTGCGCCTGCAACTACGGGCAGCGCCACCAGCACCGCCAGAACAAGGATCAGTTTCTTCATAATTCACAATTATACTTACTAAATTAAGACGATCGAAACGCAGAAACGCAACATATCCGCCGAAAAAAATTATTAACTTTGTTACCGTGAGCGACCTGAAACATAAGGTATCGTTGTTGCCGCTGCAACCGGGAGTGTACCAATTCCTCGACGCGGCGGGGACGGTGATCTACGTCGGTAAGGCCAAGAGCCTTCGCAAACGCGTATCTTCTTATTTCCTGGACAGCAAGAACCATCTCCCGAAAACGCGTATCATGGTTCGGCGCATAGCCGACATCCGCCATATCGTCACCTCCACAGAGAGCGATGCGTTCCTGCTCGAAAACAACCTGATCAAGACCCTCCAGCCGCGCTACAACGTGATGCTGAAAGACGACAAGACCTATCCGTGGATCGTGGTGCGCAACGAGCCGTTCGCGCGGGTACAATCCACGCGCCGACTGGTGCGCGACGGCTCGCACTATTGGGGCCCGTACTCATCGGTGGTGATGCAAAAGAACGTGCTGGAGTTGGTACACGGCATCTATAAACTGCGAACCTGTTCGCTCAATCTCGCACCGGAGCAGGTCGCGCGCGGCAAGTACCGCGAGTGCCTGCAATACCACCTGGGCAATTGCGCAGCACCATGTACGGGCAAACAGTCGCTGGAAGAGTATAACGCCAATATCGAAATGATCTCGCGTATGCTTTCGGGCGACCTGCGTTCCACACGTGTCTGGCTGCATGAGCAGATGCTCGCCGCCGCGGAGAGGCTCGAATTCGAGGATGCCGCAATGCTAAAGACGCGCCTGGAACTGTTGGAAAATTATGTGAGCCGCTCTGTGGTGGTGAGCTCGCGGTTGGAGAATATGGATGTTTTTGCGCTGCTGCGCGATGTCGACACGGTATACTGCAACTTTGTGCGCATCGTGGAGGGGGCGGTGGTCAACTCGTTCACGGCGCAATTTTCGGTAGGCGCCGAGGAAGACGAACAGGCCCTGCTCACGCAGTGTATACAACAGATCAGCACACAGATCTCGGGGCCTCTGGCACGCGAGGTAGTGGTGCCGTGGATGCCCGACGAGGCGTTGTTCGAAGGTGTCAAATTCACCGTTCCTCATCGTGGCGAGAAGGCGAAACTGCTTGAATTCGGGCTCCGCAACGCGCGCCTCTACCGTGCCGAGCGGATGAAGAACATGGAGATCAAAGACCCCGCGCGCCATACCGACCGTATTATGGAGGCCATGCGCCGCGAGTTGAGGCTCGAACATGCGCCGAGATATATCGAGTGTTTCGACAATTCGAATCTTCAGGGTACGCATCCTGTGGCGTCGTGCGTGGTATTCCGCGACGGCAAGCCCTCGCGCAAGGAGTACCGCCACTTCAACATCAAGACCGTCGTCGGGGCGGACGACTTCGCATCTATGCGCGAGATCGTCTTCCGGCGTTATCGGCGGCTGTTGGACGAGGGCTCGCCACTACCCGACCTGATCGTGGTCGACGGCGGCAAGGGGCAGTTGAGTTCGGCGGTATCGGTGCTACGCGAGTTGGGAATAGAGTCGAGCGTGGCGATCATCGGGCTGGCCAAGCGCATCGAAGAAGTTTTCTACCCCGACGACCCCGAGCCGTACTACCTCGACCGCACGGGTGAGCCACTGAAAGTCATCCGCCACCTGCGCGACGAGGCCCATCGTTTCGGCATCACGTTCCATCGCCAGAAGCGCTCCAAAGCATTCATAACCAGCGAGTTGGAGAGTATTCCTGGGATAGGCAAAGGGTCTGCGGAGAAGTTGTTGCGGCGTTTCCGTAGCGTTGCGGGCGTTAAGCGCGCCACGCTCGACGAGCTCACCGAAGTCGTCGGCCGGGCACGTGCGGAGGCAATAATGGACCACTTCAAAGCTTAGATCTTCTCCAACTCGATACGGCAAGTGTCGTGGGAATTACGCAAGATGACACGATATGGGTCAAAGAGTTGTTACTCTTTTATATTCACTGCAAGTATAGTAAAATGTTGATAACTTTAGTCGCGTGATAGCGGTACGCCCTGTTGAAATCCCTATTTTTGTAGAATGAAAAAAGAACTCGACCTCGAACTTGCAGAGGAAGTAGCACAGGGCAAGTATGCAAACCTGGCTGTTATTTCGCACTCCCGCTCGGAGTTCGTCGTTGATTTTGCAGCGATGATGCCGGGGCTGCCCAAGGCACGCGTCCATAGCCGCATAATCCTGACGCCGGAACACGCCAAGCGGCTGCTGATGTCGTTGCAAGACAATATCACCAAGTACGAGAGCAATGTCGGGCGTATCGAGATGGCCGCTCCGATGTGGTCTGATTCGGCCGACGACGAGCCTCTGATGGGTTTTAACGTGGGGGAGGCATAGATGAAATTCGTCGCCGAAAAATTCACACCCGAAGAAGAGGCCATCCTGAAGGGCTATTTCACCAATACCGACCTGCCGGTTTTCGGGTTGGTCAACCTTCCCGATGTGGTTAAAGGTGCGTTGTTCGCGCGTTACAGCCGCTCGAATAAGTCGTTGCGGAGGCTATTCCTGGATGAATTCTACAAAGGCGGAAGCCTCGTGGAGGCGGCCGATGGCGGAGCGTCGCAGCGCGCAGAATCGCTCTACGACAAGATGATCCTCGACTTCGGCGACGACTCGGTGGCACAGTTGGGTGGGGCGCACATCGCTTGCGAACAGGTCAGCAACATCCTCACCAAGGTGCTTGAGAAAGGGCGTATCGCATCCTACCTGGAGCAGAGCACGCGCTATGTTTATTATAACGAGAAGGTCGACGGGCAGTACCGCTACATAGTGCCAGACGAGATCGCGGGCACCGACCTGGAGGCCCCTTACCGCGCACATCTCAACCTGCTTTTCGATACATATACCGAGATCCTCGACGAGTTGTTGCCGGGGCTGAAGGCTAAATTCCCGCGCGCCGAGGGGCAGCCCGAGCGAGCTTGGGAGGCCACGATCCGTGCGAAGGCATGCGACATTGTGCGCGGCCTGCTGCCCGCCGCGACACGCTCCAATATGGGCATATATGCCAGCGGCCAAAGCTACGAATATATGCTGGTGAAGATGTTTGCCAGCCCCAACCGCGAGGTACGCGAGTATGCCGGCATGATCCTCACCGAGCTGCGCAAGATCATCCCGGCGTTGCTCACACGCGTCGACCTGCCCGACCGCGGTCAAGCGTGGAGTAAGTTCCTGAGCGATATTTCGATCGACGAGAAAGTGGCCGCGATCCCCATGCGCGGACGGCAAAACAACCATGTAGAGTTGTTGGATTTCGACCCGGGCGCGAGAGAAAAGCTTGTACGCGCTATCCTCTTCGAGCACTCCGAAGCGGGGGCTGACGAGATCGGCGCACACGTCGCCACGATGTCCGCCGCCGAGCAAGATGAAACCATAGTCAAATACTGCGGCCACCGCCTGAACCGCCGCCACAAACCGGGGCGAGCGTTCGAGAACACCGAATATACATTCGAGATACTCTCCGACTACGGCGCTTTCCGCGACTTGCAACGCCACCGCCTACTCACCATCCAGTGGCAGAAACTGTCGCCCGCGAACGGTTATACCGTGCCCGTAGAGCTAGACGAGTATCCTTCGCTACGCGCGGCATTCGAGCGTGCGATAGAGGCGACCGACGATATCTACGACGCCATTCGCGCCCGCCTGGGCGACGATATTGCACAATACTGCGTCCCCTTCGCCTGTCGCGTGCGATATCAGATACGAATGAACCTTCGCGAGGCATTCCACTTCATCGAGCTTCGCACACAGAAGCAGGGGCACTATTCCTACCGTCGTATATGCGCCGAGATGTACAGCCAGATCGTCGACCGCCATCCGTTCGTGGGCAGTTGCATGACCTTCGCCGACCTCGAAACCTACGACCTGCCACGCGATGGCGCTCCCGCAGGGCACTCGGCGTGCATGAGGATTTGAAAATCCGACGGGCAACGCAGCGAATGCTCTCGATAAAGTACACACAAACAAAAAACGGCGTTATATATACGCCGTTTTTGTTTCTACCATTTGGAGCGCCGTTGGCGCACTTGTTTGATGAACTCCACTCTGTCGCGTTGCGCTGTCTCGGTGACAATTTTTGCGTCGTTCGGCTGTCGAGTGGGGTTCGGGGTGGAGGTGTCTGTAGCGCTCCTCCCCGGGTTCGTGGCCTGGGGTATACGTTTTTCCATAGGCAGATTAAATAGATGGTTGACGCCTAAATATAAGGAGAAATTTCTGCTTATACAAACCCCAAGGGGCGCGCATTTTTCTACGCACGCCCCTTATTATAATTGATTATCAATGACTTAGCGTCCCGCCCGCCTGTCTTATTATGTTATAAATAAGCCTTATCCGACAACAACTTTTATATCGTCTATACAGACGTATGTCGGGGCCATAAGCGCAGGGCAGTCGATGGTGAATTCTATGCGGTTCACCATGCCAAGTCCCGACAGCCCGACCTTGTGCCAATCCGTGAGGCCCGTGAGTTCGCATTGTTCGGTGCCGACCGATTCGCCTGCCGCGTCGAAACCCTCGATAACAAGGACGAATTCACCTACACCGCTCAACGCCGTGTATGTCGAGTTTGCAATCCATAAGCTTTCTATTATACGCTCCACGCCGTCGGCAAACTTCATCTTCGCAGGACGGGGCGTGCCGTCGAGGTCTACCGGCGCGTAGACGATTCCGAACGTCGCCGACCCCCCATTGCCGCCCGTGCCGTAGACACTGCATTGGTTCGTAAAGTCGTTCGTCTCCATGTCGTGCCAGCGCGAGGGAGCGATCCCGCCTGAGTAGAATTCGGGCTGGCCCGAGCTCCACGACTCGCCCTCGTCGATGTTCAGTCCCATCGAAAGCCCTGTCGCGACGTCGGTGTAGCCTGTGTACTTCACCCCTTCATAGGTAGAGTAGAGGTTGTCGCCATAGGCGGTGGGGCCCGCCACAGCCGTTGCATTTTCGAAGTCCAACACCGCGTAACGCACCTCGGGTGCGCTTTCGTCATCTTTGCCGCAACTCCATACCATGGCCGCGGCGGCCAAAATTAAAAGTGGTTTTTTCATAACGTTATTCCCATTTTCCCGTGGGCCGGTCTATGTAGGTTGATGTAGCGTGCCGAGTTTTCTGACTCGCCCTCCTGTTCGGAGAACATACAGTAGCGGGAACTGTCGCCGTATCGCACGGCGTTGCCTCGGCCCGATACGCGGCAAAGGTATAAAAAAATAAAGTGCGGAAAAATTTTGTATTCCGAAAAATTATTACAACCTTTGCCCTGAATTTTTTAACTAATAATTTTTTATGAAAGGTACAGTAAAGTGGTTTGATTCAGCCAAAGGTTATGGCTTCATCACGACCGAAATGGGAACCGACATCTTTGTTCACTACACAGGCATCAACAAAGATGGTTTCCGTGGCTTGGAAGAGGGCCAGAACGTAGAATTCGAAGTGTCGGAAGGTAAGAAAGGCGAGCAGGCGATCAACGTTAACGTCGTCGCGTAATCCCAATATTTTCCAAAGCGTTGCGGCTCCCTGATCACAGGGGGCCGTTTTTAGTGCGTGCCCCCTCAGGGCAAGTGCGTGCCCGCACAGGGCAATTATATATCCCTCTTGGTAGTCCCTAACTTTATTGCCACGAAAAGCAGTACCGTGAAAGCCAGCAGCGACGATCCGCCGTAACTGAACAGAGGCAGCGGGATCCCGATGACAGGCATTATCCCGAGGGTCATCCCTATATTGATGATTATATGAAACAGGAATATCGACGCCACGCTGTATATATACACCCTGTTGAACGCCTCTCCCTGCCGCTCGGCCATGCGCATCAGCCGCACCACGAGCATAAAGAACAGCCCCACCACCAGCACGCTGCCTGCAAAACCCCACTCCTCGCCCACGGTGCAGAATATGTAGTCGGTGCTCTGCTCGGGCACGAAGCTGAACCGCGTTTGCGTGCCCTGCATATATCCCTTGCCGAACCAGCCACCACTGCCGATGGCTATCTTCGACTGGTTGGTCTGATAGCCTACATTGGCCACATCTCGCTCCAGCCCCAGCGTATCGAGTATGCGCACCTGCTGATGAGGTTCGAGCACGTTCTCGAAGATATAGTCGACGCTATGGGTAAACGCTACGCAGAATATGAACATGAGGACGTAGCTCCGCACGCTACGCAGGCGGTTACGATAGGCGTAGCTCAGCACGGCGGGCAACGAACAGGCGGCGCATATCAATAGTGCGAGATGCAGCGACATCCTGGCCCCGAAGAACTCCGAACCGAAATAGAGGAGTATCGACCCCAGGGCCAACGACGCGAGATAGGACAGTTTGGCACGCCAACGCCCGTTGCCCAGCCCTTCTGCTGCGGCGAGGACGAGGATCGTCCCGGCCAGCGTGGTGAACGGGGTGAGCACCATCGCACACACGAACAATATCGCCATCGCCGCCGCCGCCGCAAATATCCAGCGGTTCATACCCTCGCGGTAAAACACCAACATGAACGACATGAACACTATCGCCGATCCTGTGTCGCGCTGTGCGATTATTATCAACGCCGGCAGCATAATAATGGCGAACGACCGCACCACGTCGCGTGTCTTTCGCGGAGAGTAGGTGAAACGGCTCATATAGCGTGCCAGAGCGAGCGCGGTGGTGAACTTGGCTATTTCGGCGGGCTGCACACCCGTGCCGCCTATCATGATCCACGCCTTGGCGCCGTTGATCTCCGTCCCCACGAACAGCACCGCCACGAGCACAAGTATGGCTATCCAATAGAACGGGTAGGCGAATATATGGTAATATTTATCATCGATAAGCAGTATTGCCACTCCCATGAATATACTGACCCCTATCCATATCATCTGCCTTCCATAGCGGGCTGAGAAGTCGAACACTCCCGCGCCGTCCTCCTGCAACACCGAGTAGATGTTGCCCCATCCCAGCGTGACCAGCGCCAGGTAGATGAGTACCGCCCACCAGTCGATCTTACCTATATATAGCTGGTTTGCGGTCATATCGCGGATAATTGATCTCCATATTTTTGATCTGCTCGACGAGCCACGGGCGCCGTATGGTATCGGTAAGGTACTGTTCCACTATCAGCGACGCCACGGGAGCTGCCACCGTAGCTCCGAAACCGCCGTTCTCGACGTATACCGACACCGCTATCTTCGGCTGCTCCCGCGGGGCGAAACACATGAACGTCGAGTGGTCGCGGTATGGCGGGTTCTCGGCCGTGCCCGTCTTGCCGCACATATCTATACCCTCTATCCGCAGGCCGTACCCCGTACCTCCCGGTTCGTTCACGGCCATCCACATTCCTTCGACTATGGCTTCGAAGTGGCGAGTGTCGATATCGGTATCGTGCCGTTCGTAGAATTTCGCATCCAACGAGTCGCGGTCGTGTATTCTCTTCACAACGTGCGGGATATAGTAGTGCCCCCTGTTGGCTATTATCGCGACCATGTTGGCTAACTGCAACGGCGAGGCGAGCATCCTGTCCTGCCCGATAGCGAGGGTGAGCACCGTTGCCGAGTTCCACGACCCGCGGTATAATTTGTCGTATGTCTCTATGCCCGGCACCGCTCCGGGCAGCTCGTCGAGAAAGTCGGAGTCGAGCCTGCGCCCGAAGCCGAAACTGCGCACATGGTTCGCCCACGATGCGTAACCATCCTTCACATTCTCGAATTTCTTGCTATCGAGCGAATTGCGGAATACGTAGCAGAAATATGCGTTGCAAGAGGTTTGTATCGCTTGCGTCAGGTTAATCGGCGAGTAGTGCGGGTGGCATCCCACGGTGAGGTTTCCCACATGATACCCTCCGTCGCACGGGTATCGGTACTCTGGCCTTAGCACCCCTTCCTGCATCCCGATTAGCCCCACCACCGGCTTGAACGTCGATCCGGGGGGGTAGTGCGACTGCACGGCGCGGTTGATCAGCGGCCGCCGGGGGTTGTCGAGCAGTTCCATATAGTTCTGCCCTATCCCGCGCCCCACCAACGCCTCGGGGTCGTAGGTCGGCGAGCTGACCATCATAAGTATCTCGCCCGTCGCCGGTTCGATAGCCACTATACTTCCCACCTTGTTGCGCAGCAATTCCTCTCCCAGAGCTTGCAGCCGCAGGTCGATTGTCGTGGTGATGGCCGTACCCTGCACCGGCATGGTGTCGTAGATCCCGTCGGCGTAGGAACCCTGGATAATCCCGTGCACGTCCACCATATTAACCTTCACCCCTTTCTTGCCCCTCAGCACCGTCTCGTAAGCCCTCTCTATGCCGCTACGCCCCACATAGTCGGCCGCGCGGTAAAACGGGTCGCGCTTCAGGTCGTTCTCCGTCGCGCGGCCGACATAGCCCAACAGGTTACCACCGACCTTACGCGGATATGAACGGATATTACGGTATACGGTATGGAACCCGGGGAACCCGCGCTCGTCGAGTTGCAGTTTGACATCCTTTGGTAGCATCTCGAAGATCATCGACGCCTGCCACGGCGAGTGCCTGCGCGCGCGGTCCAACGCCTTCCGCAACTCCTCGCGCTCGACGCCGAGTATGGAGCACATCAACAGCGTGTCGAAAGGCCGGGCCTCGCGTGGTATCACCATAAGGTCGTAAACCTCCTTACTCTGCACCAAGAACTCGCCGTTACGGTCGTAGACCTCGCCTCGTGTGGGATACTGTACCTCGTAACGCAACACGTTGTTCGACGCCGAACGCTTATATTGCGGATCGAGTATCTGTATCCAGAAAAGCCTCACCACTATCACCACGAACAGTACGGCGACGGCGGCGAACAATATCGTGCTGCGGCCCCTCATTTACTGAATAATAGTTGAATAATATAGATCAGCCCCACGGTTATGGCCGTGCTAAGGACTATTTTCAACGCCGTGATATGTATCGCGTGCAATCCGAACACCTCGAATAGAAAGAATACTGTGCAATGCACCAACACCAACGCAGCGCAATACCTCATAAACTTACCCGCCCCAACGCGCGCCGAGCAGGGTGCCCCGCCGTCCCCCACCGTCTCCTTGCCCAACATGAGCATCATTACGGGTTTTCTCACGAATGCCGTGACGAGTATCGCGATAGTGTTCAGGCCCGCCGTTGCAAGCAGAAAGTCCATCGCCACCCCCATCGCCAGCCCCGTCAGCAACACCCACAGCGGCCGCGTCTCCATAGGAAGCAGAACAACCAACGCCACATAAACCAACGGGTTGGCCCATATCCCCAGGTTCAGGTTGGCGAACAGGAACACCTGCAACAACGCCAACACCACGAAAAGCAATACGTACTCAGCTATCCTGTGCATCTTCGAAATCCTCCATCTCCAACCTTTCAGCAATATCGGGGTGCCTGACCAGCAGCACTTTGTGAAGCGACGCGAAACGTGTTGCCAACTTCACGCGCACATTGAAGTATCCCAGGCTGGTCATTTCCCAACTTTCGACCGTCCCGATCTCCACCCCTCGCGGAAATCGCGACGAGTAATCGGTCACCACCGTATCGCCCACCGACAGTTCGGCATATTTCTGTATCTCCGATAGTGTGGCGTACCCCGTATCGCCGCCCTGCCACAGTACCGACCCGAGATAATCCTCGCCTTTGATCCTGCCGCTGGTGCGGAACTCGGTGTTCAGCAGCGATATTGCCACCGATGCCCGCTCGCGCACATCCATCACGTAGCCCACTATCGAACCTTCGGGTGTGAGCACCGCCATCTCTTTCTCTACTCCGTCCAGCGAGCCTTTGTCGAGCGTCAGGAAATTGCGCGGCCGCGCGAGGGTGTTGGTCACCACCGTCGCCGCAATATATTCCCACTCTTCCTTCGGGGGTGTTATACTGTCGGGCAACAGTTCTCTCATCGCATCGAGCTCGCCTTTTAGTTTTGCGACTTGTTCGACCAGGCCGTCGTTCTCGGCGCGTAGCCCGAAATATCCCTTCGCCTCGGCGAGTTGGCGTTGCACACCTCCCGTAACCACCCTCGACGCGGCAACCATGCGCGCATTCGAGTAGCTCGTGCTGCCGGCATAATGGTCGATCGCCACCACCTCCAGCACCACGAACAACACGAACAGATAGGCCTTTTTAAGGAAGTATAGGAATTTCTTCATAGCGGGGTGCCACGTGCCAGCTGAGAGGCGCTTGCCAGCGCAGGGCGATTGTTTTACAATTACGTGTGTTTTATCTCGTCCACGCACGTTTTTCCGAGAGGGAACTTTTAGGCAAGGAATACAAGGTTTTCAAAACGGAGCGCACTAATTGTGCATGAGTATTTGAAAATCCGAAGTATGACGATGCCTAAAAGTCACTACTCGGAAAAACTATTTCATTAGGAATGAGAACTTATGAATGTTCTTAAGTGCTATTCCTGTTCCGCGGGCGACGGCGCGCAGCGGGTCTTCGGCGACCACGAACGGGATGTTGGTCTTCTCGGTAAGCCTGCGGTCGAGCCCTTTGAGCAGCGCGCCGCCGCCCGCCAGGTATATACCCTTGCGCACGATGTCGGCATACAACTCCGGCGGCACCATTTCGAGCACCTTCATTATCGTCGCGTCGATCTTCACCAACGACTTCTCCAGCGCGTAGGCTATCTCGCTGTACGACAGCGTGAGTGTCGAGGGCAGCGATGTGAGGACGTTCGGGCCTGTGACCACGAAATCTTCCGGCTCGTCGTCCAATTCCGACACAGCGGCGCCCACGGCTATCTTGATATCCTCCGCCGTGCGTTCGCCGATACGTATATTATGCTGCTGCCGCACATATGCCTGAATATCTTCGGTCAGTACGTCGCCCGCCACATTGATCGATTCCGAGCACACTATACCGCCCAGCGATATACACGCTATCTCGGTCGTTCCGCCGCCGATGTCTATTATCATATGCCCTTCAGGGGCCTCCACGTCGAGCCCCGCACCCAACGCCGCCGCCATCGGTTCGTAGATCATATAGACCTCGCGTCCTCCGGCGTGCTCCGCCGAGTCGCGCACCGCCCGGATCTCGACGTTGGTCGACCCCGACGGTATACATATCACCATCTTCAGCGACGGGCTGAAGAGGCTCCCCCGCGAGCGCACCTTACGGATCATCCCGCGCAGCATCATCTCCGTGGCGTTGAAATCGGCTATCACCCCGTCTTTCAGCGGGCGGACGGTCTTGATATTGCCGTGCGTCTTGCCATGCATCTGCCGCGCCTGGTTGCCGATCGCCACCAGCTTATTGGTCTGGTAGTCGATAGCCACGATCGACGGCTCGTCGACCATGATCTTGCCGTCGCTGATGATCACCGTATTGGCTGTCCCGAGGTCTATCGCAAGCTCTTGTGTTAATGAAAAAAGTCCCATTCTGTATAACTTCCTTTACATAAATAATCGCCCTGTGCGGGCACGCATTAGTGTCTGAAGTGTCGCATTCCGGTGAATGCCATTGCCATTCCGTGCTCGTCGCAGTATTCTATGCTCTCGTTGTCGCGCACCGAGCCGCCGGGCTGTATCACTGTGTCTATCCCTTCGCCGTGTGCGATCTCCACGCTGTCGGCAAAGGGGAAGTAGGCGTCGGAGGCCATTACCGCACCGCGGAGGTCGAACCCGAAACTCTTGGCCTTGGCGATCGCCTGTTTCAGCGCATCCACCCGCGAGGTCTGCCCCACGCCGCTGCCAAGCAGTTGGCGTCCCCGCGTGAGGACTATCGCGTTACTCTTGCTGTGCTTGACGAGGATATTGGCAAACAACAGTTCTTTCTCCTGCTCGGGCGTGATGCCTTTCTTAGTCACTATCTTGAGTTCCGTGTCGCGGCCGCCGAGTTTGGTGTCGCGCTCCATCTCGGCCACGCCGTTCAGTAGCGTGCGGCGCACCTTCGCGCCCGGCTTGCCGTCCTTCAGCACGAGTATTATCCTGTTCTTCTTGCCCTGCAATGTTGTCAGCGCACTCGGAGCGTAGCCGGGCGCGATTATCACCTCGAAGAAGAGTTTGTCTACCTCCGACGCCGTAGCCTCGTCCACCGGCCTGTTGCACACCAGCACACCCCCGAACGCCGACACCGGGTCGCACTCCAAGGCCGCCTTCCACGCCTCGGCGAGGGTCGCGCGCGTAGCCACCCCGCAGGCGTTGTTGTGCTTGAGTATCGCGAACGTCGGCTCCTCGAACTCGGCGATAAGGTTCACCGCCGCGTCTATGTCGAGCATATTGTTGTAGGATATCTCCTTGCCGTGTAGCTTCTCGAACATCGCGTCGAGGTTGCCGTAGAACGTCGCGGCCTGATGGGGGTTCTCGCCGTAGCGAAGCGCCGTGCCGCCGTTGAAGTAGTTGAATATCGCCGTGTCGTACCCCGAGCTCACCCCGAAGGCCTTGCCCGCCAGCGCGCGCCTCTGCTCCAGAGTGGTACTGCAATCCTGAGTATCCAACAGTTCGAGCAGCTCGCCGTATTGCGCCACCGAAGGGACGATAACCACATCCTTGTGGTTCTTGGCCGCGGCGCGGATGAGCGATATTCCGCCTATGTCTATCTTCTCTATCACCTCCGCCTCGGGCGCTCCCGACGCCACGGTCTGCTCGAACGGATAGAGGTCTACGATCACCAGGTCTATCTCGGGAATCTTGTACTCGCCCATTTGCGACACGTCGCCCGTGTTGTCGCGCCGCGCGAGGATACCTCCGAATACGTTGGGGTGCAGCGTTTTGACCCTCCCGCCGAGTATCGACGGATAGCCCGTAAGCCCCTCCACCGAACGTGCGGCGATGCCCAGCCCCGTGATGAAATCCAGTGTCCCGCCGGTCGAATAAATCTCGACGCCCGACGCTGCCAGGCGCCGGACTATAGCCTCCAACCCATCTTTGTAGAAGACCGAAATAAGTGCGCTCTTGATCCTTTTCATAATAGGTAACAAAGGTACGAATAATTTTTTGTAAGTTTGCATTATGATACACGAAATAGGACACCGTGCGCGGACGGTGGTGGTGGGATACGGCAGTTGGGCGACCGCGCTTGTTAAGGTCCTGCACGAGAACGCACCCCGCACGGGGTGGTTCATCGCCAATGACGAGGTGCGGCGAGGGGTGCTTGCCGACGGGCGAAATCCCAAATACCTCTCTTCGGTACAGTTCGACGGGGGGCGGTTGGATATATACGACGACATCAACGACGCCGTGGATAACGCCGACGTGGTGTTGCTGTGTGTCCCCTCGGCCTACCTGCTGCCGACGATCGGGCCGTTGCGTTCGCTGGACGGAAAGTTCGTGATCTCGGCCATCAAGGGTATCGTCACCGACGGCTATGTCACGGTGGCGGAGTATGTCAACAGTCGTTATGGTGTCGAGTGGGACCGCATCGGCATCCTCTGCGGCCCGACGCACTCCGAAGAGGTGGCAATGAACAGGCTGACCTACCTCACGATAGTCTGCAAGGAGGCGGCCAATGCCGAGGTGCTGTGCGGCAAGTTCCGTTCGCCTTACATCCACGCCAACCCCGCGACCGACATCTACGGTACCGAGTACGCCGAGATCCTGAAGAATATCTACGCCATCTGCGTGGGCATGGCCTTGGGGTCGGGTTACGGGGATAACTTCACTGCAGTGCTGGTGAGTAACGCCCAGATGGAGATGAGCCGTTTTCTTTCGGAGAGCTATCCTTTCGAACGCGACACTGCGGCATCGGCCTATCTGGGCGACCTGCTGGTTACGTGCTATTCGGAGTTCAGCCGCAACCGCCGTTTCGGGTCGATGATCGGTGGCGGGCTTACGGCGGAGGAGGCTATGGAGCAGATGCAGATGGTCGCCGAGGGTTACTATGCCGCGGCGTGCATAAGGCAGGTGAACAAACGTTTCGGCATACGGATGCCCATCGCCGACTGCGTCTACCGCGTGCTTTACAAAGGCGCGGAGGTGAAGGAGGAGTTACGGCGGCTGACAGATGAGCTGTACTAAGTAATCGCCCCATGCGGGCACGCATATGAAAATAGATATTACACATTCGGGTATTACTCCCGACCTTGGCGCCGCCGCGCGCGCGAACGAGTTACTGCATAACGGCGAGGGCGCGGGTAACGATTTTCTGGGTTGGGTGGAGCTGCCGTCGTCGATAAGCGACGGCGAACTCGACGCCATCACCCGCGAGGCCGAACGCCTGCGCTCGAAAGGCACGGTGGTTTCGGTGGGTATCGGCGGGTCGTACCTCGGGGCGAAGGCGGTCATCGAGGCGTTGTCCAACCCGTTCGCACCGGCGGAGGTGCTCTTCGCGGGCCAGAACCTGAGCGAAGACTACACTAAAGAGCTTCTGGAGGCGTTGGCAGGGCGTGATTTCTCGGTCGTGGTGATCTCGAAATCGGGGACGACCACCGAGCCTGCGGTGGCGTTCAGACTGCTGCGCGCCGAGCTGGAGAGACGTTACGGCACGGGCGCAAAAGAGCGCATCGTGGCCGTCACCGACCGTGAGCGTGGTGCACTGAAAACGATGGCCGACCGCGAAGGCTGGCCGACGTTCGTGATCCCCGACGATGTGGGCGGCCGCTACTCGGTCTTCACTCCCGCGGGATTGCTCACCATCGCCTGTGCGGGTATCGACATAAAAGAGCTGGCCGGGGGAGCGCTCGATATGGAACGCCTTTGTAAGGATGGCGGCGGCCCTGCGGCAACATACGCCGCAACACGTAACGCCCTCTACGCCGGGGGTAAGAAGGTCGAGATCCTTGCCGCCTACGAACCTAAGTTGACATATATCGCCGAGTGGTGGAAACAGCTCTTCGGCGAGAGCGAGGGCAAGCAGGGGCGCGGAATTTTCCCCGCGAGCGTCAACTATACCGCCGACCTGCACTCTATGGGGCAGTATATCCAGGACGGCGAGCGAACGCTGTTTGAGACGGTGTTGAGCGTCGCGCAGCCGGCGGCACACGTGGCCGTCGAACACGATCCCGAAGACCTCGACGGGTTGAACTTCGTCGCCGGACGACGCTTGGGTGAGATTAACCATAAAGCCGAGGAGGGCGTGCGCATGGCCCACGTCGACGGCGGGGTGCCCAATATCCGCATCGAACTGCCTCGTATCGACGCACGGAACATAGGCTCATTGCTTTACTTTTTCGAGAAGGCGTGCGGCATCAGCGGCTATATGCTGGGTGTGAACCCCTTCGACCAGCCGGGCGTCGAGGAGTACAAACGGAATATGTTCAAACTCTTAGGTAAACCAGGATATTAACCGCGTGCTCGCGGAGAGCAAATATATATCGTTCGTAATGACAAAGAAAAACAATCGCCCGGCAGGGGCGCCCACCGCGGGCACGCGGATTATTTCGCCGTCGATGCTTTCGGCGGAGTTCGGGAACCTGGCGCGCGACACACGTATGATCGACCGCAGCGCGGCGGAGTGGATACATATCGACGTGATGGACGGCGTCTTTGTGCCTAATATCTCGTTCGGCTTTCCGGTGCTGAAGGCGATCCGCACGGCATCAGACAAGTTTCTGGACGTGCATCTTATGATCGTCGAGCCGGAACGTTACGTTGCGCGTTTCGTCGAGGCCGGCGCGGGGTTGGTCACGGTGCACGCCGAGGCCGTCGCCGACCTGCGCGCGACGCTTGAGATGATCCGCTCGCACGGTGTGCTTTCGGGGGTGTCGATCAAACCCGCGACGCCTGTTAGCGCGATAGCCGACGTTCTCGACGTAGCCGACCTTGTGTTGGTTATGAGCGTCGAGCCGGGGTTCGGCGGCCAGAGTTTTATGCCCCACAGCCTGGACAAAGTGCGCGAATTGCGCGCGATGGGTTACGGGGGCCTTATCGAGATCGACGGCGGTATCAGCACAGCCAATGCCGCCGCCGCTTTCGATGCCGGCTGCAATGTGCTGGTGGCGGGCAACGCCGTCTTCGGCGCCCCCGACCCCGAAGCAGAGATAGAGAAGATGTTGAATATTTAAATTTAAAATTTATGAAAATAGGTTTACTTTGGGCTCTTTCTTGTGTTGCATTTGTGTTGGCTGTGATCGCTATTACATCTCGTTACCTGGTGATAAAACAAACTTGTACAACTACCGGAGAAACATACATCGGTGTTTTGGTAACTCTACTCGGCTTTCTTGTGACTTTTGTAGTTGCTTATCAGATCTGGAGCACTATAGATATCCGCAAACGTATAGAAAAAATCAAAGTTCATGAAGCATCATTGGCCGCCTCCGGCGGCCGCAGTTCGGAGTCACCCCAGGCGTAGAACTGTATCTCGCGAGGCTCGATTTGTTCCACGTTGGCTCCTCGCTGCCATATAATAACACTTAAAAAACGAACGCGTTCGTGATTTCGATAGATAATTTAACAGTCAGTTTCGGGGGTTGGGACCTGTTCAGGGACATTTCGTTGGTTGTTAACCCGCGCGACCGGATCGGGTTGGTAGGCAAGAACGGTGCGGGTAAGACGACGCTGCTGAAGGTCCTTACGGGTGAGCAGCCGGCGACGGAGGGCATGGTTGCGCGCACTGCCGACTGCACGATAGGCTACCTGCCGCAGCAGATGGCTGTGGCAGATACGACGACCCTCGTGAACGAGGTTGCCAAGGCTTTCGACGAGTTGATCGGGCTGGAGCGCGAGCTGGCGACGCTGACCGATGAGATTGCCACGCGCACCGATTACGAGAGCGAGGGCTATGAAAAACTACTCCACCGGCTCACCGACGCGACGGACAGGTTCCATATGTTGGGTGGCGAAAACCGCGAGGCGGAGATCGAGAAGACGCTGTTGGGTTTGGGCTTCAGGCGGACTGATTTCGAAAGGCCGACGCGTGAGTTCAGCGGCGGGTGGAGGATGCGTATCGAGTTGGCGAAGTTGCTGTTGAGGCGCCCGGGGGTGTTCCTGTTGGACGAGCCGACAAACCATCTGGATATCGAAAGTATACAGTGGTTGGAGAATTATCTGAAGGATTACTCGGGGGCGGTGGTGTTGATCTCGCACGACAGGGCGTTCCTCGACGCGGTGACCAACCGCACGGTGGAGATCTCGCTGGGGCGGATATACGACTACAAAGCTCCGTACAGTAAGTATGTCGAGCTACGGCGCGAAAGGCGTGAACAGCAGATGGCTGCCTATACCAACCAGCAGAAGTTGA
>QMCE01000148.1_pt1 | contig 31515 bp, 25 predicted proteins | sample 1821851 | NCBI WGS metagenome assembly QMCE01 (sample SAMN09453174, study PRJNA476694) | Termite gut metagenome, whole genome shotgun sequencing project. | isolation source: worker | host: Odontotermes sp. | place: South Africa:Pretoria | collected 2016-01-28 | reverse complement strand
AACTATTATGCTTAGTTCTCAGACCGGAGCCAGTGGAGGATGTGCAAGGGCATCGCGAGGTGGGCACTCCTCCGTCCGGGGTGGCTCCGGACTGCAAGGGCCAACGCACTGAAGCCCACGCTCCCTCCACAAAATTATTTTGGAGACATTAAAAAAGTTATTATATTTGCACCCGATTTGTGCCGGGAATTCCGGCAATGTGGAAAGATTTGGTTGATTGCTACCACGTAAAAAAATTGCTAAAGCAGCATTCTTTTTTATTTTCTTAGCTCATTTCGTACCATCTGCTTTCCATTTTATTAACCCTTAAAAACGTTATTAAAATGGGATTTTTGTTTACATCGGAATCGGTGTCCGAGGGGCACCCCGACAAGATCTGCGATCAGGTTTCCGACGCCATCCTCGACGAGTTCCTGCGCCGCGACCCCGACTCTAAAGTTGCCTGCGAAACGCTTTGCACCACGGGTCTTGTGGTCGTGGCGGGCGAGGTGCGCTCTGAGGCGTATGTCGACGTCCAGACCACAACGCGCGAGGTTATTTGCCGTATCGGTTACACGAAAAGCGAATACGGCTTCGACGGCGAATCGTGCGGCGTGCTTTCCGCAATCCACGAGCAGTCGCCCGACATCAACCAGGGCGTGGTGCGCGAGAGCGCCGAGCAGCAAGGCGCGGGCGACCAGGGCATAATGTTCGGTTACGCCTGCGACGAAACGCGCGAGTACATGCCTGCGACGCTCATCCTGTCGCACGTGATCCTCAAGGAGTTGGCCGACATCCGCCGTTCGAAGGAGGCGATGACCTACGAACGCCGACTGGGCAAGGAGGTTACATACCTGCGCCCCGACGCAAAGAGCCAGGTGACGATCGAATACGGCGACGACGGCAAGCCTCTGCGAGTACACACCATCGTGGTCTCGACCCAGCACGACGAGTTCATTCGCCCCGACGGCGGGATCAACGAGAAGGAGGCCGAGAGGATGATGCGCAACCGTATACGCGAGGACGTGAAGAACGTGCTTATCCCGCGTGTCAAGGCGCGCCTGAAGCGTGCCGGCGACAAGCTGGCCGACCTGATAGGCGATGATTATATCCTGCACGTCAACCCCACCGGGAAGTTCATCATCGGTGGGCCCCACGGCGACAGCGGCGTCACGGGGCGCAAGATAATAGTCGATACCTACGGCGGCCGCGGGGCGCACGGCGGCGGGGCGTTCTCGGGCAAGGACAGCTCGAAGGTCGACCGCTCGGCGGCATACGCGGCGCGGCATATCGCTAAAAATATGGTCGCGGCGGGCATTGCGCACGAGGTGCTGATACAGGTTTCATACGCTATCGGGATCGCCGAGCCGCTGAGCGTCTATGTGGACACTTACGGTACTTCGCGTGTGGGGCTTTCCGACGGCGAGATAGCGCGCCGGATCGAAAAACTGTTCGACCTGCGCCCGGCGGCGATAGTCGGGCGGTTCGGGCTCAAGAACCCGATATTCGAAGCCACGGCCTCATACGGCCATTTCGGCAACCGGCCATACAAAAAAGCCGTAACGATCTATAAAAACGGCAAGCCCGTGGAAACGGAGGTCGAGTTCTTCGCATGGGAGAAACTGGACGCCGTCGATGCTCTTAAAAAGGAGTTCGGGTTGTAATTTAGCGTCAAATGGCCTCGACTTAGTTTTCGGTTCGGAGCCAGCGGAGGACTGCGAGAAAGAGAATCGCGCGCCGGACAGCAGTCCTCCGCCCGGGGTGGCTCCGGACTGCAAAGGCCAACGCACAAATGCCACCGCTCCCTGCCGGGCAAAAAATTGCGGCCGCGCGTGAAGCGCGGCCGCAACCATTAATCACTAACCGTTAACCGTTAATCACTAAAAAAGTGCTATCTTGCACGACGGATGAAGTACGCATTGAGTGAAATAGCCGCCGTGTGCGGTGGCGCGTTTGCGGGATGTGACGTGATGGCGGGGTCGGTGTTCACCGACAGCCGCGCCGCGTTGCCCGATGGCGGCCCTATGTTCGCGGCCATCGCGGGGCGCAACCATGACGGGCATGCCTATATCGACGAGCTGTACCGGCGCGGAATGCGTGCATTTATGGTTGAGCGCGACGTCGAGGCGGGCGATTATCCCGATGCCGGGTTTGTGCGCGTGGCGGGTACCGTAACCGCCCTGCAAGCGTTGGCCGCCGACTGGCGGTCACGTTTTCGCGGTAAGGTGGTCGGTATCACGGGCAGTAACGGCAAAACGGTGGTCAAGGAGTGGGCGGCGGCGCTGGCCCCGGCGGGGGGGACACTTTTCCGTAGTCCCAAGAGCTATAATTCGCAGATCGGCGTCCCGCTGTCGCTCCTGATGGCCGCGGGCGACGAGGATGTGGTGCTCGTCGAGGCGGGGATTTCGCAGCCGGGAGAAATGGCGCGTCTGGCCGCGGTGGTGAGGCCCGATGTGGGTATAATAACCACGCTGGGCGATGCGCATCAGGAGAATTTCAGTTCACACAAGGAGAAGGTGACCGAGAAACTGCGCCTTTTCGCAGGTGCACGGACGATAATATACAACAGCGCCTATCCATTGGTGGAGAGCGCATTGCGGGAAACATACCCGCAGGCACAACTATTCGATGCGGCGTGCGAAACGGAAGCCTGCGAGAGATTCGGCGACGAGGCATCGCGCCAGAACGCGGCGGCGGCGGTCGCCCTCTGGGACGTACTGGGTTACGATCACAAGGCGACTACCGCACGGCTCGATAAACTCCAACCGGTCGCCATGCGCCTCGAACTGAAGGAGGGCATCAACGACTCGCTGATCGTCAACGACTCGTACAATTCGGATATAAACTCGCTTGCCATTGCGCTCGACTACCTTGTAGGCGTGGCGGGGGGGCGGCCGCGGACGCTCGTGCTTTCGGATATTCTCCAGAGCGGTTTCGCGGAGATCGAACTCTACACACGCGTCGGGCAGATGGTTGCGCGCTCGGGGGTCGACAGGCTGGTGGGCATCGGCGAACGGATCAGGCTCCACGCCGACATGTTCGATGTGCCCCACGCTGATTTCCATCCCACGACCGAGGCGTACCTCGCCGCCATGGGGCGCGACGATTTCGCTGGACGCGCGGTGTTGGTGAAGGGCAACCGCGACTCGCGGTTCGAACGCCTAACCCACGCACTTGAAAGCAAGAGCCACACCACGGTGTTGGAGATCGATCTCGACGCGATGGTCCACAACCTGAACGTCCACCGCGCGATGCTGCCGCTGGGAGTGAGGGGGATGGCGATGGTCAAAGCGGCTGGCTACGGCAACGGGTCGCATGAGGTCGCGGCGATGCTACAACATCAGGGCGTGGATTACCTCGCCGTGGCATTTGCCGACGAGGGGGTCGCCCTGCGCCGACGGGGGATCACTATCCCCATAGTGGTGCTTAATGCCGACGCCGACAGCTTCGGGCTGATGATAGACAACGGCCTTGAGCCGGAGATATACAATTTCGAATCGCTGACTGGCTTTGCGGCGGCGCTCGGCAGTCGCGGCGAGCGGTCGTACCCCGTGCATATCAAACTCGACACGGGTATGCACCGCCTCGGCTTCGGGGAGGGTGATATGCCGCGCCTAACCGCCGAACTGGAGCGTCTGGCGGGGCTTATACGTGTAAGCTCGGTCTTTTCACATCTCGCCTGCGCCGACGAGCCGGATCACGATGAATTTACACTTGGCCAGATCGCGCTTTTCGACAGGATGAGTAGTCGGTTGCCCGGCAACCCGATTCGCCATATCGCCAACAGCGCAGGGATGGCACGTTTTCCGCAGGCCGCGTTCGACATGGTGAGGCTCGGTATCGGGCTGTATGGAATAGGAGAGCCGCGTCTGGGCCTGCGCCCCGTGAGTACGCTGCGTTCGCGGATCGTGCAAGTGAAGGAATTGACGGAGGGCGAAACCGTGGGATACGGACGCGAGGGGGTGGTGAACGGCAGGGCACGCGTGGCCATAATCCCTGTGGGATATGCCGACGGCCTCGACAGGCGTCTGGGAAATGGTCGCTGGAAAGCGCTTGTGGACGGCAAACCCGTACCCACGATCGGCCGTATAAGTATGGACACCTGTGCGCTCGACGTCACGGGGACGGATGCTCGGGTGGGCGACGAAGTGGTGATATTCGGCCCTACGCCGGGGCATACGGTCGAGGATATGGCGCGCGTGCTCGGCACGATACCATACGAAGTAATGACCTCGGTCGACGCTCGCGTGAAACGTATCTTCATTAAAGAATAATGGGAAAAGGAGTCTTATATATGATCCCGTGCCCGATCGGCGAGGAGGGCCCGGTTTGGGACGTGCTGCCCGCGGCGAACCTCGCGGTGATGCGGTCTTTGGACTATTTTATCGTCGAGAACGTGCGTTCGGCGCGGCGTTTTCTGAGCAGGGCGGGGATCGGCACACCTATCGACTCGCTCGAATTTGCCGAACTGAACGAGCATACCCGGCCGGAAGATGTTGAATGGTTGGTTAAACCGCTGCTGGAGGGCCGGAGCGCAGGGGTGATCTCCGAGGCTGGAGTGCCCGGGATCGCAGACCCGGGGGCGGAAGTCGCGGCAATCTGCCACCGGCATGGTATACGCGTGGTGCCGCTCGTCGGGCCGTCGTCGATCGTGCTGGCCCTGATGGCCTCGGGCCTGAACGGGCAGTCGTTCGCGTTCAACGGCTACCTGCCCGTGAAGCCGCCCGAACGTGCGAAAGCCATCCGCCACTTCGAGCGCCGCGCGCAGGCCGAGGGGCAGTCGCAGATATTCATCGAAGCGCCCTACCGTAACGCAAAACTTTTCGATGACATGCTCTCCGCGTGCCAACCCGCGACGCGCCTCACCGTCGCCGCAAGCCTCACCGACCCCGCGGAACTCATCCGCACGGCGACCATCGCCGAATGGCGCCGCCAACCCGCGCCGGACATCAATAAACGCCCGGCGATATTTATAATTAGTTAAGGTAATATGACTACGGCCACGCGTGGAGCGTGGCCGTAGCGCAGTTCTTGGAGCTCAAGACGGACCAAACGGAAGTGTACGTGGGTAACGCCTTGGCAATCGTCAGTTCTTTTATTCCTGGCTTATTATTCCTGGCTAAGCAGGAATTTTTCGCACTCGAGCGCAGCCATACAGCCGCTTCCCGCCGCGCTGATCGCCTGACGGTAGTGGGGGTCTTTGACGTCGCCGGCAGCGAATACTCCGGGGACGTTGGTGCGGGGAGTGCCGGGTTCGGTGACTATATATCCGTTCTCGTCGCAGTCGATGAAACTGCGGAAGACCTCGGTATTCGGATGGTGGCCGATGGCGAGGAAGAAACCCGCGATGTCGATCACAACATTCTTCCCGTCTTTGTCGTGGAGCAGCGCCCCGGTCACGCCCGTCTCGTCGTCGCCCAACACCTCTTTGGTGACGTGCTGGAAGAGCACTTCGATGTTCGGGGTATTGAACACACGGTGCTGCATCGCTTTCGAGGCGCGCAGATAGTCCTTGCGCACGATCAGATAGACCTTATTGCAGATCCCGGCCAGATAGGAAGCCTCCTCGCATGCCGTATCGCCTCCGCCCACGACAGCCACGTCGCGCCCGCGGTAAAAGAAGCCGTCGCATGTCGCACAGGCCGACACGCCCTGTCCCTGCAAGCGTACTTCGGATTCGAGGCCGAGGTATTTGGCCGTTGCTCCGGTCGCAATGATTACGGTTTCGGCCGTCAACTCATGCGTGCCGTCGACTTGCACGCGGAACGGGCGTTTGCTGAAGTCGACCTCCGTTACCACTCCGAAGCGTATATCTGCGCCGAATTTGTGTGCTTGGAGTTTCATTTTCTCCATCAGTTCCGTACCCGAGATCCCGTCGGTGAACCCGGGGAAGTTCTCGATCTCGGTCGTTATGGTGAGCTGGCCGCCCGGCTGTATGCCCTCGAAGAGCACGGGGCTAAGGTTTGCGCGCGAGGCGTAGATCGCTGCGGTATAGCCGGCGGGACCGCTGCCTATGATAAGGCATTTGATAACATTATCGTTCATAATATCTGATTTTTAGTAATTTCCGCATAATAGCCCCCAAGGGCGGATTGCAAATATAGTACATTATCTGAAAAAATTAGTATTTTTGAGCGGTCAAAAAACTGCATATAAATTATGAGATACCGTATAATAGCGATATTTTGCGTGGTGGTGATCGTCGGCGGATGCGGGGTGGTCAAAAAGAGCTTGCGCATCACCGCGGAACCCGTATCGCCACAGCCGGAACGGGAAGAGGTGCGGTATGATGTGGGCCGTGAAGAATCCCGTCGAGGACGAACACAGCGCGAAGGACAGCGCCGCCAGACTACGAATCAGCCTCTTCCTGTGGTGCGTCCCGTGATCCATTTTTCGGATGCCGAGACGCAGCATGTGCGGCTTTCGGCGATAAACTATCTCACGTTGGGCGGGCTCAATCTGCCACTGGATGAGCTTGCCTCCGAATTTTGCTATCCCCTGCAAGGCAATCTGAACTCCGATTATGGGATGCGCCGCGGCAGGATGCATACCGGAATAGATATTGAGGCCGATCCGGGCGATACCATACGTGCGGTATTCCCGGGTGTGGTGCGCATGGCGAAAAATTACAGCAGTTATGGCAACGTTGTGGTTGTCAGGCATTACAACGGGATAGAAACCCTCTATTCGCATAATTCCAAGAACCTCGTTGCGCCTAACGATGTGGTCGAGGCCGGCGATCCGATCTCGCTTGCGGGACGCACGGGCCGCGCTTCGGGCGTTCATCTGCACTTCGAGGTACGCGCCGGCGGCCAGCCTATCGATCCTAAACTTGTGGTCGATCCGGTCGCCATGGCCCTGCGAACCGGGCGATTGTTCGTACGCAACGATAACGGCTCCGTTGTGGCCTCTGCAACCGAATCGGGAGTGCGGCAGGCCGGTGAGGGTGCCGCAGCCGCGGAGACGGAATATAATACCGCGCTTGCGCAGGCCCTGGCCGAATCGACGGTAGACGGCAAGCCCAAGGGGCCTGCCGAACCGGAACCGGTCTACTACCGTGTGAAAAGCGGCGACTCGCTCTCGGTGATCGCCCAAAGGTACGGCACGACGGTGAGGAAACTGTGCGAAATGAATAACATAAATGTCGAAGCTTATTTGCAGCCCAACCAACGCCTGCGTGTGAAATAGCCCTGATGAATGGACCTCGAATATGATGTCATAGTTGTCGGCGGCGGCCATGCCGGGTGTGAAGCGGCAGTAGCGGCTGCCAGTTTAGGTTCGCGCACGCTGCTAATCACGATGGATATGACGAAGTTCGCCGATATGTCGTGCAATCCGGCTGTGGGCGGCGTAGCTAAGGGGCAGATAGTCAGAGAAATAGATGCACTCGGAGGGCAGATGGGCGTGATCACCGACCGCTCGACCATTCAGTTCCGGATGCTCAACCGCTCGAAAGGCCCGGCGATGTGGAGTCCCCGCGCACAGTGCGATAAAACGATATTTTCAGACCTATGGCGGCGGACGCTCGAAAATACAGACAACCTTTATCTCTGGCAAGATGCTGTAAAAGAGATCGTTACCGTTGCCGATGGCGACAGGAAGAGGGTCTCGGGGGTGCGAACTCAATTGGGTATCGAGTTCGGCGGCCGGGCAGTTGTCCTCACAGCCGGGACGTTCCTGAACGGACTTATGCACGTCGGGCGAAGCAGCGCCGAGGGTGGACGTGCGGGTGACGGAACAGTGCATGGATTGACCGGGCAACTGTGCGCGCTCGGGTTTGAATCCGGACGAATGAAGACCGGGACTCCGGCCCGTATCGACGGCCGTACGGTCGATTTCAGCAAATTGGAACCGCAGCCTGGCGATGAGGCCCCGTCCAAGTTTTCGTTTCTCACGGACATCGAACCGGTCAGGGATCAGATGCCGTGCTTTTTGGCCTACACCTCTGCCGCGGTGCATGACACGCTCCGCATGGGCTTCGATGACTCGCCGCTCTTCAACGGCACAATCCGGGGCATCGGCCCGCGCTATTGTCCGAGCATCGAGGACAAACTCCACACGTTCGCCGATAAAGACACCCACCAGCTATTCCTCGAACCGGAGGGACGCAGCACGAACGAATACTACCTTAACGGATTTTCATCATCGCTTCCGTGGCAGGTACAGTTCGAGGCTTTGCGAAAAATCGAAGGGTTCGGGCAGATTCACATTTTCAGGCCAGGTTACGCGATCGAATACGACTATTTCCCGCCGACACAACTTCTTCACACGCTCGAAACCAAACTCGTGGAGAACCTTTACTTCGCTGGCCAGATAAACGGTACCACCGGCTATGAAGAGGCTGCGGCGCAGGGCCTGATGGCCGGGATCAACGCACATCTGAAAAACGAGGGCCGCGTACCGTTCATACTGCGGCGCGACGAAGCATACATCGGAGTGCTGATCGACGATCTGGTCACCAAAGGCGTCGACGAACCGTACCGTATGTTTACAAGCCGCGCCGAGTTCCGGATCCTCTTACGACAGGATAACGCCGATCTCCGGCTAACGCCGCGTTCTTACGAAATTGGACTTGCGACCCGAGAAAGACATGAAATTTACGCTCAAAAAAAATCGTCTGTAGAATCGCTTATAAAATTCATCCGTGCATACAGTGTCTCTCCAGAGGAAATTTCAGAGCATCTCAAAAATGTCGATTCTGCGCCAATATCTCAAAAAAAGAAACTACACGAGATCCTTTTGCGTAATGAAATAACACTTAATGATCTGATCCGTGAAATTTCGCCCCTTTCGGAGTTTATTTCACAGGCCGACCACACTCCGGAAATCATCGAAGAGGCCGAACTTCAGATCAAATACAAGGGCTACATCGAGCGTGAAAAACACATGGCGGAGAAACTCATACGCCTTGAAAACATCAGGATCGCGCCCGACTTCGATTACAATTCGCTAAAATCACTCACGATCGAAGCGCGCCAAAAACTGTCGCGCATCAAACCCGCCACAATCGGACAGGCATCGCGAATCCCCGGAGTCTCTCCCGCAGACATTAACGTGTTATTGATCTATTTTGGACGATAGTCTGAATGTTCCACGTGGAACAATCGTAGGCTTTGCCATCCATTACCGCATTATGTAAATAGAAATTGTTCCACGTGGAACAAAAAACGGGCGCCATGTCGGCGCTCGTTTTTCATAATGGCTGGGTCATTTATTTATTTTGCCCCAAGAATCCTTGAGTGCGACCGTGCGGTTGAATGTTGGTTTGCCGGGGGCGCTGTCGTAGTCGACGCAGAAATATCCGACGCGCTCGAATTGAAATTTGTCGCCCGGTTTTGCGTCGGCCAAGGCAGGTTCTGCAAATACCTTTTTGGTGACGAGCGATTCGGGGTTAAGGTAATCGAGGAATGTCTCACCGTCGGCAACATCGTCCGGATTTTCTTTCACGAACAGGGAGTCGTACATCCGAGCCTCGACTTCGATGGCATGCGCGACCGAAACCCAGTGGATTACGCCCTTCACCTTGCGCCCGTCGGATGACGACCCTCCGGCGGAATTGGCATCGTATGTGCATTTCAGTTCGATCACCTTCCCCCCGGTGTCCTTTACCACCTCGTCGCACCGTATGATGTAGGCATACCGCAGCCGCACCTCGTTCCCGGGCGACAGGCGGAAGTATTTCTTGGGCGGATCCTCCATGAAATCGTCGCGGTCTATGTATAATTCGCGTGAAAATGGCACTTCGCGCGTTCCCGCATTCTCGTCTTCCGGGTTGTTGATGCACCTGATATTCTCTGTCTTTCCGTCCGGATAATTAGTTATTGTGACCTTTATCGGGTCGACAACAGCCATACGCCTTGATGCGATTTTGTTCAAATCCTCGCGTACGAAAAACTCCAGAAGGCTTAAATCTATCACATTGTCGCGTTTTGCCACGCCTACCCGGTCGGCAAAGGCGCGAATTGCGGCGGGTGTATATCCGCGGCGGCGCATGGCCGAGATGGTGGGCATCCGCGGGTCGTCCCATCCTGCAACGACACCTTTTTGGACAAGCTGCAATAATTTGCGCTTGCTCATTATGGTGTATGTGAGGTTAAGGCGTGCGAACTCGTACTGATGGCTCGGGAATATTCCGAGTTTGTCGATAAACCAGTCGTAAAGCGGACGATGCACGTCGAATTCGAGAGTGCAGATCGAGTGGGTGATCTTCTCGATCGAGTCGCTCTGCCCGTGCGCCCAGTCGTACATAGGATAGATACACCACCGGTTGTCGGTGCGGTGGTGATCGGTGTGGATGATACGGTACAAGATCGGGTCGCGCATCAGCATATTCGGGTTTGCCATGTCGATCTTCGCGCGCAGAACTTTCTCACCGTCAGCGAATTCGCCGGCTTTCATGCGGGCAAACAGATCGAGATTTTCATCCACCGAACGGTTGCGCCATGGGCTCTCCGTGCCCGGGACCATGACCGTCCCGCGGGTCTGGCGTATCTGTTCCTGGGTCTGGTCGTCGACGTACGCTAATCCGCTCTTAATCAGGAGTGTAGCCCATTCGTATAGCTGGTCGAAGTAGTCGGAGGCGTAATGCTCGCCAGCCCACTGGAACCCGAGCCACTGGATGTCCTCCTTGATCGCATCGACATATTCCACGTCTTCTTTAACCGGGTTCGTGTCGTCGAAACGCAGGTTCGTAAGCCCTCCGTATTTTTTCGCCAGTCCGAAATTCAGGCAAATACTCTTTGCGTGCCCGATATGCAGGTACCCGTTCGGTTCCGGCGGGAAACGGGTGTGAACCCTCGTCTCGCCCTTTGCGATCGAGGTTTCGATTATCTCTTCAAGGAAATTAAGCGGGCGTTCGACGCCAACTTCTTCATTTATATTAGCCATATGCTCATAAATTTTGCCAAAGTTACAAAAAATCACTGCGCTCGAATGTAGGAACCCATTTAAAATTTTGAACGGCGATTATTCATCGTCCCAATCAATAAGGTCGAGGTGGGCGAAATCGTCTATAAGCGTGTCGATATTGCGGCGCTCCTTTTTCGTCGGGCGGCCCATGCCCCGGTCGCGGCTGATGAAGACTGTTTCTCGCGGGACATTCAGCTTGTCCAACTCCTCCTGCGGGGTGATGTTCTCGGCATAGAGAGCGACATTTTTCGTGGGTTGGCGGTTGCTGATAGTTCCGATTACGCGATAGCTGAACGTTACCGGCAACTTGCGCACCGCGACCACGTCGCCATGCTTAACCTCGCGCGAAGGCTTCGTGTACGCGCCGTTGATCGTCACCCTGTTCGTGCGGCATGCATCGGCGGCGTCGCTCCGCGTCTTATACAAACGCACGGCCCACAGCCATTTGTCTATTCTTGTCGATTGCTCCATATATCGGTGCCGTTTTATGGTTCAGGGGGTCGGCAAATATATTGCCAGCCCCCTGAATATCAGTAGTTTCATGCGTCGACCTTACCCCAAATAGGGCTTGAGGTGCTTGCTGCGTGCATTGTGCCGCAGGCGGCGTATCGCTTTCTCTTTGATCTGGCGGACGCGCTCGCGGGTGAGGCCGAATTTTTCGCCTATCTCTTCGAGGGTCATTTCCTGACAGCCGATGCCGAAAAAGTACTTAACAATATCTTTTTCGCGGTCGGTGAGTGTCGACAGCGCGCGTTCCACCTCCGTGGAGAGCGATTCGTTGATCAGTCCGCGGTCGGCGTTGGGCGAATCGGCGTTTACCAGCACGTCCAGCAACGAGTTGTCTTCGCCGTCGGCAAAAGGTGCGTCTACGGACACGTGGCGTCCCGATACGCGCAGGGTGTCGCTCACCTTCTCCTTCGGCAGGTCGAGCGCCTTGGCCAGTTCCTCGGGCGATGGGGTCCGTTCGTGTTCCTGCTCGAACCGTGCGAACGCCTTGTTGATCTTGTTCAGCGACCCCACCTGGTTCAGCGGCAGGCGCACGATGCGCGACTGCTCGGCCAGGGCTTGCAGAATGGACTGGCGGATCCACCAGACGGCGTAGGAAATGAATTTGAAACCGCGCGTTTCGTCGAACTTCTCGGCGGCCTTTATAAGCCCGAGGTTCCCCTCGTTGATCAGATCGGGAAGGCTGAGCCCCTGGTTCTGGTACTGTTTCGCGACAGATACCACGAACCGCAGGTTCGCTTTGGTGAGTTTTTCCAGCGCTTCCTGATCTCCCTTGCGGATCCGTTGGGCGAGCTCCACTTCCTCTTCGACGGTGATCAGATCCTCCTTACCAATCTCCTGCAAATACTTGTCCAACGAAGCACTCTCACGATTGGTAATGGATTTCGTGATTTTTAGTTGTCTCATGTACTTTTTGTACCTATAATTATTTATTTCCGGCAGGGCGCAGGTGGTTGAAGCATCCTGCCGGTATCTATATCTGTTCCGTCGTTCTTCCCTTCAGCCCCTCTCTCCATGTTTCAAAAAGCCTCCAGCCCACCTCTGCAATCTCCACATACGTAATGAAATTGTTTGGAAAATGCATCCCGGTATGCCGGTAAACGCATAATTTCAAACAATATTGTTCCAGGCAACTTTTTTATTTCCTGTCTTCCTTATGCTTGATCGGATAGCTCCAGTACCTCGGTCTCGGGCCGGGATATACACCGTCGACACGTGTTATCTTGTCCGTGATCTTCCTCAGATCGCTCACCGAGCGCACCGGCCTGCCGTCGATCTCCGTAATTACGAATCCGCGCCGTATCCCGTTCTCGCTCATCAGCCCGCCTTCCTCGACCGACCTCACCACGACTCCGCCTTCCACGTCGAGTTCCTCCGCACCCTCTTCGGTCAGATCACCGAACGTTCCGCCGAGGGCGTCTATCGCGAAAACCGCATCCTTCTTCAGCAACTCCGCCTTTCCAGCCATATTACGCAGGACCACCTCGAAATGTTTCAGCTTTCCGTCCCTTTTTACGGTCAAATTCACCTTGTCGTTCGGGCGTTTCTTTGCGATGTATTCCAACAGGGCCGCGGAGTTGTCGGTACGCATCCCGTCGATCTCGACCAGTATGTCGCCCTCCTCGACGCCGGCGGCTTCGGCGCCCCCTCCCGGCTCTACCGCGGCGACATACAGGCCGCCCGCTTCCTTAACGCCTAACTCTTCGCCGTTGGCTTCCACGAATTCAGGGGTCAGTTCGCTATATCTTATCCCTATCATCGCACGCTGCACGACGCCGTACTCCTTCAGATCGACGACCACCTTCTGCACGATCGACACCGGAACGGCGAATGAATAGCCTGCGTAAGTCCCCGTGGGAGAGGTTAGTGCGGTATTGATGCCCACCAACTGGCCGTGCGTGTTGACCAGCGCGCCCCCGCTGTTGCCCGGATTAACGGCCGCGTCGGTCTGGATGAACGACTGTATGTCCATCCTGTCGCCCAACGTGCGCAGGTCGCGCGCCTTTGCGCTCACGATGCCTGCCGTGATGGTCGATCGCAGGTCGAACGGGCTTCCGATCGCCAGCACCCACTCGCCCAGGCGCAGTTCGTCCGAATCCCCGAACGGCAGTGTCGGCAGGTCCTTCGCGTCGATTTTGATAAGCGCCACATCGGTGGAGGGGTCTGTTCCCACCAGCGTCGCGTCGAATACGCGGTTGTCGTTCAGCTTGACCTTCAACCTCGTCGCATTATCGACCACATGGTTATTGGTCACGATATAACCGTCGGGGCTGATGATAACCCCCGAACCTCCCGAACGCCTCTCGCGCGTAGGCCCCTGTCCACCTTCTTCTTGCGGGAGGCCGAAAAACTCGAAGAACGGGTTATATCCTCCACGGCTACGCACGCTCACCTCGCTGATATTCTCGATGTTCACGACAGCGCGCACGGCATTTTCGGCCGCGTAGGTAAGGTCGGGGTAACCGTCCTTATCCCATGCCGTGAAATGCGTACCTGCACCGCCCGAGCGGAAATCTATGTCGTACGCCGACTTTTGTTGTTTGGGTTGCGTAATTTTCGCAACGGTGAAAGCCGTCACGCCCGAAGCCAGCAGGCTCGCCGCGACGACCGCAATGATAAAATGACTTCTTTTCATAATTTATCCTCCTGAAAAATTTAAAAACTATAAAAAGGTCAAATATGCTTCATTCGATATGGGTTGGTTTATAATAGAATGCTTTTCTCCCGTAAGGGTACTATTATTAACGTCCGGAGAGCCTCTTTATTGCGTCTTTTGTAGAGTCTGTACAAAAAAGATTAAGAGGTTGTTTGGATTTTTCCGCTATAGCTTTTGCAGCTATTTTCGCTTCAGTTTCCGCCCGAAGCGAGGCGCATAGCGGGACTATGTAACGAGCTTCGGGTGGAAAATGGGGAGAAAAGAGCAAAAAAGAGCACGAGTGGAAAATTCCAAACAACCTCTAATATAAAATATTGGCTGCAAGTTGTTTAATGGGTCGTTTGAAAAAATTTTAAAGAATATAACATATAGATGCACGCCGGATCGCTTTCGTTGTTCGGGTTGTAAGAAATATTTTCGAAAATGCGTATCTTTGCACGATATGGATTTCGAGTTGCAGCATACCGCGCCGGGGACGGCGGCGCGCGCGGGGCGGATGATCACCGACCACGGGACGATCGACACGCCGGTTTTCATGCCCGTGGGAACGGCCGCGACGGTCAAGGGCATCTACCACCGCGACCTGGCGGAGGACGCCCGCGCGGAGATAATACTCGCAAACACCTACCACCTCTACCTGCGGCCGGGCATGGAGATCCTCGAACGCGCGGGAGGAGTGCACCGCTTCTCGTCGTGGGAGCGGCCGATGCTGACCGACAGCGGCGGGTTCCAGGTATTCTCGCTGGCCGACTGCCGCAAGCTCTCGGAGGAGGGGTGCAGGTTCCAGTCGCACATCGACGGATCGAAACATCTGTTCACGCCCGAGAACGTGATAGACACGCAGCGCACGATAGGCGCCGACATAATGATGGCCTTCGACGAATGTCCGCCGGGAGACGCGCCGCGCGATTACGCCGCACGGTCGCTGGACCTGACGCATCGCTGGTTGGACCGCTGCTTCGAACAGTACGCACGCACACAGCCCAAATACGGGTACGGGCAGTCGCTTTTCCCGATAGTACAGGGGGTCGTCTATCCCGACCTGCGGGCACGGTCGGCGGAGTATGTGAAGAGGTTCGACGCCGACGGATACGCGATAGGAGGCCTGGCCGTGGGCGAGCCCGCGCCGGTAATGTACGAAATGGTGGAATTGGTCAACAGCATACTACCGCATGACAAACCGCGTTATCTTATGGGCGTCGGCACGCCGGTCAATATCCTCGAAGCCATTGACCGCGGTGTGGATATGTTCGACTGTGTGATGCCCACGCGCAACGGGCGCAACGGGATGCTGTTCACGGAGGAGGGCATCATAAACATACGCAACGAGAAGTGGAAAGAAGATTTTTCGCCGATCGACCCTGCGGGCACCAGTTTCGTCGACCATACGTACTCGAAGGCATACCTGCGGCACCTGACCATTTCGGGGGAGATGCTCGCGGCCGAAATAGCGTCGCTCCACAATGTGGCCTTCTACATACGGCTCACCCGTGAAGCGCGCCGACATATTCAGGACGGTACGTTCGCCGCCTGGAAACGGATAATGGTCGAAAAACTCGCGAAACGGCTTTGAATATAGTGGTATGGTTAGTGGTTAACGGTTAGTGGTTAAAGAATGAAATTCAAAAATCCGGGGCTGAAGATCCTCGACCGGTACATAATCCGGAAGTTTCTGGAGACTTATCTGTTCGCGATAGCGCTCATCATCGTGATCGTGGTGGTATTCGATTACGTAGAGAAGATAGACAATTTTGCGGTGACGAAACCTACGTTCTCGGAGATCGCGTTCGACTATTTTCTTAACTTCATCCCCTATTTCATCAACCAATTCAGTGGACTGTTCACGTTTATCGCGGTGATCTTCTTTACTTCGAAGTTGGCCTATCAGACCGAGATAATCGCAATGCTGTCGGGCGGGATGAGTTTCAACCGTCTTATGTGGCCCTATTTCCTTTCCGCTTTGGTTATCGCCATTTCGTCGCTGGCGCTGAGCCTTTTCATCATACCGCCGGCCAACGAAGCCCGCCTTGAGTTCGAAAGCAAATTTATGCAGAAGAACCTGAACATCACGACCCCCACCCATCTTTACAGGCAGGTGTCCCCGGGGACGTTCGTCTACATACGCGGCTTCCGGACGGCCGAGAACAAGGCGCAGTACATCGCGATCGAACGGTATGAAAACAATGTGATGGTCTCCTCGCTGGATGCCGCCTCTCCGCAACTCGACCCCAAGACACGCCGCTGGACCGCCCCCATATATACTACGCGCGTATTCGACGGCGACAACGAAGTCTTTGAGCAGCACTCCGGGCTCGATACGCTGATAAATATAGACGCGATGGAGTTCGGGCGTGTCGAGAAGCTGGTCGAAGCGATGCCGTTCGGCGAACTCAACAGGTTCATCAAGCAACAGAAGAGCAAGGGTTCCAACATGATCTCTTTCTTCGAGGTGGAACGTGCGCAGCGTTTCTCATATCCCTTCTCGGCATTTATCCTCACGCTGATTGGCGTTTCGCTCTCCTCGCGCAAGGTGAGGGGCGGGACGGGACTTCATATCGGCGTGGGTATCGGCCTGTGTTTCACATATATCCTATTCGCGCGTTTCGCTCAGGAATTCGCAAAAGGAGGGATAATGCCCCCCGCGCTCGCCGTATGGATGCCGAACGTGATATTCGCGCTGGTCGCAATATTCCTTTACAAGAAAGCCCCGAAATAACCTCTTAGTTCCGCGGTTTTGTGCCAGGATTCAACCGAAAGCGCCATCCGAAATCGAAACTGACGGTGTGTTGGTATTTGAAACGTGTTTTGTCCGTGTGCTGCAAAAACATCGGGCGATAGACAAATCCCATATAGAACTTTTGTTTGGTGTAATAACGGATGGGTATGACAAGCCCGATCGAGGTCGAATGTCGGTAAACACTTTCCCGTGACACCTCTTCTTCGGTAGCATCGTCGCCCCAGCTACCGTGGTTTACCGTATTCCATATATCACGCCCATATGAGATGCCATAGCCTATCGAGAAGCGCTTATCGAACAACATGTGGTTATTGGAGACCGAGCCATAGACAGAGTACATATGGTCCCGTATCCCGCGATAATCGATGGGCGCAGGGAACGGCATAAGAAAGTCCGTGATCCCGACCCCGGAGACGTCGAGGAACGTGTTGTTGCCATAGAAATAATCCACCCCGAGCGAAATTCCCATAAAGCCCCCTTTCGACTTCCTGCCGTGGCCCTCATAGGTGTAATCGAACAGGTTGGCCAACGGAAAACTTATACGTAGGTTCACGATGTCTTTACGTGCGTAATAATCATGTATATTATCCTGGTGGGACGCCCTGATATATCTATCCGTGAGTTTTATTGCCCGTGGATACCGCCATTTTTTAGAAGTCCAACCGTCGACAACGAACCCCACTCCATAGTTACAGATATTCAACCAATAAACGGGACTCAACCGCGAACGAATCACGACCGTATCGGTGGACGCCTCCCTGATTACGACCATTTGCCTGTCGGCCCTACTCCGTTCCAGGTCGATGGTTTGGCCCAGGTTGTCCGGGCCGAGGCACAACGTGTCGTGATCGACTATCACGGTCGAAGGTTCATACGAAAAGATACGCGTCTGATCATATCTTGAATTTAATATCGTAGCGCAGGATGTAAACACCAATGCTAAAGGGAGGAGGAATACATATCTCATATCATGCATATTGTTGGCCGTTAATAAATGATGCACCTGTCGGTCAAAACGTTGCATTAGCCCGGTGTATTTTTGGAATATCCGTTTTTTATTTGCGGGGATTTTGGATAACCGAAAAAAATGACCTACATTTGCAACCCCGGTACGAGATGCCGGAATACAGTTAACCAATTAAAAATAAAACTGAAAGAATGGCAACAAAGATCAGATTGGCACGGCACGGCAAGAAAGGATACGCTTTCTACCACATTGTCGTTGCGGACAGCAGGGCGCCGCGTGACGGCAGGTTCATCGAAAAGCTTGGGACGTACAACCCCAACACGAATCCTGCTACAATCGAACTCGATTTCGACCGCGCGGTCGAGTGGGTGGCAAAAGGCGCACAGCCGACCGACACCACTCGCGCGATCCTCTCCTACAAGGGCGTGATGTACAGGAAGCACCTGTTGGGCGGCGTGGCTAAAGGCGCATTCACCGAGGCCGAAGCGGAAACTCGCTTCGAAAAATGGCTGAAGGAGAAAGCGGGCAAGATCGACGCGAAAACGAACAAATTGAGCGCAGACAAAGCCGCCGGAGAAAAGGCGCGCCAGGCTGCCGAAACCAAAGCCAAGGAAGAGAAAGCCAAGGCAATAGCGGCCAAGAAAGTTGCCGCTGAAAAGGCAGAGGCAGGCGAAACGGAGGAGGAAGCCCCCGCAGCCGAAGAACAGACAGAGGAAGGCGAAGCTCCGGCTGAAGTTCCGGCAGAGGCCCCGGCGGAAGAATAATCCGGAGGGACTGCGCAATGAGCATATTGTTGCCGGTCGGAAAGGTGTCGAAGCTCTTTGGTCTCGACGGCGGGGTTTTGGTTAACCTCTACGACGCTTTCCCCGGGAACATGGACAACGAGGGACCGCTGTTCGTCAAAGTTGACGGACTGGCGGTCCCTCTTTTTATGGAATACTTTGAACGCCGCGGACAAAAAGGGGCGCTTGTACGCTTTGCCGATATTGATACCCCCGCGCGCGCCGAGGAACTGCTGGGGCAGGAGATATTCGCCGCACCCGCCGCCGGCCTGCGGCACGGGGATGACGACGTCCGGGACGACGAGATATTCTTCGACGACCTGCCGGGCTACAAGGCGACCGTCGCTGAAGAGGGCGGCAGACAGATCGCAGGCACCGTCAAAGCGTTCATCGACAGCTACTTCAACCCCCTGCTCCAAATAGAAACTGGCGGAAGGGAACTCCTGATACCCGCTGCCGACCAATTCATCGACCATATCGACCCGATAGCCCGCGAAATATCTTTCACCGTTCCCCCCGGCCTGCTCGAACTCTATCTTTAGAGGTTGTGCGGTATTTGCGTCTGTAATCCAAAAATATTACCTTTGTCGAACAGCAACCGGGCAAAAGGGGTTACTCTTAAAATACAAAATTGAATCTGCTTGCATCCATAGCGACATGGCACACGTTTGAGCCCCGGGTAATAATTTACCTGGTACTTTTGGTTTTGCTGCTGTTCTGTTCGGCGTTGATGTCGGGATCGGAGACCTCGATGTTTTCGCTGACGCAGACACAACTGGACAGGATGCGCAAACGGGACGCATCGTCGGACAGGGCCGTGTTCAGGCTGTTGGCAGATCCGGAAGGTCTGCTTGCCACGGTGCTGATCGCCAACAATTTTGTGAATATCTGCATAGTGATCCTCGCGAACAACGCCATCGACATACTTGCCGTATTCAATAACGCGGGGTGGGAATTTGCGGTCAAGAGCATCGTCGTGACCTTCATCCTGCTGCTTTTCGGCGAGATAATGCCCAAGATCTACGCGGCTTACAACCCCGTGGGGTTCGCACGGCTGGCGGCCGGCCCGCTGCTTTTCATCAGGCCGATACTCCGGCCTGTTTCGTGGTTGCTGGTAAGGTCGGGAAGTAAGTTCAACGAGAAGGCTTCACGCCGCAGGGGCAACATTTCGATCGACGAACTGTCCGACGCAATGGAGATCACCCGGATCCAGACCGAGGAAGAACGGCAAATGCTCTCGGGGATCGTGAACTTCGTCAACACCGAGGCCGCCGAGATAATGAAACTGCGCCCGGATATTGTGGCCCTCGGCATGGATAACGATTTCCGGACAGTCAGGCACATTATCATCGACTCCGGCTTTTCGCGTATTCCCGTCTATGCGGAGAATATAGACGACATAAAAGGGGTGCTCTATGTCAAGGATATGGTGCCCTTTATCGGCGAGGGCGACGATTTCGCGTGGCAGGAGCATCTGCGCAAGCCTTATTTCGTGCCCGAACACAAGAAGATAAGCGACCTGTTGGGGGAGTTCCAGAACAGCCAGGTACATATGGCGATCGTGGTCGACGAATACGGGGCGACGCAGGGCCTGGTTTCGCTGGAGGATATTCTCGAGGAGATCGTGGGCGAGATCACCGACGAATCGGACCGGTTGCCGTCGGATTTCTATCAGCGACTGGGAGAGAACACATACATGTTCGACGGCAAGACCCATCTGGTCGACCTGGAGAGGGTGCTCAATCTGGAAGAGGATTATTTCGAGGAGGTGTGCGGCGGCTCGGAGACGCTCGCGGGACTGATGCTCGAACTCAAACGCAACTTCCTGAAAAAAGGCGAGAGCGTAAGCTCAAAAGGTATAACGTTCACCGTCAACGCGCTCGACGGTCGACGGATAGACAAGGTGAAGGTGGTCGTCGGCCTGTCCGCGGCTGCAAAACAGGCATAATACCATGCCGCTTGTTCTCACGAAACACACCGGTTGCGCGATCCTGCTGCTATGGTCGGCGGATGAGAATGAGGAGCGGTTGCGTGCCCTTGTCGCGGAGTGTGACCGGGCATCGGTCGAGAGGTTCACATCGCCTGCACGCAGGATCGAACACCTTGCCTGGCGTGCTGCTTTACGTACCGTCATACCGGATGGCGACATTGCCTATGCAGAGAGCGGTGCGCCCGTCGTCATGGGATCTCCGCTGCATATCGGCGTCACACATACCTGCGGATTGGCGGCGGTGATCGTATCTCCGAAGCGATGTGCAATCGACGCCGAAAGCGTGACAAGGGACTTCTCCCGCTCATGCGCGCGCTTTATTTCGCCGCAGGAGGCGTTGCTCGCCGATGCCGCACACCAAGACTTTGCAGTTGCGGTATGGTGCGCCAAGGAGGCGATGTACAAATACTCGGGCCGCCGGGGGCTCGACTTCCTCGATGACCTGCGGATAGTCGATTGCGACCTTGCGCGCAGCGTGATGCGGGGACGGATCGGAACAACGGAAGAAGTCGAGTTGAACATACTGCGCGAAAGAGAATACCTGATCATATATATTCAATCATAAAACAGACCCATGGAATCACTCAGGCAACTTTACAAGATAGGCAACGGCCCGTCGAGCAGCCACACGATAGGCCCGCGCAAGGCGGCGATGCAGTTCGCCGACCGGAACCCCGGCGCCGACGGCTTTCGCATAACGCTCTACGGCAGTCTCGCTGCAACCGGTAAGGGCCACTTCACCGACCAGGCCATCCTCGACGTACTTGCCCCGAAAGCCCCTGCCGAAATCGTGTGGGAGCCGCACGTCTTCCTGCCGTTCCACCCCAACGGGATGAAGTTCGAGGCCCTGTGTGACGGCAAAGCGGTCGACGAGTGGACGATATTCAGCGTTGGCGGCGGCGCGCTGGCGAATGAGAGTACGCCCAAAGTGAAAGCCGAGGAGATCTATCCGCTCAACACGATGCGCGAGATACAGAAGTGGTGCGACGACCACGGGACGAGCTATTGGGAATATGTCGAGGAGTGCGAGGGCCCCGGGATATGGGACTACCTTGACGAGGTGTGGCGGACGATGCGCGGCACGATCGAGATAGGGCTTGAGAAAGAGGGCGTGATCCCGGGCGGCCTGGGCGTAAGGCGCAAGGCGGCGACCTACCTCGTGAAGGCCAAGGGGCACAACGACTCGATGGCTAGCCGCGGTAAACTCTACGCATACGCGCTCGCCACGTCGGAGGAGAACGCCTCGGGCGGTCTGATCGTCACCGCGCCCACCTGTGGCGCGAGCGGCGTGCTTCCCGCCATATTATACCACCTCAAGCAATCGCGCGATTTCAGCGATGTACGCATCCTGCGCGCGCTGGCGACGGCGGGGCTGTTCGGCAATGTGGCAAAGACCAACGGTTCTATCTCGGGTGCCGAGGTGGGATGCCAGGGCGAGGTGGGTGTGGCGTGCGCAATGGCCGCAGCGGCCGCGAGCCAGCTCTTCGGAGGCACGCCCTCGCAGATCGAGTACGCCGCCGAAATGGCCCTCGAGCACCATTTGGGGCTGACGTGCGACCCGGTGTGCGGGCTTGTCCAGGTACCCTGCATCGAGCGCAACGCCATTGCCGCTGCCCGTGCCTTCGACGCCAACATTTTCGCAATGTTCTCCGACGGCCGCCACCGCATCAGTTTCGACCGCGTGGTCACAGTGATGAAAGAGACCGGCCACGACATCCCGAGCCTCTACAAGGAGACTGCCGAAGGCGGCCTCGCCAAGAACTATGTCAGCGACAACGCGATAGAATAGGCGGCCGTGCGTGGAGCACGGTTGCAGTTACTGCAAGGGCCGACTAACGTCGTCCCACCCAACGCACTGGCCAGCCTGCCGGATGCCATACTCTTTCATGCAAAATTCTTTCTTAATTCGTTAACTTTGCAGTTATTATTCAATATAACATGTCAAAAACCGCCAAGATCAACGCGACCAAAGAGTTAGGCACCGGCAAGGTGTCTGCCCTGCTGTTGCAGTACGCCATCCCGTCGATCATAGCGATGTTGGCGTCGGTGCTGTACAACCTTGCCGACAGTATCTTTATAGGGCGCGTGGTCGGCCCGCTGGCCATTTCGGCGCTGGCGCTCACGCTCCCGCTGTTGAACGTCGCCGCCGCCGTCGGGACGCTGGTGGGGATCGGGGCCGCCTCGATGATCTCGATCAAACTGGGGCAGAACGACAAGGACTCGGCGCGCAGGCTTCTGGGCAATGCGGTGATGCTCAACGTCATCCTCGGCGTGGGGCTTACGGTGGTATGTCTTGTGCTGTTGGATCCCATACTCTACCTGTTCGGTGCAAGCGGCGACACGATCGGCTACGCGCGCGAGTATATGCGGATATTGCTCTACGGCAACGTTTTCGCCCACCTCTACATGGGATTGAACAGCATCATGCGCGCCACGGGCTTCCCGCAGAAGTCGATGGCGATCATGCTTTTCTCGGTGGTCGTCAACATCGGGCTCGACGCCGTGTTCATCTTGTGGTTCGACTGGGGGATCGCGGGGGCGGCATGGGCTACTGTGATCGCGCAGTTCCTCGCGGCCGGTATCCAGTTCGTGCATTTCACGAACAAAAAGTACGAGATCGGTTTCACGAAAGGCGTGTTCCGCCTGCGCAGTAAAATAATCGCGGGCATCGTCTCGATCGGCATGGCGCCGTGCCTGGTGAACCTGTGCGCGAGCGTGGTGGTGATACTCATAAACCAGCAACTCAAGTCCCACGGCGGCGACCTCTATATCGGCGCCTACGGCATCGTGAACCGGGTGGCGATAGTGTTCGTGTGGGTCGTCTTCGGGCTCAACCAGGCCATGCAGCCCATCGTGGGCTACAACTTCGGGGCGAAGAAGTACGACCGGGTGACCTGTGCGCTCCGGCTTGTCATTCTGTCGGCGACGGTCGTCACGACGCTCGGGTTCGTTGTCGGGGTGTGTTTCCCGCGCCGGGCGGCTATGTTGTTCACAACCGACCCGCAGTTGATAGAACTGGCTGCCCATGCCATGTGGATCGTCTGCCTGATGTTCCCCGTGGTGGGTTTCCAGATCGTGACCGCAAATTTCTTCCAGTCGATCGGCATGGCCCCAAAGGCTGTCTTCCTATCCCTCACGCGCCAACTGATCTTCCTCGTGCCCCTGCTGGCCGTCCTGCCGGGGGTGATGGGCTCCGACGGCGTGTGGGTGAGCCTCCCTATAGCCGACGCATGTGCGATAATACTCACGGCGATCGTACTCGTCCGCCAGATGCGTAAATTCAAAGAAGAGCTTCAACCGATAGACCAGCCATGAAAAACAACCTGATAATATGCCTGGGCCGCCAATACGGCAGCGGCGGCCGCGAGATAGGGATGATGCTCGCCGAGACGTTCGGCATCGGATATTACGACAAGAAACTGATCACCGAGGCAGCGAAACGGAGCGGACTGGCCGACGAGACGTTCGAACGGTACGAGGAGCGCCGGTTCGGGTCGCTGTGGCACGCTCTGTCGCAAGGCTTCAACTTCAGCGGCGGCTTTTCCCCCGAAGACATCTTCCGCATACAATCCGAAACAATAATGGATATTGCCGCCAAAGAGCCGTGCGTGATCGTGGGGCGTTGTGCCGACTATGTACTGCGCGAAAACCCGCGGTGCGCCAACATTTTCGTGAGCGCCTCGCCCGGGGAGCGTACCCGCCGCGTCGCCGTGCGCCACAACACGGGCTTCGGCGAGGCCGCCGCGTTAATCGCCAAAATGGACCGCTCGCGTGCCGCATATTATAATTTCTACACCGAAAAGACGTGGGGCGCCGCAGCCTCGTACCACCTCTGCATCGACAGTTCACGCCTCGGCCTCGAAGTCTCCGCGACCATGATCGCCGATTTTGTGAGATCGGCGGGATTCTGATCCCATATCCTTTTCAAATTACGGCTCTTCTTTAGTCCTTTGTGATCTCAATACACTTTTTTAACCGTTTCGAGTTCGGCTTTCGAGACGGCGAGGGTCGCTATGCTCAGGCGGCAGTCGGGGACGGCGCGCAGGATCGCTTCGCAGAGCGAGGAGATGGTTGCGCCGGTGGTGAGTACGTCGTCCACTATAAGCAGGTGGCGGCCGCTAAGCGCGGCGGGGTCCCGCACGGCAAAAATACCCTCGACATTATCCCAACGCTCGCTTTTGCGCCGTTGGGCCTGGCTGCGGTTATGGACGGTGCGGCGCACACTCCCCCTGCCTACGGGAACGCCCATCGCGAGCGACATGCCATCGGCGATATACTCCGACTGATTGTAACCGCGCCGGATCCGCTTGCGCATGTGGAGCGGAACGGGGATAATAAGGTCGATGTCGGCGTATAGTTCCGATGCGGCGAGTTCGGCGCCATACCAACGGCCCATCTCGCGCGCTGCGCGCCAGTTGCCGCGGTATTTGAAGTCGTGGATCAGTTCCCGGAAGTTGCTTTGATGGACGAAAAAGTAGAACGACGAGGCGTTTTCGAGAGGAAAAAGGCCGTCGAATTTCGCGCGCACCGGGTTCTCGCGCTCCGTCCAGAACCCCGTCAGCGGTATCGCCCAGCGGCAGTAATTGCACAGCAACTCATCCCCGTCGCCGAGCCTGCGGCCGCACGAGGCACACACCCGTGGAAAAAACAGAGACCATATATCGGCGAAAGGGTTCATTTTAGTGGTTAGTGGTTAACGCGGGTCATCTCTAAGCGCAGAGCGAGAGATCTTTCGCTCCACGCTTCGAGGTGGCTGCGGGCCGCAAGGGCCAACGCACAAAGCCCCACACTCCCTTCCGGATGCAAAACACCTACTGCGGATCGACATTACACACTACATTTATATATTTATATTTCTGCTCGGACAACAGCCGTGCGATCGCATCGGCGAGGGCTTCTTTGGCCTGCGCGAACGACTGCGAGCGCTCGACCTTAAGCAGAAACGCGAGCAGGTACTCGCCGCGAATGCGGTCGACCGACGGAGGCTGAGGGCCCAACAGGCGGTTTCCGAATACCGCACGTCCGGCGGCGGCCAAACGGTTGGCGGCCTCCCAGAGCAGCTCCCTGTCGCGGTGGCGCATTGTGATCTCGACCAGCCGGCAGTAGGGTGGATAGAAGAAGTCGGCGCGGTCGGCCAACTGCGTGTGTACCATCCCCTCATAATCACCTGCGGCGATCTGGCTGATCAGCGGGAGCGTCGGCTGGGCTGTCTGGATAATCACCTCGCCCGGCTCATCGCGCCGTCCGGCACGCCCCGCGACCTGCGTTATGAGTTGGAACGCGCGCTCCGAAGCCCTGAAGTCGGGGTACGAAAGCAGGTTGTCGGCGTTGAGCACTCCCACCAGAGCGACCCCGTCGAAGTCGAACCCCTTGGTTATCATCTGCGTGCCGACGAGTATATCGGTTTCGCCCCGTTCGAACGACGCGATTATGTCGCGGTATCGTCGCTCGGTGGTCGCCGTGTCGCGGTCGAGGCGGTCTATGCGCGCCTCGGGGAATATATGCGAGAGTTCCTCTTCCACCTTCTCGGTGCCGAACCCGCGCGTCTCCACCGCTTCGGCTCCGCATGACGGGCATGCCTTCGGGGGCCGCCGCGTGTGTCCGCAATAGTGGCATCGCAGTTGGCCGTCGGATTTGTGCCACGTGAGCGTCACATTGCACCGCGGGCACATCACCGCCGCGCCGCACTCCCCGCACTCGACATAAGGCGAGAACCCGCGCCTGTTCTGGAACAGCATCGCCTGCCGCCCGCGTGCGAGCGTGTCTGCGAGGCGGTCTAATAACTCTTTATTGAAATGCGATGTTCGTTCACCGCGCTTCACCGCCCGGAGCGTATCGGAAACGATCATCGCAGGCATCTGCGCGCCGCCCCACCTCTCCGTGAGCGTCGCGAGGCCGTATTTCCCCTCCGCGGCGTTCACCCAACTCTCTATCGACGGCGTTGCGCTGCCCAACAGGGTCTTCGCACCCGCCTCGCGCGCCATCACTATCGCCGCGTCGCGCGCGTGGTATCGCGGTGCGGTGTCGGCCTGCTTGTAGCTTTGGTCGTGCTCCTCGTCCACCACCACCAGCCCGAGGTTATCGACGGGCAGCAGCAGCGCCGAGCGTACACCCAGGACTACCTCGCCGCCCCGGCTGCGGTTAACGCGGCGGTAGGCCTCCACACGGTGGCGGTCGGAAAATTTGGAATGATAAGTGATCACCCGCTCGCCAAACCACCCGCGCACGCGCTCGATAAGCTGCGCCGTCATCGCTATCTCGGGCAGCAGGTAGAGCACATTGCGCCCCGCGCGCAGCTGCTCCCCGATAAGGTTGATATAAATCTCTGTCTTACCGCTGCCCGTAACTCCGTGGAGCAGAACGACGTCCTTCTTCCCGAATCGTTCCTTTACCGTGTCGTGCGCCGCCTGCTGAGCCGGGCTGAGGCGAGGCAGTATCGACGGAAGCGGCGGAAGTTCGCCCGGGCGCAATTCGCGGTCGGTGAGTATTATTATTTTCTTTTTGACGAGCGCATTCAGGACAACGCTGTCGGCCGCGACCGCCCCGCGCGGGACTTCGCCCGTGAGGTTGTCGCCCAACCGTTCGGCGATCCCGATAAGTGCGCCGTATTGCTTCGGGGCGCGGCGGAGCGATTCGAACCGTTCGTTCAGCGCTGCCATGTCCGTAATAGAAGGATGCAGAGCAATGGTGCGTACCACCGGCGGGCGGTAAACCTCGCGTGCGAACTCCTCGTGCGAAAAACCCTCGGGTTTCAGCGCACCTGGCAGCGCGGCTTTCATCACCTCGCCGAGTGTGCACATATAGTACTGCGCGATCCACTCCCATAGCCTCATCTGCCGCGCCGATAGCGCCGGGCTATGGACCACATACTCATCGACCGTCTTGATCGTTTTATAGGGCGGTCTGTCCCCGTGCAGCCTCCACACCACGCCCGTATAGTACTTGCTCGGCCCGAGCTGCACCTTCACGCACCGCCCCGGCTGCAAACCGCCCTGCAACGCTTCGCCCACCGCAAATGTAAAGCAGTCGTGCGCAACGGGCAAAACTATATCGGCGTATAACTCCATACGTGCAAAAATAGCTAAGGGTCTGCACAGAAAAAGATTAATATAAAATACCGGTTATCAGTTGTTTAACAGGGTGTTTGTGCATAGCTTTATGTTTGCCAAGACATTAAAGTATGCGAAATTATCCAACCAACCTTACCGATAGCCAATACGATACAATTATAGCTATAATTTACAACAACCGCAAAAGAAAACGTTCATTGAAACCCGTACCCGATGCCATTTTCTACCTGTTAAAGACAGGTTGTCAGTGGCGTATGCCTCCCTCGGATTTCCACTGTCGGCGCTCGGCGTACTACTATTTCACCACGTGGAGCCGCGAACGTTGTGAAGTTTACGTAGGCTATCGGATCTTGCGGATCAACATCCCGTAATTCGTGACTGGGACACCCGCTTCAGCGGCCTGGCGCAGGCGGTTGTGAAGTTGGCTCCGGGTGACCATACAGGCGCCGCACTGCACCATAAGCGCGTATGACCGCAAATCGTCCGGCAACGGGGCAAGACCTGAAACGGTGTCGAAACGAAGCGTACGCCCCGTGTATTCCTCCAGCCAACGCGGGATCTTCACGCGCCCTATATCCTCGCAGTTCACCTGATGGGTACAACTTTCGGCGATCAGAACGCGGTCGCCGTCCTTCAGCGTATCCACCGCATCGAGCCCCGCAAGGTAGAGGTCGTAATCGCCTTTAGCCGCGGCGAGAAGCACACTGAACGAGGTAAGTTCGATATTTTGCGGAATGGCCGCGCGCACCTCGGGAAATATCTGGCTGTCGGTAACGACCAATGTCGGGTGCAATCCGGCGGCGAAAGCTCCCGCGATCTCCTCCGGCTGTACCGCCACCGCCATGGCATGCCTGTCCAGAAGTTCGCGGACAGCCTGCACCTGCGGCAATATCATACGGCCGGCCGGGGCTTCGCCGTCGATCGGACATACCAACAACACGGCGTCCCCCTCCTTCACACGGCTACCGAACATCGACGGTGCCGTATATGAATTTTCGGGCAGCCGTCGCTTTATCTCCTCCAACAGGCCGTCGCGCTGCAAAGCATCGCCGCCAACCGCATCGACCGTGACAACGCGGCAGCCATTTATCCCGGCCGCACCGCCCTTCGTCCCATTGTACACCACCACCACGGGAACCCCCATATCGCGAAATCGGGCCAGCAGATGCTCCTCCGGCTCCCCCCAATCGCGGTATACCAACAGGGCAAGGTCTATCTGCCGCATAGTTTCCACCGTGCGCGCAATACGCTTCTGTCCCAATTCCGAACAGTCGTCGATCCCCGCAGTATCTATAAAAACCACCGGCGCAAAACCGAGTATCTCATACCCCTTGCGTACCACGTCGGTCGTCGTCCCGCTCCTGGGCGACACGATCGCGGCCTGCGCCCCCACAATAAAATTCAACAACGAACTCTTTCCCGAATTGCACCGCCCGAATATCCCGATATGGGGCTTGTTTTCCCGACCCGCCTTATTCTTTTCCACGATTTTTCTTTTAAACGCGCTTAGCGACACCCATGCCCCGTCAGCTATACAAAGCTAACTTTTATATGCAATTATTCCAAACGAAACCCGAAAATAGGACGGGCCCTCCCCCATGCGCGCCGCCGGCATACGGGAAAATTTAACCGCTGTCAGAAAATGATTCTGCGTTTTTTACGTTAACTTTGCGGAACAAATTTTTCAGCGATGTTATTCGAACCCCAAAAATATTCGATCCCCGACCGTAAATTCGAGCCGTTCATAGACCCCGAAGAAATACGGGGCATATTGGCCGCGGCGCAGAACCCCACGCAGGAAGAGGTACGCGAAGCTATAGACGCCTCGATGGGCCGCAAGCGGCTTTCGATGCGCCAGACAGCGGTGCTGCTCAACGCACGCGGCGAGGAGAGCGAACGGCTGATAATGGATGCCGCGCGCCGGTTGAAAAGGGAAGTTTACGGTGAACGGATCGTGATCTTCGCGCCGCTGTATATCGGCAACGACTGCGTGAACAACTGTGCCTACTGCGGTTTCGCGGCGAGCAACAAGGAGGCGATCCGCCGAACGCTCGAACGGCGCGAACTGGAGAACGAGGTGCGCCGGCTGGAGAGCACTGGCCAGAAGCGGCTGATACTTGTCTACGGCGAACACCCGCGCTACGACGCGGCCTATATTGCCGATACTGTGCGCACGGTCTATGGCACGCGCGGGGGCAGCGACCGCATAAACCGCGTCAATATAAACGCCGCGCCGTTCGGTGTCGAGGGTTTCCGCACGATTAAAGATGCCGGCATCGGCACATACCAGATATTCCAGGAATCGTACGACCCCGCGGTGTACGTACGTTTTCACGGCCGCGGCCCGAAGGCGAACTTCGAGTGGCGCCTCACCGCTTTCGACCGTGCGATGGAGGCCGGGATCGACGATGTGGGGATGGGGGTGCTGTTCGGGTTGGGCGACTGGCGCTATGAGGTGTTGGCGATGGTGCGCCACACGAACCACCTCGAAGCGTGCTTCAACGTCGGGCCGCACACCATTTCGTTCCCGCGAATCCAGAATGCTTCGGGGATAGACAAAAGCGCGCTGTCACTCGTGGCCGACGACGATTTCGTGCGTCTGGTCGCTGTTCTGCGGCTCGCGGTGCCCTACGCCGGCCTGATAATGACCGCCCGCGAACCTGCCGCCCTGCGCAACCGGATGATCGAGTTCGGGGTGTCGCAGATCGACGCCGGGACGAACCTCGAGATCGGGGGATACTCCGAGCGCAATGAGGAGGGGCAGAACCTCGAACGCGAGCAGTTCGAACTGATGGACACACGTTCGCTTGCAGATACTATTGACGAACTTGTCCAGCAGGGCCAGATTCCTTCGTTCTGCACCGCCTGCTATCGCAAGGGGCGTACGGGCGAGCACTTCATGGAGTTCTCGACCAAGGGTTTCATCAAAAATTTCTGCACGCCCAACGCGCTGCTCACCTTTGCCGAGTACCTCGAAGATTACGCCTCTGCCGAGGTACGGGAGAAGGGGCACGCGCTGATCGAAAGCAACGTTGCAATGCTCGACGAGCCGATGCGCACCCGAATTGCCGACCACCTCGCCCGTATCCGCGCAGGCGAACGCGATATTTTAGTGTAACTGCCACTTCGGCGCCGTGCCATAAAAAAGAGGGCTTCCCACGGGAAGCCCTCTGCACAATATGCACGGACGTTATCTATGATTTGAGAAAGAACCATTCTTCGTCCATGATATTTTTGGTGCTCATAGTAGTTGTTATTTGCATTTCGGCATCTCTTGCAAATGCGCTCTCCTGTGTTTGGTAAACGAGATTCCAACCCTCGGAGAACGTGGCGTCGTATACCCACTTGTTTCCATGCCTGTCGATGTGCGTGCCGGTTATGGTGGCGGGCCTGTCGGTGTAATAATACCTTGCGACAGCGGCCATAACGTTTCCAGATTCCAGCATTACGAAAGAGCCGATCAATTCGTTGTTGGCGTTATACCCCCAAAAGTCTGCGATAATCCCTTGCAGCGAAGCCGGGGTCATCGTAATCCCTTCGGGCAGGTTAAGCACGGTGGGAGTTATGGTCTCGAGCTGATCTGCTGCGATGAGGACCGGAAGGTCGATCGTGAATTTGCCGTTTACCAGATCGGCGACGGTGATCTTCTCGGGAAATCTGTTGCCGGCATAAAGTGTCATGGCCCTCACTTCGGTTACCTCATCGACGCCGGTGAGTCCCGTTACCTTGATCCGGAAATGCTCCTTTGGGTTATTTCCATTGTTGTCGTCGTCCTGGTCCTCGCATGCCGTGAAAGCGGCGAATGCCAATATTGTTGTAGTGTATGACGACCTTTCAAAGCATGCGGCCGCCTACCGCCAGATTTCTCTGATTCTGAAGCGCCCGTCGGGCCGCGAGGCGTATCCGGGCGACGTTTTCT
>QMCE01000998.1_pt1 | contig 31531 bp, 40 predicted proteins | sample 1821851 | NCBI WGS metagenome assembly QMCE01 (sample SAMN09453174, study PRJNA476694) | Termite gut metagenome, whole genome shotgun sequencing project. | isolation source: worker | host: Odontotermes sp. | place: South Africa:Pretoria | collected 2016-01-28 | reverse complement strand
AATATAAAGTAACATTTTAATTAAAAATTGTTCTTGATAGAGAGTTTTACGCAAAAAAATAACTCTTTATCAAGAACGTAAAAAGGGAAAGATAAAAAATGAAGAAAACTAATATGAGAATCAGCTGTTGTCAGAGCATTGGGAATACCACAATGTCCAACGGTAACGCCTATACTAACATAATACCATTAATAATAAAGCTACGGAAACAGATAATTCTGGAAATGAATTATTTGATGTATGGAAGGATAGAAAGGAAAAACAGTATCCGTGACAATGACGCGAAATCCAATCCTTACTCACTACCTGCATGGGCGGTGTTTTGTTTTTAAAAAGTTCTTGACTACTTTCGCAACATAGACTATTTTTATACGAATGAGGAACAATATGAAATTAGGACGATGTATAGCGGGTATCGCATTTTTCTGCCTGCTGCCAAGTACTGTATTTGCGCAGTTACGGGATAATTCCGTACGCGGCTCATTCGCGCGGGCAGGGCTGTCCGTGTTAAAGTCGAAACAGCCAAGCCTTGACTTTACCCTGTCCGATCTCAACGGAAATCCGGTGAGCCTCAAATCTCTGCGCGGAAAAGTGGTGTTCCTAAATTTCTGGGCGACATGGTGTCCGCCGTGCCGGAGTGAAATGCCGTCTATGGAGATTTTGTACCGCAGTTACAAGGACAAGGGGCTGGAATTTCTCACAGTGGACGTAGGCGAGGACAGGGAGGATGTCGCGGCGTTTATCAAGGAATTTAAGCTCAGCTTCCCCGTCGTACTTGACTCATCCGGTAGGGTAAGTGCCCGCTATGGAGTACGGGGTATACCGGCGACCTTCATCATAGACCGCGATGGGGATATTGTGGCTTATGCGACCGGTTCTCGGGACTGGAGCATATCCGAAATGTTCGCCGCCTTTGACCTTCTTTTAAATACACGCTAAATGCGGAGACTATGAACAGCGGCATTTCATTCCTCACATCGTTTGTCGCGGGATTACTTTCTTTCCTTTCCCCCTGCGTCCTTCCCCTTGTTTCGAGTTACCTGGCGTTTATAAGCGGCTTTTTGAATACTTCCACAGCCAGAACACGCAAATCGGACACGCCTCAAAGTGGTTCAAACGATCCGAACATAGCGCGCTCTTCAAACGTCGCAAAAATAATTATCGCCACAGGGGTGTTTATCGCGGGGTTTGGATGCGTATTTGTTGTGATGGGCGTCCTAATGTCCGGCGTGATGTTTTTGTTGTCGGGCGCGGGGCGGATTATCATGGTCGCATCCGGGGTCATCGTCGTTACGCTGGGCTTAAACATACTATTTGACTTTATACCGTTTTTGAATTATGAAAAGAGCTTTCTGGGAAAAACCGAGGGAAAGAGATTCGCAGGACTGTGGGGACCGTTCATAGCAGGACTGGCGTTCGGCGCGGGCTGGACGCCGTGCGTGGGACCTATTTTAGGCGGTATACTGCTTATGGCGAGCCAGAGCGGGCAGGCCGCGCTTGCCGCCGCCTATCTTGCCGTATATTCGCTGGGACTGGGCGTTCCCTTTCTGCTCACCGCCCTGTTCTGGGGGCGTTTCCTCGCGGCGCTTTCACCCTTAAAGCGGCTCATCCCGGCAATACGGGTCATAAGCGGCGTGTTTATATGCGTCATTGGCGTCCTTATCGCAGCCGGGCGCTTTTCTACGCTTTCTTCCGCCGCTCTTAAACACGGTTACGCGCTTGCCCGCTGGGCGGAAAGCGGCGCCATATCCGTGCGGATCGCGCCCGCCTGCGTCCTTGCCGCGCTGGGACTTATCCCCCTGCTCGCCGCCCTCCTGCGAAAAACGCCGCCCCGTCTTCCTGGCGCCGCGTTTTCTATCGTGTGCGTGGGGATTGGCGCGTTAAACGCGGCGGGCGTGATCAACATTGCGGCGCTTTTCTCCGCATGGCTTATGTTTATGGGCGTGTAAGTGCGGGATTGAGAAATCAGCGAAGGCGGTTGAAACCGAATTTGCTGGTGGCGTTATTACTTACCATGATGTCAAGCATGTCATCATTTTAGGCGAAACCGGACATGAGGCTCGCCAAATGTCAAAAAGATACAATGATAATAATTTACCGAAATCACTTACAATACCTGTTGATAGAGTAATATATGGGAGAGTTGCAAAGAATTTTACAATATGTTAGTATAGATGAACTGATACTCTATAGTGGCGGCAATGTTGAACCAATAATAATTAAGTGATGAAATGAAAGGAGGTGAAATTATGTTAATATATGATGGTCCTATAGGTAAAAGCATAAAAAATCCAATGGAAGATTTTTTAAAAGAGATTTTATTAAAGGATGAGACCTACTGGTATGGAAGTGGCGATTCTAGTCTTTATTTTGAAGATAGTATAGTAAATAGACTGATTTCTTTAAAGATGAACCCTATGGTTTTTTCTGATATATCTTCCTGATTATGTAGTCCATTTTAATCCACAATAGACAATAAAAAGATTTTTCATAATGTTGGCGATGAACCTATGCCTGTGTCTACAGTATGTTATGTAACTCAAGAAGAAACTGAAAAAATTATTTTAGAATATGCCAGAAGTGGTAAGATACCAAGAATGGAAGAATGGAGAGATCTCCATGATATTATTGACGGAGTTTCGATGTAATGAGCAGAGAATGTACGATAATACATGATGAAGGCAGACTGAACGACAAATTAAAACAGCCAATGCTTCCGCTTTGGCTGGCATATCCCGGTGTCGGGCGTTATAGTATCGGCTGGCGAATGGGATACGGCGAGGATTACAAGTATAAGCTTTTTGACTGGTTGAAAACCCTGACCGCAGAAGAGAGGAGAACATACCAAAAAATGTTTCCCGCTCCTGTGGGCTGGCGAGGCTGGTATCAAAACCGCCACCGCGACTTCTATGATAAAGACGCCTATCTGTTATGGCGAAAGGACGGGACCATGAAATATACCGTGGAATCCTTACGACAGGATTATAATCAGGGCAAGTCGATGAAGTTTCTGTTGTTCTGGGGACACACGCCATCTCCTGACGGCGGTATCCATAAAACCTGCCTCAGTCAATGGTGGAAATCAGATTTTGAAGTAGAAGCTGATAAGTACTGCTGTATGGAACAGTATATGATGGCGGAGAAAGCACGACTTTTTGATGATAATGATGTTTTACACGAAATTATGACCTGTAAAGACCCGAAGAAAATCAAAGCTTTAGGACGAAAGGTGAAACACTTTGACGAAGCTGTGTGGACGGAGAAACGTGGGAATATTATCTTAAATGGCAATCTTGCAAAATTCTCTCAGAACGAAGATTTGAAAGCATTTCTGATTAACACCAAAAAGAAAGTGCTTGTAGAAGCCAGTCCGTATGATAAAATCTGGGGCATTGGAATGTTAGCGAATGATGTAAAAGCAGAAAATCCGCTTTACTGGAAAGGTCTTAATCTTTTAGGTTTCGCATTAATGGAAGTCCGTGATGAACTGAAGAGAACACATAGCCGACTATTATAAGCATACGCGGTTTGGTGAATTCAGAAGAAACAACACAACGAATATGTATTTGAGTGGAAAAGCGAATAAACGAACCGTGTTCATCTTATCCTAAAAAACAGAACACATGAGCTTAGAAATTTATAAAGACTATTGACAAAAACAGAATCGTCATATATACTCAAAATAGTTGAATAATTATTCAATCGTTATGAAAGGTCGATATGAAAAACAATGAAGTCTGTGATTGCAGTGTAATTCATGAGGATGTGGTACATCACATTCGCAGTGTTATGCCCGATGGTAGAAACTTCTATGATTTGGCAAATCTTTATAAGATGTTTGCGGACAACACCCGCATACAAATTTTGTGGGCATTGTCCTGTGAGGAAATGTGCGTATGCGACTTGGCTGTTTTGTTGGGCATGACAAAATCGGCGATATCCCATCAGCTTAAATCTCTGCGCCTTGCGAACCTTGTCAAATATCAAAAACAAGGCAAAAAGGTCTATTACTCTCTTGCGGATAATCATGTAAAAGACATTTTTAAAAAAGGTTTCGAGCATATTTTGGAGTAATTTTTTTATCATATTAGTTGAGTATTTGAGCAACTATATAAAACATTAAGGAGTTAATTTTCTATGGCACAGAATGGCGAACATGATTATACGCATTCTCATGGCAGCGACGAAAATATCAGCGTCGCGTTTTTCCTGAATCTTTCGTTTACAATAATCGAGCTTATCGGAGGGATTTTTACAAACAGTATCGCCATTATGTCCGATGCTGTTCACGACTTTGGTGATAGTTTATCGCTTGGGCTGGCGTGGTATTTTCAAAAATTGTCTAAAAAGAGCAAAACAAAACAGTATACTTATGGCTATAAGCGATTCTCATTATTGGGCGCTATCATAAATTCTATTGTGCTGGTAGTAGGAAGCGTATATATCCTCTCAGAAGCCGTTCCTCGTTTATTCGCGCCGCAGGAGACCAACGCGGCAGGTATGTTCGTTCTTGCGATTATTGGCATCATCATCAATGGACTCGCGGTTTTACGAACCAGAAAGGCAAGCTCCATCAATGAACGGGTTGTTTCGTTACATTTGTTAGAAGATGTATTGGGTTGGGCGGCGGTTTTAGTGGGTTCGGTTATAATGCATTTCACTGGGTTTACTATCATCGATCCCATTCTTTCCGTTGTTATCGCCTGTTTTGTGCTGTTTAACGTGTTCAGAAACATCAGGCAGGTTCTGCCCATTTTATTGCAAGGCACACCGGCTGAAATTGACTGTGAGTATATCATTGGGAAACTGGAAGAACTCAGCCAAGTTCAGAATATTCACGATCTGCACATCTGGTCATTAGACGAGAAGTATCATGTACTTACCGCTCATGTTACCTTAACAGAATCGTTGTCCATAGACGATGATCTGCCTGCGTTAAAAAGCACAATTCGCGGTATTTTAAAAGAAGAAGGTATCCAGCACGCCACAATCGAATTTGAGTCGTCTCATGAAGTATGCGGCTTGGAGGGGTGCGTATGAAAAATCATGCGAAAATAAGCAGGGAATTTTGATATGGGATTTACAGAATATATAGCGCGTCAATTTAGCAATCCCGCAGGATTTGGCGGTATGCTTTCCACGTTCTTTATGAATCACTTAAACCGCCTTCAATACACTTCGGTTATTTCGGAAGTCGCGCCTTTGGCTGACAGAACGATTCTTGACATTGGGTTTGGAAACGGCTATTTGTTGAAGCATTTGGCGCGGTATTATGAAAACCGATACTACGGCGTGGATATTTCATCGGATATGCTTACAGTGGCGCATAAACGAAACAAGCGATTTATCGCTTCCGGCATGATGAAACTGGCAAAGGGAAGCGTTGACAATCTTCCCTTTGCCGATAATTTTTTCGATCTTGCGTATACGGTAAACACGGTCTATTTTTGGTCTGACCTTGAGAAGGGGTTAGCGGAAACATATAGGGTATTAATGCCGGGCGGCGCATTTGTAAACGTCATATACGAAAAGGAATGGCTGGACAAAATACCTTATACTCGGCATGGTTTTTCAACGTATACCATTGAGGAATTGATCGAATCCGCTTCAAAAATCGGGTATGCTGTTGAAACAATAGAAATAAAGAAACATGTGTCCCGCAAACTATGTATGCGCAAGTGAACGATGTGTTTCAGACGATTGCGGGACTAATCCATTTCCTATGTACGGTGCGAACCCTTCCTAATACGTCACCTTCAAAAAAATCCGCCCGGCGCCAAAATGGTTTGCCTTATCGCGGGAATGCCGGTAATAGCGCGTGTCGCCGGTGAGCGTATAGCCCAATCCCAGCGAAACCCTATTGGAAAGCGGGTAGGAATAAGCAAGGTCAAGCAGTCCAAAAAAGAGTGTGCCTGAGGGCATACGGGAGTGGTTGAAGATACTTGTTGTGTTGTAAAGCAAGATCGCGGCGTCGAATCTTCCAAAGCGGCTATGATCAAAAGAGAGAAAGGTCTTGAGATGCACACCCATGCCGTAATCTGTAAAAATCCCGTCGCCGTGTTCCGTTCCTGCCGGATTGCCGCTGTAAAAGAACGAAACGCCGAAAAACGTCCAGCCTATATGGGCTTTGGCTTCAAATTTTGCCGCTGCTGACAAAACGCGCTGATATTTTACCGTAAAGGCGAGAGAGTTGTTGGAAAAGTCAATCTCCGTGGTACCGTGGTTGTCTCGCGGGTCGCCGGTTACGCCGAAAGCATCCAGATGCAGGGTCAGTCCCAGACTCATCCGATCTTGGGCGCTGTGAACCGGCGTGGTGGAAAGCAGGTATCCGTCTGAAATGATGTTGACGCGGTACGCCAAAGGCAGCATAATCGCAAAATCGAAGATCAGATCGAACTGATCGTATGGCACGAAGCTGCTCTGTTCAAAGGGATCGCCGTACACAATATCCGCCCGCACGCCAAGCTGTGGACGCCCTGCTACTGACTTGGAAAAACGCCACTCATGGCGCGGAAAATGCCGGTGGTCAAAAACCCCGTGCGTCCAGCCAAGCCCGGCTGATAAGTCGAGCCGGTACAGCGCGCCTGGCATTATGGTTTCGTTTGGATGCCGTCCCCGTATCAGGCGCGTCAGCCCTTCTGTTGAATTGAGCAGATTTCCGCCCACCCGTATCGCGGTGGAACGCGAGGCGATCATTTCCAAAAAGAGGCGGTGCAGCATCTCGCCCATAGCCGCCCCTCCGACGGTCGTCTGGATTAAATCATTGATCGAGGGCGTAACGCTCTCCAAAATTGTTTCCCAGGAAAAGCTTCCCAATGTGTTAAACAGTATTGAAGGGTAAAAAGAAAACCCGTTGGCGCGCGCCGCCGAGAAGTACAGCGCGCCCTGATAGGGATGTCCCAGCTGGTTCGCGTTAAACCGATCCCAAATTTCAAATTCCCACGAAGAAAATTTAAGATTCTTGGCTATGGTGGAAGGCGTAACTTGGGCAAAATGAGCGCCCGCTATATATCTGGTTCCCAAAAACAAAACGGTATTGCTCAGCAAACCGGCGCCTACGGCGAAAGTTGTATCCACAAAGAGATTTTTTTTCGCAACTCTTTCTTGTTTCACCCCGGACTCTTCTGTGTCCGCGGCGGGTGTTACGGATGGCTCAACAGTTGTGGATGATCCCGAAATGGCGGACGGCTCATTAGTCGTCTCATCGGAAAATACGGCGGCAGTCTGGAATATGAAAACTGCCAGCAAAAAATGGCTTATTATGGAGCAGCTGTTCTTACAGAAACTCTTTCTCAAAACTTTAAAAAACATAGAATTCATGTTAGCATATTGTCTTTATCGTGTCAATGTTTACGGGAATTCCCTTCTTGACATTCCTGGCGCGTCCCGTTATGCTATTCCGCATGGAAAAGGAAACAGCCCTTATCGAAGCTGTACTCTACCTCGAAGGCGATCCTCTTGACGAAGCCGCCTTGTCTCGCATATCGGGACTGGACGTGGACGCCGTAGCGCGGGCATTGGACGCGCTTGCCGAGCGCTACGCGCGCGAGGACAGCGGTATAGAACTCGCCCGCCTAAGCGGCGGCGTCTTCATCTCTCCCAAAAAAGAACACTGGGAAAACCTCAAAGACCGATACGGTAAAAAAAACGAAGGGCGGCTATCGCGCGCTGCCATGGAAACTCTCTCCATTATAGCTTACTCGCAACCGGTTACGCGCAGTGAAATCGAAGCCATACGCGGCGTTTCCGCAGACACGATGATACGGTTGCTCTTGGAAAAGGAACTCATCCGGGAAACGGGAAAAAAAGATGTTCCCGGCAAACCCGTCCAATACGGTACTACTAAGGAATTTTTAAAGCAATTCAGACTCAGCAGCATAGCCGATCTGCCGAAACTGGATGAAGCCGATCAAGATCGTTTTGAGCTGATTGGATCGTAAACCGGGGTAGTAAGCAGCTATGCGCCGTCTCCCCATTTGAGCGGGCAGGTAGGACATTTCGGCGACACGTTCTTGTAACTCAGTTCGGGGTTCTTCACGCTGACCTTGGTCTGGCAGGGAACAGTTGCCGTGATGAAAGCATTGCTGCCTACGACCGTATCCGCGCCTACAACGGTTTCCCCGCCTAAGATGGACGCGCCCGAATATATTGTTACGTTGTCCTCTATGGTGGGGTGGCGCTTTACGTTTTTGAGGCTTCTGCCGCCCCGCGTGGAAAGCGCGCCCAAAGTTACGCCTTGATAAAGTTTAACATGACTGCCTATGATGGTGGTTTCCCCTATGACTATGCCTGTGCCATGATCTATGAAGAAGTGAGTGCCTATGGACGCGCCCGGGTGTATGTCTATGCCGGTAAGACTGTGGGCGTGTTCCGTCATAATGCGCGGTATGAGCGGCACGGAGAGCAGGTGCAGTTCGTGAGCAAGTCGGTTTACCATAATCGCGTATAATCCCGGATATGACGAGATGATTTCGTCCTTACTCACCGCTGCCGGATCGCCTTCAAAAGCCGCCGACACGTCCGTATCGAGCTTATCCCGAATCTCAGGCAGTTTCGCCAAAAAAGCGCTCGTAATGTCGTCAGCTTTTTCATGTGTGTCTTCACCGCCGTCCTGCAGCTGCAGGGCGCAGCATATCTGTTTTGAAAGCTTGAAAATCACTTCTTCCAACAGATTGCCCGCATAATATTCCACCGAATCGCCTGTGAGGTTCTTCTTGCCGAAATAGCCGGGGAATATCAGACAGCGCAGGCAGTCAATAATTTCAATAATGACGCTCCGGTTAAGCTGTGTGCATGTGTCTACCTTAATAATGTCTCGATGTTTATAATAGCTTTCAACCAAATTTTTCGCTAGTTCTATAACAGAAGTCCTCATAACCGCCTCTCCTTTTTTAAAAAGGGCGGCTAGCATATATGACACCAGCCGCCCCCAACGCTCTTACAAAAGAACGCGCTCTACTCGCCTATCCGTATGGAATCAAACCACGCCGTGTTGTACAGCTCAATCGCTTCGCCTAAGTCTTCCTTCAATTCCGTCGCCGCCAAATCAGCAGTCTGGTACAGCGGGATGATCGTCTGAAGCTCTCTCGCCGGAACGTTCACCGTAGCCGGGAAGCCGAAGAAGTCGGCAAATTCCGCGTAAATTTCGGGGCGGTGTATGAAGTCTATGAATTTATGGGCAAGATCGATGTTTTTCGAATCTTTCAGGATGCACATACTGTCTACGTACGCAGGACCGCCCTGTTCGGGAATGAAGAACACGGTATTTTCTATCATTTCCTCATTACCGGCTATCTCCTCATAAACTACTTCCGCATAGCCTTGAACCACCCAAAAGTCACCAGTGGCAAAGCCTTTCCCAAAAGCTTCCGCGTCAAATTTAATCAAATTCGGCTTCCACGAAGTGTTGATAAGGTCTCTGGCGGCGTTGATTTCATCCTGATTTTTGGAATTCACCGAATATCCAAGCGACACCAGCGCGTCGCCCATAACCTCACGCATATCGTCAAGCATAGTCATGCGCCCTTTAAGGTCCTCGCGGCTAAAAATATTCCAGTTCCGCTCAAACTCCGGTACTTTCGCCGTGTTCACCGCGACTCCAGCCGCGCCCCAGTAATACGGAACGCTGTATTCCATATTATGATCATAGGTAGCTTTTTGCAGCACGAGCGGGTCGATATTGCCCAGATTCGACAGCTTTGAATGGTCTATCTTCGCAAACATATCCTGACTCATCATGATGGACACATAGTCCCCGGACGGAAACACGATGTCGTAACCGCTGCCGCCCGACTGTAGTTTGGCGTACATATCTTCATTGGTTGCGTACATATCGTACACCACCGTTGTCCAGTTGTAAATATAGAGCCTGTCGCCCCCGGCAACTCTTTCCGTATTCTGGCATCCCGTTAAAAACACCGCGCATACGGACAAAACGGCAAGCAGAAATCCAACCTTTTTCATTTTTTCTCCTTACTATTAAAATTTCTTTGACGTCTCAATAAAAAAACGCACTTGATAATAGAGTATTTGCCTTATTTTATGCAAGAGGTCTAGGGAAACAATTTGAGCAAAAAAATGTGGATTATACCACAAGAAGCGCGTCCATCTTCTTATCTAAGGCGCCCATCGGCACTTGTTCCACAAGCTGCGCCTTTACGCACAGCCCCAACCTAAAATGCGGCGCCCCTCGCGCGTCCAGCTCCGCGAAAAAGCGGTCGTAAAAGCCGCGTCCTCTCCCTAACCGTCCACCCGCCCTATCAAAGGCAAGCCCCGGCGTTATGACAAGGCAGGGGAAATCCTCTGACGATAAGGGGGACGCGGACGCAGGCGGCTCCCTTATACCAAAAGCGCCTGGCACAAGTCCATCAAGCCCCGTGATGCGGAAAAAATGCATCTCATCACCTGTAACACGGGGAGTAAAGACGGCTTTTCTCTCTTCAAGCGCGCATATAATAAGCGCAGATGTATCAATCTCGTCTTTCATAGAGAGAAAAGTAAGAATTGTGTTATGGGATTTCCAATAGGGGAGATCACGGACAGTGCAGGCGGCGGCATGTCCATAAGACGCGGCGGCAGGATTTTTTGCAGAAGCTTTATGATAGGAAGCTTCTGCAAAAAGTTCTTTCAAAAGAAGACGCATCTCCCGCCGCAAAATACGACATTCTAAATCCGCCGCGTACCTCCAGTTTTAAGCCCGCCTTCATACAGTTTGCCGCACGCCAAAAACATAGGCAGTTTTGTGCCCGCAAGTATAATGTCGGAATCTTTCGCCATTTCCACCATATCGCTTGTCGGAGATTTTCCCCGTACGAAGATAATGCAGTGGATATCCAGCAGTTCAGCTGTCCGTATAACTTGCGGATTGACCAAGCCGGTTAAAAGTATCACTTTGTCTTTGACAAACGCCATAACATCGCTCATAAGATCGGCGCCGCAGGCTGATGCTACTTCTAGACTGGCTTGTTCACTGCCGCAAAAAAATTGTCCTTCTACTATCGCTACCGCGTCAGATACGGTCATATTTCCCCCATTGGACGCATCATAACAAAAAACGCATTTTCATTCAAGGGGTAAAAATATCCTTAATTCGCGGCGTTACGCACCTTCCTTGATGATCTCGATCTTAATGCCCTCGCCTGAATCAGGCTCGTTTTTGGGCGGTACCCGCACTTTAAGGACGCCGTTCTTGAACACAGCTTTGACCTTTTCCTGTTCGTACTTATCCTGTGGCACAAAATACTTCTGCTTCTCTATGTCCTTAAACTTGAGGCGGCGCTTGAAATATCGTACGCCCGCATCGTCCGTGCTGGTGGTTTCGGCGTCAATCGTATCGGCATTGGCGTTTTTCATAGACGACTCGTCGTTGATCTTAGCGGAAAACACCATATAATCGCCCTGAAAAGACAGACTAATATTTTTTTCCTCAAAGCCCGCGAGCGCGAACTCAAACACCATGCTCCTATCGCCCGTCATATAGACGTTCATCGGGGGATAGGAATAGTTTGGATAATAGTCGACGTTTTCGTCGCAGTTCCGAAAACTGCCACCATATCCGCCGAAATTCCGGCTGAATTCATTCTGAAAATTCTGCGCCGCTTCAAAAATTTCATCAAATACAGCGCCCATGTCCATGTACCCTCTCGTACCCTTCATACCATTCTCCTTTGCGCCTCTCCGTCAGGCAAGGCGCTTGCAGCCGACCCTTTAGGTCCGGCAAAATTGACCCTCTCAAGAGCGGTCTTGGTTACTTTTATAATATACCATTATCTTAGGGGAAAAGCAAATTTTTTATTCGCAGTGTGGTTTAACCCACGCCATGTATGGCGGTCAAAGTTTGTAAGATTTTGCAATTTATGATAGTAAACCCCACAATGTAATAATTTCCTTACAGAACGAATTTCGTCACATTATGCAACGCTTACAAGATTCCTCGCCTTTCAGGCGGGGGTCATTGATATACAAGGGACTAATCCAGTATACGGGTAAGCGTTACAGTGTCTTTGTTTCTGCTGCCCCGCCGTTTCCGCACAGTATAGACGGCTATTCCCGCAAAAAACATAAGCGCCGCCCCTGCCGCCGCCCGCGCCCCATCGGTTGACGAGGGAAACGCCGCGCCAATAAGGGCATAGCCCGCCGCATAGCCCGCCGCAAGCGGCAGCAGCGCGGCGCACGCCTGCCTGATAATCGCCCTTTTCCCAATATCAGCCTCTACCATCTGCCCCATCTCAAGCGGCAGTCTCAGCGGGTTTTCCGCACGGACAAGAGCGGAACGCCCATGGCACTCCATCTCCATACACCCAAAGCACCCCGTATTTTCCGGAGCTATCAAAACCACGCCTTCCTCAATCTTCCAAATTTTCCCTTTCATATCTATCCTATTATCGCTTATCGGGCTGCTTCAAAAAAAGCTGACTTATACCATGACGAAAACGTTCTATGGAAAGGGCAGTACCGTCTTTGTCAATATCCAAAAGGACTCCCTGCACGTCAATCCTGCCGTATGTCTCCTTTGTCCAGTTCGGTATGCCCGTAAGGTATTCCTGTACGCAGGACTGGGCGTCCGACCCGCCGACAGAATCTATGCAGCCGGTGCGTCCCGCGTCTGTGATGACGGCGGTGCCGTTGGGCATCACTATCTCGTCCGCGGTCTGCACGCGGGTGTGCGAGCCTATGATGGCCGAACAGTATCCATCCGCTAAAGCAAAGAATGTCCGCTTTTCAGCGGTGGGCTGCGCGTGGTAATCAATCACAATGATGGGCGTCTCTCGCTTCAAACGCTCCACAAGCGGGAACAGTACCGACGCTGGATTATCCCCGTGCATACGCAGAAACCCGCTCTGCCCAATGAGCGACACGACCGCTATTTTCATATCCCCTGCCCTAAACACACGAGAACCTCTGCCCGGCGCCGAGGGAAGGTTCTCTGGGCGCAGTACATAGGTTACCTTCTCGATATTCTCTACAAGGTCTTTCTTATAAAAGCCACGATCCCCCACCGTAATCGCATGAACGCCTAGTCCTTTGATCTGCATTGCATGACCGCGCCCCAACCCTCCCCCGCCAGTCGCTGATTCCGCTTCTACTATAACAAAATCCGCCCGCGTTTGCCGCAGCAACTCTGGAAGTCCTTTTCTTATAGCGAACATACCGGCTTTGCCTATAATTTCTGCTATATACAAAACTTTCATATCTCTACATACCCCTTTATTTTTCAATATATTTTAACACTTTTAGCGCCGCTTCTAGCGACGTGTTTCCGACGTGAGCGCGGTATTCTCATCGCCCAATTCATGGCAGACGTCCCACAGGTTGTACTGCGCGGCGTCAAACGAAGGTCGCAGCTTGATTGCCTCCTCAAAATAACGCCGCGCCTCTTCGTATCGTTCTTGATTAAACCGCAAAACGCCCATATTATTGAGCGTTTCAGCTGTCCGTTCCCCGGACAGCGCCTTCAGATAGCACTCCTCCGCTCTTACCCAGTCGCCTCCCTCATAGCATGTAAGCCCCAACGCCCCAAACGCCTCGTACAAATCGTCCTTCAGCGCGATTGCCCGCTCAAAATCCTCTGCGGCGGCAGCGCTGTCTCCGCTTTGCTGCGCCGCAAGCCCTCTGTTCATATACAGAAACGGATTGTCTCCGTCAAGAGCTATGGCGCGGTCAAACCTCTTTCGCGCCTGCTCATACTCACCATCCCGCGTCAAAACAACGCCTTCATTGTTCAATTGTGAAATGGTTCTCATACCCCCAGTATACCTCAAGTCGCCGCCCTGTTCAAGGCTGACCAATTTTCAGAAACTGTCGTGATTCCGTGCCGCTTACCCCGAAACCAGATGGAAAACACGCGGTTTATTGCAATGAAACAAATGAAATACATGAAATTTTGAAAAAATACTTGACACAGGAATATATGTAAGGATATATTTTATTATTATAGCAATTATCTGTTTTTATTCTAAAGGAGAATATTTTATGGAATTGAAAGGTTCAAAAACTGAAAAAAACTTGCAGACAGCCTTTGCGGGCGAGTCCCAAGCGCGTAACAAGTACACCTATTACGCCTCCAAAGCCGAAAAGGAGGGATTTCAGCAGATTGCCGCGATTTTCCGCGAAACTGCCGATAATGAGAAGGAACACGCGAAGCTGTGGTTCAAAGAACTGCACGGCGGAGATATTGCTTCCACCGAGGTAAATTTGGAGGACGCCGCCGACGGAGAGAACTACGAATGGACAGATATGTACGCTGGTTTCGCCAAAGAAGCCGAGGAAGAAGGTTTCACGCGCATTGCCGCCCTTTTCAAGATGGTTGGGGCTATTGAGAAAGAACACGAAGAGCGCTACCGCAAGCTGCTCGCCAACGTGAAAGGCGAGCTTGTCTTCTCCCGTGACGGCGACCAGACGTGGATATGCGGCAACTGCGGACATATCGTTATTGGCAAAAAAGCGCCGCAATTATGCCCTGTCTGCGCGCATCCCCAGGCGTACTTTTTCATTAAGGCTATAAATTACTAAAACACGCCGAGCGCACGCGCGGAATTTTAAACAACGAGCGGGATTGATGTCCCGCTCGCTTTTTTTAAAACGTCAAACCTTTTTTCGCTGGTTCAATATACAGAGGCAAAGGAAAAGGCGTGATATCGCCTGAAAGTGCGCCTATACAAGGTTTAAGCCCATTTTATGATGAAACCTTGACTAAAACGCGCCGAAAATATACTATAGTATAACTGGGAGAAAAAGCGTGGCTAATTATGAAAGACCTCGTGTGTTAGGCAAAGTAATCGTACTATTACTACTCATTATCGCAATGGCAGCAGGTGGGATCGTATGGTTTGATTATCTGAACGTTATTGACGCAAAGAGTCTGCTCGCGCCAGTGTATCGTCTGTTCGGGCGTGAGGGGCGCACTCAACAAACCGTCGCCCCTAATGAAGTACTTTCGCTTGACGCGGAGCGCCTCGCAGTGCGCCTTGAGGCGCTCGATCTGCGGAATATGGAGCTGCAGCAGCAGGAACAGGAACTGCAAACCAAGCAGGGGCAAATCGAGCAGATGGCACAGGAGCTGGAAGAACGGCAGAAATCGCTTGACGAACAGGAAAATTCATTCAATGCTTTGGTAAAAGAAGCCGAAGATAAAGATAAGAATGTTGAGCAGAATGCCCGTTACTTAACCGGTATGCCCCCGCAGAACGCGGTGAACATTATTGGAGAAATGGACGATCAGGATGCCATAGACATTTTTCGGAAGGCTGAAGAAATCGCCCAAGCCGAAGGTGCTGCTTCTATTGTGTCATACTGGATTTCCCTCCTGCCCCCTGAACGGGCAGCGGATTTGCAGCGTAAAATGGCGAGCAGACCTCAAAGCTTGAATTAATTGTGTAATTGGGCAGCACAGTCTTTCTGAATTCAGGAGGACAAATTTGCATCTTCAGCCATCCGCGCAGCCGCAGATTCATGAACCGCCCACCACGCGGAATGTTGCCGTTGATCAGAGTGAGACTGTACACAACGACATTCGCGCCGCTGATAAAACGGACAGAAAAGCCGCTAAAACCAACAAACACAGCGCATTTGCCAAACTCCTTGACGCTTTGCTGAACAAGCAGTCTAAAGAAGTGGTGGATCAAGGGGAAGTTGCCGACAAGGGTAAAAATGCGCAGCTTGTTGCCGCACAAAAAAAATCTCTTCAAGGTAGGGAGCATGAACAAAACCAAAAGACACTTCTTTCCATTGATTCCGCCGAAAAATCCCTTTTAGCAGAACAGAAGAAAAGCTCATCAAAGAAACAACAGAACGGTGATGATATAGAAGCCGTGTTTGTACACCGCGTTGTCAGCAAAGATACAGCGGATAAACCTGCCACCAAGGGTGAAGTCTTCACGGCGACTGAAAAAATCTTTGCCAATACAAAAGACGCGCCGCCCGCCGCCAAATCGGAAAAACTCACCCTCGCGGGCAAAACGCCCGACACTGAGGCGGATGCATCTGCGACGCTCACCACTCTGAAAGCCACACCGGACATTTCCAAAACCACCACCGCGGAAACGGCGTCTGCCGTCAATACCAGCGACAAGAAAGAAAGCGCCCATAAAGCCGCCATGGCTAATGAATCGGAAGCCTTTTCCGCCGCAGCCCTGCCCGCGGCGGAAAAAATTTCGGACGCGGACAATCCCGCATCGCTCTTGGCGTCAGCCGAAACTTCCGCCCAAGACAGTGCGGAATCCGTCAGTGAAAAAGCTGCCAAATCGAAACGCCGCGACCGTCTCACAGTCGAAGTACAGGATGCCCGCACTCCGACTGCTTCTGCCGCGCAGACAGCCCAAACCGCGCGCTTTTCTCCTTCTGATGCGTCCGTCATTGACATTACGCTTGACTTGAGCCGGGCGCAAGATATGCCGGACGGCGGCGCTCCGGCAGCCGATAAGATCAGTGCGGGTCGCAATTTTGCGGATATGCTTTCAAGAACGTTGACGGACGGCGGGCTTGCCACCGACATCGTGCGGCAGGCGGTCATAACTCTGCGGAACGGCGGCGAGGGGGTAATCCGCCTCTCTTTAAAGCCAGAAACGCTCGGAAGTGTAAAGATACAGCTTGATTTAGCCGAAAACAAAATAACAGGTACTATTCTTGTTGAGAATGAAGAAACCTTGAAAGCTTTTCAGAGAGAAGTCCACACGCTCGAACAGGCGTTTAAGGACAGCGGTTTTGAAAGCGCCTCTTTAAATACGACCTTTTCCGGCGCGCAGGACGGCGGACAGCAGGATAATTTGGACAGTACGCCGTTCTTTTCGGAACGCTTTGTCGCAGAAAGCTACGGCGCTCTGGAAGAAACCGCCAGTTTTTCTGATTTTTTGGATAATGGATATGAATCGGCGGCAGCTCCGATTAATATGCTTGCATAGTAATTATAGAAGGATAGTAAGAAATGACAGAACCAAGTGGAATGAGACCGGTGTTAAGCGCGCAGGAGCAGGCGGAAATCGCCCGTATCGTGCATGAACACAATCAAATTGTAAACAATGGGCGCAAACCTCAGCAGGAATTGGGGAAAGATGACTTTTTAAAACTACTCATCACCCAGCTTTCACATCAGAATCCGATTCAGCCTATGGAAGATAAGGAATTTATCTCCCAGATGGCGCAATTTTCTACACTCGATCAGATGACCAGTATGGCGGATGATTTTTCCAAACTCTCCTCTATGCTATCGTCAAGCGAAGCTGCTTCCTCATTAGGCAGGGATGTTGACCTTATAGACAACGACCAGCTTGTGCAAGGAACCGTTACGGCAGTAACGCGAGGGGACGCAGAGTCTCATGTGATGGTGAATGGGCAGTACTATAAATGGGAACAAGTTACGAAAATCTATCAGGCGAATGAAGGGGGAAATACAAAATGATGAGATCGCTTTACTCCGGTGTTTCGGGGTTGCAGAATCACCAAACTAGAATGGACGTTATTGGTAACAACTTGGCGAACGTCAATACAACCGGCTTCAAGAAAGGGCGCGTCCAGTTTCAGGATATGCTCTATCAGCAGCTTCAGGGCGCAGCGCGTCCCACCGACACCTTAGGCGGCGTGAACCCCAAGGAAGTAGGTTTGGGTATGTCGGTTGCTACCATTGACACGGTGCATAACCAAGGTTCCTTCCAGTCTACTGGCATAGGAACAGACCTCGCCATTAAGGGGACAGGCTTCTTTGTTTTAACGGAAGGCGAGAATTTTTATTATACGCGGGCGGGCGCGTTCAATGTTGATGAGAACGGCACGTTTGTCAATCCAGCGACTGGTATGAAGGTGCAGGGCTGGATGGCGCAGGATGTAAACGGCACGCAGGTGCTGGATGTGTCGCGCAACACCGAAGACCTGATCATCCCGGTGGGCGGCAAAGACCCGGCGCGGGCTACCACTATGGTAAACTTCGCCTGCAACCTTGACAAACGCCTGCCGGAAATTCCGATAGAAAACCCCAATGATTTGCAGATACGGCAAGGAACATGGGGGACTGCGATAAAGGTCTATGACAGCTTTGGACAGGAACATACTTTGCAGGTTGACTTCACCAAAGTCGCTGGTACGCCCAATACATGGAACGCGGTTGTGGTTGTTGACCCGGAAGCCGAAATCCCGACAAACGCCTCTATCGGCTTAGGCGCGGAGGCTCCGGCAACAGGCGGCGCGAACAACTTCACTGTTACCTTCTCCAACAACGGCACGCTGCTTGCGGCGGCCGACGGCGAGAGCAACGCCTCTGCCGAGGGCACCGTCATCATGAATGTAGCCTATGATGTGGCGGATACGACTGTAGGCGCTGACGGCGCGCCGGTACGGCAGGAATTCACCTTGAATCTCGGTACGGTCGGCGGCTTCATCAATTCTATCACCCAATTCGCCGAGGCAAGCTCCTCCAAAGCTGTTTTGCAGGACGGCTATGTGATGGGTTATCTTGACAGTTTCAAAATAGACCAGAGTGGCATCATCACCGGCGTATACTCCAATGGTACGAACCGCACCATCGGGCAGATCGCACTTGCCAGCTTCACCAACCAAGCGGGTTTGGAAAAAGCGGGCGACACCACCTTCACTGTGTCTAACAACTCAGGCGAGGCGAACATCGGACCTTCCGGCATTGCGGGCAAGGGCAAGATGATAACCGGTACGCTGGAAATGTCCAATGTGGACATGTCCGAGTCCTTCACCGATATGATCGTAACCCAGCGCGGTTTTCAGGCAAACTCGCGGACTATCCAGACAACGGATCAGCTCCTGCAAGAAGTGCTGACGCTCAAGCGGTAGTAATAAACAGGGAAGCGGAGTATTCCGCTTCCCCTTTACTTTTTTTTTCATGTGGTATATACTAAAGAACTAAACTATGATTAAAGTAACGCGCCTTGACGGGGTTGAGTATTATCTAAACCCCCACCAAATCGAATATATAGAAATGAAGCCTGATACAACAATTCTCATGTTGTCGGGAAAGCATATTGTGGTTAGAGAAAAGGTCAATGTGGTTATAGACCGTATCGTAGAGTACCGCAAACTGATAGGCGCGTTTAAGAACGAGGAGTAGCGGATGAATATAGCAACAATAATGGGGTTAATAGGCGCTCTTGCAATGACCGTTATGGCTATTTATACGTCAGGCGGTACGATTATGACCTATGTTGACCTACCCTCGTTTCTTATGGTTGTTATAGGAGCATATTTCGCCACCTTCACATCAACGACGATTGCAGGCGCATTAGGAATGTGGTCTACCATTGGGTACGCAATGAAGATGCCCAAGTTTGATGAGAAGGGCATTATTCAAAGATTGCTTGCCTTTTCAGACAAAGCCCGCCGTGAAGGGCTTTTGGCGCTGGAAGAGGAGCTTGAAGACCTTGATGATGAATTTATGAAGAAGGGGTTGCGTCTTGTAGTTGATGGCAACGACGCGGAAATGATACGCAATCTTATGGAAAACGAGCTTGACCAGATACAGGGGCGGCACGCCGATAAGATAAAAGTAGTGAACTCTTATGGTACTCTGGCTCCTGGTTTCGGTATGTTGGGTACGGTCGTTGGTCTTATAGCCATGTTGAAAAACTTGGAGGATAAAAGCGCCTTGGGTCCTAACATGGCGGTCGCTCTTATTACCACTTTGTACGGTTCTATGCTTGCGAATATTCTTTGTATTCCGGTGGCGTCAAAGCTTTACAGTTACGACGCGGCAGAAGCAAAGGTTAAAGAAATGCAGATAGAAGGGATTTTATCGATTCAGGCAGGTGAGAACACGCGCAATTTGGCGAACAAGCTGCTCTCCTACCTTGATCCAGTAACACGGAAGCAGGTTGAAGCGGAGACGCTGAAGGATTAAAGCGCGTAGCAGCGTAATAAATCCGTAATACTACAACTCCGTATCCGTCGAGGGTACGGAGTACAAGCTTAACATCATAAAGATGGTTAAAGAGAATGGCAAAGAAGAAGAAAAAAGAGGAAGAAAAAGCTGGTGGCGAGTGGATTGTCACATACTCAGATATGGTTACGCTTATGTTATGCTTCTTTGTCGCACTCTTTGAGCCTAACGAGGTTGATCCCACGCAGCTTGCCGCCATGGCGTCCGCTTTTATGAGTCAGGGCATGGGCGCGAGCACTGGTGGTAACACCCTGTCTGCGGGCAAGAACGCCGACCTTGGCAACACGATCATGTCGCTGCCCGCCATGGACAGAGGGCGCGCGCTTGGAACCGCCATGGAGAAGGCGATCAGTACCTTCACCCCGGAAGTAAAGTCGAATATGGCGCGCATCACACATGATGAGCGAGGCTTGGTGATAAGTCTTGCGTCGGACGCCTTTTTCGCACCGGCAAGCGCGCGGCTCAATATGGAAGGGACGCGGGATGCTTTGATACGGCTCGCCGCGTTTCTTTCAGACCCCCAGCTGATGAATAACCGTAATTTTAGGATAGAGGGGCATACCGACGACGAGGCAACCGATCCTAACGGACCCTGGGAGTCCAACTGGGACTTGTCCGCGAAGCGCGCTATCGCAGTGTTGCAGTTCTTGATAGATTTAGGTGTGAAAGAGGAGCATTTCCAAATAGCGGGCTTTGCAGACACAAAGCCGATAGCATCAAACAACACCCCCGACGAGAAGGCGTATAACCGTCGTGTGGATATTGTTGTATTAGATGAAGGACATTTGTAAGCACTTCTCCTTCCTTAATAAACATAAGGAAGGTGTTTATAAAGCATTTAAAAACCTAAGAAATGGAATGGAGGTAACTATATGGCTGATGATGCCGATGACAAAATTGACTTAGGCGGAGACGACGACGCGGGTGATACTGGTTCTAAAAAGAAGGGCGCCGGGCTAGGAGCGCTTTTGCCGAACCTGCTCAAATTTGTGGCAATCGGGCTTGGAATGATTATCCTGATTGTTACCATATCGGTTATTACGTTTAATATTCTTAACAGAGGCGGACAGTCTCAGGCGGTTGTGTCGGACGACAGCAGCGCCTATGTGGGAAACCGTCCCGAGTACTCTAAGTTCACCGCTCTGCCTGTGATACGGACAACGACGCAGGACCCTATACCCTATTCAGTCGTCGTGGAAATAGTCTTGGGCTATGACCTGAATAACGCGACTGCGGCTACCGAACTGACAAGCCGTCTGACTGAATTACAGGATTTCCTCCGCCACTATTTCAGCAGTACGTACAACACGGATTTGCTTCCCGAAAAGGAAGAGCAGCTTAAACGGGACTTGATGGAAAAGCTTAATCGTCTTCTGAACACAGCAAAGATACGAGCGATTTATTTCACACAGCTTTCATCAATGGAGATGTAGTTTTTTACGCGGATCGCGTGCATAATACGCACGTGATCGCGTTGTGGATGTGCTTTCTTGGGCTTAAAATACAGAAAGTGCATTAAAAAAATAAAAAATGTCAAATCTAATTGATATTTTCTAAAAACTAATGTAAGATAGCGAGTATGACTGAAGTTTTATCCCAGGATGAAATAGATCAACTGCTTACGGCGATAAACGCGGGCGATACGGAACCGGAAGATTTCAGACCAACTGCCGATACCCGTAAGATTAAAATCTATGATTTTAAGAGGCCTGATAAATTCTCCAAGGATCAGATACGTACTGTGTCTATTATGCATGAGACATTTGCGCGCCTGACAACAACAAGCCTTTCAGCCCAGCTTCGCAGCATGGTGCATGTCCATGTGGCTTCGGTTGACCAGCTTACCTACGAGGAATTTATCCGTTCTATTCCGACCCCCACGACGCTCGCTATCATCAACATGGATCCGCTCAAGGGCAATGCCATTCTGGAAATCGATCCAGCGATCACCTTTTCCATCATAGACCGCCTCTTCGGCGGTACGGGCGAGGGGACGAAAGCTCAGCACGAACTGACGGACATAGAAACTTCCGTCATGGAAGGCATTATCGTGCGTATATTGGGCAATATGCGCGAGGCGTGGACAACGGTCATTGACCTACGTCCACGACTGGGACAGATAGACACAAATCCGCAGTTTGCCCAGATAGTGCCACCCACCGAAATGGTGGTGCTGGTAACACTTGAGACAAAGGTCGGCGAAGTGGAAGGCATGATGAACTTTTGTATTCCCTACCTCACGATTGAGCCTATTATCAGTAAACTGTCCGCCCAATTCTGGTATTCTTCGGTGCGGCGGGGAACAACCGCCGAAAACCTCAATATTATAAAAGACAAACTGTCCAGCGTGGAAGTCAGCATGGTGGCGGAGATCGGTGAAATTCAAGTAACAGTACGCGATGTGCTTTCCCTGCAAATAGGGGATGTAGTGCGCCTGTACAATACCCGCGTCGGCGATCCCTATTCGCTGAATGTGGGCAATCAAAAAAAGTTTTTGTGCAGACCCGGTGTTATGGGTAAAAAAATGGCAGTGCAGATCATCAGAAAAACAGCTGAGCTTAATCATGCGGAGCTTGATGAACTCGCGGCGGACGGGGAGGAGACACTATGAGCGACGGCGCTCTTTCACAAGCGGAAATTGACGCATTATTATCAGGGGTAGATTCGTCGAGCCTTGGGGGACCTGCCCCGGCAAAAGAATTTTCAGGAAATGATGAAGAAGAACGCACAACCTTGCAAAAGTTGCTCGCAGAAACCTGTGAAAACCAAGGAAATGCACTTTCTACGATGACAGGTGCGACAGTTACGTTGGGTGCACCGGATGTTACTTCTATTGACCGCGACAAACTGGTCGGGAACCTGCCGGATTCGGTGGTAGCGGTAAAAGTGGATTTTTCATCGGGCTTCCCTGGTGAACACATCTTTATCATGGGCGAAGATACCGCGAAAACGCTTGCCAGTATGATGACGCATGAGGACAATATTTCGCTTGACGAAATGGCGCTTTCCGTTATCGGCGAAATGGGGTCGCAGCTGGTCGGAACTCAGATCACGGCGTTTACGCGCGCGACGAACAACACCTCAATCTCTTCAATGTCGCCAGAAGCGACTAATGTGCCTAAAAGTGTGGTCGCCCTGCCCGGCGGAAATTTCCCCTGTGTCGAATATCAACTCAATCTGGGAAATGGACAGTCACAAAAGCTCTGGGAGGTCTATGGATCCAGTGTTTCTCAAGCTATAAACGCGGTTATAAATGCCTCGAAAAAGAAAGCGCCCGCCGCGCCCCAGCCCGCTATGAACATGGGGGGCATGCAAGGTATGGGCGGTATGCAGGGTATGGGTATGCCCGCTGGAGGAATGATGCCAATGGGAGGGATGGCAGGTATGGGTCAACAGGCTAATGTGCAAGCCGTACAATTTCCTAATTTGATGGCTCACGCCACAACTCAGGAACAAGGTAATATCGGTCTCATCATGGACGTGTACATGGAGATGACCGTCGAGTTGGGGCGTACTAAAAAGCTTATCAAGGAAATTCTTGCCATGGGTGAAGGCACCATTATCGAATTGGATAAACTTGCGGGTGAGCCAGTCGATATTCTGGTGAACCATAAACTTATCGCCAAGGGAGAAGTCGTGGTTATTGACGAAAACTTCGGCGTGCGCGTTACGGAAATCGTTTCTCCAGCTGAACGCGTGAGCGATATGGGCTAAGGCTGCCGATTTACGCAGTGCTGTGAGGGCATCTGAAACAGGGTTTTCTTTTTATATCCTTATTTTTCTCTCTCGCTTTTTTTAATATTACATATACTTTATCCGCCCAAACCGATGAGGAAAGTATCATCATAGGAGGGGCAGAATCTTCTGATTCGGCGGTTCTTGCCAGTGAATCAGAGCCTTTGGAGAGCGGCGGGACAGCCGGGAGAAGCTTTCTTGTTATCCTGAGGGTGGTTCTTGCGCTGGCACTGGTTGCCGCCGCTATGTATGGATTACTTTTCCTATTGCGGAAATTTTACCGAAAAGGCGCGAATAGCGACACCTTTGTGAAAGTGCTGGGCAGCGCGGCGTTGGGCGCAAATAAGGCGGTGTACGTGGTGTCCGTGGGAACAAAGGCGTGGCTCGTGGGTGCCGCCGAGAACGGCGTGTCCCTTATAGCCGAAATCGCCGAACAGGAAACTGTGGATGCCATGTTGCTGGAAGAGTCGCGGCGGAACGCGGACGGTGTCCGTAAAGCGGGTTTCACAAACCTTTTTTCGCGGGTCGCGCATGGTCCACGCACGGACATCACCGCCGAGGATGCGGCAGCTTCCGCGTCTGACTCAAACGAAAGCCCCCCCTCCGTTGACCGCCTCCGTAAAACCCGCGAACGTCTGCAAGGACTCCAATGAATCTTTTTAGAAACATCGTAAAGACAGGGCTTGTTCTCTTGTTTTGTCTGGGAGCAGTTATGCCAAGCGCGGCGCAGGCTTCCGGTTTTCCAGGAGACGCGGACACAACAAGCACAACAGCCATTCCCTCCCCTGACAGTACGGCGATTCCCTTTATAGACCTCACAGTGAGGCAGCCTGAAACCGGGCAGGAAGTCGCGTTCTCTATGCAGCTTCTTTTGCTTCTTACTATACTGTCGCTTGCGCCGAGTATTATCATCTTGATGACGAGCTTCCTGCGTATCTCAATCGTGCTGGATTTCATCAAGCGGGCGCTGTCTCTGCAGCAAGTGCCGCCCACATCAGTACTGATGGGCATTTCCCTTTTTATGACGATTTTTATCATGTGGCCTACCTTTGAAACCATTTATAATACCTCGTTCAAACCCCTCTCTGACGGGGAAATCAACGTGGAAACCGCCTTTCGCAACGCTGAATCGCCCATGCGGCTCTTTATGTACCGGCAAATGAGCGGCAATACGGGCAATATCAGATTGTTTATGAGCATGAGAGGACTTCCACGTCCTAATACGCTCGCTGATGTGCCGACCTATGTGTTGATTCCCGCCTTTATTCTCAACGAGCTGACTATCGCCTTTAAAATAGGCATTCTGCTGTATATTCCCTTCATTGTGATAGATATGGTGGTGGCAAGCGCCCTTATGTCCATGGGTATGATCATGCTGCCGCCTGGGGACTTCTGACAAACCAGCTTATCCAATCTTTTGTCTAGGAGGCGCGTATGAGCATAGGCGAAGTGGTGCGCTTCCTGCGCGGCGGCATACTAGAAGTAGTGGTTCTTGCCGCGCCGCTCCTTATCGCGGCGCTTGTTATCGGACTTGTGGTGGCTATTTTACAGGCGACCACCTCCATACAGGAACAGACCCTTACCTTTGTGCCGAAAATCGCGGCTATTCTTCTTGTACTGTTTCTCTTGGGTGGTTGGATGTTCGCTCATCTCCGAGACTATACAGTGCAGCTTTTCAGCCTGATACCGGATATGGTGAGGTAGTGTGATTGACGAAATCCTGCGGGGAACACCAGCGTTCATACTGCTTGCAGTGCGAGCACTCGCCCTGATAGAGACCACGCCACTTTTGTCGTCGCCGTCCGTACCGCAGGTCGCCAAAGTTGCGCTCGCGGGGTTCTCGGCGTACGCAGCGCTACCGCAAGCTTTGGCGAACCCGTTGCTTACGCCAGATATGACTGCATTTGACCTGAACTTTATCCTGCTCATCATAGGCGAAGCGCTTATCGGGATCATCACGGGCTTTTTCATCAATATTGTCTATTCGGCGTTCATAACCGCCGGACAGTTTTTTTCCCTGCAAATGGGTTTCGCCGCCTCTGAAACCTTTGATCCGCTCGCCCAAGAGGAAAATCCCCTTATGGGACAGTTCCTCAACCTCGCAGCTATGTTGATTTTTCTTTCCATAGGCGGCTTTCGGGAAATCTTCCTTGGTGGATTCTGGCGTTCCGTGCAGTCTGTTACGGTCTTGAATATCATACAGGGCAAGGAGCCGATCGTATCTATGCTGCTTGCCGGACTGACTCGCCTCTTCTTTGACGCGCTCATTATAGCACTGCCTATTCTGGGTACGCTTTTCCTTACTTCGCTTGCAACCGGACTCATTTCCAAAGCGGCGCCGCAGATTAATATATTAGCGGAAGGTTTTCCTATTTCGATTATGACGGCGTTTATCCTGATTTTCGTTACTCTGCCCTTTATGGCGGAAGCCTTCAGCCGCATTATAGACGCAGGCTTCGCCACATTGGAAAGCTTGTTTATCCAAATCGGCTCGCAGATAGAATAGCCGTCAATTCTTAAAATTCCCTTTCCTTAAAAAGAAAGTATGCTATAATTTAATTTATGAATTGGTTCTTACAAAAGAATCTTGGTATAGCAATCTGCCTTTTTGTTTCCGTAATGGGAATGTTCACGCTTGCAGAGACCGATATGCTCCGTCTGCTGGATAGTGAGATAAGAGACCATTCATCAGTTGGAATGGGTGTGGTGGATGTGTACCTGCAAGAGATGACGAAAGAGTCCGCTGTCATTACCGATATGGATAGTTCTCGTTTCAACCTGGTGAAGGCGGCGTTTCCGCGAGCCATCTTTCATACCGACACGGCGCACGATGAACATTCGTATTCGCACGCGTTCTATAAGACTGCCGGTAAATTCCGTCGCCTTGATATAAAAAGTACCATCCTTCTAAAACTCCGAACCTGATTCTTCCCCTTCAAAATTTGTCTTTTTTGCGCGGCGCAGGGACAGCTTTGTCACCTGTATTGTTCATTCCATACGTTTTAACCAAAACGAGGAGAACTTATGTTGTTACATGAAATTTTTGATGTCCGGCGGATAAAGCTACATCTTGAAAGTGAGACAAAAGAAGAATCTTTCGAGGAACTTGTCGAGATGATCAAAGAAACGCAGCCGGAACTTGATCGGAACGAAATGCTTGACGCGATTATCAGCCGTGAAAACGAAATGAATACCTTTATTTGTCCGGGTATCGCGGTACCGCACGGGTACTACCACAATTTTAACGGTGTTATAGGCGCGTTGGGCATCTCGCCCACCGGCATTGTTTATAATACGGAAGACTATCAAACAGTTAATTGCATTTTTATGATTTTGATGGGAGGGGAAGCCCGCAATGAATATCTGAATGTTTTGCAGCGTCTTCTGCGTCTGCTCAAATCGCAGGGCGTGGAAGGTATCCAATCGGCAAAAAACACACAAGAAATTTTTGAGATTCTGCGTGGTTTTTAAATCTTAAAGGGGATAAGGGATTCCCGCCTTTTCACTTACATAGTAATTAGGAGACATATATGACTATTGAAGAAATGTTTGGACAGAGCAGTGTTTTGACGTTCTTTGGTATGGTGACTGTAGTTGGTTTTTTATGGCTTATTGTACTGTGCGTGTCGCTTATGGGAAAAGTGGTTCATGCTTTGGGGTTGGATAAGAACAATAAGCCCGCTGGAAAGACAATAACCGATATTCCCGCAAACGCGGCGGACAAGGTAAAACCAGAAATCGCCGCAGTTATTACGGTGGCAATTACAACGTACCAGACTGAGCGAAAGGACGAGTAACTTGTACATTGCTTATATAGCGATTTTGATAAGCGCCGCGTTTTATTCCGAGCGGCTTTCAAGCTGTTTGCATAAGACATGCGGTATGCCACCCGACGCGCCGCTTTACTTTTTATACTGTATATGCTATAAAAAGGCGTGAAACAGTACAGAATTGAAGGCGGACGCGCCATAAGTGGCAAGCTTAAAGTAAGCGGCAACAAAAACGCCGCCCTTCCTTGCATAGCGGCGGCGCTTCTTACGGATGATCCGGTAGTCTTGAAGAATGTGCCGGATATTGAAGATGTACGCGTCATGCTGGACGCATACCGCGCGCTTGGCGGGGAAGTTACGCGCCTTTCCACGAATTCCTATAAGCTGCACACGCAAAATATCACCGCGTCAGAAATTCCGGCGGAACAGGCGAAGAAAATACGCGCCTCTATCTTGTTCGCGGGTCCCCTGCTCGCCCGCACAGGGCACGCGGCGCTGCCGCCGCCGGGCGGGGACGTCATTGGGCGACGGCGGCTTGACACGCATTTTCTTGCCCTTACCGAACTCGGCGCGACCGCGCATGTAGGCGAAGAACGAGACGCCGCCATTATCTTTGAAGGGCGGCTTGCGGGTGCGGATATTTTCCTTGACGAGGCGTCTGTCACGGCAACCGAGAACGGCGTGATGGCCGCGGCGCTTGCTAGGGGAATAACGGTTTTCACCAACGCGGCGAGCGAACCGCACGTACAAGACGTCTGCCATATGCTCTCGTCTATGGGCGCGCATATTGAAGGTATAGGCTCGAACATCCTTTCCATTCAAGGGGTGGAAAAATTGTCGGGCTGCGAGTTTGAGATAGGCGCGGACTTTATGGAGGCAGGATCGCTCATAGGGCTTGCGGCGGCGGCGCGGGGTGAAATTACCATAGAGGGTATAGAGAAACGGGACATACGTCCCGCCAAGACTGGTTTCGCTAAACTGGGTATTACATGGGAGCATGAAGGACGTTTCCTCCATGTGCCGAAAAAGCAGCTTTTAAGCGTGAACCACGACTTGGGCGGTATGATCCCCCAGATAGATGACGCGCCGTGGCCTGGATTTCCGCCCGATTTGATGAGCATTATCACGGTAGCGGCGACGCAGGTGAACGGTACGGTGCTGGTACATGAAAAGATGTTTGAGTCCCGTATGTTCTTTGTGGACAAATTGATAGGCATGGGCGCGAGAATCGTGCTGTGCGACCCGCACCGCGCCGTCATTTCCGGTCCTTCCGAACTTACCGGCTCGCTGGAGCTGCCGAGTCCCGACGTGCGGGCTGGCATGGCGCTGGTCATAGCGGCGCTTGCGGCGCGGGGCAGAAGCGTCATACGCAATGTGTATCAGATAGAACGTGGCTATGAAAACCTCGTAGGACGGCTTTCAGCACTTGGTGCGGGGATTATAGAAGAGGACGCATAAGAGCGCGCGAATGAACATCTCCGTCGCAAGCGTCAGAGAATCATGTACATGTTACAGATTAATACCTGTGGGGTTTACTACCATAGAAGTATAAATAGTACACTATAGCAACCGTCCCAGATGGGCGAGGTTGCTATAGTGTACTGCAAATAAGCCCATTATTTAAAAGAACGGGAACCGGGCTTAACCAAAGGTATGCCTTGTTTGCAGAGATCGCAGTCCGCGGCGTCCCAGTTGGCGGCTTCGATTTTTGCGGCAGCGTAGACCGGCAGCGGCACGGACGCGGTTTTGGCGCGGCGGTCAACAAGGCACGCGAGCCCGGTAACAGTCGCGCCTGCACTTTCAAGAACTTTCGCCGTTTCCATAGAGGATTTCGCGGTGGTAATTACGTCTTCAACTATCAGGAGACGCTCTGACGCGCGGACTTCAAAGCCGCGCCGCAGGGTCATAAGCCCGTTCTCGCCGCGCTCCGTGAAAAACGCTGGAACACCAAGCTGCCGCCCCAGCTCATACGCAGCGACAATGCCGCCGAGCGCAGGTCCCACGACTGCGTCAACAGCGAGAGAACCTTCGGCAATGGCGGTGCGGATGCGCTGAGCCACAGGCGCGAGTACGGACGCCGCTTTATCCGGGTATTGCAGCAGCTTCGCGCATTGAAAATACCGGTCGGAATGCCGCCCGGAAGACAACAAAAAATGCCCTTCAAGCATCGCGCCTGTTTCTTTTAACAGGTTTAAGATTTCGTTTTGATCCATCATTATTCTTATACTATAGCGCAAAGGCATAAATCCGTCAAGAATACGACATACTGTGCAGTATTGTCTAGACAAAATCCGTAATTTCACGTATAATACCGTATATGATATTTCCATTAGAAGAACTTATCGAATACCGTAAAAATATGTACGAAATTACTGTCGCGGCTTCACGGCGCGCCTATCAGCTTTCCATGATACGGGACGAAGAGATAGAACGCAATGAAGGTAAGGTTATCTCTCTCGCCGCCCAGCAGGTATTTACCAACAAGATCGGCTTCCGTCTGGAATAAGAGCGCAATAGACGCGTTGTCTGTGTATGTCCACACCCGTTCTTGTCCTCTTTGGACCCACCGCTTCCGGCAAAACCGACCTCTTGGAGGAGCTTTTTTGCGATAGCTCTGCCACTGGCATACATGCCGAAGTTGTGTCCGCCGATTCCATGCAAGTCTACCGGGGGATGGACATCGGCACCGCAAAACCATCCGCTGCCCTTTGCTCAAAGCTTCCCCACCACCTCATCGATATACTTTCACCGAATGAGCCGTACAACGCGGGCGATTTTGTAAACCGTGCAACACAGGCAGTGCGGGATATAGCCGCGCGGGGCGCCCTACCCGTCCTTTCAGGCGGCACTGGTTTTTATCTCAAAAATTTTATCCTTGGACTGCCCGAAACCCCGCCTTCAGACAGCGATATACGGCGCGCGCTCAAAGAAGAACTGCTCGACCGCGGGACAAGCGCCCTTATGGCGGATCTATCCGTCTGCGATCCCATAAGCGCGGCGCGCATTCATCCCAACGATGAATACCGCCTGCTCCGCGCCCTTGAGGTGTTTCGCCTCACTGGAAAACCTTTGAGTTCCTTTGCCATGAACGCCCCCGCGATGAATATCGTGCCGATGCCCGCCGAATATCGCTTCCTTACACTCTCCCTTGAACGCTCTCGGGATGAACTCTATGAACGTATCAATGAACGCTGCGCCCGCATGTTCAAAAGCGGTCTTGCGGAAGAAGTCCGTTCCCTCATTGCCGCCGGGTATGGCAGCAATGCGCCGGGTATGCGCGCCATAGGCTACCGTGAATTCTTCGACGAATCAGGCGCGCTGCGGAACGACCTTACCGCCGTGGAAGAGCTTGTCGCCCGCCACAGCCGCAATTACGCCAAACGGCAGGCAACGTATTTCGCCTCCATTCCCCATACAACGCGTGTTGATCTTTCCGCGTGTACAGGAGAACGCCGCGGGCGTGAGGAATTATCCCGTATGGCAGAAGATTTTTTCAGAGAAAAATAGACCATAATTCATTATGAGAAGCGATTCACAGCCCGCAATGAGATGGATATCCGCCGATTCATGCGAGTAACACCGAAATGCAGAGAAACCCTCCCTCTGCCTTAAAGGGTGTATAATTTACAATGAAGCGCTCTATACGAATAAAAGCTCATATATATGCAATTATGTGCAATTGCCTTTGACATGTTTATTAATATCGTATAAAATCTAGGTTAGAGGGTTAGAAATGAAGAAGTATGGTTTAATTTTTATTTATATATTATCGGTCCAAAGTATTTCTTGTCAAAGCCGTCAACTAGATGAATTAAATATAAAAGCTTATTTAAATGATCAGGAAATAATAGGACCCGTTTATAAAAATGTATTCTCACCGCCTACTCAGGGTCTTAATTATGTAAGTTCATTCGTCAATTTAGTCAATATATTTCATTTGCTTGAATCAGAAGTAGAAATCAACAGAAATATAATTGAAATAACTAGCCAGCAAATTGGAAACATAAAAATTATCTATGAGAGTCAAACGAATATATATATCAACTATCTAACCAGGGATATGGAATTAAAACCGACATTTACAAATAATTCAATAGTTCTTATTAATAATGAATATTATATACAAATTAGCACA
>QMCE01000145.1_pt1 | contig 31566 bp, 23 predicted proteins | sample 1821851 | NCBI WGS metagenome assembly QMCE01 (sample SAMN09453174, study PRJNA476694) | Termite gut metagenome, whole genome shotgun sequencing project. | isolation source: worker | host: Odontotermes sp. | place: South Africa:Pretoria | collected 2016-01-28 | reverse complement strand
CCCTTGCGCCTGAACGGACAACGGAAACAGCATTGGCACGAATGCCAAACATTTTAAAATTTTCTTCATGTCGTAAAAAATTTAGGATTAATAAAAGATGATCGATTGCCGGATCCACACGCAGGATATCCGCGCGCAAACCCATATCGTAATGCCGACCGGAACAGCCATGATCATCCGGCAGGCGGTTACTTTTTTGCCCTGGGCAGAATATCGGACGATAATTCAGCCTCGACTATAAGAGGTGGTTTGAATTTTGAGGCCGGAGGCGAAAAGAGCGAAAATCGCAAATTTCAAACAACCTCTAAAATGATGTGGGAAACAAACCCCGGAAACGGGAGGCGAAATGTGAAAAACAGGAGACTATCCTGAAAACAAAATGTGGCGAAAGAAAAAACAAAATGCGAAAAGCAGGAGGCAAACCCAGGAACGGGATACGCTCAAAAACAATAACGAAAACTAAACCTGCTATTTAGATCTTACACCAACCTCAATAACTCCTTATGCAGCCGCTAAAATAATACACACAGACCAAAAACGTGTTCCAAAAATTTTGAATAAATAAAAAGCCTAAAAACAAAAATAAAAAAGAGGGTAAATGGCCACGAGTGGTCGGAATAAAATCCGGCCACTTGTTGACAAACGCCCCCATCTTTTTTGCATCATTGCCAATTCAATATAATTATTGCTCCGTCCAGCGCCTGACCTCATCCATTGTCGGGTTAGTCAGGCCTGCCTTGTTCTTTTTATTGTAACCGCACAGGTCGTTGAACAGTTTTCCGGGCGATAGTTTCTGGAGGGCATCCACTGTCATAAAGCCCATTTTGTGTAGAACCGGAACCCATTCGGCCGATATCCCTTTTGCTTCGTATTTTTCGACCGCGTCCTTGACGATGCCTTTCTCCGGGCGCATCTGCGGGAAGAAAAGCACGTCCTGTATCGACGACTGGTCGGTCATGAACATCGTAAGCCTGTCTATACCCATCCCCATTCCGGAGCAGGTCGGCATACCGTATTCGAGCGCCTTTACGAAGTCCATATCTATGAACATCGCCTCGTCGTCGCCCTTTTCACTGAGCTTGAGTTGATCCTGAAAGCGTTCCAACTGGTCTATCGGGTCGTTGAGTTCGGAGTAGGCATTACAGAGTTCCTTGCCGTTTACGAAGAGTTCGAAACGTTCCGTAAGGTCGGGGTTCGAACGGCTGCGCTTGCACAGCGGCGACATTTCGATGGGATAGTCCATTATGAAAGTCGGCTGCACGAGATCGTGCTCACACCAGGCGCCGAAAATGGCATCTATAAGCTTGCCCTTGCCCATGGTATCGTCTATCTCGACCTTCAACTCGCGGCAGGCGGCACGGAGTTCCTCCTCGCTTTTGCCGGTGATATCGAATCCTGTCTTCTCCTTTATGGCGCCGGTCATGGTCAGGCGGCGGAACGGCCTTTTGAAGCTGACCTCGTTGCCGCCTATCGTTATTTCGGTGGTGCCGTTCACTGCAAGGCATACCCTTTCGAGCATCTCCTCCGTGAAGTCCATCATCCAGAAGTAATCCTTGTAGGCGACATATATCTCCATCACGGTGAATTCCGGATTATGAGTGCGGTCCATACCTTCATTACGGAAATCCTTGGCAAATTCATACACGCCGTCGTAGCCGCCAACGATGAGCCTTTTGAGATATAGTTCGTCGGCTATACGCAGGTAGAGATCCGTATCAAGCGTATTGTGGTGCGTAATGAAAGGACGTGCGGCCGCGCCTCCCGGTATGGGCTGCAGGATAGGGGTCTCGACCTCCAGATAACCCTTCGAGTCGAAGAAGTTGCGCATGGTGGAGACTATTTTAGCCCTCTTGACGAATACATCCCTCACCTGCGGGTTCACCACCAGATCGACATACCTCTGACGGTACCTCGCTTCGGGGTCGGTAAATGCGTCGTAGGTCACACCGTTCTTCTCCTTAACGACCGGCAAGGGGCGTATGGACTTGCTCAAAACGGTGAACTCCCTGCAGTGAACGGAGAGCTCGCCCGTATTGGTCAGAAATGCGAATCCGCGGACACCCACGAAATCGCCTATGTCGAGAAGTTTCTTGAATACGGTATTGTAGAGTGTCGGGTCACCCTCCGGACATATGTCGTCGCGTTTTATATAGATCTGTATCCTGCCCGTATGATCCTGCAGTTCGAAGAACGATGCGCTGCCCATTATGCGGCGCGTCATTATCCGTCCTGCGAGTGAAACATCCTGAAAATTACTATTTTCAGGCTTATATTCTGCGGCTATCTGCGCCGCCGTAGCGGTCACTTTGTATTCCGCCGCCGGATACGGGTCTATGCCGAGGGCGCGCAACCCTTCGAGTGAATTCCTGCGCAGTTGTTCCTGTTCGCTGAGAGAGATATCGATCATAATTATTGCTGTTAAACGGAAAATTCCGCAGACAAATATACGAATTTATACATCGTTCACAGGATTTTATTCATAACTTGCATGAAATTTGTTTCGCATCATTACTAACAATGTTTATTATGAGAAATTACTTTGATTTTAAGTTAAAGGGATCGCAAATTTTCCTTTATGTACTGATCGCGTGGGCGGCCGTCATAATTTTGGCTATAACCAGTTCATTGCCCGATATTCGTGCGGCGTTGTCCGGCGAAATCATAAGACCGGAAGAAAGGCTGCTCGACGTTGCGTATATGTGGGATGTGTTCGCCTCACTCGGACTTTTGTTAGCACAGACGGTTATCGGTTACGGAGTGATGTTCTTCATCGTAAGAGCCACCGTGGCGGGATTGTCGCTCGGAGAGGACAGGTTCATGCCGGACTACGACTTCGGGCGGTATGTATGGTTGGTCGTCAAGGGCGCGTTCTTCTCGGTCATTACACTCGGCATATATTTCCCGTGGTTCCTTGCGCGCATCATGCGTTATTTCGCAGAGAATACATCTTTCAGGTTCAATACACTTAACTTCAACGGCAAAGGATTGACCCTGTTCGGAATACTCGTGCTTACAATGGTCCTTCCTGTCTTTTTGCTCGTGGCAGGCCTTGCAGCCATGGGTGTATCGGGCTACGCCTTCGGCGAGTCTGCGATGGGAATACTGTGGCTGCTCCTCATTATACTGTTCGCATTCCTGTTCATCATGGCATTATCCATGTCTCTGACGCTTAAATGGTTCTTCGATTTTTCATTCGGCTCCAAGCGCATTATCTCCGATATGAAAGTCATGCCCGCGGCATTCTTCATAATGGGGCAGGTATTCCTTGTGTTCATAACTGCTGGACTCTACTGTCCGATGTATATGCTGCGGATGTACAGATACTTCGTGAGCCACATTATATTGGGCGATGAAATCGTCGAAGACAGGTTCGGCTTCACGCTCAATACGTGGAGGGATTATTTCTTCGTACTCGGACAGGTATTGCTCACGATCATAACCCTCGGCATCTACTGGTCGTGGGCATACGCCGGAATATCGACGCGCCTTTTCACCCATTCGTATGTAGAAATAGTGGAAGAGCAAAAAATTCCGATGCCGAGAGAATAATTTTACATAATTATCCTGATTTTTTTGCAAAAACACAAAAAGGCTAAGATTTATATATCATGGCCTTTTTGTGTTGTTTATTCGCCCTATTGTTCTGTTTTGACTGATCCGGCTTGCAAATAATTAAGTGATTCGACAAAAATTTCACACTTGGCATATTATTTGTTATATTAAAATTGCCGGAGTTTTTCCATGTTTTTTGCATTTTCTTTGGAATTAATGCATTCATTTATGCAATAAAGTTCAAAAGAGTGCGTTTGGTTAGAACAAACCGGTAAAAGGTTTCTTCATTTATTTAGGTTTGGGTTAGTAGTTTTGGGTGTTATCCCAAAATAGGCAGAAGGCATTCGCGAAGAATCCCTTCTGCTTTATTTTTACCCGTCACTCTTAATATCTAATTCCGCACAGGTGAAACAAATATACTTTCGCCGTCCGCCGGTTCGCTGTCCTGCCGGCTATTCGTTGTGGTATGGCTCGTTGCGGATAATGGAGAATGCCCTGTAAAGTTGTTCGGCGAATATGGCGCGAATTATCTGGTGGGAGAATGTCATTTTCGATAGCGCGAGCCTCTCGTTGGCGCGCGCATACACTTCCGCCGAAAACCCGTAAGGCCCGCCGACCACGAAGCATATTCTTTTGACCGTCCCTCCCGTTCCCCCTGCCAGGCGTTTTTCCAGCCATGCGGCAAATTCCACCGAACGCAGTTCCATGCCGTGCTCGTCGAGAAGAACCATATGATCGCCAGCCCCGATCTGCCCGAGTATCAGCTTCCCCTCCGCGACTTTCTGCTCAGCGGCTGGAAGTTTCTTCGTCCCCTTCACGTCGGGTAGTGCCAAGAGGGAGAATTTCACACAACGGTTTATACGCTTCGAATAGGTTTCCACCAGCGACGCCACATCGGCCGAATCGGTCTTGCCTATAACTATGAGGTCTATTGTCATGATATAGATTGAGAACCTTATTTAACGTGAGTTCGGGATAATAAAAATGTTCTACATCTTTGTTTTATAGCTTATTGCTATTGCTTTTCTTATTCCGAACCCAGACTATTTACGGGCTGCCGGCAACTCCAGGTCGGAATTCCACTCCCCTGAGGCTCCGTCATAGATGACCGGGCGGAATGGATCGGCAGCCTTGAGCCACAGATAGGTTTTGTACATATTGTATCCGTTGCCGCTGTCGTTCCCCAATGACCAGCCTATTATGCACGGATGGTGACGTGAGCGCATGAAGGTCGCCTCGGTGCGCTGCATATATTCGTCGAGCCACACAGGGTCGTTACTCGGTGTACCTCCGACGGTACGGTCGTCCGGTTTATGACCGGAATTTATGTTAACCCTGTCGATGACGTACATACCCTCGCGGTCGCATATGTCATAGAACCACCATGGTTGGGGATGATCGGGGTATACCGTATTTATCCCTCGTTTTTTGAAGCCGCGGATATCCTTTGCCGCCTGCTCAGGCGTGTCTGTTGCATTGTAACGGACAGGGACGACATCTATGGCCTTGCCGTTGCGTGTGATACCATCGCTGTTCCAACCGGTCACGCCGAATCCCGCTTTCAACGGGATGTATTCTATTATAAACCCGTTCCTGCGGATGAACAGCATCACATCGTAGAGTACGGGCGACCCCGCGCTCCACAGGTTCCCGCGCGCGCCCTCTATTTCCGCCGAGAAATTCAGCGTGTCGCACCCTCCACCCGGCAGGGTCACCTCCCTGAAGTCGTAATGCCGCAGACGGCCGTCGGGTCCGAATACATCATATCCCACCGTAAAGGTCTCGGCCTGCGCATAGGAATTGGCCGTAATTATATCCACGGACAACACCCCGCCCGGCGAAGCCTGCAATACAAAATCCTCTATGCGTGTAAACGGTTGGCTGTAAAGAAAAACGGTTTCGAGATCGGGACGCTCTTCCGTGAGGTGCGACTCGGGTTCCCGCGTATCGGCCACGACCTCGATCGCTATGATGTTCACCCCCGGCCTGAGCAGCCGCGTGATGACGAACTCCGACGGGGTGCGGCTGTCGCGCGCCCTGCCTGCGGGCTTATCGTTCACATAAACCGCATGACCGTTGCGTCCGCCCCCAGTATGAAGGAATATCTCGCGATCTATCCACGAAAGGGGGATATCGACCAACGCCTTATAGATCTTCCTGCCGCCGGTGTCATCCAGAATCATGCTTTCGACAGAATGATAATAACGTTCGCCGTCGCGGTCGTTGCGGTCGGCCGCGTCGCGCAGCGAATAACTTATGAATTCACTCCTGTACGGCGCCCTGTGCCAACCGGTCGACGGCTGTGCAAAAGCTTCCGCCGAAAACAGAATTAGTACCGCGGATAAAAAAATACTGCGCATTATTAATTATGGATTATATATATGAATGCGATATGCCTCGCGCGCTCGAACGGTCTCGGACAATATGAATTATTAACTATAAAACCCGCAAACGCCGTTTGCACGGAAATTCATAGCTCATAACTTTACTCGATACCCCTCACTATCCTGTAGTCGGCCATCCTGTCCTCCTCGCAGGCGGCATCCAGCCCGTAACCTACCGCGAACAATGTGTCGCGTTCCTTGCGGGCGTCGTCGTCGGTCATTTGCGCGAGTTTTAGCGCCGCCGTCCGACCCCTCTCCACTGCCGCCGATATATCGTCGGCCGCAGGCTTTCTCCCCAACTCTTTTTCCAACACATCGAGCGCCCAGCGGAAAGCGTATGCCCTGTAATTGCCATATGCGGCGTTGAATTCATTCACTACACTCTCCACCGTGTCCAGGCGGCCGCTTTCGACCATATCGAGGATAGACGTCATTATGGCGCGCGGCATGAACATTCCCGCCGCGTCGATCCAACTGCCCGTACCATCGGCCGACAGTGATGTAATGCCCGAAGGTTCTGCGTCGCGGTCGCCCTCTTCGAGCATGACCCCCATGAACTTATCCCTGGCCATACGGTAGAGTTGAAGGCCGCGCCTGAGCATCGTGGTCTTGATCCTCATACGCTTGTAATGATGCACCTCGGCGCCCTCCTTGGAAAGCAACTGTTCGGAGACCGTTATGGCCTTGATTACCCGTTCGGTAATGAATGGATTGCATTCTTCGAAATTTATGAGGTCGCGCGCGAACCTGTCCCTGATATCCCTTTTCTGCCACTTCTCTATATCGCGCCTGATGCCGCAACTCGACAGATTCATGCCGGGAAGCAGGTACGACTCGTCGTCGATCTCCACCAAATACGAATAAGGGAACTCCTCGGTGTCGGGATGGTTCTTGTGTTTGCCGATAACCGTATTGAACGCGCCGTCGAATGCGGGCAGCATGACGTAGGTGCCGCTGCCGTATTTCACGCCTCTCTGATGTATTCCCTGATGTACGGGTCCCGACTTGAACAGGTGATTGCTCCTGTTCATGCCGCTCCCCGCGTTGAAGAACGAGAACATCCCCGCAATGAGTAGCGTCGAGCGATGGTGCGATACCGTGTACGGTCCGGCGAAGACATGGCAGAACTCCCCGTTGTCGCACTGCGAATCGGCGAAAAACACCGAATCGGTGGCCACGATCGCCGATATTCTGACGGCCGAACTCACAAAACACTTTTTCAGCACCGCGCCGTTGTCGATCCTGCTGCCTCCGAGCATTATGAAGTCGTACATTTTCACACCCACCCCGACGAAGGTCTCCTGTCCGGCGACGCTGTCTATCGTGCCGTTGCTAAGTATGGACACACCGTCTGCCACAACTTGAGAACCTATCTGCACATCCCGCAATATGAGGCAGTTGGTTATTCGCGCTCCTTCGCCTACGATGCAATACTCCTCTGAACGGGACGAGTTCCACGCATCGGCCATCTCCACGAACCGCTCCATCGCTTTACGTCTGTGACGATACACCGCGGCCATATAGGCCGTCTGCGCGGTAAGACCGGTGTGCAGCGGTATTTCCCTTCCTCCGGCCTCGTTGATGACCCCGGCCTTAATTCCCCTGCCGAAGTTACCGCCGGTGTATTCGATCACGCCCGTGTTCTCTATATAGGCGCCGTCAAGGATCACCGTATCGGCTATATATGACCCTATATTATTTATATATACACCATCGCCTATCTTTACACTTCCGCGGAACAGACAGTTCGATATATTTTCGGTACTGAACGCTTCGGCCACTTCCACCAGATCCCAATCCTTCGACCGGCAGCCCTGCGAGGTGAGTTCGGCTATTTCGCCGGAAGTGAGTTTTCGGTAATTCGTATCGCTGTTTTTTCGCATTTGGCAAATCGTTTATTTTACAAAGTTATTTTTTTCTGCCGGACTCTCAATGAGGTTACTATGATATTATGAAAAAAATAACGATATTTGCGAGAATATTACTATTTTCAAACAAGTTAGAACTAACATACACAACACCTGAAAAATGTCGGAAAGAGGAAGGACCAAAATTGCGCAACTGCTGCGTGAGGGCAGTATAGACAGCGATGTAGTCGTAAAAGGTTGGGTGCGCACCAAGCGCGGCAACAAAAATGTGGCTTTCATAGCACTCAACGACGGCTCGACGATAAATAATATTCAGATAGTCGCCGACGTAAACTCTTTCGACGAGGAGTTGCTGAGGAAGATAACCACCGGCGCGTGCATATGCGTATGCGGGAAGCTGGTCGAATCGCTCGGCTCCGGACAGCCCGTGGAAATACAGGCGCGTACAATCGAACTATACGGTACCGCCGACCCCGACACCTACCCTCTTCAGAAGAAGGGACACACGCTCGAATTCCTGAGGGAGATCGCCCACCTGCGTCCACGCACCAATACGTTCGGCGCCGTTCTGCGTATCCGCCACGCCATGGCATACGCCATACACAAATATTTCAACGACAATGGCTTCTTCTATCTTCACACACCGATAATCACCGCGTCGGACGCCGAGGGTGCCGGGGCTATGTTCGAAGTTACCACACTCGACGTGTCCAACCCGCCGCGCACACCCGAAGGCAAGGTCGATTACGCGCAGGATTTTTTCGGCCGCCAGACCAACCTTACGGTATCGGGGCAGTTGGAGGGAGAGCTGGGCGCTACGGCGCTCTCGGAGATATATACCTTCGGCCCGACTTTCCGCGCCGAGAACTCCAACACGCCGCGCCACCTGGCCGAATTCTGGATGATAGAGCCGGAGATGGCCTTCTACGATCTGGAAGACAACATGAACCTTGCGGAGGATTTTCTGAAATACCTCATAGGGTATGCGCTGGAGAACTGTGCCGACGACATAGCATTCCTGTCCAAGATGTACGACGAAGAGCTCGTCGATCGCCTGAAGTTCGTCGTGGAGAACGATTTCGTCAGGCTCGACTACACCGACGGCGTGAATATATTGAAAGAAAGCGGACGGAAGTTCGAATTCCCGTGCGATTGGGGTAGCGACCTCCAGAGCGAACACGAGCGTTACCTCGTGGAGCAGCACTTCAAAAAACCCGTCATACTTATAAACTACCCCAAAGAGATCAAGTCGTTCTACATGAAGCAGAACGACGACGGCCGCACGGTGCGCGCCATGGACGTTCTCTTCCCGAAGATAGGCGAGATCATAGGCGGTTCGCAGCGCGAGGAGAGCCTCGAAAAGCTCGACCGTCGCATAGACGAACTCGGCATGGGACGCGACAATTTGTGGTGGTATCTCGACACGAGACGTTTCGGCACGGCACCCCACAGCGGGTTCGGACTGGGATTCGAGAGGATTCTGCTGTTCGTCACCGGCATGGCCAACATACGCGATGTGATACCGTTCCCGAGGACCCCAAAGAACGCGGAATTTTAAAACAGTCAACAGTTATCAGTTAACAGCCCGAATAGCCTATCAACTGATAACTGTTAACCGATAACTGAAAATATTATGGCGGAGATCAGTCAAAAGCAGATCCTGAAACTGCAACAGAAGTTGTCGCCCCAGCAAATCCAGATGATAAAACTGCTGGAGCTTCCGACGCTGCAACTCGAACAGCGGGTCAGGCAAGAGGTGGAGGAGAACCCTGTGCTGGAAGAACAGACCACCGATGAGCAGAAGAACGAGGAAGGTATGCCCAAGGAGGTATCCATGGAGGAATACCTCAAGGGTGACGATACGCCGTCGTACAAATCCTATGCGAACAACTACTCGCGCGACGACAAGATCCCGCAGGCCATTCTGTTCGAAGGGCGCAGCCTTCATGAATACCTCATGGAGCAGTTGGGGTACCGCTCCGTATCCGATCATGAGTTCCGTATAGCCCGTTACATTATAGGCAACATAGACGAGGACGGCTACCTCAGGCTCAGCCTCGAATCCATAGCCGACGACATAGCGTTCAACCTCGGCTACGAGGAGAGTATCGAAGACCTCGAAAAAGGGCTCAGGCTCGTGCAGAGCCTCGAACCTCCCGGAGTGGGCGCAAGGGATATAAGGGAATGCCTTATGCTCCAGTTGGAAAGGAAGAGCGAAAAGAACGAATCGCAGAAACTTGCCTATAAGATATTGGATAATTACTTCACCGAATTCACCAAGAAGCACTTCGAGAAGATCATGGCGCGGCTGAATATCGACGAAGACAGTTTCCGTGACGCAATAGAGGAGATACAACACCTCTCCCCAAAGCCGGGCAACCTTTACAACGAGGGCGGAAATCTGGATATGCCTTACGTGATCCCCGACTTCATCATCGAGGAGAACGACGGCAAGCTCTCCGTAAGGCTCAATTCGTATAATGTGCCGGAACTCAAGATCAACCGCAAGTATGCCGACATGATAAGGCAGATGGCCTCCTCGTCGAAGAAGCCCTCCGAGCAGGACAAGGAGGCGCTGCAATTCGTCAAGAGCAAGATAGACTCGGCCAAATGGTTCATATCGGCCATAAAGCAGAGGCAGGACACCCTGATGCGTACCATACAGGCGATAATGGACTATCAGCGCGAATACTTTCTCGACGGCAACGAGAGCAAGCTCAAGCCAATGATACTTAAAGATATCGCCGATCTCACGATGCTCGACGTTTCCACCATCTCCCGCGTAGTAAACAGTAAATACGCGCAGACCGGCTTCGGCATCATATCGCTCAAGCAGCTATTTTCGGAAGCCATGCAGACCGACAGCGGCGAAGAGGTCTCCTCATACGAGATAAAAAATATCCTTTCCGAATGCATCGGCAGGGAGGACAAGCGTAAACCGCTCACCGACGAGGCGTTGATGGAAATACTCAATAATATGGGTTACCATATCGCCCGCCGCACGGTAGCCAAATACCGCGAAATGCTCGACATCCCGGTCGCCAGACTGCGTAAAGGGCTTTGAATAGGTTAACAGCGAACAGTTATCAGTTAACCGAATATATATATGCAAATCATTAGCAAGGCGGTATCGTACCTGTTGCATCCTTTTTTGGTGCCGCTTTATGTCGTGTCGCTGCTTTTTGCCACAGGTGCGGTGCCGCTTTACGTACCGGCACAGGCCAGGCGATGGATGTTCGCCATGATCGTGGTTAATACGCTCTTCGTACCTGCCGCAGCAATAATTTTGATGCGAATAACGGGCGTAATAAGGGACTATTCGCTTGCCTCGCGACGCGACCGCATACTTCCACTGTTAGTAGTAGCGCTGTGTTACGGCCTTTGCGGATGGATCCTCGTCGACGTACCGATGCTGTTCATTGTACAAAACTGTATTTTCGCCGCGACGGGCTGCACCGTATTCGCCCTACTGGTGACTTTATTCTGGAAGATCAGTCTTCACATGACCGCCGCAGGCGGGGCGGCAGGTATAATATCGCTATTGCTCTATGCCGGATATACTCCCCTTGTCTGGCTGCTGTGCGGAGTTATTATCTTAGCCGGACTCCTGGGCTCGGCACGCCTCTGTCTCGACAAACACACTACCGGACAGGTGGCTGCCGGATTCTTCGGCGGATTCTTCGTTGCGGTCGCAGTGCTGCTGATCTCCATAATGTGAAACATTCCTTGTTTAATAGATATTATTCCCTAATTTTGTTGGATAAAGCCGTGCGGCTTTCGTAAGAGTGTTAAAATTCCATATCAAATCAATAAAATGAGAAGAAAGATCGTTGCCGGCAACTGGAAAATGAATACCACTCCGGCGCAGGGCGTAGAGCTGGCCAAAAGTGTGGCGGCGGAAGCAAAGAGCGTAGATGGAGATGTGCAGTTGATAATATGCCCTCCCTTCACCCACCTCGGCGAAGTGGTAAAGGCCACACGCGGCACGGGCGTTGCCGTAGGTGCGCAGAACTGCGCCGCCGAAGAGAAAGGCGCCTACACCGGAGAAGTATCGGCGGCAATGCTGGCCTCCCTCGGCGTTGAGTATGTCATACTCGGCCACTCCGAAAGACGCGAATATTACGGCGAGGCCGGCGCGACTCTAAACCGTAAAATGGCCATGGCTTACGACAACAAACTGATACCCATATATTGTGTAGGCGAGAAGCTCGAAGACCGTGAAGCAGGCAGGCAGTTCGATGTCGTCGGGCGGCAGATCGAAGAGGTGGTGTACAATCTTGCACCCGAACAATTCTCCCGCCTCATCGTCGCCTACGAACCCGTATGGGCAATAGGGACCGGCAAAACCGCCACCTCGGATCAAGCCGAAGAGATGCATTCGCACATACGCAAATTGCTCGGCCTCAAGTTCGGCTCCGCCGCCGACCAGACCTGCATACTCTACGGCGGCAGTTGCAATCCCCGTAACGCTCCCGAACTCTTCTCCAAAAAGAACGTCGATGGCGGACTCATAGGCGGCGCCTCCCTCGTGGCCGAAGACTTCATTGCGATTGCAAATTACAATAAGGTATAATTGTTGTATATGTATAGTAAATATCATAAAAACCATAACCGATCAAAATTATGCCGACCAAAGTACACGAAATGCCAGCGCTGCCTTATGAGCATGATGCCCTTGCGCCTCACATAAGCAAAGAAACAATCGATTTTCATTATGGGAAACATCTGCAAACCTATGTAAACAACCTCAACGGTATGATTCCCGGCACTCCGTTCGAGAACGCCTCTCTGGAAGATATTATCAGGAAAGCCGACGGCGGCATATTCAACAACGGCGCCCAGATATGGAACCACACCTTCTATTTTCTGACATTTTCACCTGAAGGACGTAGGGTTCCCGCAGGAAAATTGGCGGAGGCCATCGACAGGGAGTTCGGTTCGTTCGACGCATTAAAAGAGCAGTTCGCCAAGCAGGCCACCGGCCTTTTCGGCTCGGGATGGACATGGCTCGTGAAAGACGGCGAGGGTAAACTCAAAATAGTGAATGAATCCAATGCGGGCAACCCCCTGCGCGAGGGCCTGACCTCGCTCATGACCATGGACGTATGGGAACACGCCTATTACATCGACTACCGTAACCGCCGCGCCGACTCGATAAAGGCAACATGGGAGGTTATCGACTGGAGTATGGTCGAAAGCCGGTTCTGATCGATTTGGGAATTTGAAAATTTGGAGATTTGAAAATGTTGTTCAAAACGCAAAGCGTTTTGAGGATAAAAACAAAAATAATGTGTCCCGCCATCGGAGACACATTATTTTTTTGTTTATTGTTAATTTTGGCGAGCTATCAGATATCGCGAACGCAACGAACCTCCATGCCGTACCCTTTCCTCCAAAAGGATTGCGGGATCACTTTGGAAACAGCCTTATTTATCTCTATCCAAAAGGCTTCCATGTTGTCATATTCGTTAACAGCCCAATATGCTGAAACAGCTCCCAATTTAGTAAGGTATATGAAATTGTTGCATATGCTACCGAAGTCGGCACCCCACTCGTTGGCATATTTGTCTATCACTCCCACTGTATCAACATAATCAAGTCCGGGTTCTACATCGAATCCGCCGAGGGCGATGTTCAGCGCCCTGAAATCGTCGGACGAAGGCACACGCCAGCCGTCGGGACAGAGTTGTTTGCGATACATGGCTACAGCACACCACGAGAACAGGTCGCCGTATTCGCGGGTCTGGTTAACACGGGCATCACAGAAATATAGGGGATGGGCGTGGGTCGGATCTTCGCACCACTCATCTACACCATTGAAAAATTCCCTCTCATTACTTTGCTCATCGGTACGTACATTCTCGGCCATAACCACATCGGACCACTCCTGCGAGCCTACGGTCCATATCCTATCCGTCTTGAAATATATCCTGCCGAGGCTTTCGAACCAACCCTCCTCAGGCGCTTCACAACGGCTAATGGTCGGAACGGCAACCACCGACACGATTGTGGAAGCCTTATTTTTGCCGGCTTTTGCGGTAATGGTGGTTATGCCCGGAGTAATACCTTTGACGACGCCGCCTGTTACCGTAGCCAATGAAGTGTCACCGCTCTCCCAAACAATGTTCGCATCGGCCACGACTTGCGCCAAATTAGTCGTTACTGTAAATTCATCGCCAGTCTCCAACGACAGGGAATGCAGTGAACCTGAATTGGACGTAATAAGCGACAACGGCTCCACGGTGATCTCGCATACGACCTTATAATTGCCATCCTCGGTAGTTGCGGTTATGGTCGCCGCGCCAGCCGTTACTCCGGTTACGGTTCCCGTTGCCGAGACATCAGCTATGGCAGGGTCGCTGCTCTCCCAGATCACGCTTTTGTTCGCGGCGTCGTCCGGTTCCACCGTTGCCGTCAACTCTATTGTTTGAGTTACTATAATAGAAGCCTCGTCGCGACTTATCTTAACGCCTGTCGTTGCTATCGTACCATCGTCTCCGCCGCTACATGACATCATCATCAAAGAGAACGTCGCCGCGCAAAAAGAAATAATATATTTTTTCATGATCCTTATTGTTTTATCCGATTATAATCAATTTGAAAACCTTGCCTTAGGCCGGCACTGCTATGCGCCATATGCTATGGTAACCTCTCCGGAGTATGTTCGCCGTACATCGATACCGCTTTCCGTTACAACGTGTACTTCTATCGTGTAGGTATTATCTCCTGTATGGGTAGTGGTACACGTCAATTCCTTGATCACCTCATAAATCTTCGGCAGGTTGTTCTCATACCATCTGCAATAAGTGTATCCCGGATCCATTCTCCACGCACCGCTGGCTCCGTACGTGTAAGTACCGTCAGGTATTATCGTCTTGGAATCACCTATTCCGTATAAATCAAGAGTGAGCATAAACCCTGTGTCGGTATCTACCTTATTTTTATCGGACAGCCTCAGAGTATAGTTTTTTATGCTGCCTCCTCCGAGTGCGTCGAATTCCGCCGCTGCGAGTTCACCGAAAACAAGGCCTTCGGGGGCTTCTATCATGATAGGCCCGTTATAGCTGCAATCCACAGAGGTGCCATCTGCGAGAATAACATCCATGGTTATGGAGTAGTCGGTATGATCGCCTGCAATAGTTACGGTTCCGCCGGTTATGGGCGATGTAGCCACATAGTTGGCATTGGCCAATACTCTGGCGAGCAATGTAGCTGTTTGCGCACCCGTACCCAATATAATATTACCGGCGTCTACCGTAGTGGAGAAGTTGTATGTTCCTTCGGGAATATTGACATACCCGCTACCGTTATTCTCATTGACCTGGGTCGATAAAATATCCAACGAGATCATCCAGCCGGTATTATCGATAGCCGGGTCGATGTCGACAGTGGTCAATATTACCGAGAAGTTGCTTGTACCCGGCCCGTAATAATCGGCATCATAACTAAATATGAAAGGATGGGTAAACTCTATGCTCTCCGGAATTGCAAATGTGGTAGTGAATACCGTACCGATGACCCAATCGCTGTAAAGGTCGCCGCTTTTCGCCCTGACCCTCCATATATAATTGGTTTCGGGTGTCAGTTCAGAGGCTGTAAACGTTTTGGCATCTACGATTTCAGATACGCCTCCGACCTCGATCTCAAAGGACTCTGCAGTTCCTTCCCATGCGAACACCGCGGAAGTCGCCGTAACATCCGTTACAGTCAGAGTGGTCGGTCTGTCGGGTTCGACCGGCTCGATTATGGGCGGTTCGGTCGTAAATGCCGGGCCATCGACCCATTCGCTGTACAGACCGTCGGCTTTAGCCCTAACCTTCCATGCATAACCGGTTTCGGCAGTCAGGTCGGTAGCTTTGTAGGTCTTGCTCGTAACTGCTTTAGGTTCGGCGCCGTCTATACTTACTTCATAGATCGGTGCCTCGCCATCCCACGCAAGAACTGCATAAACATCTTTAAGATCTGAAACATTAAGCCCTGTCGGAGTTGCAGGAGTTGCAGGAGCTTTCGCTTCGTCAGGGTTACAGGAATTTAGTCCTGCGAGGCCGCAAACTAAAAGAGCCATGCATACATATATGCACGCAGATTTGATTGTTTTTCTCATAATGCTTTGAATAATTAGTATTGGTATATGTGAATAATTATGTGGTTCCACAGCAATCCTGTAAGCGCAAAGTAAAACATATAAAAAATAAAAAAACTTCACAAATGTGAAGTTCGTTCGCAGTAATATATAAATTAGGCCTGCCGGAGGTCGTTTGGATTATGCAACCTTTCTATTCTTCGGGCAATTTCCTTGATTTGGCTACAAGTTTGTTTTTCATAGTACTCATATACTGTTGCGAAATACCTAAATATGAGGCGAGTGTCTTGGTCGAGACCTTTTGCAGCAGTTCCGGACGGTCCATTATAACCGCCTGAAAACGCTCTTTTGCAGTCCCGTTGGTGCGTATAGCCTTCCTTTCCAGATCCCATACCTGCTCCATCTGGATCCTGAGCATCCATCTTTCAAAATCCTCAGATTGCCGCAGCAGTTCTTCAAAATCGGCTCTGGTGATCTTCATGACGACAGACTCACCGCACGACTCATAATTGAAAAAAGAGGGCTCACGCATATAAAAGGAATTACATATCATAATAGTTCCCGGAATGGCAAAAGCAAAGGTCTTGTCTTTGGATTCGTCGTCGAAATAGGCAAACCTGACGACGCCTTCCTTTACGACATAGACATTGGTGTCCATTGAACCATAAGAAATGAGTAACTCCTTATTTTTCAGGCGCACCTCGGTCATAGCCCCGAGGAACATCTCCATGGTCTCGTCCTGCATACGGTCTTCGATCTCGGCATCGATCAACTTTCTTAGTGTTTCCATAACAGAAGATATATGTACTACAAACTTAACAATTTATTCGGAAATTTAAAAATGCCGTAATAATGAAAAAAATGATTCCCCGTAACAAAGTACGGGGAACCACATTTCCAGGTTATTAAAGATTCTCTACGCAGTACTCCACCATCTTTCGCCGGATGTTGTGGAGGCCATGGGGCACCATGGAGTGATTGTCGCCTGGGTATATCATCATGTCGAACTGTTTGCCCGCGCGGACAAGCTCCAGCGCCATTTTGTAGGTATTCTGCGGGCTTACGTTGTCGTCGGCCGAACCGTGCATAAGCAACAGTTTGCCTTTTAGTTTCGAGGCGTGGTTTATAGGCGATGGATCGTCATAGCCCGCGGCGTTGTCCTGCGGCAGGCCGTTGACGCGCTCCGTGTAGACCGAATCGTAGTAGCGCCACGAGGTAACGGGCGCCACCGATATCGCCATCCGGAATGTGTCGGCACCGTGCAGTATGCAATTCAGCGACATGAAACCGCCGTAGCTCCAACCGTATATACCCACACGCGAAGGATCGATGTAACCCTGCGAAGCCATATACTGCGCAAACGCTATCTGGTCCGCAGTCTCCAACTCGCCCATCCTGCCGTAGGTCAACTTCTTGAAGGCCTCCCCGCGGCCGCCTGTACCGCGCGGGTCCATACACGCGACGATGTACCCCCGTTGTACCAGCGCATCTTCCCAATCTATCATCCAGCGGTCGAGCACCTCCTGCGAGGCGGGACCGCTGTATTGGGTAAGCAATAGCGGATATTGTTTCGACGGGTCGAAATCGCGCGGTTTCACCATATAGCAGTTGAACGTGACGGGGGTTCCGTCGATATCCGCCGTAAACGTAAAAAACTCCTTGCGGGGCAGTTCTACCGATGCGATGTACTCTTTCAGCGCAGCGTTGTCCTCCAGCGTGCGGATCAACTTGCCGTCGCCGCTGTGAAGTGTCTCCGTATTGGGTGTGGCTGCATTCGAAAAATAGCTGATATAATATTTGCAGTCGCGGCTCGGTGTGATGCGGTAAGTACCCTCGAGCGGCGTCAGGCGCTTTTTGTGCCTGCCGTCGATATCGACCGAGTAAAGGTTGCGTCGCAGGGGCGAACCCTCGTCGGAGAGGAACCATATCTTTTTGTCGGTGGCGTAAACCATGGCCGTCACCTCCCACTCCCCTGCGGTTATGGCATATCTGAAACCCTTGTCTATGTCGTACATATACAGATGCGCAAATCCCGTGCGTGTTTCGTTCTTTATGATGAACCGCCGCGCATCCGAAAGGAACGTTATGGTACCGGGATCTACGTCGTCGATATACTCCGGCGATCTTTCTTCATATATCACCCTGCCGGAGCCGTCGTTCGATGCAAGTATTATCTCCAGATGGTTCTGAAGTCGGTTGATGCGGAAGAAATAGAGCCTTCCGTCGGGAGTCCATCCGAAATAGGGGACATACTGGTCTTCTTCGGGACCTACATCGACCGTTACCGTCCGGCCGCTCTCCAGATCATACACATGAAGACCTACAATCGAATTCTTACCGCCAGCCTTGGGATATTTGAACGAGAAGAGCGACGGATAATATGGAAAAGCCTTGTTTACGATATCCTCCTCACCGGCATGGAGCATATCGTAACCGTCCGGCCTGTCGTACATGGTGATATGCGATTCGCGTACCTGCGACTCGTCCGAACGCAGGTATACTATCCGACTCCCGTCGGGCGACCAGCGTAGTGCGTCGGTAAGATAGAACTCCTCCTCGTAAACCCAGTCCGGAAGTCCGTTGATAATGTGGTTAAAGCGTCCGTCGAAAGTGATCTGTGTCTCTTTTCCGCCGGCGAAGTCTTTCACATATATATTATTGGCGTAGACGAAAGCCGCTTTGTCGCCCGCAGGTGAAAATGCCGCGAACCGTACGCTGTCCCTGCCGGTCAGCGGCGAAGAGAACCCCGTGGCAATATCGTACACCTCGTAGCGCGAGAACGACGACCGGCGATAAAGAGGCTTCGAGTCGTACCTCAGCAGTATCTTCCTCTCGTCGGCGCTGAATTGATAATCGTTGGCTCCGATCGCCGAAGCATCGTATATGGTCCCCGAAAGGTCTCCCGTACGATAACTGTATTTCCGTATGACCGACCCGTCCATGACCGTATAGTGTTCGCCATCGTTCATCGAACGCAGCCCCGCAACACTTTTCTGCGCAAACTTTCCCTGTGCTATATCGTCATAGGTAAACGTACCCTGCCCTGCCGCCGTCGCAGCCATAATCAGCCCTATCGCCAATAAAAATAAATTTCTCATTTTCAAATTTTCAAATTACCTCATTGTCAATTATCCATTGCCTTAAGGCTCATATCGAGGCTTTTGATCTGATGGGTCAGCGCCCCCACCGACACAAAATCGACCCCGCATTCGGCATACCCGCGCATGGTGTCGAGCGTGATGCCTCCCGAGGATTCCGTCTCGCAGCGTCCAGCCACCTTTTTCACCGCCTCGCGCGTAAGCTCCACCGGGAAATTATCGAACATGATGCGGTCGACCTTAACTCCCGATTCGAACACCCGGTCGATATCCTCCAGTGTACGCACTTCTACCTCTATGGGCACGTTTTTCCCCGCTGCCGCAAGATAATCCTTTGCGGCAGTGACAGCCTCCATCACGCCGCCCGCAAAATCTATATGATTGTCCTTGAGCAGTACCATATCGAACAATCCCATACGGTGGTTCATGCCGCCGCCAAGGGCGACCGCCATTTTATCGAGCACCCTCATGCCGGGAGTGGTTTTGCGTGTATCGAGCACACGGCAGCCCGTACCTTCGAGCCTCTCGACGCACACGGCTGTCTGTGTGGCCACACCGCTCATCCGCTGCATGATGTTAAGTACTATGCGTTCGGCCTGCAGCAACGACACGGTACTCCCTTCGACGTAAAACGCCACGTCGCCGTATTTCACCCGTGCACCGTCCTCGATCTTCGGTTCGAACTTCACGCCGGGATCGAGCCTGCGAAACACCATCCGGGCAATCTCTATTCCGGCTATTACACCGTTCTGTTTGACCAGCAATCTCATGCGGCCGCGGTGTCCGGCCGGGATCGTGGCGAGCGACGTGTGGTCGCCGTCGCCTATATCCTCTTTTATCGCCAGTTCGATAAGCTCTTCGACGAAAGGCAGATATTCTTTTCTCATACAATCTATAAATATATCCACAAAGATACGTTAATTTTCCATTGCATAAAATACCGCATAACGTCCGATATATAAAATATATGGATTGTATGGTATTCTTTTTTATTATATTTGTGACAAGAATTTGTATCCGCAATGCACCCCACCATTTCGCGATATATCGAAACCGTCTCCGAGCCTGCCGGATTTTTCCGTACCCTCGCGTTCGAATGCGAGAGGGATATTTATGGCAATCCGAAAATTATGGCGGGAGGCAACGCGGCCGTATTCAAAGTCTGCATCGGCGGCAAACCATTCGCGCTGAAATGCTACACCGGGAATCGCACATCGACACGAACCGTATATGAGGCGATCCCGCAGTTAGGCGGCAACCTATTCTACCGATCACGCTTCCTTCCGCAGGAGATATACATAAGCGGACCGAACGGAGGAGAGTGGTACGACGCCGCACTGACCGAGTGGGCGGAAGGACATACCCTCGAATTCGCCATACAAAAGGCTCTGCGCGGCGGAAAGGGCAATGATCCGGAGGGCGGACTGACCGCTCTGGCGGCTAACTTCGACCTGCTGGCCGGAGAACTCCTGGACGCACCGTGGGCGCACGGAGACCTGAAGCCCGAAAACATAATCGTCACGCCGTCGGGACATATGCGACTTATAGATTACGACGCCATGTTCGTACCGCAACTGCAGGGATGCGTGGCCGAAGAATCCGGAACCCCGCTCTACCGGCATCCACGCAGAGATATACACTTGTTCGACCGTCATATAGACGACTACCCGATCGCCCTGATCTCGGCCACGCTGCACACACTGGCGCTCGACACCGAGCTTTATACAGGATTCGGCGATACCGATTGTTTTATCTTCCGTCCCGCCGATATTCCCGACGGCCGGAGCAAAGGCTTTCGCGCGGCTTTGGAGATGGCGGCACAGCGTGGAGAAGCATTGCTCTACGGCCTTTTGCGCCTGCTTGCCTCGCCCGTGCCGTGGCTCGACGGTCTTAAGGATATCGTGGACGCCATAAACAATCGCGCGGACACAGTACACGCCACGACGCCCTTTGCTAAGGAGGGACGCTGGGGCTATCTTGCCGGCGACGGGAGCATAGCCATACCGCCCGTATTCGACACAGCCCTCGAATTCCGTGAAGATACAGGCACCGCCGCGGTAAGCATCGGCGGCTACGGTCATTTCATCGCCCGCAACGGGCAACCGAAAACATAAGATCCGGCGGCCGACAACTTCAGTGTCGACTGTCAATTACCAATTTAAATATGTATAGCTCAAGAATAACCAGAAGTCACCGCACGGCATTCATAATGCTGTGCGATCGTTCGGGGTCGATGGCCGAAGAGGTCACCTTTCGCAGCGAACGCACCACCAAGGCTGCGGCGGTCGCGTCGATAATCAATATGTTCATCGACGAACTGATAAACCGTTCGCGCCGCGAGGAGGGTGTAAGGGATTATTTCGACATCGCGGTTCTCGAATACAGCGGCGACGGAGTCGTGCCTCTGTTGGGAGCAGACGGTTTCGTGCCGGTATCGGAACTTGTCAGGCGAGATGTCAGAACTCATAAATACAACCTCGTGCGAACTCTGCCCAACGGCAATCAGATAGTCTCGGCAACCACTCAAAGGTGCTGGATAGAGCCTAAGGCCTACGGCAGTACCGCGATGGGTGCAGCTCTGACCGAGGCAGGCAGGCTGGTGCGAAAATGGTGTGCAGCTCCGGAGAACAGAGGCAGTTTCCCGCCGGTGGTGATCAATATCACCGACGGCGAAGCATCCGACGCCGACCATGATGTTCTGTGCGACTGCGCCGAAAATATTAAAGACACCGCAACTGCGGACGGCAATGTACTGTTGTTCAACATACATCTTGCACCGGCAGCCGACGGTACGATAACGGAGATCTGTTTCCCTTGTGGCACGGGCGAATTACCGGCACACCGTTACGCCCGCCTGCTGTTCGATATGTCGAGTGAGATACCCGAATCCTACAACGGGATCGTCGCCTCCGTCAAGCCGGACAGCACTCCTCCTTTCCGTGCCATGGCCTACAACTGCCCCTTGGACGAACTCTTTTCGATGCTGGCCATAGGATCGGTAAGCATAAGTATGACAGCATGATAACCATAGGAGCATACATAGAGAGCCTTCTCGACGGCTCCGGACGTTTCCGTACTTTGCGCGAACTTCATCCGGAGACCGATCATAACGGGCTGCCACTGTTCTCGGTATCGGGCGACACAGTCCGTTTCAGCGTGATGCATGAAGGCCGGACTAAATCGCTCAGGTGCCCGCTTACTGCAGACAGGAAACATTTCATGGCCGCCGACATCGACCGCATACTCAATATAACCAACAAGAATAATCCCTATATGGCGCCATGCGAGGTGCGTAAAGGCGAGATGCTCGTTTTCGATACCGCCGCAGCGCCCCGCTGGAACGATATAATGCTGTGCGACAGGCCAGACGGAGTACCATTTCCCGCGTTCTTACGCGCCAACCTCAACCGCTCCGACCGCAAGCCTTTACGGGAACTGCTTCGCAACATCGTAGCGATGGCCGAAAGTCTCGCCGCTGACAATATATCGCACGGCAACCTCAAGCCTGAGAATATTTATGTAACACCCGACACCAAACCATGCGCCGTGGATTTCGCAGCCGGAGGCAGCCATTCGCCTGCCGGCGACGATATGGCGTTAGGCCTGCTCGCCCTCAACATATTCCTATTGGGCTGCGATCCGGGACTATACCCTCTCCTCGGCGGAATGGAAATGTTCCGTCCGGTACGGTTCCGCACCAACGAAAGACACATCCGTGCGCAGGCCGAGTTTATAAGACTGCGTCCGGTGACAGACCTGACCGGCCTGCTTGTCGATATGAATGCCGCCGCCAGCCCGATTATCGGTCGTGATTTCGCAGCAGGCCGGAAAGAGTTATGCAACATTCTGTCGCGCCTCTCCGTCACGCCTTTCGAACCGATGTCGCTTTTGCTCGGGTTATCCTCTGCAATCGTCACCCATGAAGTTCCCGTAATAGAGAGTACGGCATCGACCGGACATAACGGGGCGGCAAATCATCTGGAAGACATATCCGTTCTCGTCGATTTCCGCCGGTGCGAGACGGTATGCGACATATCCGACACACTTGTCAGGTTCCGCCTCGGCGGTAAATGGGGTTTTGCCGACCGCTATGGACGAAGGCTGCCCACAGATGAATTCCTGTCAGCTGAAGACTTTTATGAAGGGCGCGCTAAAGTGGAGACAGCCTCCGGATGCGGCATGATAGACCGCGCCGGAGAATATGTGATGCCACCCGTGTACGAGATGCTCGAATGGCACGGCGAAGAGAATATAGTCACGGCCTGCCGCGAAGGTAAGTGGGAAGTTTACGACCGCAGCGGCCGGCCGCTAACATCGGGAGACTACGACTGGGCTGGCGGCGTGGCCGAAGAGGTACTGATAGTAAGGCGAGGCAACAAATTCGGTTTCATAACCTTCGCCGGTATCCCTGTAACCGATATAAGATACGACGAAGCCTATTCATTCAGGAACGGCAACGCCCTCGTAACGAACGGAAACGACAGCTACCGCATCGACAAAACGGGACGGAGGGTTTGAGGCAGTTGACTGTCAATTGATCTTTTTCCACACCGTATTGGTAAAATACCACATATAGAAAAAAGTACTGTTATCGGCAGGATCCTGTGAAAGGGGAATGAACGAAGCAAGAGCCGGCTTGCCGCCCCAATTACCCACGTGCCAGCCGCCCGCACTAAAGTCGATAGTCATATTGTCCGAGACAGGGATATTGTCGAACCCTACCTGCCAGTTGGAGTCCCAACCCCCACTGTAATCATTCAGAAACCGGCACAGATATACGTCCAGTCCGTCATATGAGAAAGTGGGTATGATAGGCTGTGGAACTATGGAAACCGTACGCCCCTCATTATCCACGGTGGCGATGAACGTATCCTGCTCCGAGGTCATATTGCTGAATCGCGTCGCCACACCCATGAGGTCTATTATCCTGACGGTAGTGTCGTCGATCTTTTCGATCGTTACGATATGTTCGTCCTTCGAAGGACTGAACTCATATACATAGTCTCCGGTTGACTTCCACCTGCCGACGAGTTCGTCCACAAGTTTGGGTACAACAGCTTCTTGTGTGACGGTCACCTCCTTCGTGAGTTCGCCGCCGGTGATCGTAAGGGTGGAGGTGCGTATTATTGCGTCCGGGTTCTCATCAAGCGTCACGGTTACCGTCGCTTCTCCCGTACCGGTTTTAGGTGCAATGGCTGTGATCCAGGAGTCGGTCGCATCGGCGATCGTCCATTCGAGGTTCGAGGTGATCTTGAATGTCACTTCGCCGCCCGTTGCCGGAACTGTCGGCGGCTCGGTCGCCTCCAAAATTTCTGTGCCGAGTTGAACGAGTGTCACCACCTTGGTGCGGTCGCCCGCAATAATGTCTATGTTAGCCATGCGCCCTGCGCCTTCGTTAACCCCTGCCGTTGCGGTGACAGTCATCTCGCCGCTGCCCTCGTATATGCTGAGATCAAACCAGTCGTCTTTGTCCGACGTAATAATTTTCCAACCCGAGTCGGATATGATATCGAACCAAGCGGTGCCGCCGGCAACAGGTATTATCCCCGGTTCGGTAACATCGATGGTCGCCTTATTGTTGTCGCCGCTATCGCCGCAGGAGTTGATAACAGGCATTACGGCAAGGCTGAGCAGTATCGAATAAAATATTCTTTTCATATGAGATATAATTTACACAAAAGTAGGAAGACCGGCAACAAAAAAGTTGATACTATCATAAAAAATGATGTATCCGGAATGAAACGTGCCCACTTTTTTTCTATATCGCCTCCAGCAAAACCACCGCGTGGGCTTCCACCCCTTCGCCGCGTCCCGTGAAACCGAGGAATTCGGTGGTCGTGGCCTTAACCGATACCCTCTCCTCCCCCACATTCATGGCATGGGCTATCCGCGAACGCATAACTCCCACGTATGGCGCAATCCTGGGCTCCTGAATTATTATGGTTATATCGGCGTTTACCACGGAAAACTCCCTCTCCCGCAGTAATTCTATGGTACGCTCCAGCAGGCGCATACTGTCTATTCCCTTGAACTCTTCGGAACTGTCGGGGAAATGCCTGCCTATATCGCCGAGTGCAGCGGCTCCGAGAAGAGCGTCGCAAAGTGCATGAATGGCCGCGTCACCATCCGAATGTGCCACACATCCCTTTTCCGAAGGAATATCGACCCCGCCCAACTTAAGGGGTATGCCCAATGCAAGTGTGTGGACATCATAACCGTGTCCGATCCTGAAATCTTTCATACCTTATTATAGATTAATATCCGTTTGGATATGCAAGATAGTTATTTTTTCGTAATTTTACGCTTTGGGAAACACCCGTTCGCAATTCGCAATTTTTAATCAGTAACCGATAATATTATGTCTGAATTAAGTAAACTCGAGCCCAAGGTCGTTTGGGAAATATTCGAAGAGATCACAAAAGTACCCCGTCCGTCGAAAAAAGAGGGCAGGATAATCGCATATCTGGAGGATTTTGCAAAAAAGCACGGCCTGCGGTACAGGAAGGACGCCATAGGCAATGTGGTAATCTGTAAAGAGGCCACCCCGTCGATGAAAGGTCGTCCGGCGGTAGTGCTCCAGAGCCATATGGACATGGTATGTGAAAAGAATTCCGACACGGTGTTCGACTTCGACAAAGACCCCGTACAGGCATATATCGAGGACGGCTGGGTCAAGGCCAAAGGTACGACACTCGGCGCCGACGACGGAATAGGTATGGCGGCTCAGTTGGCCGTTCTAATCGCCGGAGACATAGAACATCCCGACATCGAGGCGCTTTTCACCGTCGACGAGGAGACAGGCCTTACCGGAGCTTTCAATCTCGGGACAGATATGCTTACGGGCAAATATCTTATCAACCTCGACTCCGAAGACGAGGGCGAAATATTCATAGGCTGCGCGGGCGGCGTCGACACCGTGGCCACATTCTCATACAGGGAAGAAGAAGTCCCCGCCGGCGCCATGGAATGGATGCGTGCCGACATTACGGGACTTAAAGGCGGTCATTCTGGCGACAATATCAACGACGGTCTGGGCAACTCCAACAAAATCCTCACCCGCCTGCTTCTCGAAGGCAGTCGCAGGTTCGGACTTAGGCTGTCCGCGTTCGACGGCGGCAACCTGCGCAACGCCATTCCGCGCGAGGCTTACGCCGTGTTCGGCGTCGATAAAGACAAGGCCGCGGAGTTCGTAAAGTTTGCCGAAGCGCTCAGCCGCGACATCAAGGAGGAGTACAAATATACCGACGCGGGAGTGAAGCTGTCGGTTTCCGGCACCAAGGAGCCGAAACACATAATAGATGCCGCCACACAGGAGAGGCTGCTGCTGTCCATTCAGGGCGCCACAAACGGCGTCATAGCCATGAGTTACTCGATGCCAGGCCTGGTGGAGACCTCGACCAATCTGGCCTCGGTGAAATTCGGGGATGGCAACACGATAGCGGTCGTCTCGTCGCAGCGTTCGTCGGTCGAAAGCGCAAAGCATAATGCGGCGGCTACGGTGGGAGCCATATTCACTCTCGCGGGAGCAGAAGTGAAGCATGGCGACGGCTATCCAGGCTGGGCACCCGACCCTTCGAGCAGACTACTCGCAGTATCGGAGAAAAGCTACAACGACCTGTTCGGCAGGAAGCCAGTAGTCCGCGCCATACACGCCGGCCTGGAATGCGGCCTGTTCCTCGAAAAATATCCCCATCTGGAAATGGTCTCCTTCGGCCCCACCCTCCGCGGCGTACACTCGCCCGACGAACGGCTCGAAATATCCACGGTGGACAAATTCTGGAAACTGCTGTTGGACGTATTGAAGAACGTTTAAGAAGAAAGAGCGAAAAACACATATCCCAACGGAGTGGCGGTTTCACTCGCACCGCGGGTAATGCAACTATTTTCACCGACAATTCACATTCTACATCATTACCTCGATCGCTCAACCCTGCATTTTGCATAAAAAGTAAAAGCGGAGAAAGACAACCTTCTCCGCTTTTACTTTTTAATCGATATATTACTTCACTTCTTCGAATTCCACGTCGGTCACGCCGCCTTCGCCTGCCGCGGAGCCTGCTCCGGCACCGGGATCGCCATAGCTCTCACCGCCGGTCTGCTGGCCTCCGCTCTGGGAGTACATATCCTGCGAGGCGGCCTGCCATGCTTCGTTGAGCCTTGTGCTCGCCGAGTCTATATCGGACAGGTTGCCTGCCGAATGCGCACTCTTGAGGTCGGCCAGTGCGCTTTCGATGGCCGTCTTCTTATCCTCCGGGATTTTGTCGCCATACTCCTTGAGCTGCTTTTCGGTCGAAAATATAAGCGTGTCGGCGGCGTTGATCTTATCCACCCTTTCGCGCTCCTCCCTGTCCTTCGATTCGTTGGCTTTGGCCTCGTCGCGCATACGCTGTATCTCCTGCTCGGTAAGTCCCGAAGATGCTTCGATACGTATGGTCTGCTCCTTGCCCGTGCCTTTATCCCTGGCCGACACGTTCAGTATGCCGTTGGCGTCGATATCGAAGGTCACTTCGATCTGGGGCACTCCGCGCGGAGCTGAGGGTATGCCGTCGAGGTGGAAGCGGCCTATGGTCTTATTGTCGCGCGCCATCGGACGTTCGCCTTGAAGGATATGGATCTCCACAGAAGGCTGGTTGTCAGCAGCGGTCGAGAATGTCTCGCTCTTGCGGGTCGGTATGGTCGTATTGGCGTCGATAAGCCTCGTGAATACCCCACCGAGGGTCTCGATGCCGAGCGACAGCGGCGTAACGTCCAACAGGAGCACATCCTTAACGTCGCCCGTAAGTACGCCTCCCTGGATCGCCGCACCGATAGCCACCACTTCGTCGGGGTTAACATTCTTCGACGGGGCTTTCCCGAAGAAGTCCTGCACGACCTTCTGGATTGCAGGGATACGTGTCGAGCCGCCGACAAGGATAACCTCGTCGATATCTTTAGCTGTCATACCGGCATCCTTGAGCGCCTTCTTGCAAGGCTCTATGGTGGCCTGTATGAGTTTGTCGCACAGCTGCTCGAACTTTGCGCGCGTCAGCGATGTTACCAAGTGCTGCGGAATACCGTCCACAGGCATGATGTAAGGCAGGTTGATCTCGGTCTGCGTCGAACTCGAAAGTTCTATCTTCGCTTTCTCGGCAGCCTCTTTAAGCCTCTGGAGAGCCATCGGATCCTTGCGGAGGTCTATGTTGTGACTCTTGCGGAACTCTTCTGCCAGCCAGTCTATAATTATATGGTCGAAGTCGTCGCCGCCGAGGTGGGTGTCGCCGTTGGTCGATTTCACTTCGAAGTTACTCGTGCCGTCGAGCTCGAACAATTCGAGAATCGAGATATCGAACGTACCGCCTCCGAGGTCGAATACGGCTACCTTCATATCTTTCTTCGAGCTTTTGTCCAAACCATAGGCCAGCGCCGCCGCCGTCGGCTCGTTGACAATACGGCGCACTTTAAGTCCCGCGATCTCGCCCGCCTCCTTGGTGGCCTGGCGCTGCGAGTCGGAAAAGTAAGCCGGAACGGTGATGACAGCCTCGTCGACGGTCGTGCCGAGGTAATCCTCGGCCGTCTTCTTCATCTTCTGAAGCACCATGGCCGAAATTTCCTGCGGTGTGTATTTGCGGCCGTTGATATCCACCCGCGGAGTGTTGTTCTCACATACCACTTTATAGGGTACGCGCGCGGTATCGCCCTTCACCTGGTCGCAGTTCTCGCCCATGAACCTCTTTATCGAAAAGATGGTGTTCTTGGGGTTGGTTATAGCCTGACGTTTGGCCGGGTCACCGACCTTCCTTTCGCCGTTGTCGGTAAATGCTACTATCGAAGGAGTGGTACGGTGCCCCTCGCTGTTGGGTATTACTACGGGTTCGTTGCCTTCCATTACCGCAACGCACGAGTTGGTAGTTCCCAAGTCAATTCCAATGATCTTTGCCATAATTTTAAATTTTTATTTGTTTTTAGTTTTGTGATTTCCTTTTTTACGGTTATTCGAATCTTCAATCTTTATGCCAAGTGTGATATGGGTATAATATGGAGCCGGAAACTGACAAAATTGCGCCACGTGTCAGATATTAGCCCCAAAAATATGCCAAACCGACTGCCATATTTATGTAAGTATAGTCGAAAATAGAGAATTAAAATGCTTATATTTGCAATTACACGAACCAATCTTAGCGAGACCTATGAAAAAAGAACGATCATTCGGACTCTTGTCGGCGGCACTGTTTTGCGCCATGATCTGCAGCCATGCTTTTGCCGCGCCCGCACCTCCCTATCCCGTTAAATACACACTTCCCGACGGGACGGACATTACACTGAAGGTAACGGGAGACGAATTCTTTATGTACACTACCACCCTCGACGGCTACAATGTGGTCATGGAAGAGGATGGATATTATTATTACGCCGAGGATGCGGGCGGACGATTGGGATCGACAGGAGTGAGGGCCAGCGATCCGGGACGCCGAAGCGCCGCAGAGCGGGCCGTACTTTCGCGCGTACTCGTGGGTGCACCGCCGTGGGCAGAGGAGGCTTCGATGTCCTCGCCTTTGCGAAAGGGCAGGGCGGAAACCGCGGCTACTGTTCCGCAACACGTGAAAGAGATGAGAAGGGCGGCCATGAATTCGGGTGAGGAATACAGATCCCTGACAATACTCGTGCAATTCCAGGATGTCAAATTCACGACCCCCAATCCCGTTCAGGCATTCGGCAATCTGCTCAATCAGGAAGGGTACAGCCATAACGGCGCCACGGGTAGCGCCGCGGATTATTTCAAGTACAATTCCAACGGCCGTTTCGACCCGAAGTTCGATGTGGTCGGGCCTGTTACCGTTTCCGAGCCGATCTCTTTTTACGATATGGCCGGCGCAAATCGCTATCAGATGATCGAGGAAGCCGTCGCGCTTGTCGATGACGAAGTCGATTTCAGCCTGTATGCCGACAACGGCACCATCAGGGACATATTTATTTTCTTTGCCGGAGAAGCCAACATGACATCTCCTCTCTGGCCGCACTCGCACCGCCTGGATCACTCAATAATCCTCGACGGGGTTATACTCTACGAATATGCATGCTCTTCCGAATTCGAAGTGTACAGTTCTTCCGAAATGAGTAATATAGGTGTTTTCTGCCATGAGTTCGGCCATGTGATAGGCTTGCCCGATTTTTACGACGTCGACTCCAATTTGAACGGCATGAGTGTCGCAACGGGTCGTTATTTGCTCATGGATACGGGCCCATATAACAACGGAGGCAGGACTCCGCCGTCAATGACGGCCATAGAGCGTATGCTGATGGGCTGGCTTACCCCCAAGGAGTTAGACGCGAACCGGGAATACACCATAGCACCGGTCTCCGAAGACGATGCCTATGTTATATATACCGACACCGAGGATGAATACTTTCTCATAGAGACCCGGAACGGAGAAGATGCCAACGGCCCGAACGTGTGGGACGAGAAGCTCGGTGCGGAGGTGGGCATCACCGGACAAATGCCAATTATGATGGTCTATCATGTGGACAGGTCTCAAAATATTGTGGGCGGTGGATATACCGCGATACAACTTTGGGATATGTGGAGTGTCAATAAGCTCGCCTACCACGAATGTTTCAAGGTGGTCAGGGCGGAACCGAGCAGCCAGAGCGGCTGGGGCTATCCGGGCCCCGCCGGCGTTACATCCCTGTCGAGCCGCACGAACAGCGACTTTAAACCGTGGAGCGGGGAAAATATGCTCGAGGAGTTCACATCCATTACCACGAGCGGCAATAATATCGTTGCCACTTTTTTCAACGGTATGATAGATGGGAAATATATGACGGTCGGTGAAGTAGGCGATAATTACGCCGAAATAAGATGGAACGATTTCCCATATACAGGCGGGTTCACAGTGGAATTGTACGATGACAGCAACACGCTGTCGCAGCGCTTCGAGACCACCGACAAGGCGGCCTTTCTGTCCATGCTTCGGGCCGAGGTCATCTACAAACTGAAAGTGACGGCCAAGGGTACGGGCGAGTTCGACGAGATGTCGTTCAGGACGGCCGCCGTCGGGAGCGAAATCCCCCTCCTTCCGCTCAAGGGAACATACGCCGAAGGAGAGATCATACCTCTGCGCCTGACCGGCATGGCCGAAAGAGTCGTGAGCGCGGAATGGGCCGTGAACGGCGAGGCAGTGGTCACGGCCGTGACCACTCCGCCGGCCGGCCGGCATACCATATCGGTAAGGGTCGTATTGGAGGATGGCAACGAAGAGGTATTTACAAAAACGGTCACTGTCCGGTAAAAAATCGGCGATAATTTTCTAATATCGAAATTTGTAGCTACCTTTAAGGGTTGGATAATATTTTCTTTTCTAAAATATAAAGATATGGTAATAACTTTCAATGAATTGCGCCGCATCAAGGACAAACTCCCCAGCGGCAGCTCCCAGCGTATCGCGGATGAACTCGGCGTGGATATAGAGATCGTAAGGAATTATTTCGGAGGCCGCCACTTCGATGCCGGCAACACCACAGGCATTCACTTCGAGCCGGGTCCCGACGGCGGCATCGTAACTCTCGACGACCCTGCAATCCTCGACTGCGCGAAACGGATACTC
>QMCE01002173.1_pt1 | contig 31601 bp, 19 predicted proteins | sample 1821851 | NCBI WGS metagenome assembly QMCE01 (sample SAMN09453174, study PRJNA476694) | Termite gut metagenome, whole genome shotgun sequencing project. | isolation source: worker | host: Odontotermes sp. | place: South Africa:Pretoria | collected 2016-01-28 | reverse complement strand
AGGAGTGACCGGGGTTTTCTCGCGCTTGAGGATTTTAATCTTGCGATTAAGAGCGGGGAAATAATGGGGCTTGCCGGGGTTTCGGGTAACGGGCAGCGGGAACTTGCGGAGGCGATTAATGGTCTGCGGAAGCCTGAGTCCGGGCAGATACTTTTTTTTGGAAATGATCTGGCGGGTAAAAATCCGGCGGCGGTGATACAGGCGGGCATGGGGTACATTCCCGAAGAGCGCAATACTGAAGGCATTGTCCCGGCGTTTTCTATCAGTGAAAATATTATTCTCAAAGATTCTGACGGCGCGGAATTCTCACGCGGCGGTTTTTTGAAACTGAAGCATATCGGGAAAAAGGCTGGGGAGCTTGCCGGGCAGTTTGATATACGCTGTCCCGGTGTTCAGACTCAGGCGGGTTCGCTTTCCGGCGGCAATATTCAGAAGGTGATTCTTGCGCGGGAACTGAGCCGCAATCCGCGTTTTCTTGTCGCGGTGTATCCTACGCGGGGGCTGGACATGGGGGCCGCCGAATTTATTCACAAACAGCTTTTGGCGAAACGGCGGGAAGGTTACGGGATTCTTTTGATTTCCGAAGAGCTTGAGGAAATTATGAATCTGTCCGACCGTATTGCGGTTATTTTCAAGGGGCGGATTCAGAAAGTATTGAAGGGCGGAGAGGCAAATCTCAGAACGCTGGGAATTCTGATGGCAGGGGTAAGCGATGAATAAATTTAACTTCATGTACCGCGTTGTTATTATCGCTTTGGCGGCGGTGACGGCGATATTGCTGGGGGCGGCGATACTTGCCGCTATCGGCGCGGATATTGTCAAAGTGTATCTTGTTATTTTGACCGAGCCTTTGAAAAACATTTCGCTGATCTGCGAGGTGCTTATCAGGACTATTCCGCTGATCATTATCGCGCTGGGGATTGCTACGGCTTACCGTTCGGGGTTTATCAATATCGGCGCGGAAGGGCAGATGATGATGGGGATTATCACTTCGGCGGCGACTGCTCTCGCGCTGCCCGGTCTTCCCCGTCCCATTCTGCTGCCGCTGGCTTTGCTTGCGGGCTGCGCGGGGGGCGCGGTCTGGGGATTTATTCCCGGCATTTTGCGGGCGAAACTTGACGTAAGCGAATTGTTGTCGACGGTTATGCTCAATTACATAGCGGCGCAGCTTTACACGTTTTGTCTGCGGGGGCCGATGCTTGATCCGGCTGAGAAAACCCTGGGCGGAGTCGGCACGCCTCAGTCCATGCGCCTGACGCGGAATGTCTGGCTTGACCGCCTTATTCCGGGAACGCGGCTGCACACGGGCATTTTTATCGCGCTGGGTATGGCCATAGTTATTTATTTGCTGCTCTGGAAAACATCATTCGGGTTCAAACTTCGCGCTGCCGGCGCTCAGGATAAAGCCGCCCGCTACGGCGGAATCAACGTGCCGGTTTGCCTCGTGACATCAATCTGTATTTCCGGCGCGTTGGCGGGCATGGCGGGGGCTGTGGAAATTGCCGGCGTACACCGCCGCGCTATCGAAGGAATCACCGGCGGCTACGGCTTCAGCGGCATTGTCGTGGCGCTTTTCGGCGGGCTGCATCCGGCGGGCATTATTCCGGCGGCGTTTTTCTTCGGGCTTTTGCTGGTCGGCGCGGATATGACCCAGCGCATGGCGGGCGTTCCCGCGAACATGGTGCAAGTGCTTCAAGGAATTATCATTCTGGTAATTGTCGCGGCGCGTATGGTTCTGGCAAATCCGTATCTGCGCGAATGGGCGCGGCGGAAATTTGAAGAACGCTCTCGTCGTCCCGCTCTGTCCGTAAACGGCGCGGCCAAAGCAAACACAGACGTAAACGCAAGCACAAACACAAATGCGCCCGGCGCAGGGGAGGAACAGCCATGAACTTTATCGTAAACATTCTCGCGCTGGGAGTTCCTTTTTCCGTGGCGCTGCTCATCGCCAGTCTGGGCGAAATGATCAATCAGCGGGCGGGCATATTCAATCTCGGCTGCGAAGGCATTATGGCAATGGGCGCGTTTCTGGCAATGCTCATTCCTTACGCGGCAGGCGGAGGCGGCGCGGTCTCTGAAATTTACAATGTCCTGGGAATAGCGGCGGCAATGGGCGCGGGCGCGATTATGGGCATGTTCTTCGGCCTGTCCGTTGTCACTTTCCGCAGCCCGCAGGGAATTGCCGGAATCGGCTTGCAAATGTTCGGCGTAGGCGCTGCCGGAACTTTATTCCGCCATTTTGTCGGAGGAACACAGAGCGTCCCCGGAATTGGCTCGCTTCCCATTCCCCTGCTTTCAAAAATCCCCGTGCTGGGGCAAATATTTTTCAGCCATAATATTCTCGTGTACATCGCGTTCCTGCTAGTCCCAGTCTCGTGGTATGTGCTGAATAAAACTTCGTGGGGACTGGCTGTCCGTGCTGTGGGAACTCATCCCCGCGCCGCAGATTCCATCGGTGTCCGCGTAACCCTCGTCCGCTATCAAGCGCTTGCTCTCGGCGGAGCAATGGCCGGACTTGCCGGCGCGTATCTGTCGCTTTGTCAGGCAAAAATGTTCAGTGACACACTTATCGCCGGACGCGGCTTTATCGCGGTTGCCCTCGTGTATTTCGGCCACTGGAAACCCGCGCGAATAATGGGCGGCGCGCTCTTGTTCAGCCTTGCCCAATCCCTGCAGCTCGCCATCCAAGGACAAGGCATCAACTTCCCCTATGAGTTCGCCGTCATGCTGCCCTATGTCCTGGTCATCGCCGTCCTCGCCTTCTCCCGCCGAAACAAACACCTCAGCCCCGCCGCGCTCGGCAAACCCTTCAACCGGGAAATGCGGGTCTAACTTAAAAAGGGGGGCTGTTTCCACACATTTTCCGGCGTATAGCCTGCGGCATGGATGCCGCTGTTCTAATGTTTCTGTGTAGTTTTTGCAAATGCAAAAACTACATGATTAAAAATCCGCATGGAAGCGGATTTTTAATCACCCCCTTACGCTCCAGCCTTGCTCCACTCGTTGCGCAAAGACTTGCGGAGGGCTTACAGCCCGGAGCAAGTCTGCCGCTATCCCCCGGTTATCCGGCTTTGCCGGATAGCTACGGAGTTTGACTGCGCCAAACTCCACGCAATTATTGTCGTAGTGGGACTGGGGAATTAAGATTCTTGTTCGCAATCTGAGCGTATTACTTTCATGCGTTTGCCGTGGGCTAGGTAATTGTCCTGCTTGCCTATTAGCGCCATAATAGGCAGGTGATGCGCCACTTTTATGCGGACGACGGCAGAATATTAACACCACCGCAAGAATTACAACCACAGCTAAAAGATTCGTTTCAGGCTTTTTCCAAATTAATTGGTCTTATTCGATTTTTTTATATAGCTGACGAAATTTGGGATGGGAAATCTTCTCTTGTGTTCAATTCACGCGGCGAAAAGTTAGCTGCCATTTTACTTAACGATGGTTTTTTCATTGTGCATATTGGAGAAGAAAAAATTGTTGTCATAGATGAAACATCGTTGGACAGCGTTCTCGAAAATTTGGAAGAGACCGCGTCTCCAGATTCATGTCGTCCAAACGAGCAGCTTCTGATTCCATTGAATGATCCAAACCAATTCCCTTGCGGCCGCCGCTGCGATTTATGTCTTGGGAGTAAAAAAAGCGATGAGAGGAATTATTCGCAAAGTGAAAATTTTGGATATATGAACTGGGTATGTTATCACAACTGTCTACCCGGCATAGAGGTGACGCGATGGGATGGTGTATTCAACTGTCCGGGTTGTGTTGAAATGAGGAAAACAAAAGACTGTAAATACTTTCCCTGCCCCACAAAAAAAGCTTACTCAAATTGCGTAGAATGTGGCGAGTATCATTCGTGTAAAATTTTTAGCGATTGCCATGAGCCGTGTCAATGCAATCTGGGTATTACCGCTGAGGAAGTTACAAATTTAGTGATTCCTTATGCGTCATGACTTGTTCCCGGACGGTGGACAATAGTCTCAGCCGTTTTTTTGCAAAGTACCGCAACGGACGCTCTGCAGTCAATTCCTGAATGACGGCGTTATCGAACAAGCCTATTCTCTATTACATTCACACCCAATCCCCAATCCCTAATCAGGCAGCACAGAAAAAACGCTTTCTTTGAGCAGCCGCAGAAAATCTTTACGGCTTATTTCTTCACCGCCGAGGGAGGCCAGATGTTTTGTGGGAATCTGGCAGTCGATGAACGTCACGTTGTTTTCAAAAAGATAGCGGGCAAGAGTGAGAAAAGCCGCTTTGGAGGCGTTGGGTTTCAGGGAAAACATGGATTCACCGAAAAAAGCCCTGCCCATCAATATTCCGTAACAGCCTCCGACGAGTTCTCCGTCAAGATAAGCTTCCGCGGAATGGGCGTATCCCAGATGGTGCAGCTTTGTGTAGGCTTCTATTATGTCGCTGGTGATCCATGTGCCGTTTTGCGCGCGCCGTTCAATTTCACTGCAGGCCTTGATGACAGCGGGAAAATCGAGGTTGAAAGCGATTCGATAAACACCGCATTTCAGTAATTTTTGCATTGAGCGCGATACATGGAGTTTTTCGGGAAAAATCACAAAACGCGGATCAGGAGACTGCCATATAACAGGATCACCGGGACTGAACCACGGAAAAATTCCCTGTTCATAAGCGGAAAGGAGCATACCGGGAGAAAGATTCCCTCCCACAGCGATTAGTGACCCCTTTTTAGTCAGTGGATCGGGAAAAGAAAATCTATCATGTTCACTCAAGTAAGGAAAATCGGGATCGGGGCCGCCGCGTTGACCTTCTACTGACAAAACACCTCCTCTGATGCATGTCTGAGTCCGGCCGTTTCCGAAGAATACTGGTATTCTCCGTCCGCGTAATCCACATGCGCTTCGCCGCCGTCTGAAAGACCGCCGAAAAGCACTTCATCTACAAAAAAGCCCTTGATTTTATCCTCGATCAAACGTCCGATATTGCGCGCGCCGAATTCCCGGCTGTAACCTTCTTCCGCAAGATGTTCCACGCAAGCGTCTGTTACATGGAGACTGACCTTTTTTTCGGAGAGCTGTTTTGCGAAAACATCAAGCTCCTTGCGGACTATAGAAGTCATAATTTCCCGGCTTAAATGACCAAAGCGGACAACCGCGTCCAGGCGGTTGCGGAATTCCGGGGTAAATATTCTTTCGACCGCGCTGTCCACGACATTTTCGCCGGCGATTCTTTCGCCGAAACCGATGAGACCCTTTCCGATTTCACGCGCTCCGGCGTTGCTGGTCATAATAAAAATGACATTACGGAAATCGGCTTTGCGGCCCTGATTGTCGGTCAGCGTGGCATAATCCATTATTTGCAGCAAAACATTGTAAATGTCAGGATGCGCTTTTTCAATCTCGTCCAGAAGAACTACCGCGTGGGGCTGCTTGCGTACCGCCTCAGTCAGCTGTCCGCCGTCCTCATAGCCAACATAACCGGGAGACGAACCGATAAGCCGGGATATAGTGTATTTTTCCTGATATTCGCTCATGTCGTAACGCAGCATTTCAACGCCCAAAATATCGGCCAACTGCCGCGCCAATTCCGTTTTGCCGACTCCGGTGGGACCCGCGAACAGGAAATTGGCGACCGGTTTGTGTTCCGCCCTGAAACCTGCGCGGGAACGTTTGACAGCTTTTACGACCGCTCTGACAGCTTCGTCCTGGCCGAAAATTTTCGCCTTGAGTTCATCCTCAAGCCGCAGCAATTTGTCTTTTTCGCTTTCGCCGACGGAGCGTTCCGGTATGCGGGCGATTTTTGACACGACTTTTTCGATCAGCGGCAGATCGATGTCGATTATCTTTACCGAGCCGCCCTGTTCTGTGGAAGATTCCTCGCCGAAAGCGGCGTTTTCAGCAACATTTTCAGCGGCGTTATCCGTGGCAGTGATGTTGTCCGGCTTATTCTCTTTGTCCGCAGCGATACGGGCGAACGCTCCGGCTTCGTCGATTATGTCGATGGCTTTGTCCGGCAGCCGCCGTTCGGTGATAAACTGGGCGGAAAGACGCACCGCTCCTTCCAGAGCTTCATCACTGTAATGCACCTTGTGGTAGGTTTCGTATTTGGTTTTCAAGCCTTTCAAAATGGCAATTGCGTCAGATTCGACCGGTTCATTGATGTCGATTTTCTGAAAACGGCGGGACAGGGCGCGATCCTTCTCAAAAAATTTGCCGTACTCTTCATGGGTAGTTGAGCCGATACAACGGAGTTTGCCTGAACTCAAGGCAGGTTTCAATAAATTCGAAGCGTCCAGAGAACCTCCCGACACCGACCCCGCGCCAACCAGCGTGTGAATTTCGTCAATAAAGAGAATCGCCCGTTCCTTTTTCAGAATTTCCTCGATGACCCGCTTGATCCTTTCCTCAAAATCGCCCCGGTATTTTGTTCCCGCAATCAGCGTTCCCATGTCCAGCGAATAAATGCAGGAATCCCGCAATAGCGGCGGAACATTACCCGCGACTATACGCTGGGCAAGCCCTTCGGTAATGGCGGTCTTTCCCACGCCCGAATCGCCGACATGCACCGGATTGTTTTTCATTCTGCGGCAGAGCACCTGTACCGTCCGGTCAAGTTCGTCTTCCCTGCCGATAACCGGCTCCAGCTTGTTGTCCCGCGCCAGCGCGGTAAGCTCTGTGGCAAACCTGTCCAACGCGCTTTTTTTCGAGTTACGGCTTTTTTGCGAGGGATCAACAGCATCGTCTTCAGGGAAATGGCCGTCTTTTTCAATCTCTTCGCTTTCGTTCACCAAATCGCCGCGCTCCCGGCTTTTTTTGAAACCAAACGCCCTGCTGTCATGTCCGTGGGAAAGCACATCCAGCAGCGCAAGCCGCTTAACTCCCGCCTTCCGCAGATAATACGCGCTGTAACTCAGTTCTTCGTCAAACAGAGATACCAAAATATCAGCTACGTCGATCATCTTTTTCTGCGCCGACTGACTTTGCAAAACCGCCCGTTCAATAACGCTTTGAAAACCGACAGTCTGCGACGGTTCAGCCGTTTCGGTAACTACCGGCAGTTTCTGGTCAAAATAATTTTCCATGCCGTATTTTATCTGTTCAAGATTTGCTCCGCATGAAGTCAACACACCCTGAACTTCGTCATAGGCAAGCGCGGCATACAGAATATGTTCAGGTGTCAGGTATTCGTGATTCCGTACTTTAGCTTCGTTATATGCGGCATTAATAATAGCCTGTACATGGCCGGAAATTTTCACAACAATCTCCCAAAAAAAAATAGTATATATTGTAATATATCACAAAAAGTTGCATAAAACTAACAATTCTTATCCACGGCGGTCCCGCGCTGTTTTTTTCATAAGCGGGCACAATATCCCGTCCATAGTCGCGCTCATTTCGCTAATAGTGTAAACTCACAATCTGTAAGCGACACTTATATTATACTGGTTCTACAATACAGCGCAAGGGAAAATCGTTTGCTTTTGCCGCCGCGCGTACCTGCTCCGCTTTTGTCTCCGCGATGTCCCACGAGTAAGTCCCCACAATGCCTTTTCCCTTGTGATGAATATCCAGCATAATCCGGTTCGCTTCTTCAATCTCTTTATGAAAAATCACGATAAGAATTTCCACAACAAACTCCATCGTCGTATAATGATCATTCAGCAAAATCACCCGGTAATCTTCCGGCTCTTTAATTTTTTCGGAGGCCCTGTTTAATGTCCTACTCCGTGGCTGATCCATAGTAAGAAAAATAATATACCAAAAAATAAAGATAGTATATAATGCCAGAATGAAAATAATAGCGTGGAATGTTAATGGCATACGCTCTGCCTGAACGAAACAAAAGCCGAACCCGGCCAGCTTTCCCCCGAATTGATAAATCCCCCCGTCACCGGCGCTCCCTACACAAGCTTTTGGGCAAGTGCCAAAAAGAAAGGTTATTCAGGCGTGGCCATTTACACCAGAATAAAACCCTCTGATGTGCGCCCGCTGGGAATCCCCGAATTTGACAACGAGGGCAGGACACTGCTTGCCGAATTCGATGATTTCACCCTGATAGCCGCATATTTTCCCAATTCACAGGATGCCGGAGCGCGGCTGGACTATAAACTTGCCTTCTGCGGCGCAATGCTTGAACTGTGCGATTCACTTGTCCGCAAAGGCCGGCATTTCGTGCTTTGCGGCGATTACAATATCGCTCACACACCCATCGATCTTGCCCGCCCCAAAGAAAACGAAGAGCACGCAGGCTATCTCCCCGAAGAACGCGCATGGATGGACAGCTTCACCAGCGCAGGACACGTCGACACCTTCCGTCATTTTCACCCCGGCGAACCCGGACACTACAGCTGGTGGTCATACCGCATGAATTCGCGCGCGCGGAATGTAGGCTGGAGACTCGACTACCACTGCGTCGACAAAGCGTTCCTCCCCAAAATAAAATCATCACGCATCAGACCCGAAGTCCAAGGCTCCGATCACTGCCCCGTGGAAATCGAAATCGGCGAGGTGCCTGAGGAGCGTTGAAGAAAACTCAAAAGGGGGAGCACATAATTCGCCATCAGCAGCATTTTCTCCCGTTACGCAAAACTGCCACTGACGCTGCTCCCCCTGCCTCCATAAAAAAGTTTGCAAGCAAACTTTTGTTATTCCGTCACCCCCACTCGTTATTACGAGCCCTCCCCACCCGTCATTGCGAGCCCCCTCCACCCGTCATTGCGAGCGAAGCGTGGCAATCCAGCCATTGACCCTCGATAACTAAGCAAGACACTAAAGTTCCCCGGAAACTTCAGTTTTCGAGGAACTTCAATGACAAAACTGCATTTTGCGCAGCGTTTTGGAACAAAACGGGAGCAAATGCAAAGACTTCCGAGGTAACTAACCGAGTTTCCGAGGAAGTCAACTGTTCGTTGCTCTCTGATCTCTGATATATGGTGTACCCCACGCCATAACGACACTAGACTTTTCGGGTGACTGTCACCCGTACAGGCTGTTTTTTATTACTATTGATGTGTGGGGTTTGGTATGGTCAGACTTTGTTGCTGTCCGGCGAAGCCGGATAGCGGGCTGGGGGATAGTGGAAGACGCGCAGCGGCTGGAGCGTAAGGGGGGACACGATAAATGTTTCGGTATGCGGGAAAATGCGCGGAAAGTGTCCCCCCTTTCTTGATTTGGACAATGAATGTGTGGTGGCTGGCCGATGTTATTTATAGGGAAATGTGATATTGTGATGGGAAGGGATGCAGGTGTCGGCTTTTCCGGGAAAAAACGGTAAAAATAAGAATTCTCGGCGTGTGATAGTTCAAATTTTCGCTTTTTTGCTGATTGCTGGGGTTTCGGCTCTGGTTATGAGGCCGCTGGAGCTGTTTATTAGCCGGGAAACGGCGGCTATCCGGGACGGTATTATTGGGAGGGCGGAGGAATTTATCGGGCGGGAGATACAATACGATTCTATTAGGCCGAATATTTTGGGGGCGTTTGATATTCGGGGGGCGCGGATTTCCGGGGTGGGGGCTGAGCCGGTGATCCGGGTTGCGCGGATTCGTGTTTCGTGGTCGTTGTGGGATTTGATTCGGGGGAATGGGCGCGCGCTTCGTTCGATTCTTATTGACAGGCCGAGGGTTGTGCTGGATTTGGAGCGGGACGGCGATTTGCTTGAGTTGGCGGCGAGATTGACGGAGAACGCGGAGAATTTGGAGGGCGTGGAGAGTTCGGAGGGGGGGGCGCGGGATTTTTTTCCGGGAGGTCTTCCTAAGGACGCGGAAGTGAGGGTTCGCGGGGGGCAGTTTTCGCTTCGGGGTGGTCAGGGCGCGCTTGAGTTTACGGGGCTGAATGGGGACGCGCGGTTTGGCGATGACGGGATTTCTTTTGACGGGAGATGGGCGGGCGAGGTTTCTTTGCCGGTTTTGTCTCAGGACGCGGTGATCCGGTACAATGCGCGGGTTTCGGGGTCGTATCTGGCGGACGCGAAAGAGCTGAGCGCTTTGGTGTCGCTGCCGTTTGTTTCGGGGGAGTCGTGGCGGTTTTTTCCGCTGGCGTTTGATGTGAAACTGCGGGATTCTGTGGTGAATGTGACGAAATTGGCTGATTCGGCGCGGTGGGATTTTTTTCTTGATTACGATTTTGCGGGCGGGGAGCTTTCGGCGCGTTTTGATTGCGATGATTTTGTGCTGGGGGATGTGCTGGGTTTCCGGGGGAGCCAAAGGCGTTTCCGGGGGAGCCAAAGGCTGGTTTCGTCATGGCTTGCGCTGGCGAGTTCGGGCGAAGCTGTGGTTAAGCGGGACGGCGCGGGAAATCTTTCGTATAGTGTTGATATTGCGGGGGCTGTCCCCGATGGTTCTGGGGGCGGCTCGTTTGCGGTACGGGCGAGTGGCAGCGAAAAGCGGGCGGATATTCAGCAGTTTCAGGTTTTTGCGCCTCATGTTCGCGCTTGGTCGGGTGACGGTTTTTTCGGCGGTGGTGTTCAATTCCGGGGCAGCGCGGGTTTTTCGCCGTTTGCGCCGAATGGGGTTTTGACCTTGACGGATTTGAATTTTTCCGGCGGGGGAAATATCAGCGCGGAATTTAATATCGGAAGCCGGGGCAATCTTATAAACATTTTTAGTGAGACGCTTATGGTTGGCGATGTGTCGCTTGCCGCTTTGGATATTGCTGTTACGCCGTCTGAAACAGAGCTTGGGGTTGCGGCGTCTGTGCTGCGTTTCAAAAATATCGAGTCGTATACTGATGTTAGTTTGAGTACTTTGTCATTGGATTGTTCGCTTGATTACGCGCTTAGGCAGTTGTCCGCTACGGTCAGGCTGGATTCTGTTTCTGTGTCCGATATGGAAAAAATGGCGCGGCCTTTTACCGGGAAAAAATTTCTTCCTGATTTTGCGGACGATATACTGCAAGATACTTCGATTACGACAGAAATATTTTTTGATACGGATTTTGAGCATATTTTGTACAACGCTCCCCGCTTTGTTATTGCTACGGAATATGTTTCAGGCGGCGGTGTTTCTTCCGCGATGCGGACTTTGAATTTGAGCGGAATCCAAAACGCGGTCGGGCTGGTTTCGATTTCAGGCACGGATCGCCGGCTGGAACTGAGTGAAGGCCGCTTTATCTGGAACGGTAATTCTCTGTCGATTAATGGATTTGCTGATTACGAAAATCCTATGGACGTGAATTTTTCGTTGATGGCGAATTACCGCGATCTTTCTTATTATGTCGAAGGGGCGGTGCTTGATCGCCGGACGGTAAGTGTTCAGGGGTCGTATGGGCTGGGTGTTTACCTGAGTTCTGATGACGGCGGCGCGTGGTCGGGGTACGCGCAGGGAAGCGATTTTCCGGTGGTGTCGGGCGGGCAGGTGGCGCATTTGAGTTTTCTTTCGTCTCTGCGCTATAACTCGGCGGATTTCTGGTCGGTTGATCTTGACCGTTTTGATTTAACGGATATTGCCGGTCCCGCCGGAACAGCGAATTTGCGGATAACGGGCGGGGCGAATCAGGACGGCATCCGTCTTGGCAACATTTTTTACAGCGACAGTAAAGGCCCCCTGAACGGGCGCGCGGATTTTACGTGGTCGCGGGATTTTGCTCCGGCGCAGACGGCACAAACAGCGCAGACGGCGCAGACGGGGACGGAAAATCAGGCTGAAAATGCGGTTTCGCCGGAGACTGCGCGGAACTCTGGCGGGCGTTTTTTTTCGGGGACTGCTGTGCTGGAGGGCGGCGCGGAACAGTACCGCTTGTCGGCGGACTATGGCGCGGATGGCGTGACGGTTTCTGTTTCTGGTTCGGGAATGCTGTTGGGCAGAGTGTCTCAGGCGGCCTCCAACGCGGTTGCCGAAGGCGGGCTGCGGATTTTCTGGGATGCTTCCGATACTTTCGATGATTTCCGCGCGGAATTGACGCTTGATTCCTTGTCGGCGCGAATTCAGGAACGCGATTTGAATGTTCGCGCGCGCCTTGCGCTGGACGGCAACGAGCTGTCCGTGGAAGATTTTAATATTAATTATGCTGATCTGCAGGGCAGCATTCCGTTGTTTCGCTTGAGTCTGGAGAATGGCCGCGTTGAAACCGAAGCAAGCGTTTCCGGTTATGCTGCGGGAAGATTGCTGGATGGGCTTTTTTCGGTTGACGCGCAGTTCAAGCCGGTTGAATCGTGGTTATCAATAAGCGAAGCTTTCAGCTCTTTCAATGGTTCTGTTCATGTGCAAAACATTCAATATGCCAGCCTTACCGAACTGTCTCCGTTTGATTTTAATTTTTCCTTTTCCGGCGGCGATTTTTCAGTTTCAGGCGGCCCCCGGAATATGCTGCGTATTCACGCTGACAGGCAGGGCAATTTTTACGCGGCATTATCCGCGCCCTCGGTAATCACGGGTTCTGTTACGGGGACGATTTCAGGCAATTACATAGACGCTTATTCCGGCGATTTGTACGTTGATTTAGGCGGATTGTGGCGGCTGCTTCCTCCTAAGCCGGATTTTGCCCTTGCCGGAGGTTACGCGAACGCGCAGGTTGCCATACGCGGCCCGCTCGGTGATCCCGAATTTTTCGGTTCTGTCCGGGGAAACAGCGTCAGCATACAAGTTCCTTACTATATCACGCAAGATATACGGCCTGTTCCCTTTACGGCGGCCATCAATGGCAATGAGATTTTGCTGGAAAACGTGCCCGCCAATGTCGGCTCAGGCGGCGGAATCATAAACGGCTGGTTTCGCTTTGACAGATGGATACCGAATATTTTCCGGCTGGATATTTCTGTCCCCGCGCAGACACCCATTCCGTTCGGCTTTGACATAACTGGCTTTCTCGCGTCCGGCGATGTTTCCGGGAATATCATCGTGGCAATGGATAACTTGACTTTTGATATAAAGGGAACTTTGTACGCCAATAATACCGAAATCGGCCTCAATTCCGATGAAATAGTCAACGCGCAGGGGCAGGATATATTTGAGACTGAGAATTTCCCTGTTGTTTTGGATATTGAAGTCATTACCGGCCCGGCTGTGGAATTCCTCTGGCCCAGCTCGGATATTCCCATTCTCAGGGCTAATGCCGGTATTGGTACGCGGGTGAACGTCACTCTCGACTCCCTCGCCCGGCAATTTTCGCTGAACAGCGATATTAATATCCGCAGCGGGGAAATATTTTATTTTGAGCGCAGTTTTTATATCCGTTCGGGTACTTTGAGTTTTCGGGAAAATGAGATACGCTTTGATCCCCGGCTCAGCGTCCGCGCTGAAGTCCGTGACCGGAACGATGACGGCCCGGTTACTATATCAATGATTGTGGATAATGCGCCGTTATTGTCGTTTACCGCCCGTTTTGAAGCAAATCCCACGCTCTCTCAAGCGGAAATATTCGCGCTTTTGGGGCAAACTCTTACGGGTTCCGAAGTGAACGAAGGTACGGGGAATATCGAGCGGGCTTTTTTAAGTTCCGGGGCGGACGCGCTGGCGCAGTTTGTGCTGCTCAGGCCGCTTGAGAGGCAGATTCGTAAATGGACTCATCTGGATATGGTCAGTTTTAGAACCCAGATAATCCAGAATGCTTTCTTTAACGCGGCGGGGATCAGGCAGACACCAGTTGACAGGATTGTCCGTGTCGGTAACTATTTTGATAACACAACTGTTTTTATAGGTAAGTACTTAGGAGCGGATATTTTTGCTCAGGCTATGGTGGCCATGCGATATGATGAAAACAAAACCACCTGGGGTGGCATCAGTTTTGAGTGGGATATTGGATTGGAATTTCAAACTCCTTTTCTTAATATTCGCTGGGATTTTGTGCCGACTCACCCGGAAAATTGGTTTGTTGATGATAATTCAATAACTCTTACCTGGCGTAAGATGTTTTAATTAGGAGTTTTGATGATTACGCGAAGGCGCTTGTTGGTGGCAGTTTTTCTTCTGGGAGTCGTTTTGTCCGTTTTTTCGCAAGAGCGTGGAGAATGGTATCAGGGAAAAGTAATAAGGGATATTGTTTTTACCGGACTCAAACATGTGAAAGCTGCGGATTTGGAAGGTTTGGTCAGTCCGTATAAGGGTCTTGTTTTTGACGATAATATTTTCTGGGAAATTCAGATGTCGTTGTATCAGACCGAATACTTTGAGCAGATTTCTCCCAGCGCGGTCGCGGCGGACGCTTTGGGCAACGAAGTCATTATCCGTTTCGAGGTTACTGAGCGTCCGGTTATCAGCAGGATAAATTTTGTCGGCAACACCGGCATCAGGCGAAACGAGCTGCTGGACACCATTGCCCTCAAAATCAATGACGTGATCAATCAGGCAAAAATCCGTGTTGACGAACAGGCGATTATCAACAAATATCTTGAAAAAGGCTATCCCGATATTCAGGTTCGTTCGGATACTCAAGTCGCCGGCGATTCGACGCTTGTTTTAACCTTCTATATAAACGAAGGCGAAAAAATTTCCATCAAGGAATTTATTTTCGAGGGCAATTCGGTTTTTTCGGACCGGACGCTCAGGGGGCAGCTTTCTCTCAAAGTAAAAACATTGATTAATGACGGCGCGTTTCAGGAGGCGAAACTGCTTGAGGACAGAAACGCCATTGTAAATTATTACCACGCGCGCGGCTATATCGAAGCGGCGGTTATCGACGTTACCCGTGAGATTCAAAGGGACGAAAAAGGCAATAACAACCTCATTCTGACTTTCAGAATTTTTGAGGGGAAAATATTTACTTTTGGCGGAGTTACATTCGAGGGCAATCAGATATTTTCGACTGAACAGCTCGAACGGCTGATAACCTCAAAACCGGGCGAGACGATTAACGCGCTCAGGCTTGAAGCCGATCTCCAGCGTGTCGCGGACTTGTATTTTGAAAACGGATATATTTTCAATACCATAGGCAGGCAGGAAAATAAAGATTCGGCGGCTTCGGTGATTTCGTATCACATTCCGATTGTGGAACGGGGCAGGGCGCATATCGAAAATATTATTATCCGGGGAAATACCAAAACTAAAGACGAAGTTATTTTGCGGGAAATTCCGATGGAGCCGGGGGACGTGTTTTCCAAAACGAAAATATTGGACGGAATGCGAAACCTGTACAATCTGCAATATTTCTCGATGGTTGTTCCTGACACACTGGCCGGAAGCACGGACAGTCTCATGGATTTGGTTATCAATGTTGAGGAAGCGCCTACCACGGATTTACAGCTTGGCCTTACGTTTTCGGGCAGTTCCGATCCCGATACTTTCCCCGTTTCCGCTCTGATCAAATGGAATGACCGCAATTTCCGGGGAACGGGAAATCAGCTGGGCGCTGATCTCAACGCTTCCCCGGATACGGTCAGCGCCGCGCTTAATTATACGCACCGGTGGATTTTCGGGCTGCCCCTTTCCGGCGGCTTCGATTTTACCGGACAGTGGATGAAACGGCTTGCGCCGCTGCAGCATTCCGCTCTCCATTTCAACGGTGATGAGACTTATGCTTTCCCCGAAGGATTCTCTACCTTCCAGGAATATGAGCGGCACAGTAAGATTCCGCCCGACGCTTTCCTTATGACGTATCATCAGTGGTATTTGTCGTTTGGTTTTTCCACAGGCTATCGCTGGTCTACTTTTCTGGGGAATCTGTCCTTGTCGGGCGGCCTGCGTTTCGGCTGGATCAGAAATGATTATGACGCGAATCTGCGTACTCCTTTTGATCCCACGTTGAGGGAAAATAACAATGATTGGACTCTGAAGAATTCATTCTGGTCAAGTGTCGCGCTGGATCAACGGGATATTTATTACGATCCGTCGAATGGCTACTATGTGATGGATCGTTTCGGCATATACGGATTGTTTGACACAGAACGGGAGCATTACATCAGAAATGACGCAAAGGCGGAATATTTTTTCACGCTCTTTGATATTCCGGTCAGTGAAAAGTGGAATTTCAAATCAGTCTTTGGCCTGCATACGGGGCTTTCGCTTATCGTAAAACAGCCGGGCAGAAATCTTGAGCTGGAAGACGCAAATAAACTTGCGATAGACGGCATGTTTATTGGCAGGGGCTGGAGCGGCGAATATTCGCAGAAGGGGTACGCGCTCTGGGAAAGCTGGGCGGAACTTCGCTTCCCGCTGGTGCCGGGCGTTCTCGCGTGGGATTTTTTCTTTGACGCGGCTACGATAGAAACAAGGCCGGAGACGATTTCTTATTTCGAGAGGTATTCCTGGGATAGTATGCGTTTCAGTTTCGGCGGCGGATTCCGTTTTACCATACCGCAGTTTCCGTTCCGTTTCAGTCTTGCCAAACGTTTCAATTTTGAGGACGGCCAATTCCGGTGGCAGCCGGGGGCTATCGGAGCGAGCGCCGATAATCCCGCCGCGGGAATCGATTTTGTAATTTCTTTCGCGTTATCGACTTATTGACGAACGGAGTGAGCGTCGTGTCCGTACAAGTACGGACATGACCGAACGAGTGAGGAAACGAAGGGTTTACTACCCTTTATTGACGAACGAAAATAAAAAACGAAGGGGTAAATGCCTGGCGGCATGAGCCCTTTTATTAGTGTTTTGATAGAGGTTTTGTTATGTGTAAAAAAATTATTCTGTTTTTTGTTTTGGCCATTACCGCCGTTACGGGTGTTTTCGCGCAGCAGTTGACCCGTTTCGCGGTGGTGGATATTCCGAAAGTGTATTCGGCGTTTTTCCGCGATTCCCGCGCGGTACGTGATTTTGAGGACAGAAGCCGCAGGGTGCAATTGGAAATAGATCGCATGACCAAAGAAATTCAGGATATGAAACTCAGGCAGGCAGACGCGGTTCTTGAAGGGAATGAAGAACAGGGGTTGAGGCTTGAAAACGAAATTTACCGGAAATCGGAATTTCTCAAGGAATATTATAGACTCAAAACCGCCGAGCTTGAGGATCAAAGACGGAGACTTGCCCAGTCGAATACTTTTCTGGAGCAGGTGTATGACGAGATACGGTTCATTGCCGAAAGTGAAGGGTACAGCATGGTGCTTGATGTCAAGAAAAACGATGATATTCTCTGGTACAGTCCTTCGGTGGATATAACCGACAAATTGATACAAAATCTGCTTGAAAAAGCACAACAATAGGCATATATTTGCAAACCATGGGGATAGATAATGTAAGTCCCATGCTGGAACAGTACAGGCGCATAAAACGGGAACATCAGGGCGAGGTTCTTTTTTTCAGGCTCGGTGATTTTTACGAAATGTTTGAATCTGACGCGCTTGAGATTTCCGCGTTGTTGAATCTGACGCTTACGAGCCGCAGCGGGAAACCGATGTGCGGCATTCCGTATCACGCGGCAAAAACGTATATCGCCCGTCTGCTCAAACTGGGGAAAAAAATCGCCGTGTGCGAACAGCTTTCGCAGCCGGGCAAAGGCCGTCAGGTTATTGACAGGCAGGTGGTGGAAATCATCACGCCGGGCACCACGGTAGAAGAGGATTATCTTGACAAGGGAAGCTCGAATTATCTGGCGAGCCTTTCCCGTTACGCGAACTTTTTTTCGTTTGCCTATATCGATCTTTCCGCCGGGGATTTTTACGCCGCGTCATTTTCGCCGGAGGAGGCGGAAGAAAAACTGCGTCAGGAGCTCCAGCGGCTGCAAATCAAGGAAATGCTCGTTCAGGAATCCCTTCTGGAGGAAAATTCCGGCATAGCCCGCGCGCTCAATATGCGCTCGTCCCTTGTCCTGAACCGGTGGGCGGACTGGCTGTTTGATCTGGATAAATCGAAAAAAAGGCTGGAAAAACAATTCGGCGTTGCGAGTCTGAAAGGTTTTGGCCTGGGCGATCACAGCCCGGAGATTTTGTCCGCCGGCGCGCTCTTGGATTATCTTGATGACACCGCGAAAAGCCTTATCCCCCATGTGCGGACGATCAGTATTTACAGTGACAGCGAATATGTGGGAATTGACGAGGCGAGCCAGCGCAACCTTGAGCTGGTACGCAACTTGCAGGACGGCGACACGCGCTTTTCTTTGCTTGAAGTGATGGACGAAACGCGCTGCGCTATGGGGCGGCGGCTTTTGAAACGGCGCATTCTGCACCCGCTGCGGAATTTGGAGCGGATCACCGCCCGGCTTGATCTGGTGGAAGCTCTGTACCGCGATCAAGGCAGTCTGAGTTGTATGCGCGAAATCCTGGGGAAAACGCCGGACTTGCAAAGGCTGTGCGCCCGGCTTGCGATGGACAAAGCGCACGGCAAGGATATGCTGGCCATCAAAAACGCCTTGAACGCGGCGGGCGAACTGACCGCGTTGTGCGGCAACCGTGGATTGCGCTTTGAAACTCCGGGCGGCGGCTGCGGCGTTGACATGCTGCTGGAATTGCGGGATTTGCTGGAAAGGGGAATCGCGGACGATCCTTCGATACTGCTGACAGAGGGAAATTTAATTCGCGGCGGCTACAACGCGGAACTCGATCAACTGCATGCCTTGAAAGATTCCGGGCGGCAGATGCTTGAGGATTATCTTGAGGAAGAAAAACGGGTGTCCGGCATAAGCAGCCTGAAAATCCGTTACAACCGTTTAATCGGCTATTTTTTTGAAGTCAACAAAAACAATTTGACGCGAGTTCCGTCTCATTTTATCCGCCGTCAGGGAATGGCCGGGGGCGAGCGTTACAGTACCGAGCGTCTTGCCGCTTTGGAATCGGACATCAACGGCGCGTCTGAAAAAATTGTCGAAACGGAAAAAAAGCTTTTTCTGGAAATCCGCGAACAAGCCAAAACGTATCTGGATAATATTGCCAGCACTGCGCGGTGGATTGCGGAAATTGACACGGCGCAGTCTCTGGCGAAGGCTGCGTCTGTGCGCGGCTGGGTCAGGCCGGTTCTGGATAATTCCGGTTGTCTTGCTATTTATGAAGGACGGCATCCGGTGGTGGAAGCGCATCTGGGGCGGGGGGAATTTATTCCCAATGACATCACGCTTGATTCCGGGCTTGACAACGCGGAAGATGCCGCGCCGCCGGTTTCGTTCGCCTTGATTACCGGCCCCAATATGGCAGGAAAATCGACTTATCTGCGTTCCGCCGCTTTGATTACTTTGATGGCGCAGATGGGGAGTTTTGTGCCGGCGCGGGAAGCCCGTGTAGGATTGTGCGACCGGATTTACTGCCGTGTCGGCGCGTCCGATAACCTTGCGCGGGGGGAGTCTACTTTTCTTGTGGAGATGAACGAAACCGCGTATATCCTCAATACGGCGACAGACAGAAGCCTTGTCATCATGGACGAAGTAGGGCGGGGGACGGGCACAAATGACGGCCTTTCGATTGCGTGGGCGGTCAGCGAGGAGCTTCTCAACCGGATAAAGTGCCGAACGCTTTTCGCCACGCATTACCACGAGCTGTCGCTTATTTCCCATCCGCGCATGGCGAACCGTTCTATGGAAGTGCTGGATCAGGGCGGTGAGGTTATTTTCCTGCGTAAACTGCGGGAAGGCCCCGCCGGAGAATCTTACGGGATTCATGTCGCCGGTCTTGCGGGTCTTTCCGAAACGACGCTGGAACGCGCCGGGCGCATAATGGATAAACTCCGCGAGCGTGACTTGAGTCTGCGCCAAACGCTGTCTCCTCAGGCGGAGCCGGATTCCGTTCGGGAAAAAACCCGTGAAGAAGATTCTACCAGGCGGAACACAAGCCCGCAAAACAAGCACATTCAGGCGATGTGCCGGGAACTCAGCGCGTTAGACATCAACGCGATTACGCCGCTGGACGCGCTGAGCCTATTGAGTAAATGGCAGAAAAAAATCGGTAAAACGGAAAATTTATCGCCGCCTGAGATCAAACCCCCGCAAATTAAACCGGAAAAAAACTCAACTCCTTCGCTGTTTAATAAAAGGGGGGCTGTTTGGCTATCCGGCAAAGCCGGATAGCTTCGGAGTTTTCGCGCCGCGAAAACTCCACGCATCTACTGGTATAGAAGGGGGGCTGTTTCCCCACAGCCACCCGCATACAGCAACATACCTCGTCCGCCCCCCTTACGTCCAAGCCCGCAAGCGGTCTCGGACTATCCCCCATATCGCAAAAGGTGTCAGTCACCGAAAAGTCATAGTGTGGTTGCGGCGTGGGTACGCTATATGTGTGGTTCGATAGTTCATATGCGTTTACTTTGCGGATATGGCCGTACAAAAAGCAACAAAAATTCCTGGAAAATCTGAAAACAAGAGAAGAAAACTTGCGTTTTTTACATCAACAACAAGTAATAAAATCCTTAAATTAACGCATATGTATCCGTGCCACAACTACACAAGGCTTTTTTTGGTGACTGACACTTTACGCTCTGGGGAATGGGGAATAGGGAGAGGGGAATTTGTTGTTTGTAATCTGATCGTGGAAATACAAAACGATGATTGCTGACAACGATTTCCACACAGCAAGCAAAACGCGAAAATGACGCGCAGACAGCGAACGGCAAATTCCCCAGTCCCCATTCCCTATTCCCACTATCCGGCTTCGCCGGATAGCCGGGGGATAGCGGCAGACTTGCTTCGGGTTGAAAACCCTTCGCAAGTTTTTTGGGAGTTTTGCGCTGAGCGCAAAACTCCATGCGGTAATGGGAGCGAGGCTGGAGCGTAAGGGGGGACACGATGAATGTTTCTGTTTGCGAGAAAACGTGGGGAAAGTGTCCCCCCTTTCTTTGAAATTGATTTTTTGCGTGAAAATACGCAATGTTTGACAGATAAAAAAAGTGTGGGTATAATAAAATGCAGAGGATCGAAAAATTATACAAGAAATTTCTGTGTGACTGTGATCCTGTTGACTGCTTTTTATTTTTAACGCCGAAAGGCTGTAATTTTCTGCTGACGGCGAAACTTCGTTTTGAAGGTAAAAAAAATTGTAAAGAATTAATATAGTTTCTCGCGGCGGTGTTGCGTGAAAAAATTGTGTTGGCGGCGGGAGCTTGGTTGAAAGGCGGGTGAATGCATGTCAATGCGAGTGAAAACAATTTTGTTGATCGTTTTGATTGTTTTCTTTGCTACGGTGGCGAATTTTCTTTCCGGTGTTTATTTTACCAGCAGTAATCTGAAAAAGACTTTGGAACAAGACTTGGCTTTTGCTATAGGTATTGCGGATAACCTTGTCAGTACGAATATGAGTTTGATTAAGACAGAAGCCGCGATTGTGGCGGGCAGGTTGTCGAGAAGTGGTTCGGATGCGGATTTGATGCCGCGTATGAAGGAAATTATTGCCAGTCAAATCAGCGGGCTGCCGGATATTACTGCGCTGTCGGTTTTTGATCGCAAAGGTGTTATCGCAAGTTATTGTGTGCCCGCGCATGTTCACGATTTAACTATGCACGGCGGATATATTGAAATGGTCTACAATGGCGCGACTATTATTTCTAGTCCATTTTATTGTTCTACTAGAGGCGAGTTTATTATTAATGTGTATACGCCCATCGAGCCGGACAGAATCCTTGCTGTAACTATACCGGGGCTGATTTTTACCGATATGCTTTCCAACCACCGGCTCTGGCAAACGGGCAATGTTTTTATGCTGAACGAGGACGGTACGGTTATCGGCGCGGCGAACCCGGAAATTGTTTTGGCGGCGAGTAATCTGGAGGGTGTCGAAGTATCTGGCGCGGGTGATAATGTCCGGGAAGTTGACCAGTTAGTGCAGACGATTCTTTCGACGGAAAGCGGCGTGATTGGTTATCGTTCGGGGGGGATAAATCATCTGTGCGCGTACAGTTTGATAGACAGTTCGCTGTTGGGCTGGCGCGTGGCGGTGACAGTTCCATTCAGTGAAAGCCCGCACGCTGAATCGCTTGATGAACATTTTTACACGGCTCTTTTTTTTCTGATTGTCGGCGCTGTTATGGCGTTTTTTCTTTCCCGGCTGACTACGCGCCCATTTGACAAAATCGAGGCGCAAAAATGTGATTTGGAAAAACTGAACGAAACAATCCAGGCGCAGGCTGATAGTCTTGAAATCGCGCTGGCCGCCGCGCAAGAAGCGAACAACGCGAAGAGTAGTTTTCTTGCCCAGATGAGTCATGAGATACGAACGCCGCTGAATACGGTTGTGGGTTTGAGCGAACTCATGTTGTACAATGATAAGCCCGGCAGCGAATCCGAAGTTAATCTCGAAAAAATACATACTTCCGGCATGACGATACTCAGTATTGTCAATGATATTCTTGATATATCAAAAATCGAATCGGGAAAGTTTGAAATATTTCCTGTGCGGTACGACACGCCGAGTTTGATAAATGACATTGTAACGCTGAACATTGTGCGTATTGAGGAAAAAGCAATTACTTTCAAACTGTATGTTGATGAAAATTTGCCGGGGGTGTTTCTCGGCGATGATTTGCGGGTTAAACAGATTTTTAATAATTTGCTTTCCAATGCTTTTAAATATACTCAGGCGGGGACTGTTGAATGGCGCGTGACGTTCGAGCGGGACGGAGAAGAAATGTGGCTTGTTTCTAGTGTGCGCGATACGGGAATTGGAATCAAGGAAGAGGATATTGACAAGTTGTTCTCCGACTATAAGCAGGTGAATTTGCAGACGAACCGTAAAATCGGCGGCACGGGGCTGGGGCTGGCGATTACAAAACGGCTTACGGAAATGATGGACGGAAGTATTTTTGTGGAAAGCGAATACGGCAAGGGCTCGACATTTCATGTGCGTCTGCGGCAGGGATTTGTGTCTGAAACGCCGATTGGAAAAACGGTCGCCGAAAATCTGATGAGTTTGCGGTACACGTTGTCGAAGCGGGCGCGGAACACGAAAGTTTCTCGTATAAATCTGTCTTACGCGCATGTGCTTGTGGTTGATGACATTGTGACAAATCTTGATGTGGTGAAGGGAATGTTGAAGCCGTATGGGTTGAAGGTAGACTGCGCGACAAATGGCCGTCAGGCAATAGATATGGTGCGGAGCGGTAATCCCCGGTATAGCGCGATTTTCATGGATCATATGATGCCCGGTATGGACGGCATAGAAGCGTCACGGATAATCCGCGAACTGGGAACTGAGTACGCTCGTGATGTGCCGATTATCGCGCTGACGGCGAACGCGATAGTGGGTAATGAGGAAATGTTTTTGAATCAGGGGTTTCAGGCGTTTATTTCAAAGCCGATAGAAATGATGAAACTGGACGCGGCGCTGCGGCGGTGGGTGCGGGACAAAAGCTATGAGAAAGATATGGGCGAAGAATTTGCGGAAGTTTTTGGAGACGGCGGAGAAGCGGTGTCCGGGGCAATTGTGATAGACGGGATAGACACGCGGCGCGCGCTGGAGCGTTTTGGCGGGAATGATGAAATTTTTATTGATGTGCTGCGGTCGTATGCGGTGAACACGCGGCCGTTATTGGAAAATATGGACAGATTTCTTGAAGTGGAAAATCTTGCGGATTACGGGATTGTGGCGCACGGCATTAAAGGATCGAGTTACAGTATTGTGGCGCAGGCGGTGGGGAAACTCGCGGAGGAGCTGGAACACGCGGCAAAAGCCGGGGATATAGAAAGCGTCCGGCGCGCTCACGGGGAATTCAGAACGGCGGCGGAAACTTTGCTTGCGGGTATTGACGCGGCGCTTGAGCGGGCAGGGGAGGGCGCGGGGAAACCGGCTGCGGACTATCCCGACGAAGGAGTTTTGGCGGAACTTCGCGCCGCGTGCGAAGCGTTTGATATGGACAGGGTAGATCGCGCGATGGGGCAGCTTGAAATGTACCGGTATGAGCGCGGCGGGCGATTGGTGGAATGGCTGAGGGAACAAGTAAACAACATGATGTTTGAGGAAATATCCGGGGGCGAATGGCCGTCCGGCTAGCGGATTCTGGCCGGCGGCTGTTATGCGAAACGCTGTCTGCCGTCTGCCTGAAAATCCAGCGGAACAGAAGGGGAGAGAGTATTATGGTAACGCGGAAACGGCAAACGATTATGCTTGTTGATGATAATCAAGCAAATCTGAATATGGGCAAAAACATGCTCAAGGATATTTATGAAGTGTACGCGCTGCCGTCGGCGGAACGGCTGTTCAAGTTTCTTGAAACGGTGACGCCGGACTTGATTTTGCTGGACGTGGTGATGCCCGGCATAAACGGCTTTGAGGTTATTAAAATTTTGAAGGCCAATCCGCGTTACGCGAATATTCCGGTTGTTTTTGTTACGTCAAAGGCCGACGAGCTGGACGAGTTGGAAGGGCTTGCGCTCGGCGCGGTTGATTATGTGACGAAGCCGTTTTCCGCGGCGATTCTGTTGAAGCGTATTGAAAATCACCTGCTTATCGAAAGGCAGAAAGTTGAGCTGACTTCCCTGAACGGCAGTCTGTTCGAGATGGTCAAAGAAAAAACCATGCGGATAACGGAACTCCAGAATTCGCTTATTACTAATCTCGCCGATCTTTTGGAGTTCAGGGATACTTTCACCGGCGGGCACATTAGCCGCACGCAAAAATATATGCAGCTGCTTATTATGCGAATGATTGAGAGTAATACGTATTCCGATGAAATTCTTTCGTGGGAAAATATGGATTACCTTTTGCCGTCGACTCAATTGCACGATTTGGGAAAGCTTTTTATCAGTGATGCTATTTTGTACAAGCCGGGGAAGTTGACTGCCGAAGAATTTGAAATTATGAAATCGCATGTCGCAAAGGGTGTCGAGGCGATACGGCATTTGGAGAAAAATTCGGAGAATCAGGTTTTTCTGCGTTATGCCGAGATAGTGGCCGGCACACACCACGAAAAATGGGATGGTTCGGGTTATCCGGCGGGGCTGCGGGGCGCGGAGATTCCGTTGATTGGGCGGCTTATGGCTATCGCTGATGTGTATGACGCGCTGACATCGACTCGTCCGTATAAAGAGCCGTATTCTCCTGAAGAGTCGGCGAAGATTATTATCGAGGGGGCCGGCAGTCATTTTGATCCGGTTCTGGTGGATATTTTTGTGACGGTTCAAAACGATTTTGCCGTCATTTCCGGCAAGCGCGGAGATGCTGAGGAAATGGGGAGTGGGGAATAGGGAGTGGGGATTTTGTTGTAATTAATAAAGTTCCCCGGAAACTTCAGTTTTCGAGGAACTTCCAGAGCAAAACTGCATTTTGCGCAGCGTTTTGAAACAAAACGGGAGCAAATGCAAAGACTTCCAAGGTAACTAACCGAGTTTCCGAGGAAGTCTAATCTACTCGTGCTATTCGCCGCTTTTGCGGCGTGGATGGGGGATAGGCGCAGACCATTTGCGGGCTGCGGCGTAAGGGGGGTGGTTAAAAATCCGCTTCCTTGCGGATTTTTAACCATGTAGTTTTTGCGAGCGCAAAAACTACACAGAAACATTAAAACAGTGGCATCCATGCCACAGCTGTACGCGGGTGGCGGTTTGGAAACAGCTCCCCTTTTTTTGACGCAACTAGTGCGTGGGGTTTTCAGGTGGTAATTGCAAGGAGTTTTTTCGATGGGCATTAAGGCGAAAATTTTGTTTCCGACTATTACGCTTGCGCTTTTGGTCGCGGCGGCGATACTGGTTTCAAACATTGTGCTGTTTGCTGACTTTGTTGATGACTCGATGGCGGACGAGGTGAATACGGCGTCTGACGCAGTGCTGTATGCTTTGGAGGGGTTGAAGGCGAGGACGGCTGTCGCTTCGTTCAGTATTGCTCAGGACAGGGAGGTTGCGGAGGCGGTGGCTGGCCGTGACCGTGACGCGCTTATTTCGCGTATTGAGACGCTGCAGGAAAGGGCGGGTACTGAGTTTTATGTGATTACGGATGAGGACGGTGTGGTAATTTTGAGGACGCACAGGCCGGAGGATTTCGGGGATTCTGTGACGTATCAGGAACATGTCGCGGCGGCTCTTGCCGGGGAATATCTGACGGCTATTGAGGATGGCGCGGGTATTCGCTTGTCTGTTCGTTCGGGGTCGCCTATTTTTGACGATGGCGGCGCGCTTGTGGGTTGTGTGTCTGTTGGTTTTCGGTTGGACACGGAACAGTTTGTGGATTCGGTGAAAAAAATACTTGGCTGCGAGCTAAGTATTTTGCTGGGGGACAAGCGTGTTTCAACGACTATTCTTACGCCGGAGGGAACGCGCGCGATTGATACGATAGCCGATCCGCATGTGAGCGAGGTGGTGCTTGCTGGTGATCAGTATATCGGGCCGGCTGATATGCTGGGGCGTATTGCTATGGCGCATTACTCTCCGATTGCGGGCGCGGATGGCCGGGTGCTGGGCATGATTTTTGTCGGGCAGTACATGGACGAAACCAGAAATACGATTCAGGCGTTTGTCAGGATCGGGTTGATTATTACGTTGATAATGCTGGCGTTTTTTATCGCGCTTATGCTGGTCATCACCGGGCGCATTATTAAGCCGATTCGCGCGATGACTCGTGCCGCGTCCGCTTTGGCAGCGGGCGATATTGATATTGATGTCGAGGTTGAGACGAAAGATGAAATGCGGACTCTGGCGGACGCTTTTAACGACATGATCCAAAACACCCGGTTACAGGCGCGGATTATTGATCGTATTGCGGACGGCGATCCTGATGTCGCGCCTAAAGCGCGTTCGGCAAAAGATTTGGTGAATCGATCTTTGGCAAAGCTGAACGATAAGATCAAGGAGCAGGCCGCCGCGATCAAGGAAGAATATGAACGCATAAAACTCATGCTGGATTCGACGCCGCTTGCCGCCCGGCTCTGGAACAGAGACTGTGAAATGATAGACTGCAATGAAGCCGGGGTGAAACTTTTTAATCTGAAAGATAAGCAGGAGTGTATTGACCGTTATTTTGATCTGTGTCCTGAATTTCAGAGTGATGGAATGAGCACACGCGACAAGCTTAAATTGGTTGTTGACGAAGCTTTTGAAAAGGGTGAATGTACGTTTGACTGGATGTACCGGCTGCTGGACGGTACGCCGGTTCCGTCTGAGGTTACGCTGGTGCGTCTGCCTTACAACGGCGATTATGTTGTTGCCGGATATTCGCGGGATTTGCGCGAGCAGAAAAAAATGATGGCCGCGCTGGAAGCCGCGCTGGAGGACGCGAAGGAGGCGAACAACGCGAAAAGCAGTTTTCTTGCACAGATGAGTCATGAAATGCGGACGCCGCTGAACGCGGTTATCGGGCTTTCCGAATTGACTCTCGGAGAAGAAAATCTGAGCCGGGGCGCGGAGGCGAATCTGGAAAAGATATTCAACGCCGGTTCCACGATACTTAGTATTGTCAATGATATTCTTGATATATCAAAAATCGAATCGGGAAAGTTTGAAATATATCCTGTGCAGTACGATACGCCGAGTTTGATAAATGACAGCATAACGCTGAACATTATGCGTATTGAGGAAAAAGCAATTACTTTCAAACTGTATGTCGATGAAAATTTGCCCGGAACGCTTTTCGGCGATGATCTGCGGGTTAAACAGATTTTTAATAACTTGCTTTCCAACGCTTTCAAATATACCTTGTCGGGCGTTGTTGAATGGCGCGTGACGTTCGAGCGGGACGGAAACAATATCTGGCTTATTTCCAGCGTACGTGATACGGGAATTGGAATCAAGCCTGAAGATATGCAAAAACTGTTCTCCGACTATAATCAGGTGGACGTAAAAACCAACCGCAAAATCGGCGGCACTGGGCTGGGGCTGGCGATCACAAAACGGCTTGCGGAAATGATGGACGGAAACATCACTGTGGAAAGCGAATACGGCAAAGGCACGGCGTTCCATGTGCGTCTGCGGCAGGGCTTCGTCTCCGAAAGGCCGATTGGGAAAGCGGTCGCCGAAAGCCTGATGAGTCTGCGGTACACGCTGTCGAAGCGGGCGCGGAACACGAAACTTGCCCGTATAAATTTGTCTTACGCGCATGTGCTCGTGGTTGACGACATCGTGACAAACCTTGACGTGGTGAAGGGAATGTTGAAGCCGTATGAAGTGAGCGTAGACTGCGCGACAAGCGGCCGTCAGGCAATAGACATGGTACGGAGCGGCAATCCCCGGTATAACGCGATTTTCATGGATCACATGATGCCCGGCATGGACGGCATAGAAGCGGCGCGGATAATTCGCGAACTGGGAACTGAGTACGCCCGCGACATTCCGATTATCGCGCTGACGGCAAACGCGATAGTGGGCAATGAGAAAATGTTTTTGAATCAGGGATTTCAGGCGTTTATTTCAAAGCCGATAGAAATGATGAAACTGGACGCGGTATTGCGGCGGTGGGTGCGGGACAAGAATCTGGAAGAAGATTTGGACGGCGGAGAAACGGAGATCGCGGAACAGGGCGGGGGAGAAACGCTGTTAGGTGAAATCGTGATCAACGGGGTAGACACGCGGCGCGCGCTGGAGCGTTTCGGCGGAAACAATGAAATCTTTGTCGATGTGCTGCGGTCATACGCGGTGAACACACGGCCGCTCTTGGAGAATCTGGACGAATATCTTGAGGCAGGCAATCTTGAAGATTACGGAATTGTGGTGCACGGCATCAAGGGATCAAGTTACAGTATTGTGGCGCAGTCGGTGGGAAAACTCGCCGAAGCGCTGGAATACGCGGCAAAAGCCGGGGATATTGAAAAAGTGCGGCAGTGTCACGGGGAATTCAGAGCGGCGGCGGAATCGCTGCTTGCCGGTATAAAAACCACGCTGGAACATGTCGACGCAGGCACTGAGAAACCCGCCGCCGCCGCGCCCGACGAAAGCGTGCTGGAGGAATTGCGCGCGGCCTGCGGAGCGTTCGACATGGACAGGGTAGACCGCGCAATGAGTCAGCTCGAAATGTACCGGTATGAACGCGGCGGGAAATTAGTGGAATGGCTGCGGGAACAAGTAAACAACATGATGTTTGAGGAAATATCCGGCGGCAGATGGCCGTTCGTCTGACCGTGAATATAAATTGAGGCCGGCCGCTGCGCTTGCCCGCCGGGAATCATTTCAAAAATTTTCGCGTGGCAATTGTCCCGCCGTACAGCGTTGTAATATCATTGGTGATGATCATGGCAGTCCCGTCAAGGCGGCGGATTTCCTCGATAATTTCTTCCTTGCCTTTGCGGTTTGCAAAAATCATCAAGACTGCTTTTGCGGAGTCCCGCCCACGCGCTTCCATTGTTGTAACAGCGTACCCCCTTTCCCGCAGACTTGCGCTTATCGGGCCGGCGTTCACCTGAGAGACAATGGTCTGGATCATCACTTTTCCCATCGCAATAATTCCCTCAATGCGCGAGCCCATATACACCCCGATAGAAAAACCAATACTGTAAACAATTCCCTTGATAGGAGCTTGCGCGATTCCCATAATCACCCGCGAGGCAACAAACGTCCACAAAATTATTTCGATAAACGACAGAAACGTTCCTTCGCGCCGGTATCCCTTGTTGATAAGTATCTGCCTGAGCGTGCTGATCGTTACCTCGATTGTTTTTGACAACAGAATCAAAACCAGTTCGAGCGGCGGCGCGGCGGTAATAAATTTAATAATCTGTTCCTGCATAAATCCTCCGGCGGGCAAACCGAAAAGCTGTTTTTCCCAGCATATATTCCGGTCTTAAAATATGGCAGTCCATAGAAGACCGACATTCCCGCTATCATTTTTTTATTTTTATAATTATACTACGAATATGAACAGACTGGATAGGAGTATCAATTCTCTTCTGGAGACATACGACACATACGGAATGGTCAATCATTCAGGCGGAGACAATCTTCCCAACAGGGAAAGCATCGCCGAAATAGTTCAAGGACTTGATGGATTGATTTTTCCCGGATACAGAGAAAATCAAGGACTGGATCACAACAAACTCAGGCTTATCACCACCGAAAAAGTAAACCGCCTTGCCAGAGAACTCATCGGCGAAGTTGAAAAAAGCATCGGTTTTGCGCTTCGCCTCAGCCAAGGCACAGACCGGCCATATTCCGAGTACGGCGGAGCGCACGGAGGCTGTCACGCCGCGGCGGAACTCGTCGTAGAAGAATTTTTCGAGGAACTGCCGAAAATTCGCGGAATACTCATGCTCGACATGGAAGCCGCCTTCCGGGGCGATCCCGCCGCAAAAAGCGCCGACGAAATAATCCTTTCCTATCCGGGATTTCAAGCCATTGCCATACACCGCCTCGCCCACTTTTTCTGGACACGCGAAGTCCCCCTCATTCCCCGCATGATGAGCAACATGGTGCACAGCCGCAGCGGAATCGACATTCACCCCGGCGCGGAAATCGGCGAATCATTCTTCATCGATCACGGAACCGGCATAGTAATCGGCGAAACCACCATCATCGGCAAAAACGTCAAACTCTATCAAGGCGTCACCCTCGGCGCGCTATCCGTAAAAAAAGAAGAAGCCGGACGCAAACGCCACCCCACCATCGAAGACGACGTTACAATTTACGCCAACGCCACAGTTTTAGGCGGACAAACCATCATCGGCAAAGGCTGCATACTCGGCGGCAGCGTCTGGATCACCGAATCCGTCCCGCCCCACACCATAATCTACACCAGCGCCGAACAGCAAAAAACCCGCTCTCTATAACGCATAAGAAAGGGGGGCTGTTTCCAAACGGCCATCGGCACATAGCCACAATTCCCGTCCGCCCCCCTTACGCTCCAGCCGCTTCGCGTCTTGCGCTATCCCCCGGCTACGGCGAAGCCGGATAGCTTCGGAGTTTGGCGTAGCCAAACTCCACGCATTGATTGTCATAGTGGGAATAGGGAATTAAGATTTTTGTTTGCTGTTTGAGCGTATTTTACGATCAAATTACGAACGGCGCTCCCCACTCCCTATTCCCCACTCCCCACTTCCCATGAAGCGCAAAATGCGCTCATATTACTTTTGCGCTTTCATTCCCTAATTAAACCGAATCGCCCCCGATTGTTGTGCCAATAAAATCCTCTCCCAAAAGAATTTTTTTCAGGTTTTCCAGATTTTTCCCGGCGGCGCACACCACCTTCAAGCCAATTTTCGCCGCGTGACGGCTAGCCACCGGATCAAACGGAACATTTTTTCCCGGAATCCAATCGTCACCAACTATCGCCCGAAAATCCGCCCAGGAAATTTTATCAATAGGCTGCGCGTTCGCGTCCTTTTTGGGATCGGCGGTAAAAACCTTTTCGATATTAGAAAGATTGATCACCATTTCCGCCTTGAATCGTTCCGCCAGCATTACCGCGTCAAAATCCGTCGAAAACCCCGGTTTCCAGCCCGCCGCCACCAGAACCTTTCCCAACAGCGGCTCGACCTGCGTCGGATCGGTGACTACTTCCTGAACGCACCATTCGCCCATCACCGCCTTGAGAAGCCGCGCATTCAGCCGTGTCGCCATGATGCCGATCCAGTCCGCTTCCTCGTCCTTCACATTATCTCCCGCAAGCGAGCGATAAGCTTTTTGCCACGCCCGCGCCGGGCCGCCGCCGCCAACAACAAAAATAAACCGGCGTTTTTCGTCATTTTCAATAAACCAGCGGATCAACCCAGCAAATTCGTTCAAAAACCGCTCGTCAACCCCGTCCGGCGCGACAATAGACCCCCCCAGCGAAATTACCGTAATCATATTTTCTCCTTACGCCGAGAAAACGGCGATATAAATAATTCTACAAACCGTTATCAAAAATCATCTAATATATTATGTCCGTTTTCTATATCATTTTCAACGTATCCCTGCCAAACCAAAAACGAAAACAAAAACAGTAAATCTATACTTGCCCCCAGC
>QMCE01000144.1_pt1 | contig 31606 bp, 36 predicted proteins | sample 1821851 | NCBI WGS metagenome assembly QMCE01 (sample SAMN09453174, study PRJNA476694) | Termite gut metagenome, whole genome shotgun sequencing project. | isolation source: worker | host: Odontotermes sp. | place: South Africa:Pretoria | collected 2016-01-28 | reverse complement strand
GGTTGGGTTGCTGGGATTGCTGTTTCGAATGCGATCCCAATTCAGCCAGTTGTCCGCAATCGCATTGACTTGCGCTTGGTTGTCGTTGACAGCGGCCAGTACAATTACATTAATGGTTGTTTGTTTTGCGGAACTTCCTTTGCTTAACGTAACACCCAATGTTACGTTTGTGTTGGTTGCCGTTGGCGTTACCACTCCCGTATTGGCAATTATGCCGGTGTTACTTGACATCCAAGATAGATTTACAGCATATTCGCCGCTCCCGATTGTAGTGAGGTTTATTAGGTTTTTTGAAACCTGATTCTGATTTGTGTTCTCCCCTTTGATGGCGTTCCAAATTTGAGCGGATGTTACAGCTTCCAACACCGCTTGATTGGAATCATCTGCGGCCAATACCATGGGCATCAAGCCGACTGTTAGGACAATTACCAATACCATAGATAATACGCGCACAAGCTTTTTCATTACGAGTCCTCCATTTCAGTTTGGGGGTTGTCATTGGTGAGCAAAGTACACTTTTGGAACCACGCAAAAATCGAGATAAATCGGAGAAAATACATAATTCCTCAGTACATATACCCGCAAGCGAGTGAACCTTTCACATTTCAGAGATTGCTTGCATTTAGAGCTTATTCAAACATCTCCCCAACATTATACAGCTTTTGCCTTTGTTTGTCAAGAATAAAATGGATACTTAAGTGTACTTTGTTCCCCGAAATTATTTGAGCCAGCCCAAGCAAGAAAAGTCTTGTGTGTAATGCCTAACAGGCTTGCCGCTCTTCGTGCGGAAATTTGATGATTAGACCATGCTTCGCGCAGTCTGCTAAATGCTTCAGGGCGCTCCATTGGTTCACGGCCAAACTTTACCCCGCGTGCTTTGGCCATTGCGATTCCTTCCGCTTGCCGTTGACGAATGAACTCCCGTTCAGTCTGCGCGACATAACTGAGGATTTGCAATACAAGATCGGCAATGAAAGTTCCTGTTAGGTCGCGCTCTTTTTGCCGGGTATCCAACAGCGGGATATCGAGAACGACAATAGCGATTTGCCTTTCCTTTGTAATTATCCGCCATTGCTCCAATATTTCATCGTAGTCCCTGCCAAGTCTGTCGATGCTCTTAACAACAAGAGTATCGCCGGGCTTTAGTTTTTTTAGGAGCTGCTTATATGCAGGACGTTCGAAATCCTTTCCGGATTGTTTATCTATAAAAATATTATCGCCAGTTATGCCGAACTCCCGCATCGCATTGAACTGCCTATCCTCATTCTGCTCCCGTGTAGATACACGCACATAGCCATACGTCTTAACCACTGGCCACCGCTCCCTTCAACAACTTCGCTGCTTATTTGACTGATCGGGCATAATATATTGAATATGACTGCCGGGACATTTGAGATGATGATATTATTATACCGTCTGTTTTTGATTTGTGCAAATTAAAAACAGGGGTAGATGCAATGAGATTTCTCGTTTTTTATAATAAGGCCGAATTTTTCTCAACAGGGGATAGGTCCAGACGATCATTATTGGGTAAATATAACGCGAGGTTACTGATATGCCGATCAAATTGACCATTCCCCGCGGAAGCCTAGAACTAGCTGAAATTAACGAAGGATTTTCTATAGATACAAGATTCCCCGGATAATTCAAGATTATCCTTTTATTGAGCAGTAAGGTAAAATAAAAAGTCTGCGGAGAGACAACTCTCCGCAGACGCCAAAGACACATATGCCGATATACTTGATCACCAAGAAGGTGAAAAGGACGTGCCTTTATTCATCCATCCAATAATAACCTAGATACACATAAATCAACCAAATGGTAATCCTTTCTCCGGTATCATTGCATCGCCTAGTTTTGTGAAATCAAAGTTTAATTTTCCTTCGGTTTCCAGCAATTCCATTGTAACCGCTTCGGTCTGTTCGTTTACCATGCGGCACTGCCCATTGATACGAGCACCCTCGTCCGTCTTCAAAGCTTGAGACGCTATGCCACCCTCAACATAGGCGGTAGAGGTCAAGTGCACCAAAGCATCGCAAACGATAACGCCCTTCACCTTCCCGCAAATCTCAATCCGCTTGGCCTTGATGTTCCCGATCACACTCCCGGTTTCGCCTACCTTCAGGAAACTGTCCAAGTCAATATCGCCTAAGTAAGTCCCGTCTATCACAACTGGTTCCGAGCCGGATAGCTTAGTGGATTCCATTTTAATTCCCCTGCCAATAATGGTTGTGGAAGGATCGGGTTCAACTGTCGTTTTCGATGCATTCTTTATCTTCATAGCTGTCTAGGCGACCTCCCTTCACTCGGATATCTTTATTGAATTATAACGCAGTTTTAATCTGCCTGCAAGCCTTTTTTGACGAAAATACATGGGTTCAATGTATTTTTCTCGCCAGAACACGCAAATAAGCGGACGCTGCGACATAAAAAAAGAACCTGCGGGGAGCAGCCTCTCCGCAGGTTCTTTAACTCCAGCTACCACCCGGACACTATCCGCCCATAGACCAGCTTGCGGTTATAATCGTACTTGGTCACCACGATAATCACATCGTCGCCGAGATTGAAATCGCAGTCCTTCTGCCCGGGCGAGTAGAGACAGAGACAGGTGAATCCTTTCTCCAAAGAGCAGAACACCCCGCCCGCGTACTTCCCCATGATGCGGGATAACCGCCGGCAATGCAGTGGATGACGTGTTTCTACGTTCTCAAACGGATGCGGATTTACTTCCTTTACGGAGAGCCGGATCCGGGAATCCTCAAAACCTTTGAACACGGCTTTTACCGTCTGCCCCGGCCGGTAGTCCTCGCGTAGATCAAGGATCGTACCGTAGGAGATACTGTTCTGAGATAGCGTGGTTTCGTACCCCTCGTATTCCAGCAGCATCCGCGTGGTGGACACAGCCAAGACACGACAATCCACCAAATCGCCCGGCTCCGGCAATCGCCGCTGGATCACCTTCCTTCTGTGGAGGATCGCCTGCGCGCGGGACGCCACGGCGCAATTCCCCTCGCGGTCAATCTCACGGATGATGTAATCCACTTCCGCGCCGAGGAATCGCTGCATCACGCGCTCCTTCTGCTCCGATTCCTTCTCCGCCCACATCTCGGAATACGGGATTAGAACCTTGACGCGGTAATCAAAAACCACGAGGCAGGTCACATTCTCTTCGCCGAGCTTGATAGAATCCACGCCGGCCACGTGACCAGTAAGGACGGAACCCGCGCGGAACGAAGCGTATATCGCATTCCATTCCTTCTGCTCGTCCGGGGATAGGTCTTTGTCGAGACTGCGGAAATCCAAGCGGTAGAACGCTTCCCTCGCGGATATGGGCGTTTCTTCGGAGTTTGCTTTTTTCCGTGGCGCTCGTTTTGGCTTTATGGTTTCGGGTTCGTCCGGCAGCGCTGCCGCGTCATTGGATATTGGTGTTTCTGCGGTGTTCAGGGTATCGGCTTGTTCGGGCATCGGCTGTACGCTCACGGTGTCTTCGGTTTGCTTCTTTCTCGGCATTTCGTTCTCTCCTTGTCATATGTATTTGGCCGCGGTCAATTCTCTGCCCCCTCGTAAAAATCGAATCCGCCCCCATTCCGAACGGCGTGGTAATGCTCAAACGGAAAACGGATTTCGTCAGCCTGCTCTAAGCTGTCCAGTATAAACACAACGGCGTTGTCTTTATACGCAATCCGCGCCTGTTGGGAAACCTTGTGCTCCGCTCCCGTATGTACAACAGCCACATAATAAGCGCGGAGCCGTCCCTTAGCGTCCTTCTTGATGAACGTCAGCGTAAACGGCGGCTTACCGGGTTCATAGAACTCAACCCCTTCGAACTCCAGCATAACGTCCACCGCCATGATTACATCGTTGTCGGGAGCGGCACCGGGAACCGCCAAGAATCCATCCCGCGGCTTTTTGATCAGATGACTGCATATCAACGGCAAGCGCCCAACCTGACGATCCGCGAAAGCATCTTGCTTCTTTAGGAGCCGCGCGATCTGATCTTCCCGCAGGCAGCGGAATGTCCTTAACAGATGAACGGCGGCTTTTTGCGTTTCCGTTAAGTACATATCTTATATAGACTCCTTATTTACGGGAATGTGTGTCCGCATTGGATTTACCACGGGCTTCACGGGATTGTCCGGGGCTTCTTGCGGTGCCGGCGGTGTTTTACGCCATGTTGGGATATGGTCGGCAACACGAACGGTACGCAGTTTTGTGAAATCGGGGAACTCATCCGGAATAACCTTGTTCAACCGCAGCGGCTTATGCCCGCGCAGGCAGACGAGGCATTCCTCATTCGGCAAGCGAAGGATTTCGTCCGGCATCATCAGCGCCCTCTCAACATTGCTACGCGTCTGGCTGTACGGACGAGTGGTGCTGTTGATCGGGGAGAACAGCGGAGCCATCGGCATCTGATTGTTGTTAACGCGGATGGTAACGGAACCGATCTTCCCGGAAAAGAATTTTGCGGTATCCAAATCGTTGCATCCGAGGAATATCTGCGTATCGCAGTTGTTCAGAATCGCGCCGCTCTCATCCCTGCCGTATAACGCGATGATCTGCGGAAGGCTTTGCAGGATAATCTGGATATTGATATTGCGGGAGCGCGCGGTGGAGATAGTCTCTACGAATTTTGGGAATTTGCCAACATTGCAAAACTCGTCGAGAACGACGTTCACGGGAACCTCCAGCGGACCGTTCATAGTTCGCGCGAGGTCATACAGACGAGAGAACAACATCTGGAAGAACAGCGTACTCAGAAACGCCTTCGAGCTGTCCTGATCGGGAATCACGCAAAAATACGTGCAGGGACGCTTCCCCGGCAGATGAAAGTCTATCTCGTCATGACGCGTAATGGAATCCGCCAATCGGTTGGCGTACACCTGAAGCCGGACGCCCAAACCGCTCGCGATGTTGCCCCATGTGTTCTCATTGGCGTGTTTGAAGATGGTGAACGGCGCTTTTGCCGGATGATCCGGCGGCAGCCCGTCAAAGATTAGCTTCAGATCGTCTATCGCCATTGTGGAGAGCAATCGGTATACCGCTCCGATCGAGCGCTCCTCAATCGGAACGGACAGGTGACTTACATACAGTAATAAAGCTGTCAGGAGGTTTTGTGTGGACGTATCCCAAAACGGATTCTTACTTTCGCCGTACTGCGTATTCTCCATGATGATCTGCGCCGTCTTAATCGCCATATCGGGATCGTCCCGGAACGCCGATAAACAGTTGAACGAATCGGAATGCTCCATATCGATCAAGTTGAAACATTTCACGATATACCCCTCGCCGGACAGGTAGGCGGACATATTCTCATACATCTCGTTCTTGGGATCGACGAGTATGAGACTCTCCCTCCGCCGTGCCGCCTGTAAAATAAACGGTTTTACGAAACCCCGCGATTTCCCCGAACCCGGAGCGCCGAAGACGACGAAGTTCTTGTTGAGACCGTTCTTCTCTTTCAGACCGATGTAATCCGCGAGTTCATCGTCGCCCTGCTTGCCGAGCAGGGTTGTCTTTACGGTGTTGATTTCCCCGGCGTCGCAAACGCTTTCCAGTTCGTCCCGCTTCATCCACCCGGAGGTGCCGTGCGTCCCGTCCGGCAGGATATCAAAGCCGCGTTTGTCTTTATCGAAACGATAGCCGGAGAGCCAGTGGTAGCCTTTCTTGCTGAACAGGATGATGAAAACAACGGAGATTGCCGATACGGCTAATCCCGTGGGCGTAAACAGCGCCGCCCAGTTCAGAACGGGATTGAACTCCCACAGGCTTTCTTCCGATGTTCCGAATGTTGAAGATATGCCGCGGGCGATGGAGTTGATCAGCATTCCGTAGAAGTAGAGGAAAACAAGACCCAATCCAAGAACCTTAGGTAGCTTCCCTGTTGCTTTCAACCGTTTTATCTTTCGCGCGGCGTTTCTTTCGAGCTTCTTTACATGCTCGGATAGTGTGGTCACTTATAACCTCTCCCTCCTCGGTGATATACGGTTCTGTGGGTGGCTCGGCAAGCGGAGACGAAAAAGCGAACGTGTTCAAGATGTCACGGTCACTGATGTTGTAAAACGAAATGTTTTCATGCGGGATGCACTTGATCAGCGCTTCCGTCTGGCAGGGCCGGGAGAAGACGTGTACCCTTTCCCCGGTTTTCGCGGCGGCTTTGATACGCCGTAAGTCCATATCAATACCGAGCAGTACCGGCTCTCCCCGCAAGGTACCGTCCCGATCCGGCAAATCGGATACCTCCAGCGATAACTGCCGGAGCAGGCGTACCCGGTAGTCCGGTTGGAGCATAATACGCATTTGGAGGGCACCGTCCGGATTACACGGGCAGAGGGTTACCGGCATCGGGAAACTGTCATAGGCAGTGCGGTAGCTCGCGTATTTTCCCGCGTATCCCGTTACTGCGGAGCAGAGGGAGTGATAGCTCTCCCCCATATAGACAATTGCCGGTTTAACATATACCCCTGCCTGCGCGAGCAGTGTCTTGATGATTCGCGTTTCGCTTTGGTAAAACAGCCTGCCGTATGGGTTTTTGATGTAGTAGAACGCATAGCCGCCGGATAATCCCGCGAAGCGTGTATTCCCCGAGATGTTTTTCCTGCCCGCGCGTTGGCTCCTACGGATGCTTCCCGCGTAGACGAAGCCGTGCGCGTCGGTTATCTGCGATACACTGGGTGTGAATACGTCGACACCTGCCAGTAACAGTGTGAGCATCACCTGCGAAGACTGCGTTCTGCGAACCAGCGCCGCTTCATCCGTCTCGCGGTACACGTCCGGCGTGCAGGCAAATCCGCTTCGGTTAAGCAGGTCGTATCCCAGCCTCGTAACCCGGTACCTGCGTCCGTCCCCGGAGAGTGTCAGCAAACCCTCGGAGATTAGCCTGCCGGTGTTTACCTCGCTGAGTATATTGGTTTCGTTGAACGCGCAGCTGACAGGAAAATCTTTGCACACCGCAACCAGTTTCAACAGCTCTGCGTTGGGTTTGTCGAGTAGCATTGGTTTCCTCCTCGTATACACGAATTGCTGTCACATTCCACGCGCGCCCTGCCGCTCCGTCTTGACTTCAAGCGTATAACGCTTTGCGTCAATACTACGCTCGTACCGTAAATAACTCGCGGGGGAGCGTTATTTCCGACACACGGGCGGTGGAATAGCTCTTTTCAGGGGTGCTTCCCTATGTCTCCTTGATCGGCTATTCTTTCATCCGTCGGAACGCTTGCGATAACAAGCCGGATAGTACCCCATGTCCAAATGAACTGGAGCGGCGGAGGATTTCATCATACAGGGGGTCTATCCGGCTTCATGAACCGTCTTTTGAGGAACTCCGCCCCGTCCTCCGGCGGCATGACGTAGATGTGGCATTCCGGCGTATCCGAGGGCGCGGTCAGGAGGAGATAGGACAGCGTTCGGTCGTCGTCGTCCTCAAACAGAACCCCCTTCATCGCGTTGGGGATCGCTTTCCATGCTTTGTTGTCGTGGTCATAGACGCGGCGGGTATTATCGTTGGAGCGTTCCTCAATCACCAGCAGCGCGGAATCGAAAATCGGAAGGGATTCGCTATATCGCTCCAATAGGGAGTACACCACCCCGCTGACCGGAGAAGCGGAGCGGTAGCGGCAGTTCGGCAGCGGTGTATCGAGCCGGATATGTACCCACCCCTCCCGCGTAATATCAAGGGTTCCGGTTATAGTTCTGTCCATTCGGCTTCCTCCTCCATCAAAAGACGTTTCATCTTGTTGAAATCCTCTTCTAACCGCGCAACCGTTCGTTGTCTATTGAGGATCAGCAATTGAAACGCCTGCATCATTTTATATTGGTTTCGTATACTCGCGGATGCCGGTCCCAGTTCAAGCTGACTGATCCACTGCGGGGACTTCCCGGCGGCTTCCGCCACTTCCTTCAGAGAAATATTGTGCTTCAGGCGGAAGTTCCGCATAGCGCGGACGGTTACATTAGTATCAGGCATACCAGTGTCCCGATCGCGAGGAAGGCGGCGAGGGGTACGGATTTCTGCTTTTTGATCAGCGCCCACACCAGTGCGATCACCCCGCCGACCGCGTAAGCAACGGCGAAGCGCGGCAGCCCCAACACAAAACCGAGAGCGGCGGAGAGCTTGAAGTCCCCGCCGCCCACCGGCTTCTTGAGGAAATGCAAGAGTAGCATGGTAATCGCCGGAAGAGCGAATCCCGCTATCCGTTCGGACAGCGGGATGCTCCAGTAATACAGACCGGACAGGAAAGACGATGAGAAACCGATGGCAAGAAGCAGCGCGGGGATGATGTTCGGGATGATACGTTTCCTCACGTCCCATACCGCCGCGCAGATCATCAGCAGAAGGATATTTCCTCCGAGAAGTATGTCCATTCCTTAATTCGCTCCCGTGGTATCGTCTTCGTACATATTCCCGTTGATCGTGATCCTGTCCCTGATCTCCGTGCAGAACGGGATTCCATTGACGCCGCCGCCGGTGATGCTGAGAATCAGTTGGTGCGTTTTCGGTCGTTCCTTCGTACCCGCCAGCGCGACGTCCGTGTATATCTGTTTCGCGCGAATCTCGCTGATCGGGTTCGGTCTGCACTCAAACCTAGATTGCGTGCTTGTTCTGTTCAATAAGTTGAGGTCAACGGTGGACGGTTGGGTTCCGAGCCGGTTCGTGACCGTCCAGCCCATCTTGACCTGCGCCTTATCCGGCGGTCTTGGAACCAAGGTGTTCTCACGGTCGTCTCCCCAGTCGGGACACCCCCGGTTCCTAACCATGCGGGTACTGACGGTATTGGTAACGTTCACGGCGATCCCGTAACCGGATTTCAACGTCTTGGGCGCGATCGTATGGATCGTGGTGAGTTTCGCTTCATAGGTAAATGTGTGGTGGCAGTCGTACCAATACCAGACGTACCTCTGCGAATAAGAATCCCAATACCGTTCGCGCACGCGGTGACTGTCTACTTCCGTCCAGCGGATGGTATCACTGCAGGAGCCGCTTTCCTCCGGAGCGGGAATGATTTGGGCTATTACCGAGAGGATGTTATTGTCGTAGGTACTCTCCTCAAACGCGCGGCTTTGGTTGGCTTCCGCCGTCATGGTGATCGGACCGGTTTCCGGCGTGGAGAAGGTGAAGTGCAGCACCGCGGACTGCCCGGCTTCGAGCGCGATGTCCTTGCTCTGCTCGGTGAGCCCGGCAATCGAGAAAGCCATCGGCGTTACGATCGGTTCGCTACCGAGGTTCTGCACGGTGACGTCGGCGGTTACGAGACTTGTCGCGGGGTAGCTCGTTTTCTCGATCCGCGTGACCGCGACGTCCGCTTCGTCGCTTTCTATCTCGTAATAGATGATGTTAAGGATATAGTTGAAGTACAACGCCACCGCGCCCGCGTTCGAGAAGGTACCGTGTCCGACTTTAAGCGATGAGGAATCGTATTCGGTGCCGCCGATGGTGAACTTAAACCCGCCCACCAAAGCGCCCGAACTATCCTTAATCAAGCTCGGATGGAGCAGGTTGCTCCCCGGGGACGGAAGCGCGTCCGGGTTGTTTGGGTCGAAGGAACCGTACAGCGCGCCCAAGTGCTTGCCGCTTGTTGAGTAAATCGAATATGCGTTCCAGCCGTACTTGGGGTCTACGAAGGGGATGCGGTTGTTCAAGCCATCGACGAAGTCATCGTAAGAGGCCTTATTTAGCCCAATAAGATTGAAAATAGGAAAAGCTTCAACCGTGAGCTTATTACTCTCCAGTTTGGCTTTTGGGGGAGAACTGAAATAATTGTATGAAGTGTCATGTGATAGGCAAACACCTACTTTTTTTCCTGCCGCAATTGCTGCCGAGACTTCAGGCGGTGCAGTAAATGAAAAAGTAGCTTTACGACCCATTCTTTCCGCGAGATTGGAAAGGTCGTCTTTGATTTCACGGTCATAGATACGTAATGAATCCGATTCGCTCAATGCCCAGTACCCGCCGGAGTAATGCCAGAGACTTAATACAGAGTTGCCGTTCTGCTCGGCGATCACTTTTACGCCATCCGGAACTGTGCTTGTAATATCCTCCCACGCACTTGCGGCAGTGACCGTATGAACCGCTGTGTTGAACAGCAACGTCAGAGCAAGAAAAAGGACGCCGAAGCGTCCGATTCCGCGATATTTCATTTTCCGAACCTCCTACCATTTGAAGATGTCGCCGTATACAAAGTTAAGATCAGTCGAATCATTAGATGGATGACCCATCCATTGTGTCAGTTTTGTTAGTTTCCCGGAAGTGTAGTCAGCCATTACAGTTCCTTCCGCTTCGTATTTAATGTAACTTCCCGTTTCAGCCGAGGGTGCAATAACAGAGGCAGAGACGAAAGCATAGGCAATATCGGACAGAGACGTCATGTTTGTGATCTCTCGTGTAAAACTCCCGGTTTTCGGGACAAGGGCGCTTTCTTTCAAGGCGTTGGTTTTTGCTTGGAAGTACCGGCCGCCGTTGAACTCCACGCCTACGCTGTAGAAGACCTCAAAGCCTTCGGGCAGCGCTTCGGGGTAGGTACAAGAAACGTAGTATTTCCCGCCGGAGGTATAGAATTGCGTTTGCTTCAACGTCTTTATAATGAACTTCTCCGCGGCGGCGGACGCCATCGTGCCGGTTTCGGTCGTGTCTATTGCGGGGACAAACGGGATACCGTCGTACCAAGACGTGCGATAGGATGTATCAATCAGTTTTACGATGATGCAGGAAGCCTCGCCGCGGGACGCCGTTTTGGTTCCGTTGAAGGTACCCGCTTCATCCGTTCCCGTAATGATTCCTTTCGCGTATGCCTGCGCGATATAGGGCTTACAGACGTTGCAAAGGCTGTCCCAATCCGCGATCATTGCGGGTTCGGGTTCCTCCGCGGGCTGTTCTTTTAGGATGATCTCACTGCACCGTGCGATAACTCTTGCCATTTCCTGTCTCGTGATCGGTTTCGTCCATATTTCGGGCGGCATTTCGTCTTCCGTAACGATACCCAGCGTGTATGCCCTCTCCATATACCCCTGTGCCCAATGTGCGCCCGGATCATAGTTTGCGCCTTCCGCGGCGCGGAGTGTAAACGCGACGAACTCGGCGCGGGAGATCGCGCGACCCGGCACGAAGGTATCTTCTGTAATGCCGGTGATAACACCCTCCGAGGTGAGGCGGTCTATGTACGGGTAGTAGCATGCCCCTTTATTGAGATCGATAAACCTCGCGGCACCGGATTCCGCCGTGTAAGCGGTAACACTTACGGCACCGAGCAGGAGGGTAAGTGTCAGAGTGAATGTTATAATGCGTTTCATTTGTATAATCCTCCGTTCATAATGTGATGATTTGCGGCCGCAATACCATAGTAACAACAGATATCGCGGTTGTCAAAGGTTTATTTCAAAGCACTTTGGGTTTATAACGAAGGGCTGTTCCACCGCCCGTGTAATCAAAATAACGATCCTCCGCGAGTTATTTTGATTACGAGCGTAGTCCTTGCCGCAGAGCGCCTTGCGCTCGCAGGCACAGACGGAGCGGCAGGGCGCGTGTGGAACGTGACAAAGAAGGAGAGCAGTTCCATAGCTCGGCAGGTTGGTACCGCAGGCACAGCAGGCACAGCGAGCCAGCGAGCGTGGCCGAAGGCTGAAAGGCAACCGCCCGCCGGGCGTAATGGAACGTGACAACATGTAGAGCTGTTCCACCGCCCGTGTGCCGGAAATAACGATCCTGTCAAGCTTCATACGCGCCCGCCGGGCATTCGCCTTTCGCTTTCCGGTTTTCGCGCCGTTCGCCCCTGCGGGGCGCGTGCGCCGCGAAACACCTATGGGCATGTTGAAAATTGCCCGCTCCGGCTTGCGATACCGCGGCATAGCCGCCTGCTCGCAAGCGCTTCGCTCGTTCGCCTTACAGGCGAACACGCAATTTTCAACACTTCGCTTAAAGCTCCAAGTCTCCTTGGCGGGCGATGAAGCTCTTCTTAATCAATCCGTCCATTCCTGCTTGCGATGTCAAACGGAACCTGCACGGTTTCAAAGAGGAACGGATACGCGCTCGGGATGAATATGATACCCTTTGCGAACAAGCGGGGAGGGTCTTCCGTCACCGAGACGGAATCGAGCCGGAGCGAATAAACAAGCGTGCCGTCGCTAACCATTTCCCGCGCCGGCGTCAGCCTTATATCCCGCGTGAGATAGTTCGAAAAATTCTGAATCGCACGCGCGATATCCAAGCGTCCTATCTTGTCCTGCCGGAAACTGTCTATCATCGCCTCCTCCACGCATACATTAACGGCGCGTTGAATCTCGTACTCGCAGTGGTTTTGGATGCTGTGGATGCGGTAATACTCACCGATCAACGCGGAAAACGTGAGCAAAAAGATAAGGATAATCAGGACGAAGACGAACATGCTGCCGCTCTGGTCTTTCAGGAGATTACTGTTCTTTACGCTGCCAGCCGGTTTTGTTATTGTCACGGTTTCCAGTACACCTCCGACATGCCGGTGATATTGGATTGCAGCGGTATGTTGATCACCACCGGCGGCGCGAACATCGGGCTAAGAATCTGGAAATCGAAAGACGCCCGAACCTCCACCGTGAACGTGTCCCGCAATTGAATCTTCCGGGAGGCGTCGAAGTAAGACGTATTAACGACCCGGTAGCTCGCGTTCAAGCCGAGTTCGGAGTTAAGGCTGTTGAACAGGGACGTGACGCTGCTGTTTACTTGCCCCTCGATCTCAATCGCCCGGGCGACGCGCTTTGCCACATAGTTGACGTTTTGATACCGAATAAAGACGTTGTACAGATTGATAACGGTCAGCAGGAACACCACGACGATCAATGTTTTTACAATCAGCTCGTAGTACATTTCCCCGCTTTTGGACCGAAGGAGCGAGGCGCTGCTCCGGAGAGGGGGACGGCGGCCTTTTTTCAGCCGCCATCCTCTCATTTTCTGTTCCGGCATACGCTTATATGCCGAAGACGGTTTTCGCTTTGTTTACGATGCCGTTCCAGATATCCTTTATGGAATCTTGATACAGCACGAGGAAGACGGCGCCGGTAACGACCACCAACAGTACGACGATGAGCCATCCTGTCATTTGATCTCCGGAACGGCTATGGATGAGGCTGAGCAGTGTTCTCTGCGCGCGGGCTTTGAGTTTTTGCATGACGGGGGTCCTCCTTTGTAAGTATTGGGATTTCTGGGATTGCGGGGGTTCTGAGATGTTAAAGCATCACCGCCTTTACGTATACAGAATGGGCGTTGTCACATTCCACGCTCGCAGGCTCGCTGTGCTTGCGGCATCAACCTGCCGAGCTATGGAACAGCTCTCAAAACAATCCCCCCACACTCTGGAACAGATGCGTCACGATCACGTACAACAGCGAGCCGATTGCCACGACGACCAGCGGGATCGTCGCGAGGCGAACCTTGCCCGGTCTTTTGGCAAGCTGCTTGCGGATGTTCTCGCGCGCCTTCAAATCCACATCCCGCGCGAGATGAGCCAACGCGTCGGATTGATCCTCGCCTTTGTCGAGACCCAGCAGCGCCTGAACGAGAAAACTCACCTCCGGCATCCCGATACGCGCGTCAAAATTCCGCAGAGCTGTCTTGTTATCCTTTGATTTCATCTCGGTAACGAGGAACGCCACGTCGTAATAGAACACTTCGTTCGCCACTTTCAGATAGTCCTCGAAGATGGCGATCAAATCAACCTTCACTTCGCCGCTGTGCCGCGTGTCGGGCAGTTGATGCAGGATGGAGCGGATGAACCCCGGCAAGCCGAGTTCGATCCGTTCCTGCTTCGCTTTCAGGGCGTCTTTATGCATCGAGGTAAAATGAAAGAAGATAATCACCGAGAGGATCACAGCCGCCGGAGCCATCTGCGGCAGCCCCAATATCGCGATCAGCGGGGACAGGAGTAGGGACGCCGCCGCCACAATCAACGCGCGGGCGTAATACTCCTTCGGCGGGATTGACATATCCACACGCCGAAGCTGCTGACCCAGTTCCGCTTCCTTCGCGGGCTTCATCGGAAGGAGAGCCGCCACCGGCTTCACAAGCGGGGAAATCAATACTCGCAGGAGCACGGCTCCCGGTTTCTCTTTTACCTTCACGGTGGAACGGAAGCGCTTGCCGGTTTTCGCCGGCGGGATTTTCAGCAACCCGTAAAGGAGAGAGGTAAACCCCGCGGCAAGCAGGATAAATGCAACGATACTATATTGCATACGCTCACCCCATTTATCGCATCACGCCGCAGACAGCAAGTATGGCTGCCGCGACGATCAGAACGGGGACTACGATGTATTTGCTGTAGTTTTCAATACTCATTACAAACAATCCTCCAGCTCTATTTCTTCGGTTTTCCTAAATTCGTGGAAATCGGTTTCGTGATCCTCGTCACAATGAACGCGCTCACCAGTGCCAGCACGAGCATCAGCCCGATCAACAGCTTACCAACGAACGTCGTCGTCAGGATGGCGTACCAATCGGCGTTGGTGAATCGCAGGATCGGGATGATACCGAACATCAGCGCAACCGTCATGATGTAGTCCTTCCAAACGCGGGACATCTGCGTATCACTCTCGATCTGCATAGCCTTCGCGTCACCCATCGCCTTCACGATCGGCGGCAGGGCAAACTTGAGATGGCTGTTCCCGTTACACATCCGCAGCATCTTCACCCATTCGGAGAAATGATAGTTGCGGATCTTAGCTTCCAGTATGTATAAACCGCGCTCCACATCGGGATTGATTAATGTCACCTCGGTTACGAACTCATCAAAGGGCGTGGTGTCTGCCTGCCCCGGATCCCGGTTGCGGTTCCGCTCCCGCACATAGCTGAAGAACGATTCCACGATGTCGTTACAGCCCATATAGGCGTTTGTGATGACGGACATGGCGTTCTCCAACTGCTCCGTCTCTTTTCGCGCCGCCGTCTGCCCGCGCATCAGCATGAAGATATACGGAACCGCGAGAAAGGCAATCCCTGTGGCGGTCCCCAATTCGATTCCGCTGAACAGGGCGTTCCCCAGAACCACCCCTATCCCCGCCGCCGCGACGGTTAAGACAGTATAGCCGCGCATGGTGAATCCCGCGTTCTTCGCCGCGGTACGGATACGCACCGTGAGGCGCTCATGGGCGGACAGTTTGCGGCTGGTGATGCTCTCCCGCTTCTCCCGCAGGACGTTCGCGGTCAGGGAAAGCCGCCGATAAGGGAGAAGTACCGTAACCGCCGCGATAAAGAGCAGAAGAAAGATGAACCCCTGTACGATGATCATCCCTTCACCTCCAGCAGCGGCGCTAACTGCTTCTGATCCACGCCGCAGAGGGAGAGCCGCTTGGCAAGCTTCTCCGAAATCGCCCCGCAGTGACAGTGGCTCCCGTGTGTTTTGATAATCCGTCCCTGTTCATCCTGGTCGTGGTGGGTCACCTTATACTGAAATAACGGTTTCCCGAGCAGTTCGCCGTTCCGAACGCCGGTGGCCTCGAAGATTTCAACGTACTTCCTCGACTTATCCGGCAATTGCATTTTGAAGACCATCACGGGAAACGCCTCCACGAGATTCTTCAGAAGCCGTTCCTCGGAGAGTTTGGTACCGGCTTGGAGGCACATGGTAAGCATACGGTCATAAGCCGCTTCGGCGCTGTTCGCGTGGAGGGATGATAGGATGGTATGCCCCGTCCTCCCGGCTTCCTGTACGGTAAGCGCTTCCGCGCCGCGCATCTCCGCCGGTACCAAAATTTCGGGATGCAGGCGAAGGCTGAGCTTGAGCAGATCGAGCATCGAAACCTCGTTGGGCGGCTCCTTCGTCTGTAAGTACGTTACGTCACGCCCCTCTCCCTGTACGAGCAGTTCCTTCGTATCCTCGATGATTACGATACGCTTTTCCGGAGACGCGCTGTTAAGGATCAACCCCATATCGGCCGTCTTTCCCGCGCCGGTTGCTCCGGCGATGGCGATGGATACGCCGTTGTTGATACAGAGCGTCAGGAAGTCCAGTTCCGTCTCTGTCGCCGTCTCCCAAGAGATCAGGTTCTCGCGGGTAACGAAGAACGGCTTCTGTTTCCGTATGGACGCGATCGCGCCCCGTTCCTCATCGACGCAGGGATCGATCGCGCCGGACATACGGACTCCTTTGGAAATGTAACTGTCGCCGATCGGGCGGCTGCCGTCCAGTATTACGCCGCCAAAACGAGCCATCTTGCGAACGATATTCGCGCAATCCGCGGCGTTGGAAAAGTTCTGGAGCATCTCCTTCCTGTCGCGGTACTGCACCCATACGCCGTCGAAGCCGTTGATGTTGATTTCCTCGACGTCCGGGTTCTTCAGGCAGCGTGAGATGATCCCCATCCCCGCCATATCGTCGTAGATATGCTCACACAGCTCCGAGATGTTGGCGAACCCTTTCGCCGAGAGGCGTTCGCTGTTGAGGTAGCGGATAATCAGCGTCTTCAGCCGCGTTTCCGCCGCTTCGGAATAGAGCGTCTGCGCCAGTTCCCCGGAATGCTTTTCGCTGATGATGTGCTGTATCTTCGAGAGGATATCCCCATAATCCATCTGCCCGCCGCTCTGCGTCTCCACCACGCCGCGCCGGGCGTTGACCTTATAAATAAGCCCAGATACCGAGAACGCGCCGCTCATAGAATCACCTCCCGGTTCCATAAATCCTGAACGATCTGCTCCGCCGTCTTCGCATACCGGCGGCAGCGTTTACGAGGTTCAAAGGCAATCGGCGTGCCGCCGTCCTCCAGCGCCTGCGCTTCCTCGATATACGGCAGCGTAAATCCCGGTTGGATGCGGAGAGCCGGCGCGTACTCGTGGATACCGGACGGAGCTTCTTGTATCAGGTGCAGCAGTTTATCCTCCAGATGAAGCTGTCGGATGAAATCCCCCATGGAACGGTACCATAAGCCGCTTGAGACGGATTGCCTGTGAACGGTCAGGATTTGTTTAGAATAGGCGAGAGAGACGCCGGAAACGGGATTCGTTACTTCCTCGCTGCCGTCTACGATCAAGACGTCGAAAACAGAACGGGCGTGATCGAGAAGCCCTTCCACCGCCTCCTGCGAGACGGTGTCCGCCTGTAAGCCGGTATAATCATTCGGGACGGACAGCAGGAACACGTTTGAAAGGGTGTTCAACGTTCCCGCTTTCCAGAAATACTCCTTTGTTTGGGCGGGGTTCTCCAGCGCGTTCAGAAGTCCTTTTCCTTCCCGGATCGTCTGCCCGAAGAAGCTCTGCAGGTGCCCGTATTGAAGGTTGGAGGAGATCAGCCCCACGCAACGGGTTTTCGCGAGTACGCAGGCGAGGTTAACAGCGAGCGTACTCTTCCCGGCGCCAGAGCGTCCCCATACGGTTAGCAACGATGCGTCCATCAGGCATCCCTCCGTTCAAAGACAAGGTGGATCTTTCCCGTGTACTCCGCCTCAACCAGTTTCAACGCCTGCTCTTCGGTTACGATCAGCGTAACGGTTTTGGGTACCGTGTCGGGCTGCGTGTCGTCGCTGATTTCGAGATCGTCTATATCCTCCGCTTTGGCGTTCTCCACGGCGAAGACCGTAATGTTTTGCAATTCGGGAACCAGAATCGTCTGGGCGGGGATGTTTACACGAACGTCAAAGCCGGTGGCTTCGTCCGTTTCGAATTGCTCATGAGCTTCCACATAACAGATGACGCTTACCACATCGCCGGACAGCAGGTGTCCCGATACTCCGGCGGCGATACTCGGCAGTGTGACGGTTACGAGTTTCTGTCCCTTCTTCATCAGGGTGTCCAGCGTCTCCGAGAACAAAAAATCCCCGGTCTTTCCGGGGAGGAAGATGTCGTCTTTCGGGATATCGGTCAGGGCGTATTGCCCGAGGATCTGTTCCGCGTCCGTAACGACGCTATCCGGTAAATTAAGCGCGCCGACCTCGGCGCTCACGAGATGCTCTTCCCCGATCAGCGTACCGCGCGGTACCGAAACCGCCGCCCGGAGGACGGTAGCTACGGCTTCGCGGTCTTTATAGAAGTTCGGCAGCATCACGAACGCCACGATGCCGGCTAAGAACAGGCAGAACACAGCGACAAAGGTTCGGTTTTTCAAAATCTTCATTTTCTATAATACCCCCAGTGTATGTAGAATGGCGGAAGCGTCCGCTTCACGAGGCAGGATAAAGGTAGCTTTCTCTTCGGAGAGGAACCCGGTCGTTTTCATCCTGTGCCACGGTTCCTCCGAGGCGATGCAGATATGCAGGTCGCAGAAATCGAGCGCGTCTTTCACGGCACGCGCTTCCTCCGCGCGGGACTGCGCCGGCATATACGCGCCGGATGGTAGGTATTCGTACACGACGCCGAAGTCGATGATCAGGAAATCAGAAGACGCGGCAAGCCCAGTCCAGTCCGGCGGGGTGTCCGCGTCCGGGACAGATACCGTTACGCCGGGCAGTTCCGCGTAGAGCAAATCCGGTTTCAGATCCATCGCGAGTACGGAAACAGCGTATCCGGCGTCAAAGAGGCAGCTTGCCATAGAGACGGTCAGGGTGGTGGCACCGAAACCGCGGGAACTGTTGATGATCCCGATGGTGCGGATATCGGTTTGTTCCATCGGTTCGGGCGGCGGGTGCTCCTTCTTTTTCCGCTTGTACTCAGACAGATCCGGCAGCTTGATTTCCGGGAAAGAGAGTCCTTTGAAACGCTCCAGCAAGCTATGTTTTTCCTGCTGTGGGTTCTGTTCTTCTGGCTCCGGCGGTAGCGGTGGGTTATTTGGATTGATACGCCCCATGCAGGCCGCCGACCCGATGGCGTCTATATCGACGTCCGTATGCCGGTTTGGGTAGAAGATGTCATAAATGGCGCGCTCGCGGCACCACTCTTCAAAACCGGGGTTCCTCTCCGTCCCCTCCATGATGAAGACGATGCGGACGGTTGGGTCCGCGTTTCGCAGGGCTTCCAGCGCCTCCCCGGGATTGGGGTGGTTCTGCTTGATCCCCAATTCGCTGATTAGCACCGCTTCCGTATCCGGGTTTTCGTAGAGGAAACCGACCAGTTCGTCCATGAATCGGAAATTGGTGCGTTCAAGATCAACCCTTCTGCTCCGCAGGCTCCCCCGCAGTTTTTTGACCGCCGCGTCGCTGCCGAGTATCCCAGCGGCTTTTACCATAGTATCTTCCTCCTTGGTTAGCGATTGATGTTTGTAGCTACAATGTATTGACATTTTTCAACTTATCGGGTATACTACATCCGAAGGGAGACGATGAAATGCCCACTATCCAATTTCGCACGGACGAAGCGACCAAGTTGAAAGCAGGCGAGATTTTTCAACAGCTCGGACTTAATATGTCCGATGCAATCAACATGTTTTTGCGTCAGGCAATTTTTCACGGAGGGTTACCGTTTGAGCCGAAGATCCCGGGGTATAATGCGGTCACGCTTGCCGCCCTCGCCGATATGGAAGAGAGCAAAGGCAACAGTATACAGGGGAAATCGGTCAGCGCCGCGCTTGCCGAATTGAAAACTGAAGAATGAATGTACGTTGGAAGAACCAGTTTAAGAAAGACTATAGACTCATGATGAAGCAGGGCAAGGACATCGCTGTTTTGGATGATGTAATTGTTGAATTAGCCGTCCCGAATCCGTTACCGGAAAGCAACCGGGATCACCCGCTCATAGGGGATTACAAAGGGTACAGGGAGTGCCATGTCGAACCCGATTGGCTTCTGATTTACGGTTATGAAACACTTGATGGCGGCGAACGCCAGTTGCTTCTTGTCAGGACGGGATCACATTCGGATCTGCTTGAATAAAGCCGGCTTCAATTTACATTCCTCGCCGCCACGGCTTCTCGGTCCGTACTAATTAGCTCATACTCGTCCACCGAGCTAACGAAGCCGATACACATCCGCACGAAACTGGAACATAGAAGCCCCTGCCCCCGCTTGAAGCGGACGATCTGCGATGTTTCCTCATCGGACAGAGCGAGGAAAGACCGCACGCGCTCCGCCTCATCCTCTTCCATACGCATCGCGATTTTGATACAGGAGTTGTTGAGGATTCCCTTGCCGTAGCTGCCGCCGTCCAGTGAGAAGAAGTCGTTGAGATCCTGCGTTGCCGCGATGCCGGAACCCCCGTAGCCGCGAATCGTTTTGAAGATCTCGATGACGAAGGTCGCCGCGAGTCCGGTACTGGACGCGCCGATCAGGTGCCACAACTCGTCCAGAATCACAACCTTCTTCGCGGCGCGTTTCCGCTTCACTTCATCCCATACGAAATCGAGCGCCAGAAACATCCCCATCGGGAGCAGTTCGGCGCTCATTTCCGATATATCGAGGACGATGTATTTGCTGTTCAGATCAACGTTGGTCTGCCCGCCGAGACGTTTGGCGGAACCGGTCACGAACCGGGACAGTACCTGCGAGAGCAGTTTTGTCTCCGGGTTCTCGCATAACACTTCGTATAAATCTTTGAGACAGGGCATCGGTTTCAATTCGCCGGATTCGTTATACAGGCTATCGTTTTCATGCGTTAGACCGAAGCGCGCGTATGTTTCCACAAAGGCGTTATCGAGGAAATGCCGTTCCTCGTAGGTGATACTCGGCTTAATCAGCGTGAAGAAGATATGCAGTTTCTGTATCTTATCCGCGAGTATCGAGTCGTCCCGGTTTCTTGACCCGTCCACGTCCAGCGTCGTCTTGCGAATCTCCATGATATTTACGCATTCCTGAGAAGCCGGGCAGAGTTTGATGAACCGCCCGCCGATCGCTTCGCAAGCCGGGCGGAACTCATGGCCTTTCAGAGGCGCGATAATGAATACCTGCGTTCCCTGACACCGGTGACGCAGCGCCAGCAGTTGCAAAAAGTATGTCTTTCCCGCGCCGGATGTACCGAGGATGCTCATGTTGGCGTTGCTGTACTTGGCGCTGTCGAAGCAGTCCAGCGTCGCGACGGAGGCGTTGTAGAGATTCTGCCCCAGCAGGATACCGTTTTGGTCGAACAGTTCATAGCTGCAAAAGGGAAAGGACGCCGCCAGTGAATCGGTTAGGATGTTGCGGCGGCTCTTCCGGTACAGGTCGGGGTCAAGGGAGAGTGTGGGCAGGCAGGAGAGGAACCCCTGCTCATGCCGGTAATCGGCGCGTTTTACGACAAAATTGTTCGCGGTACAGAGGATCCTCACTTCTTCCACCCGTGTTTCCAGCAGCTCCGCGCTCTCCGCCGACACCTCGATCAGCGTACTCATATAGTAGAGATCCTGCATTGAGCGGTTCATCCCCTCTTTGAGGTACATTCCGGAGAAGATGGCGGATTCAAGCTGTTCAAAGTCAGCCCGCGTGTCCCCGACGTCCCGCATCCGGGATCGGTTGATCATCGTGGTCTTGGATATCTTTGAAAGCACTTTGTCTTTCCGCTGACGACGCAGGAAGAAGCTCAAGCTGACCCCTTCGCCCGCTTCTACGAGGAAACTCAGCCATCCGGCGAATACCTGCGTGGGGTAACCGTATCCGGCGATATACAGAACGGAATGATATATCCCGTCTACGCTGATATATCCCTTATTCGCGGTATCGACCGATCCGGGCGCGAGGCTGTACGGGACGCTTTCGCCTTCCGGCTCCTCCATCGTAAGGTATCGGTTCGTCCGTTTGTTCAGGATCTGCCGGTATACGGAGCGGACGGCGTCATCATCGAGGAAGGAAACCTCCAACCCGCATTCCTCCAGCAACCCTGCCGCCGTCTGTGCGTCTTTTTGCAGGGAGGCCGCGGCGTGGCTGCTGCTTCCTGAATGTTGGAACACCAAAAAGAAGCGGCGGCGCAGGGTTCGATTACGGGACAGCGTGTTGAGCAGGTACACGCCCTTCTCGATCATCTCGCGGCACGCGGTTTCGGGTTCGTCGTCGTAGCGCTCCCACTCTTTATCCATCGCCGCTTCCAAGTCCGCTTTCTGCGTGAGGACATATATCTGCAGATCATCCGGAGCGACTTTGAGGTATGCGGAAAACCCCGCGATGATTGTCTCCCGCTCCCTCGCTGACTTGAGGTAAAAGTTAACGGGCGTGACCTCAACCAGTTTGAGGGCGCGCCCGTCTTTCAGGGTAATGATTCCGTTTTGGATGTCCTTAACCGGGAGCCAGTCTTCCGTGTCTCTTGCGATACCGTAGCTGACCGAGCCGTTGTCTTGGGTACCGAAGATCATGTTTTTGAGTTTCATCGGCGTTTCTCCCTCGTGAGCGTTTTCCGTCCCTTCCGCCAGCGGAAGTATGCCCGCAAGAAGCGGGAAAGGCAATCGTCCTGAAGACCGATCAGCGCAAAACCGCCGGAGGGGATGGCGAGTACCATACCTACGATGCACTTCACCATGAGTCCGAACGGTAGAATCGTGAACGACAGGAACAGGATCGGTATAGCGACGGTCGCCGCTTCCACCGCGTTGCGGATCTCGAACATGCCGAGCAGGCGTCCCGCTTCGGTGTAGTTCGCCGGGATGTGATATGGATCCATGTTGGCGTTCTCCTTGTCTATTAGGTTGGTTTATGGTATAATACAGGCAGTAAAAAAGCCGTGAAACGGCGCATGGCTGCGCGACAATGCCATCAATCTGGGGGGATTTCATATGCGTGAGAATATCGAAAAAACCATCCGATACGTAGACGCGTCTCTTTCGATGGAAGGGATGCCGTTAACGGAGAGCGACAAGGAAAGCATCCGCGCCTGTCTATCGGGGGAAACCAGCACAGACGCCGCCGTCCGGAAAATCATTGATGAATATAAGACCGGTACAATAGCCACCAACAAATAAAACAAACCGCCGTCACATCTATGATAGCGGTTTGATCGTATACTCAGAACGAGTTTCTCTTATGCTGTTATCGAATTTGCAATTTTTAGAAGCTCATCTATGTCTTCCGTGGACTCCCGTATGTCCAGCCTGATATCAGAAGACACGCATCATCGCTTCCCTTCGCTGGAGTTTGAGGGAAAATCGAGAACCGTCGTCTAAATCAACGAGATCAATCGGTCTGCGAATATGCCTTGAGAGTTGTCCACTGATATAGAAAAAGCGCTCCGGCGGCAAGCCGCGGACGGCAAGATCAATGTCCGAGTGATCCCCGGAACGTCCTTCTGCGATGGAGCCAAAAATGTAACACTCAAAACACCCGGCGGCTTTCAGAATGTCGGCGGCTTTATCTATATCGGGTTTGAAGGGTTCCGGTATTGCAGGCATATTGTTCACCTCTATTTGAAGTGTTAAAAATTGCGTGTTCGCCTGCAAGGCGAATAAGCGGAGCGCTTGCGAGCAAGAACCTCTGGTGCGGTATCGCAAGCCGGAGCGGGCAGCTTTCAATATGCCCTTAATGCAAGTATATCACAAATGTGCAGAAAAGCAATCACCATATCACCCAAAACGGACCTTTCGCGTCCGCACCCTTGTTAGCTTCCTCCAGAATGAGAGACAGATCCCAAAGCTGATTGCTCCGGGATACACTGGCCGGATCCGCGACGAGAATCTTTCCGTCTTCCTTGACGCCGCACAGAACGATGAAATGCCCTTGACTGGTAAAGTGTCCCTTTGACATGACGGCGATCACTAGTTTCCCGTCCGCCAGTGCGTCCGCGACCTTCTGACCGTCCCGCCCGATCCCTTCAGCGGATAGTCCGTAATGCCGCGCGCCGTCCGGGATGAGGGTATGCCTGCTGCCTTTCCCTTCTACATAGTAGCCGTTCCGTTCAGCCCAATCCGCGATTTCCGGGGGAGTAACCGTTTTGCCTGACAGTGAGGATACCACAATAGCTAATGCGGTCGGTCCGCAGCCGGAACGTCCTATTGTTCCGGTTTTTCCGTATGGTAAATCACTCCATCGGGAATCCGTTTGGTTGAAATATGTAACGTCCGTCTCGCCCTCGGTGAAGGTTATATCTCCGTAGTCTGTTCCTTCGGTGTAATCCTCGTTGTCTTGTTCCTCCGTCATGGAGGTTACCAAAAGCTCCGCCCAGTTACGCTGCTCCTCCGAAAAGCCCAGCAGTTTCATCAGCGCGTCCGGGAGAATGTCCCATACTTCGATTTTTATGAGTGTTAATCCTACGGAGATACTGTGCCGTAGCTTATCCGAAGCCATTTTCGCGATCGCGCTTTCGGAAATCACGTTCAAATCCTGTTCGTAATGGACGGCGATAATCGCGATGAACCAGTTCAAACCGGTATTGCCGTCGTCCGTGTTGATCTCAATCGGCAGAATATTCTTGAACGGCGCGCTCAGTATCTGAATCACCGAATCGGTCGTCCGCTTGATGATGTCGTCAAAACGGTCATAGACGCCGGAGATATCAATCGCCAGTTCCGTCATGTTCTTAACGTCTTCATTCTCATTGCCGAGCCATCCGAATAGGTAATGCGGAATGGACGCGAAGAGGATCACAGGAAGCAGTAGCACGAGGATTAAGATAACCGATACCACTTTCAGCAGTTTGGGTAGATACTGGCGTGTCGCTTCCGCCGCCGCGCCGTATGGTCCTCCCGTGGCAGCCGCTTTCGCGATTCTGACCGCTTTTGCCGCAATCTCGGCGGAATTGGCGCTTCTTGAGCCGGATTCATTGTCCATCGGATTCTCCTTCCCCGGATTCATCGCTATCCGTATTTACTTGGGGATTCAGTTGCTTTTGGAAATTCTCATTGACGTCGATCGGTTCCTGCGATTTCGGGAGCTTTGATGTGCGGCGTTTTTCCGTCGGCTTCATCGACGGTTGCGGCGGCGGAGTTATGCCTTTCGGCTTCGGTTGTTCCGCTGTCTGTTTTTGTGTAGTATTGATGCTCTTATTACGAGCAGCCGTTGTCCGATTTGGTTTTGTATTAGAAGCAATCGGAGCCGCCGGCGCTTTCGGTTGAGGTGTATGGGAACTCTGCTGCGCGGATAGGGGTGTGGCTCCCGGTTTCGCCGGCTGATGTGTGACCGGCAGCGGCGATTGTGCCGGGGTTGCCGCGAGAGGCGGTTTCGTGCCGGATTGGTTTTTCTGCGGGGTAGTTTGTGCCTGCGTACTTGAGGGCTGCTGTGTATCCGTCCGTGAAACCGTTGTGTTTTGTGTAGTTTGGATCATCGCGCTTTGTTGGGAGGACGGAGCGTTAATCCAAGTTTGCATCGGAGCGGCGGTGTTATGTACTGCGGCGGAATGAGATGGCATCGGGTTTTGTCCGCCGGCTTTTTGAGCTTGTCCGATTGTTGCGGGCGGTTTCGGCGATTTCGTCTTTGCGGAAGCGCTTTGTGAAATGTTCGGCGATGACTTGCCGGATATACCACCTGTATGATGTACCGTATTGCTGTTTGCGTTAACGGCGCTATTGCTGACGGCGGAGGGTTGAACAACACCGCCGTTGACTGGTAGGGGTTGTATGGAACCTTCCGATTTTGAATTGAACTGACCGGGTACTAACCCATGCGTTGTTTGTAATGTCTGTTTAGATTGCTTTTGTGGCGCTTTGGTACCGGGCAGGCTTCCGTTATGCGTAACATTCGCAGAGCTTTGAGACGAAAAAGAGAATCCATTACCGCTCTGATTTGCTGAGGATTGACGGAAGCTATCTGTCGCTCCCCCAATCGGCGGGTTAAAGGGAGTGCCGGTTGATTGGGTCGTGTTGTGATAGGCGGCGCTCGTGTTAATCGGTGAAGCGTATGCTTTGCTGCCGCTGAATCCGGGTGACGCCGCTGCCGCGCGAGGCGCTGACGTTTTCCCTGCTTTACTAGCCGCCACTCTGCTGCTGATGATATTGGACGCTATTGACTTCCCGACCATCAGCGCCATCATCCCGGGGAACCCGCGTCCCAGCCCGTCTCCTGTTATCGCCGGATTCAACCCGATCCGGGCGATGATACCGTCTATCTTCCGCGCTACGCGTGCCAGCGCGATCACTAAGATAAGCCACGGGATTGCGGAAAGTCCTTTCGGGAAACTCGTCATGGCGGAAATGATCAGCTTGACGAACACGACGTTTAGGATCATCATCAGGCACATGCTCCCGTACATCCGCGCCCAGCCTTTGAAAATATCCATCGTGTTTCTGCTGACGCCCATCGCGAACGCCAGTGGCGAGAGTATTGTTAGGACACCTACGATGACGTATCGTTCCCCGACCTCGAAGAAGAATTTGATTAACTGGAAGATAAGGATGATCCCCATAATGAGGACAAGGAGCCAGCTCGCGTCTATACTGAACATATTTGAAGAGAAGTCAGGGAGAGATACGCTATCCGGTATCTGAAGCAAATCGACGACCGTTGAACTGAGACTGAGTCCGATATCGCATATTTGCCTACTGCACAGGAGCAGGAAGGCGAATACGAAAGAGCGCGTGATCAGGATACGCGGGTCTTCCCCCTCGAAACCGAGTCCGCTCATCATCGACTTTGCCGCTTGGAAGACAAGGTTCCCCAGTAGCAGCGCCCACCCGACGCCGGTCATGATATCGAGGATGACGCCTGATATCGGTACCGATATCTCGAAATAGGTAAGGTCATTAGAGAAGACGTCCATCAGCGCGTTCATGATATACTCGCCGGCATCCCAGATAAGACCGTAGAGCCATTCCATCAGCCCTTGAACGATTGAGTTTAGGATAAGAGACGCCTCCTCGGTTTTGATTTTGGAAAGTTATTTTACGAAATCGTATTCAACCCTGACATTAGCGGGCGCACATAGGCGATGAACGCGCCGATTCCGTTGATGATCGCCCAAGCGATCCAGATACGCTTAAGCCAGTCCCACGCCTGATCGACTTTATGTTGGTTGTTCGATAGCTTCGCGCCGATGACCGATACCGCCGACATTAACCCGGCGAGGACGGTGGAAATACCGGCGATCTGGTTGTAGATATCCACAATGATGCGGTTCGCGACCGCCCACATGTCTTCGGCGGCAAAAACCACTCCAGCCATAAGGGACGTCAGCAGGAGCGTGATGAGCAGGGTTAGGTATCCTCTGTAGATTCGTTTCATTTGCGTATCCTCCAGTTTGATTTATTTAGGGATGCCGTCCTCTTCGAGGTAAACCAATCATAGTGATCGCACGATAAAACAGTGGAAATCGTTATAGGAATGTGATATACTTATAGCTGTAGGGATTCATTTAAAAAGGAGCGGAGATATGGGTATACTACCGATAGGCGCTGACATACTACCCCCTTCCGATGATCGGGTTTTTAAGCTTCTGATGACAGCGCAAGAAGCCGACCCCATACTAATGGATTTGATCTCCGCAACCATCAGGCGCCCTGTGGTTAGCGTTATCGTCCGTAACAACGAATTGCCGGTGATTGATACAGAGGAGAAAGCGGAGCGTTTGGACGTGAACTGTAAAATTGACGACGGTACGCAAGTCGATCTTGAAATGCAGGCCAGCCATATTGAAGAACTCAGCGGCGGACACAAGAACCTTAAGGGGAAAAGCATTTACTACCTGTGTGATTTGCACTCTTCTCAACCGTCAAAGGGTCTGAAAAGATACGATAAGTTGGTGCAAACCTATCAAGTAACGTTCTGCTCTTATACGGTGTTTCCGCAACTGCCGGACTTCGTAAACTCATTCTCTTTGAGACACGACAAGACCAACGAATTACTATCAGACGCGATCAGCGTTATATATGTCGAACTTTCTAAACTCGGCGAGATACTGAAAAAATCCGTCAGTGATATGACTGACTTAGAAAAATGGTCGGTGTTTTTCCAATATGCCGATGTTCCCGCATATCGCGAAACTGTCAATAAAGTTATCGAGTCGAAGGAGGTGCTTCAAATGGCCGGGAATTTGTTAATGAGCATCAGTCAGGACGAACGCGAACGCGCTGTATTCCGCTCCCGCAGGATGTACCAGACGGATTTGGAATCCAACCTCGCGACGGCTGAGGATAGGGGACGCTTAAAAGGACGAGAAGAGGGTCGGATAGAAGGTCGCGCGGAAGGAATTCTTGACATGGCACGCAGGCTAAAAGAAGGCGGTTCATTGCCTGTCGTTGAAATCGCGCGCATTTCAGGGCTTACTGCCGCAGAGGTTGAGAAACTCTAACTCTTACCGTATAGTACGAAGGTAAGCATGCGAAAAAGGTTCAGCGGCAATTACGCTCGCAGAACCTTTTTCGATAGATATTTTTATTTGCGTTGATACTCCCGCTCCAGCATTCGCAAGACGAACGCATTGAAGTCGAAATCAGGCGGCAGAACGAATTGGCGAAGGGTTGCTCTCGGAACTCTGTATGCCTTCGGTGGCGGTTTCTTCTTCGGCGGTTTTTGCAGGATTTCAGGAATGCTCTCCGTTGTAATTGGCTTTCCCGATTCATATGCGGTGCGGATGATAGCAGCCGTCTTGATGCTCAGTTTTTCCTTTGTGCTGGCGAAATGCTGATGTACCGCCTGCTGTGCCTCGATATCGACAAACGATATTTCATACCCCGCCATTACGGGAATCTGGTCTTGGTCAATCTGTTCGAGAAGCTCGGGAAGCAGATAGGTGAGGCGGATGTACCGTTGGATTTCACTGCCAGAAACACTATGTTCATCAGCAAGGATTGTCCGACTAAATATGTGTGGTTCAATTTGAACCACACCCGCAGAACCATTGGTATCACTCGAAGAATCTCCGTTTTGGTGAAGTGCTTTCTGCTTCTGCAACGCTTCCATTTGGAGCCTGTAGGCGAATGCTTTTTCACTCGGCAAGAGTTTCTCCCGCTGTTCCAGATTGGTGGTTACGACAATCAACGCGGCGGTGTTATCGTCGGCGTCCCGGATGATGGCGGGGATATCTTGATGACCCAGTCGGCGCATCGCCTCTACCCGGTTGTGACCGGAAAGGATTTCGTATCCCTGTTCATCTTGCGTTTTCCGTATTAGGATCGGTTGATGCAAGCCCTCCCGCTGAATGCTCTCGGCGAGGGATATCAGTTTTTCCTCGATATATGGCTTGAAGGGATGGTTGGCATAGGGACGCAATAAGCCGATGGTGATAATGACAACGTTTTCGGCATCTGTAGCAAGGTGAAACTGCGCGTCATATTCCCGCTCTAAGGATTGATCCGCCGGATTCTCCGCGGGTGCGGTTGTTTTCTTCGCTCGTTCCGCTCTTTGACGGGCGAATTCCTCAAGACTTTTCATGAGCCATCATCTCCTTTACTGCTGACATATATCCCGCGGCGATATTACCATTCGGGTCGATTTCAAAGATACTTGCTCCGCTGACCGATTGCGCCGCAGCCTTAATAGAGTACGGAATCGGTTCGGAAAAGACCGGTAGCGTTTTTCCGTATTCCTCATGGACGATATTTCGGATATACCGGCAGAGGCTTGTCCTGCTTTGGTATTTGGTCAGTAGAATCCCCTCTACATCCAGCTTGGGATTCAGTTTTGCCTTAATCCGCAGGATCAGATCCAACGTCTGCTTGACTGCTTCGAAACCGAGGAAGTGTGCCTCCAGCGGAATGAGGACACTGTCGCTCGCGGACAGCGCATTGATGGTAAGTAAACCCGCACTTGGCGGGCAGTCTATTAATATATAGTCGTACAGATCTTTCAATGGTGCCAGCGTCTTCTGCATAACCAGTTCAGCCGGCAGTTCGTTGTCTCCGGTTAGGAGAGATGAATTGCTCTCAACCGTCAGCCGCTTCTCGACAAGGCTTAATTTTAGGTTTGACGGGAGCAGATCGAATGTGTTACAATGAATCATGCAGTCTTGGATGGGCATTCCATCCGATTCATCTAAGGTGTTCAGCATCTTCAAAGCGAGTGTCTGCTTGATAGAAGCCGGATCATATCCCAGTGCCGTGGTTAAATTACTCTGCGGATCATTGTCAATAACTGCCACTTTGAATCCTTGCTTACTGAGAGCGGCTGCGATGTTGATCGTTGATGTTGTCTTGGTTGTCCCGCCTTTAGCTAAACTGAAACTGACGGTTCTACTCATATTCATCGGGCATACCTCCACTTTATTTATTATTTGGAGTATTATAGCTTTGTTGTAGCAGAGACTCGCCCTGTGGTTTATGGTTCTTGAGCATCCAGCAAATCATCCAGCAAAAGCTCTTTTGAATTGCTTTATGCTCGCGTAACGGTTACGTGATTTTTTAGCTCAGGAATAGCTGAAACGCTTGGAATTACTGAATGTATGGAGATACAGAGTAACACGGAACGGTACGCTGTAACCGGTCAATGCTCACACTGTAAATCTGTTGTCACCGACTTCGGTGGTTCGAATCCACCTTCCCCCACCAGCACAGGATAATCCGAACCCGCTAATCCCAATGGGAGAAGGGTTCGGATTTGTCTTGTATCTAAAAGACTTGGAATAAAGTGAAGGGCGGCGGTATCGTGGTGATACCGCCGCCCTCAGTTTGTGTTACTTGCCCTCTTTTTCGGCTTTCGCCTTTTTCTCAGCCCGATAGTGTACCAAGTCCGCTTTACCCTCCTCGCTTTCGTAATATTTCTGTATCTTTGGTAAGAAACACCGGGCAAGCGCCTCTATTTGGTAATCGGGAATGTCCATCCCGCTGTTGGGTTTGGGGATTTTCTTAGCCATATGTTCTGGCCTCCTGTAACTGCGAGCTGTATTCAATTGTCAAGGTGCAAAAGGTTTCGCTATCGTTGGTGGGACTGGGTTTTCTGCGCCTGTTTCCGTATGTCCTCTGGCAGAGAATCCACGAAGCGCCGGAGGTTGTGGTAATCCGCACGAAGCTGTGCGTCGGACATCTGCTTACTCATCCTGACCTTCTCACTGGATTCCGCTTTCTTTTCAAGGACTGCTGTTTGCTGCTCCAACTTGGTGTTTTTGGCCTCAAGCCCCTTGATCTCCCGCCGGTACTTGCGTATCTGCTTTTCAAAGTCCTCCATACCGGGGAAGAATTTGCGGAGTAGTGTAAGAGCTTCGTCGCGCCTTTTACCGGCGTTCAACGGGTTGATGCCGTCCAGCGCGTTTGTTATCGCCGCCATCTGCTTCGTGAGCTTCACGGCCTGCTTGAACACCCGTGTGGGGATATGCCGCCGTCCTGTCTCACTGGCGGATTCACCGCGCTCAAGGTCAGGATAGTCTTTGACCATGTGCAGAAAGAAATCGTCCTGCCATTGGGTGAGTTTGTTGCGGTCGCCGATAACCTCCTTTGCGGTGAGCCGGCCGTCCTCTATGATCGGCGTGAAGCAGAGGTGCAGGTGCGGGGTTTTCTCGTCCATATGAACGACCGCCGTGAAGATGTTGCCTGTACCGACTTTGTTGGCGATGAACTCCGCCGCCCTCTCAAAGAAGGCTTTGACTTCGGACAGTTTCTTTCCCTTGAAGAAGCCGGGGCTTGCGGTAATCAGCGTATCTATAAAGCGGACGCTGTCCTTTCGGGTTTTGCAGCCCGCCGCCGTGATCCGGTTATCCGTTTCCCGCCAGTAGGATGTGACCGGCTGGATGATGTGGAAGTTGCGGCTGCTTTTAACGGTATCTATATCAGGGTTGCTGGCGTATCTCTCCTTCTTTCGCTCATGATGGGATTCCAAAGCGCCGAAACCACCCTTCATTTTGGAAAACCGTAGGATTGCATATTGTGCTATGAGAATCGTAAGCGTCAAAGCAGCGCCCACCTAAGAACCATCGCGAAAGGAACGCAGTTACTGTTTACTCCGGTAACTTACATATATCCGGCACGGCGGTTCC
>QMCE01001873.1_pt1 | contig 31667 bp, 27 predicted proteins | sample 1821851 | NCBI WGS metagenome assembly QMCE01 (sample SAMN09453174, study PRJNA476694) | Termite gut metagenome, whole genome shotgun sequencing project. | isolation source: worker | host: Odontotermes sp. | place: South Africa:Pretoria | collected 2016-01-28 | reverse complement strand
TACATAAAAGACAGCCAACCATTGTGCGATTTTTTTGTACTGAAACTAAATTGCATTCTGTCAAAATCCGTTTCGCTGACATTCGCCAAACCTAAAACCTCCGCTTCTTCTTTATTAAATTTGTCAGGATAAATAAACTCGTCCTTTGCTGTATTATAAGGCGGGTCAATGTAAATACACTTTATTTTTCCGTTGTAATGCGATTTCAAGATTTTAAGACTGTCGAGATTGTCGCCTTTCAAAATCATATTTTGCGTATTATCAAAATCTTTTGAAAGTACCTTGTTAACTTGTAATTCTTTGGCGGTTTTTTGCCTGTATTTGGCACTTGCCACATTACGCCCGACGAAATTTAAGCCGTAGCCGTTTACCTTTTCGTCAACAGGCAAACCCAAGGCGGTTTTTAATTCGTCTAATTTTATTTCGTTGCCCTGAATGGTTTGCGGGTAGTTTTCTTTGAGAAACTCCAACAGTTTATTTTCGTTATTTTCGGTTTCTACTACCGAAAAGCCATTGTTTATAAAATTTTCTTTCATTGCTGTTTTCCTATGGTTAATTTTTTGAGTTCCTTATCAAAATCGGAAACAATTTTTTGTGTTTTGTTGAATTCGTCGTACTCTGCCTTCGCTTTGAACTATTTCCAAAATGGAAACAGTTGCCTCACGGGTTACTTCTCCTTCTTCATAAATGTTTAACAAATGTTTGCTAATTGCAGGTCTTTGTACTCCAAACAATGCTGCCATAGCCTTTTGCGTAAGCCAGATGCTTTCATCTTTTACCACAACATTTATTTTCACATTTTCTTGTGGAGTACTGTAAATTAAAAATTGCAATTCTTTCATTTTTCTACTCCTTTTACAAAGTTCGCTAATTGATTGTTTGTTATTCGCTCTTTGAATGAAATTTTGATATTGCTGTCTTTGTAATGTTCGTTCAAATGCTCAAAATATTTCTTGGCGAACTCAATTTTTACTTTTTCTTCCTGCGGAATGGCGGTAGAGGTTTTATAGCCTTTGCTTTCTACAATAAGAATGAGTTTATTGCCTGCGGTGCTTTTTACGGCGTAACAAAAATCGGGATTGTATTCGCCAAGCGGTGTCTTGATTTTGAGTTTCGGTAGTTTGCCGAAAATCTCTATTTCGTTCATATCGGGGTCTTGCTCAATAATTTCAATTTCAAAATCGCTGTCATATTCAATAACATCTTTGAAAATCCATTTTTCGCGAAGTGGAAAATCGTTGTCAATATCTTTTTGGAATTTCCCGACACTACCTGCTTTCAGATAGGTTTCGTCATTTTCATTCAAAAACACATTTGGTAGAACTGTACCGTCAATTTCGTTGTACTGAATTTTTGTTTTTATTGTGCAAACAAGGTTTTTGCGTACAATTTCCGTTATTTCTTTAAGTGCCTGTGCCGGATTGTTGGCAAGCATTTTATTTTTGAAGTCAGAAGATAAAGCGTTGAAAATCTTAACAACAAATGATATCGGCGTTTTTGTATTGTTTGATAAATCATTTACAAACTGTAAATAGTCCACCTTGCTTTTGTACGAAACAGCTTCTTTGAGTTGTGCCGTAATCGCATCGGCTTGTCCCATTTTATTTACATTCAGCTCTTTGCGGATAGTCTGCAAAAGAATTTCGTCAATATTCAACGCTTCTATTTCGTTTTTGATATTTGCGATTAGGTTTTTCTCACTTTCACTGTCAAGATTATCAAGCATATAAAATGCATCGCGGTTAATTGTGTTCCACAATTTTTGAAATTCTGCAAGGTGCTGTGCTTTGATAACAACATTCTTTTTCGTGCGGATTTTGCTTTTTTCCTGTACAAAGTTTTTGTAATCGGAAGCAAACAGGCTTTCTAATGCTTTGCGTTGCTCATCGGGCAAATCTTGTTCTTTGAGAATAGCGGCAAAATCGGACGATTTTTCGTAAATCCGTTGTCCGTCAACAAGTGCCTTGCGAATAATCATTTTCTTATCTCTCAAGACATCATCAATAAGAAAAACAATTGTATCATCATCGAAACTTGTTTTTTCTTTCAAAAGCCTTGTTAAATCTTGCTCGGTAAATGTATCGCTAACAAAGAACGAATTGCTCAAAATTTCATTTTGAATAGCCTCAACAAAACCGATTTCCTGATTTGAAACAACCACATCAAGATTATTTATTTTCCAAAAGTCTTCTTGATTATTGTCAAATTCTTTGATGGTATGGCGTTTCAGGTTTTGGTCAACGCAAATGCGTAAGCCTCGCCCGATTTGTTGCAGCTTTGAAATTTCGCTGCCCTGGTTGGATAATTTGCAAATGGTAAAAACATTCGGATTATCCCAACCTTCTTGTAATGCCCAGATGGAAAAAATAAAGCGTGCAGGCTTTTCAAATGAAAGAAGCTGTTTTTTATCTTTTAGAATTAAATCAACACCTGCTTTTATTTTTTCGTCCGCATTGCCTTTGTCCCCCGAAAAATAGCCTTCATTTACCTGCAAATTACCGTTACTGTCGAAGTCGTTTTGCAGGTATTTGTAATAATCGCAGTTTTTATCAATAGTTTTTATAATTTCGGTGCGTTGTTTGATATATTCTTCTTCAAAAATGTTTTTGATTTTGGGATTGTTGCCGCGATATAATTCGGTGTCGCTTTCAATGAAAAACAATGTGAGGGCTTTTATCCCTTGTTCAAACAGGATTTGTTCTTTATCAAAATGAATTTTAATAGTTTCCTTTATCATTGAACGCAAGGCATCGTCAGACAATGAATAATCAAGCTTTTCAATGCTGTCGTCATTTAATACAATGTTGTTTTTATTGATTTTTTTGATACTTTTTCCGTTATAAACATCGCTTGTTCCCAATGTTTTTTTTACGATTGCTCCATTTGATAAAGTGTTAACAATTGCTTTATACCGGCTTCCTTCTTTTTCAATTTTTACAAGTGAATCTTGGTTTTGCACAATATCCTGTGTGTAAACGACAATCTTTTTTACCAGATTTTGACGGAATGACGAAATACTGTCAAGCGTGTAAGCCACATTTGAAAGCGAAATGGTGGTATCGTTGTTGTTTTTCTTTTTCGGGAAAGTAGCGCCAAAACGCAAGTAATAGTTATCAAAACCTTCGAAATATTTTTTGAATGCATCTCCGTCAAAGCGGTGTGGCTCGTCCATTATGACAATCGGCTTTAAGCGTTTTAAACAGTCCAAATAGCTTTTTGGCGGATCGGTATTTTCAGAGAATAAATTAGGTGCGTAAATTTCATTTTCAAGCGGACGGTTCAAAATATTATTGTCTTTATCAAAAGAACTCGGAGTCATAACAAGTACCGACAAATGGTCTGTTCCGATAAATCGTTTCACACTTGCTATTTGTCCGCTTTCGTAAGCAAAAACTTCGATTTCTTTTTCTCGCTCGTTGGCGTAAAACTGCTTGAAATATTCTTTGGTGTCTTCGAGATTGGTTTTTGTACCTTCTCGGATAGGAACGGTAGGAATAAGGATTATAAATTTTTTGTAGCCGAACTTTTTGTTCAGTTCAAACATTGTTTTGATAAATGTGAACGTTTTACCCGTTCCCGTTTCCATCATTATATCAATGTTTTTCGTATCCTGTACAGGAAAGTGGTAGTTAAACGTAACATTGTGTTCGGTTATCACATCACTAAATGACTGATTTTGTTGCAAAGCATCAAAAATACTGAGGAGATTTCCGATACAATCTTCTTTTTAATACCTTACAAATACTTCCTTTTTATAAGAATCTGATTTGGTATAAGACTTGGTAAACCATCCTTATACCTTCATATATTATACTTAATCTATACTAAAAATACAACCATGGTACTTCTGCCAACATCACACAATCTTCTATAATCTACTCCTCTCCTCCGCTCAGTCGGCGGTAGGTCTCGTTGATCACCGCCTTCACACCGATGTCCGTGCCTTCGTCCAGCTCGTCGATGAGTATCTCAATGGCGGCGATGCTGCGCGTGGTGCTGTGGGTGAAGCTTTTTTCGCACAGGAAAAAATAGACTGACGGGAGTGATTCTGTATCGGTAGCAATGCCGCTGGCAGTATCTAGCGTGAAAAAGCCCAGCTTCTTTTTGTTTTTTCCCATTGGGCAGAGCAATCCTAAGCGAGGGAAGTATTCGAGCATTTCCATAAGGTTTTCCTGCGTGTTGAACGACTCCTGCGGTACAGACCGTTTCAGCGCCGCCTCGAACGCCTCATCGTCAAGGTCAAGCAGGGGCGCGATGGCAAGTACGCGGTCGAACCGCTCGCCAGCGCACACTATCCAGTCGTCTTTCAACACAATTTGGGCGCGGACTTTCTTGAATTCTTTCAGATTCAAGCTTTTGAGCGAGTCTTTCACGGCGGCAAATTGTTCCCATGGCAGGATAACCGTTTTGCGTTTTTTTACCTGTTTTATTTCAAAGAATTTGCCTGCTATTTTTACGCCGATAGCGCCCTCAATACCACCGTTGCTTTTCTCGATAATTTCGAAAATGTCCGTTTTTTTGCCTGACTGTGTGGTGAGCGCCTTTTTCTTCTTGAGCCGTCCCAGATTGCCGCCAAGCCGCATAAACAGGTCTTCGCTCACGCGCGCGAGGGTTCTGGGTGAAAGGGGAGACACGGACATTGCGTACATACGGCTCGTACGAACGATTTCGCCTGCTACTATGTATTTCGGCTCGGTTTTGAACATAACCGAACCAGGGTGGATGATGATGCCGTCTTCGGTCAGGCTGGAATAGGTCTCCCAGTCGTCGCGCGTGCACACAAACTGTATCATGCCCCGCGCCACGCAGCAAAGGTAGTCCTCAACCGAACCGCCGCCCGTGATTGGCACGCCTATATCGCCCACGATTTCGCCTAACTGTTCCACGATATTGGCGATTTCCGCCATAGAACGCGGGTCAAGGTAATTTTTGTCGCAAAATTTTTCTTTCTTGAGCGTGGTGTCGCTTTTCATATATTCACGGTACAGCTTGAGATACGAAACAAAGTCGCCGTTGGGATCACGGAACCGGTGGTGCGCCTGCCGCGCCTCAAACTCCTCGCCCGGCGGCAGGATATAAGGGCTTTGCGTGGACAAAAACGCTGCCGCGATGACGGTTTCTTCCACCACTTGGGGATATTTTAGGATCGCCTCGACAATAATGCGGGACTGGCGCGGCAAAAGAGGAAATTCGGTCATCATTTTGCCGGTTTTGGAGAGAGTACGGTCGCTTTCAAGGGCGTTGAGCAGATTCAAAGTCTCGATTGCGGCAGCGATGCCGTCCCGTTCGGGCGCTGCTATGAAGTCAAAATCTTCAAACTCGGTGATGCCGAGATCAGACATGCGCAGGATCACCTCGGACAAGTCCGTACGGAAAATTTCCTCGGTGGTGAAGAGCGGGCGGCGGTCGAAGTCCTTGTGGTCATAGAGTCGGTAGCATACGCCCGGACGGGTACGCCCCGCCCTGCCTTTGCGCTGGTTAGCGGATGCCTTTGACACCGATCCTTCAATAAGGCTTGAGCTGTAGGTAGCGGGATTGTAGTAATTGAGCTTTGAAAGTCCTGAATCTATCACTGTGGTTATGCCGTCTATGGTTACGGAAGTTTCGGCTATATTGGTTGAAATGACGATTTTTGTCTTACCTGCGGGCGGCGTGTTGAACACGCGCTCCTGCTCCTCTTTGCCTAGCCTGCCGTAAAGCGGCACTATGTGAATTTTTTTGGCAAAGGGAGCGCTGTAGAGCCTTTGCATACAGTCTTTGATGATTTTTTCGCCTGACAAAAAGATGAGTATGTCGCCGCCGCGCCCTTCATTGATCGTTCTGCTGACGATGTTAGTGATCTTATCAAGCAGGATGTCGGACATATCCGATCCGCCGCCGCGCTCCCTGCGTCCGCGTACGCTCCGTTCGTTTTTTTCAAGGGATGGTTGGGGAAGCGGCTCATATACTACCTGTACGGGATAGGAAATGGCATCTATTTTGACAACAGGACATTCGCCGAAGTATTCGGAAAACACGTCGGCGTTAATTGTGGCGGACGAGACAATCACCTTGAATTCGGGGCGTTCTTCAAGTACGCGCTTCAGTAAACCCAATATGAAGTCGATGTTGAGACTGCGCTCGTGCGCCTCGTCAATAATAATGCAGGAGTAGCGGGAGAGCCATGGGTCAAGCTTCATTTCCTGCAAGAGGATGCCGTCCGTCATGATTTTGATTTTGGTGGATATATCGGTCTTGTCCTCAAAGCGCATCTTGTATCCCACAACAGCCGCGCCGTCTCTTTCCATTTGTTTGGCGATAAATTCGCTCACAGACAGGGCGGCGATTCTGCGCGGCTGGGTTACGCCGATGACGCCGCGCTGCGCATATCCCGCCTCGTAGAGAATGACGGGAAGCTGAGTGGTTTTGCCCGATCCGGTGGGACTTTCCACAACAATAACCTGATGTTCCGCAAGAGCGGAAAGTATAAGGTCTTTGTGTTTATACACGGGAAGATCAAGATAATTCATTGGTTTTTAGGGTTACCCCTCTCTCCTTTAACTGATAGTAATGAAATCAGAAGAGTACCTAATCTCATTTAAAAACTAATCCTTAGGCGGCTTGTAGAAGCTTCCTTTCACCCCGTCTGTTTTCACCATGTTGATAAAGGCGCAGGGATCGGCTTTCTTGATGTCGGACGCCAGCTCAGCCGCCTGTCCTGCGCCCACCACCGAGTAGACAAGCGTCTTTTCGGAGTTGGCGTACATACCCGTGCCAGTGAAAGAAGTCGCGTCGTGCTGCGTCTTTTCGCGGATAAGATGGTACACCTCGTCCGGTTTGGTCGTAATGATGAAGAGGGTCTTCTGCTTATACCCCTGGTAAAACGCGCTGAGCGCTATCATATTGGTAAACTGAAAAATGATGGAATACAAGGCTTTTTCCAGTGTGAACAGGGACGCCGCCAATATCAGAATCACACAGTTGCCCGCGAAAATATAGCCCCATGCGTCCCTGCCGTATTTTTCAGAGATAAAAATGGCGATGAAGTCCGTGCCGCCGCTTGTTGCGTCCGCAAACAGGCACAAGCTTATGGCAAGCGCGTTCAGAAGCCCTCCGAATATCGCCGAAAGCAGCGTATCGTGAACCTGAAGGTTTTCGGTGAAAAGGGGTGGCATACACTCCATCAAAACACCGCATATCAGCACCATGAGTGCGGAAAGCAGCGTAAAACGCTTACCCACATAACGGAAGCACACCAGCGCTGGAACCGCGTTGAGGCTATACAGCACCGCGCTAAACGGCAGCTGGATATGGAAAAATTTGCTGAAAATCTCTTGAATAAGGAGTGTCATCCCTGTAAAGCCGCCCGGAATCAATCCGCCCGCATGAACGAAGGTATTGAGGTTGAACGCCATAAGCGCCGCCCCCAGCATAACCAATGCGATCCGCTTAGCAAGATGTACAGAAGATTTTTTTAATATAGTATTTTTAAAAACGCTTTCGGCGTTTCGTTTGTTGCTCATACATAACCTGCTTACAAAATATGATTGTCTATCCCCGATTCAAACCATTCCGCCGCGTCCTCGTCGAACACGCTGGCGGGCAGTAAAGTCATCGGAAAGCCCTCCCTCGTTAGAGGATACAAGCTTCTATCTATAATATATCGGAACAAAGAATTTAGAAGTATAAAAAATTAAAAATTCTCAATAAAACGACTTGCAAAAAAAACAGGTTGGTGCTATAGTTATAATATGATTTGTGAGGGAATGAATTTATATCTTTTACAAATCATCCGGCTGCATGGATGCTACCGGCATTTCTTTTTCAGGGAGGATGATTATGATCATCAACCACAATTTAAGCGCTCAATTCGCTGACCGCTCCTTGGGTGTTACTCAGACGTACCTTGACAAGAACATCGAGAAACTTTCTTCTGGTCTGAAGATCAACCGCGCGGGCGACGACGCCTCCGGTCTTGCGGTGTCCGAAAAACTCCGCAGCCAGATTCGCGGCTTGAACCGCGCCAGCGCCAATGCGCTTGACGGTATTTCCTTCATTCAGACGACTGAAGGTTATCTCCAGGAAACGCAGGACATTTTGCAGCGCGTTCGTGAGCTTGCGGTACAGTCCGCCAACGGCATCTACACCGCCGAGGATCGCGAGCAGATTCAGGTCGAAGTTTCCCAGCTTGTCGACGAAGTCAACCGCATCGCCAGCCATGCGCAGTTCAATGGGCTGAACATGCTTACCGGCCGCTATGCAACTGATGGTGCCGAGAACATGTACTTCCACATCGGCGCGAACATGGATCAGCGCGAACTGGTCAACATCGGCAACATGAGCGCTGGTGCGCTTGGTATCGGTACTGATCAGGGCCCGATTTCCCTCGCGGACGCGGAAAGCGCCAATGCTGCCATTGGTACGCTTGACTCCGCTCTTAAGATCGTCAGCAAGCAGCGCGCGGACCTTGGCGCCTACCAGAACCGCCTTGAGCATGCCATTCGCGGTATCGATATCGGCGCGGAAAACCTGCAGGCTTCCGAATCCCGTATCCGCGATACTGACATGGCGGCTGAGATGGTTCAGTACACCAAGAACCAGATTCTCAACCAGTCCGGTACTGCTATGCTTGCGCAAGCCAATCAGAGGCCGCAGTCGGTTCTCTCGCTGCTTCAGTAAGCGGCGGGGCGCTATGTTTGAAACAAAGGGATATACCCAAACGGCGGCGTAGCCGCAGACGTTCCTGTCGTCTTGTAATAAGGGCGGCAGGCGGCGCGGTACAACATCGTGCGGCGGTATACCATTACTGCCGCGTTAGTATAAGAGCATAGCGTAAAGGATCGCCAGCCTGTGTGAGAAATAAAAGTTCGCACGGGCGGGTGATCTTTTTTTTTCTATACATCTCTGAAACAAGGAGGGATTAGATGATTATCAATCACAATTTAAGCGCCCAATTTGCTGACCGCAGTCTTGGAATCGTTCAGTACTCTCTGGATAATAACATCCAGAAGCTGAGCTCTGGTTTGAAGATTAACAAAGCGGCTGACGACGCTTCTGGTCTTGCGGTGTCCGAAAAATTCCGCAGCCAGATTCGCGGTCTCGATCAGGCGGACCGGAATATACAGAACGGCATCTCGTTTATTCAGACCACCGAGGGCTATCTGCAGGAAACGCAGGACATCTTGCAGCGTCTGAGGGAGCTTGCAGTGCAGTCCGCCAACGGCATCTACACCGCTGATGACCGCGAGCAGATTCAGGTCGAAGTTTCCCAGCTTATCGACGAAGTCAACCGCATTGCCAGCCATGCGCAGTTCAACGGCATGAACCTGTTGAACGGCACCTTTGGCAGAGACCCCTCTGCGGCTCCTGTCGACGAGAATGGTGCGGCTGCCGCCACAACTGGCGGCGTCAAGATTCAGGTTGGGGCGAATATGCACCAGAATGAGTCCATGTTCATCGAAAACATGTCCGCCGAGGCTTTGGGCGTCGCAGGACTTGCACTTACATCCGCTGATGAAGCCAACGCCGCCATCAAGACACTTGATGACGCACTGCATATTGTTTCCAAACAGAGAGCCGATCTTGGCGCGTTCCAGAACCGCTTTGAAATGGCGCGGAACGGCGTGCAAATCGGCGCGGAAAACCTGCAGGCTTCTGAATCTCGTATCCGCGATACCAACATGGCGGCTGAGATGGTCTTGTACACCAAGAACCAGATTCTCAACCAGTCCGGTACCGCTTTGCTTGCGCAAGCCAACCAGAAGGCGCAGTCGATTATCGCGTTGTTTCAGTAAAATCAAGAGAACTCTGGATGTCTTTTCTTGATTCTTTAGATTTAAAAACCTTGAAAAAACTTCGGACGGCTTCAAAAAACGTGCAAAAGCGCTAAAAAGCGCTCTTTAAAAGAAGTAATACAGAAGCCGTCTTGAGTTTTTCATAAAAAAAGCCGAAATTTTAAAAAAGATATATTAAGGAGATACGCTATGAGTATTTACATGACTCTGTCCACAAGTGGATCAGCGTATGCGCAAGGAAGCGGTTCTGTTCGGTTTACTTCACCAAAAATGACTGGACAGAGATTTTCGGCGGGTGAAACAGCAGTATCCTCCGCCGACGGTAGCGGCGAACAAGCAGCAATAGCTGATTTGGAAAAGATAAGTTCGACGTTAAATAACAAACTGCGGTTTTCGGTTGACCACGAAACCAATGAGATCATCGTTAAAGTGATCGATCCCGACACTGAAAAGGTGGTGAAGATACTTCCGCCTGAAGAATTACGCTGGGCGCATGGCAAAATAAAAGAAGCTTTAGGTGTCCTATTTGATGAGTTGATATAGTGTCAGATGTGTATATGCCGGGCGTTTCAAGCAGGCTCGGCACCGACAAAACCATAGAAAGTCTCATGAAGCTTGAGCGTATTCCTCGTGATCGCGTCGAGCAAAACAAAGAAGGTTTAGAACAGCAGAAGACCTATTGGCAGGATGTAAACAGGCGTATGTCATCCATGAGAGAGAGTGCGCGGGGGCTCTACTCATTCCAAAATCCCTTTAATGACAGAGTTGTAACCACATCAGACGCGGCAGTCGTTACCGGTTCCGCGGTGAGGCAGGCGGAAGCCCAAACAAATGATTTTATTGTAAGGCAAGCGGCGCAGGCCGACCGATTTTTGTCTGAGCCGCAGAACCCGTCGTTTATCGTGGAAGCAGGCGAGTATACGTTTACTATCGGAGAGGCGGAAACGGCGGTAAGTGTTTCTTTTGATTTCAAAGGCGGCTCTTTGAAGGATTTTGCCGCTATACTTACCCGCCGAGGACAGGATAAAATAGCGGCGAGCATTGTGTCCGTGCAAAATGGGAAGCAGTCGCTTCTTGTTGAGTCGAAGCTTTTCGGCGCTGAGAACAAACTCGTGTTCGCTTCAGATGCGGCTTCCGATTTGGCGCTGAATATTGGCATACTGGAACCGAAGATCGCTGTGAAAGATATAGCGATTGACGCTGACACCGTACGAGAATACGCGCCGCCAGCGCTCGCCGACGGCGATGAGAGCGGCGCGGCAGTGGAACAGCCCGCCGGGCAGTTTACGCTCAATGAAGGATCACTCACTGTGGGGGCGGAAAGCAGCGCGGTGGTTTCGTTCCCCGAAAATTTCACTGTGGGCAGAGGCATGGCGGTTTCGTTTGAAACAGCGACGAAGCTGCTCCCCGCTCGCCCTATGCCGGATATGACGCCGCCGCCCGGACCGTCGCTGCCTAACGCGGGATCGGTCACCTTTAACGGCGTAGTCATAGGCAACGCGCCAGATTCCGTGCCTATCCCCGAATGGAAACCGCCCGAACCGCCTAAGCGTGTGGACGATATGAACGCGCTGTCCATCGCCTTTTCCGATGGTACTTCGCTGGAACTGCCTCTGCTCGCCGATTCGGACGCCTTTACTGCCGTTACCTTTGCCATTCCCGACAGTGAAGTCGGCAAGAATATTGTTTCCCTAAACATCATCAATAAAAACACGAACCGCGAAGTGTCCCTTCAGCATGTACAAACAAGCGATCCGTCGGACACAACGTCATACGTTCCTAAGAATCCTGTCTCAACAGCGCAGGATGCGCTTATCACAATGGATGGGATCAACCTGTCACGTTCCTCAAATACCATAGACGACCTGCTGCCGGGCATCACCCTTACCGTTAAAAAACCCTCAAGCGAACCGGTAACTATAGGGGTAGAGGCGGATCGGGAAAACATCAAGAACTCGATAATCAGCTTTGTCGGCAATTATAACCGTCTTATGGCTGAAGTTAATGTCCTGACACGGAACGACGCCCGGGTCGTGGACGAGCTTAGCTACCTTTCAGAGGACGAGGTGGAAAGCCTCCGTAAGCGTATGGCGGCGTTTTCCAACGATTCGACCCTGACCCAGTACAAGAGCGCTATGCAGAGCGCCGTTACTGCGCCCTACCCTACCGCCAACGGAACTTTTATACTTTCCACTTTTGGTATAGGCACTGATATGCGGGGAACCGGAAGCGGCGGCTACGATCCCTCGCGGCTGCGGGGATATCTTGAAATAGATGAAAAAAAACTTGACGAGGCGCTTGACTCGAGGCTTCGGGACGTGCAGCAGATTTTTGGCTATGACACAAACGGCGACCTTATTGTGGACACGGGCGTGGCGTACGCGGTTGAGACGCTTACGCGCCCTTATGTGGAGACGGGTGGACTTATCGCCACGCGCACCGCCACGCTGGACACTCGCATCAAGGCGGATGAGCGGCGGCTTATAACGATGGATAAACAGCTTGCGGACAAGGAAGCTTCTTTAAGAGCCCAATACAGTCAGATGGAAAACGCGTTCAGCCGTATGGAACAGATGACGAATTCTCTTGACAATTTCAGTAAACAAAACAGCGGACGGTAATTACATGGATATACGCATAAACGGGCGGGACGCGGGCATCGTTCTTGAGGACGAGAAAACCGTGGGCGACCTGCTTGCTGGCATAGAAAGCTGGCTTGAAGGCACCGGCAACCGCATAAGCGCTCTTGCGCTGGACGGAACGCCTGTAAACAGTGAGGAGATACCAACAGCGTTTGACCGCGGCTTGGACTCATTGGAAATGATTGACATTGGCGTGTCTTCACGCCTCGATCTTTTATATGAAGCTTTCGCGGCGGTGCGTGACGCGCTCAAAGCCTACGCTGACGCGCCGTTTGAGGATCGTTCGGCGCTGCGGCATTCGTTTGAGTCGGACGCGGCGGCGGCTTTTTTGGCGGAACAGTCGCCGGATATAGCGAAGACGGTGGAAGCGAGCCTGCGTGGTGAAGGGATTTCCCCGGCAAGCGCAATCAAGCTGGTAGAAGAGCGGATGCGCGAGCTGTCCGATCCTAAGGAGGAAACCCTTTCCTGTGATGCGCTCACGGCGGAAATCGTGTCCCGCCTTGAAGATTTGCCACTTGATATGCAGACTGGCAAGGACAAGCGGGCAATGGAAACCATACAGCTTTTTTCCCATATTACGGAAAAACTTTTCAGACTCTTGTCCGCCCTTAAACAATGTGGTTTTGATACCGATACTATAAACGTGGCTGATGAACCGTTCAACCGCTTCATCAATGGCTTTGACAGTATACTGCAGGAACTGCTCGGCGCCTATGAGGCGCAGGACACCGTACTGACCGGCGACATCGCGGAATACGAGATGGCTCCCCGTCTCGCGGCTTTGTATTCGGCGATGCAGGAGAGGGTTCAGTCTTTATGATCGTGTTATCCGTTCATTATTTAATGAATAGTAAGAGCCGCCGCATTAAAAACAAATCTTAAAGAGAGTGAGCTTTTTAAAAAGCAGCTGTAAAAAAGAGTGAGAAGAGATGCAGTTTTATTTGTTGCAAGGAACAAGTTATTTTTCGCCGAATCAGGGCGGCGCTATACCAGTTTTGATATTTTTAGGGATTTTGGTCCTTATTGGCATTACTGCGGGTATTGTACAGGCGGTGAGAAAGGGTCCAACTTCCACCTCATCACGTTCACAGAGTGGATCGGGCGGGAAACGAACATTCAGCGTAATTGCGTTCAACCGTGTCGCCAAGGCGTACGGTTTAAACCGTAGAGAAAAAAAACTCCTGAGCTATGTATTCCGTAACGCAAGCGTAGATGATCCAGAACGTGTCTTGCAGAGACCGACTTTGCTTGATCGTTATTTCAAAATGGCATACCACGCCATTACAAAGTCAATGAGTGATCAGAATGATATCAACGAGCGTTTGTCCGAATTATTTTCCCTACGGAATATGCTGGATATCGCGCCGGTGGGCATGATTTCTTCAACGCGGCAGATCGAAGACGATACGCCGGTGATGTTCACCGTGGATAAAAAGAATTTCCAGTCAAAAGTAATCTCCACTCGTGACTCAAGCATTGTGGTCGCCTGCCCCACAAATAATTTAGGAACTTTAATCCGTATACCTCTGGGGACGCGGATCACAGTGAGCTTTCTTACCGGGATAAATCTGGGCGTCTCCTTTGAAACAAAGATGACGGAAACGCGGCAGACTCCTTTTGGCATGGGCGTGGCGTTTCCCCACACGAATAAACTGCGGCGGCTGGCGCAGAGAAAATCGCGGCGCAAAGAATTCTCCATGCCATGTTATTTTTTTGTCATCATCACCGAGCAAGTTGGTACGGGAAAGGCAAAAAAAACCAAAATGACAGTGGACAAACAGCGCATAAAGGCAATCATGGAAGATATTTCGGCAGGCGGCTGTTCCATAAAAAGTCCTCTTATGATTGCCACAGGCACGCGGTTAAAGATACAGCTGCCTTATGACGATGGTACTATTACCTGTTTAGGACAGGTGTTGCGGGTTAGTAGAGAAGCTATGCGTCTTATCCTGCATATTAAATTTATTAAAGTGCCTCAAAAATCATACAACGCCATTAACGCGCTTGTTTTTGATTTTGAGTAATCGCGGAATACGGAAGGGGTGGAGAACATGAGGATACTTGAAATAAAAGATATTATCAGAAAAGACGTACCGATTTATTACCGGATGTATTATTCAGGCGTTGCTGTTATGGAATTGATTAATGAAACTACAGAGCGGAAGATCGATTTCTCTATTGAGATAAAACCGACAGGAGAGAAAGAAATTTTGATTACTGTCGACGAACCAGTTGATTATCCACTCGTGCCGATTATAAGAGAATTAAAGAAATATATTGATAAACTCTATGGCGATAGAAAACTTCCCCCTCTGTAATTCTTTTGAAATAATTTCTTCTTCAGAAGAAGAAACCCAAGCCTGCGGATGCAATTTCTCTAAGTTGTTGAAAGCTGGGAGTGTTGTGGCTCTGCGCGGCGGCTTGGGCGCGGGCAAGACCTATTTCACAAAGGGCGTCGCCGCTGGTTTGGGCGTGACTGACACGGTAACAAGCCCTACCTACACCATTATAAGCGAATATGAGGCGCTTCTGCCCTCTGGTGAACACTCGCCCTTGTACCACATAGACGCCTATCGGCTGGGTGGAGACGCGGACTTTGAAGCCCTTGGCGGCGGAGAGCTGCTCGGCGGTGCGGGCGTGTCCATTATTGAGTGGAGCGAGCGTATCAGCGCGTCTATACCGGCTGGAGCGGTCGTTGTTACGATAGAAGTACTGGAAGACGGTCGCCGGAAAATCAGCGGGAGAGAGCTGTGAACATACTGGCTTTAGACACGGCGACGCCGGTACTGGATATTGTGTTAAGCGTGGAAAAAAGCGGCGGCGGACAGGATTGGTGGCGCTTTTCAGCGGATGCGGGCGGGCGTTATTCGGAGATTGTTATGGAAGCATCCGTTGCGCTGCTTGAAAAAGCGGGTATATGCGCCGAGGATGTGGATATAGTCGCCTGTATGAAAGGACCAGGTTCGTTCACGGGACTGCGTGTCGGCTATGCCGTGGCGAAAGGGCTGTGTCTGCCCACCGGCGCGAAGCTCTCGGCTGTGGGGACGCTTGAGTGCGCGGCGTATGCTCGCCGTTTCTGGCAGGGCGCGGTTATCCCTGCCATTGACGCGAAGCAGCGCGCCTTTTTTGCGGCGGTATTCGCGGGCGGGAAGCGACTGTGTGGCGATATAGACGCAGATGCGGAGCATATCGCCGCGCGTGTTGCCGAGCTATTGTCAAACGGTGCGGCGGCGGATGCGGGCACTTTTCCTGCGCTGGTTACAGGGGCGGACGCGCCGCTTCTTATGGACGCTCTTGCGAAGCATATAGACACGCGCCGCCTTGTTCTTGATACGGACTGCCGGTCGGGCTGTGCGAAAGCGCTCGCCGAACTTGCGCCCGCGTACATTGAAGACAATCTGTACGCCGCTCCTGAATATATCAGAAAAAGCGACGCGGAAATCGCGGCGGGAAAATGACAAGGGACGCGCTCTACCCTTTTACGCATCTGGTGTTTTAGACCGCGCACAGCAACCGTGCGTTACACTCCCTACCAGTATATTGCCGCCTAAAGCTCGTCATCCAGAAATACTCCATTTAGGAAAATATGTTTTGAATTCTCTTTAATTAAGGATTAAACGAGGCTTTTTGCTAAGATTCAAACATTTCATGCTCCTTTCTTTCTTTTCTGAGGGAAAAGACCCTAACATCACAACAAAATTGAATCTGTTACATGATTTTCTGTCATCTGTCACAGATACAACTTTTTAATGGAGTATTGCCGCTCGTCCTCGATCTCACCTTGACCCATAATTTATGCTTTTTTATTGGGATGCCTTGGTATATTTTGCTATTTAACCCCTTATAAGCTCTCTAAATTTTTATGAGTCAAGTTGAACCTCATCTGTGGGTTTCAATCCCTGTTTTCTGGAAAAATCTCTCCTTCATACCTTAAAAAATGCCGTATTGAGCCTCACAAAGTTCGTAGTACGCGCCTTTTTTCGCTATAAGCTCATCGTGAGTGCCGCTTTCGATGATTTCGCCGCCGTCTATGAACATAATCCGCGAACAATCGCGTATCGTGGAAAGACGGTGCGCTATGATGAAAGACGTGCGCCCTTTCATCAAGGTTTTTATGCCTTCCTGGACAAGCTGCTCTGTACCGGTATCTATGCTGCTGGTGGCTTCATCTAGTATAAGAATACGCGGGTCAGACAGGAGTGTACGGGCGAAAGCCAAAAGCTGTTTTTCGCCGTGGCTTATGCCGCCGCCGCGCTCGGTAACAATGGTGTCAAAACCCTGCGGCAGTTTCTCTATGAAACTATTTGCGCCTATGAGCGAGGCGGCAGCGCGGACTTCCTCGTCAGTCGCATCCAGTCTGCCGTAGCGTATGTTGTCAGCTATGGTGCCGGTGAAGATGAAGCTGTCCTGCAGCATGATTCCCATCTGACGGCGCAGCGAGGCGAGTTTCAATCCCATAACGTCAAAGCCGTCTATCAGCACCCTCCCCTCCATTATGTTGTAGAAACGGGAAATGAGGTTCACGATGGTGGTCTTGCCCGCGCCGGTAGGTCCCACCAGAGCTATGCTGTCGCCCGGTTCGGCGGTGAAGGACACGTTTTTCAGTACGCGACGTTCCTCGTCATAACTAAAGCTCACGTTTTCAAACGCGACATGACCGCGTATGGTCGGCAGCTCCTGGGCGTCGCTCGCATCCTCTATCACCACCGGTTCGGCAAGCGCGTCAAAGATGCGGTCAAGGTAGCTCATACCGGTAACCAGCGTATTATAAATATTGGCAAGGTTGATAATAGGCTGCCAAAAACGCCACGCGTAGTTGCCCATAACCAAAAGCATACCGAAACTTGCCATAGGATACATCCAATATACGCCGCAGATGTACACAAAGGAAAACACGATTTGGCTTATGGTTTCGGTGGTAAACCACACGGAATTGCTGATGTAAATCGCCTGCATCCACGCCGTGTTGCGCTCTAAGGCAAGATTGTTCAAAATGCCGCTGTTGCGTTTCTGCCTGCCGAACGCCTGCGTTACCTTCACCCCGTCTATGGATTCCTGCACATAGGCGTTGATGTTGGAGTTTTTGTTGGAAACCATCTGCCACGCACGGCGCTGCCGCGTCTTGATGAGCCACATAAAAAACGCCAGCACAGGCAATCCCGTCACCGTTACGCTTGCTAATTGAGGACTTACTTTGAACATAAAAAAGATGATAAAGATGATATTGAGAAGCTCGACAACTAAATTCAAAATACCGTTGGAAAGGGCGTCCGAGACGCTGTTCACGTACGGCACGACGCGGACGAAGATTTTTCCGTGCGGACGACTGTCATAATAGAAAAAAGGCAGTTTTTGCAGGTGCGCATAGAGATCATAACGTATGTCGTGAATGATATGTTGCCCGGCTTTCGGCGACAAACGCCGCCATAGTGAAAAGCTCCCGCATATCTTTGTTCGGTATGGACACGTCGAGCGCGCGCTGTATGAAAAGAGGACCCGCAAGAGCAATAAGACTGCTCAAAACACTTAAACCCAAAGCCGCCGCCATGCGCCATTTTACCCGCGCGATGTACTTGATGCATCCCTTAAAATTAGTGAGCGTTATCTTCTCGTCAAGATACTCATCAACATCATACCTATTTCTCGTATTTTTTACCTGCGCTTCTTGATTTGCGGTTTTACTCATAGTTCGCTCCCTGACATTTCTTTATTCTGATGTCCGCCGTTCTGCAAATTCCAAATATAATCGTAAAAACCCTTGTTTTTCACGAGTTCCTCGTGAGTGCCGCGCTCCACAATACGCCCCTTGTCCATCACAAGGATTATATCCGCGCCGCGGAAGCTGCTCACACGCTGGGATATGATGATTTTGGTACAGGGGAAATCGAGACTGCGCAGACGTTCCTGTATGTAGCGTTCGGTCTCGCTGTCAACGGCGGAAGTCGTGTCGTCAAGGATGAGCACCGCCGGTTTCACCGCGAGGGCGCGGGCAAGCGAAAGCCGCTGCCGCTGACCGCCGGAAAGTCCCACACCGCGCTCGCCGACAAGAGTTTCATAGCCGTTCTCCATCTTAGTGATAAAGTCATGCGCGTCTGCCTGAACCGCCCGCTCGCATATAGAGCTGTGGTCAAGATCGGGTCTGCCGTAAGCTATGTTCCGTTCAACCGAGTCGGAAAAGAGGAACACGTCCTGCATGGCAAGTCCTATGCGGCGGCGCAGGGACCTGAGCGTATACTCGTCCACACTCACCCCATCTAACAAAACTTCTCCGTCCGTCGGCTCATAGAAGCGCAGAAGCATATTGATAAGCGAGGTCTTTCCTGATCCGGTACTGCCCAAGATTCCTATGGTCTGCCCCGGTTCCGCCTTGAAAGAAATGTCGGAAAGAATGGGAACTCCGTCTATAGCAAAAGAAACATTTTTGAACTCAATACGCCCGTAGGGGCGTATACATTTGATGGCATCCGGCTTGTCCGTGATAGACGGCTTGGATTCCACAACCTCAATGATCATGGCGGCGGCAGCATGAAAGCGCTGCAAATCCGCAAGCAGCATACCTAGCATACGCAGAGGATTGGAAAGCGCCCATGTCAGGGAAGAAAACGCCGCATATTCGCCGGGGGTCATCTGCCTGTTGATAAGGAAAATCCCGCCTACAATAAGGGTAATAACAGGAAGCAGCTGGCTTAACAAGTCCAAAAGGGGCTGATATTTCGCAGAGATCATGGCGTTTTCATAGCTCGTATCACGGTAATCGGCGTTGTGAACCTCAAAACGTTCCTTCTCGTATTCCTCGCGGGCAAAGGCCTTGACCACACGATTGCCGTGTATGTTTTCCGTTACTCGCGTACTTAAATCGGTGAGCTTCTCGCGCAATAATCTGGTACGCGGACGGAAGGTTTTAATGAAGCGGTAACTTATCAGCAGAATGAAGGGCGTCGTAACGGCAAGACAGAGAGCGAGCTGCCAGTTCACGAAGAGCAGAAAAATAAAGGCGGAACCGAACACGGCAAAGGAATCAACCAGCGCGTAAGAAATCCACGCAAGCGTATGGCGCACCATATCAAGGTCGCTCGTCATGCGCGTCATAAGGTTGCCGGTACGAAAGCGGTCAAGGAAACTGTAATCCTGTTCCTGCACCACATCGTACATACGCTGCCTGACGCTCGTCATAATGTCGGTACTGTTCAATTCAAGGATGACTATCATAAGATAGCGGAGGGAAAGCCGGATAACCTGTACGACAAGCATGAGCGCGAGAATGCCCAAAAGCGGCTTGGTATTCTGCGGTACGACTACCTCATCAACCAGCCGCTGCGAAAGCATAGGATTGATGACAAGCATGGACGCGGTAAGCGCGGCTAGAAATAGTCCGATATAGAGGTTTATTCGTTTTTTCCCCATGTAATTTAAAAGCCATTTTATAGGAGACATTGTTTTTCCCCGAAACAAAGAGATTTAAAAGCAGATTTTCGATTAAATGTATTGTTATGCAAGGATCTGATACCTATTGCGCAACGTTATAAGGAGTATGAGACTAGCAGGCATATTCCTTAACATATATAAAAAAACAAAGCTTTTTCAGGTGGATATCACTCGTGAAACACGGTTAAAAAACCCCGCCGCGCCTTGAGAGACGCGGGGTCACCAGAAGGGTTTTATACCTGATTCATTAAACAGCCGACCACTTTATAAAGCCCTGCCTGTAGGAATGTTTCAAATCCTTATGGTTGGGCAGCACGCGCACGGCGTAGCCCTGCATACCGGTTTCAAGACACTTTATGCTTCCTTCAAACTCGCACGCCAAACCGTCATTTCTCACCGCCTTCATAGGCGCACGATTACGATCCGCTGCATCAATGTTCGTGGAACAATGCTTCTGATCCCAAGGATCCTTGCAGGACTCTTCTGGATCGTCGCGCAGCACGATCTCTCTATTTGACACGGCGCCGTGATACAGCTCCACCCGCACATCCTCCGGTTTCAGCCCACCAAGCTCGACAAACGCCTTTACTATAAGGGGGTCTCCGCGATGCATAAACTGTCCAACGTTGGATTCGACGCGGGTTATCTTGACATGGCTCCAGTTCTGCTCAATCTTCTTCATATAGCTGGCGACAGCCCGCGCTTCTTCAAAGTTGCCCTTTGTCATACTCTTGTGATTCTTTAAGGCGAGAGAATAGAACTTTTCAGAGTAATCCATAATCATACGGTGGCAGGACATACTTTTTCCCACATACATCATGCTCGCCTTCATCTTCTCGATCCAGCCGTGGGGAAGCTCATCCAGTCCTTCGTTCACACGATCAAAGAACAAAGGAATGATCTCCCGCTCCAAGAGCTCATAGAGCGCCGCGCAATCGGTCGTATCCTGATACTCCTGCGCCTCTTTATCCGAGCTGTACTCCTCGCGGTGTCCTATAGCCCAGCCGATTTTCCGATCAAACGCCTCATCCCACCAGCCGTCCAAGATAGAACAGTTCAGGACGCCGTTCATGGCGGCTTTCATACCGCTTGTACCGGACGCTTCCAGCGGGCGGCGGGGCGTGTTCAGCCACACATCTCCACCCGAAACGAGGTATTTGGCGACCGTCATATCATAGTTTTCAATAAACACAATGCGGTTGCTCAGTCCATTATCCTGCGCGAAGCGTACGATTTGCTGAATGATCTCCTTGCCGGGTTTATCGTGGGGATGGGCTTTTCCCGCGAATATAAGCTGTACGGGACGTTTTTTATCGCCCAGAAGTTTTTTCAGACGCTCCGGGTTGCTTAAAAGAAGAGCGCCGCGCTTGTACGTGGCGAAGCGCCGCGCAAAACACAGGGTAAGCGCGTTGGGAAGTAGCGCGTCCGTCGCCAGTTTTATGGCGCGCGGACTTTCACCGTTGTTCTCAAGCTGCCGCCGTATTCGTTCGCGGGCAAACGCCACCAGACGTTCCCTGCGGCGCTCATGTACAGACCACAACTCCGCGTCTGAAACGTCGTCTATGCGATCCCATATCTTTAGCTTATGGGGCTTTTCCTCAAAATCACGACCAAGATAACGGTCAAGCAGGTATTTCATATCGTTGGAAAGCCATGTGCGGGGATGCACGCCGTTTGTAACATATCCGATAGGAACCTCGGATACAGGAAGATCGGGCCACAACCCCTGCCACATCTTGCGAGACACCGTGCCGTGCAGGCGCGCGACGCCGTTTGCGTACGCCGCCATTTTCAAAGCAAGCACTGTGAGGCAGTAAGTCTCGTTGTCGTCGTTGGGGTTTATGCGCCCCAGCGCAAGAAAATCCTTCCACGAAATCTGCAACTTATCCGCCCAGTGCTTGAAGTACTTTTCCATAAGAGGAATATCAAAGCGCTCGTTTCCGGCGGGAACCGGCGTGTGGGTGGTAAACATATTGGTAGGCCACACGGCTTCGCGGGCTTCGTCAAAACTAAGCCCCTTTTCCTCCATAAATTCGCGTATGCGTTCAAACACCAAAAACGCGGAATGACCTTCATTCATATGGGTAACGGCAAGAGGAACACCAAGTTTACGCAGCGCCCGTATACCGCCTATGCCGAGCAGGATTTCCTGACGTATGCGGGTCTCCTTATCCCCGCCGTACAGCGCCGCCGTAATATTGCGTATATCAGGATCGTTTTCCGGGATATTAGTGTCAAGAAGATAAAGGGAATTGCGTCCTACCTTCACTTCCCAAATCTGCGCCACCGCTTTCCTGTCTTTTTCAAGCTCAACCTCTATTGTTAGAGCCTTGCCTTCCTTATCGAACTTCTGTTCAACCGGCATATTGTACCAATCGTTTTCAGGATAGGATTCATACTGCATTCCCTCCCGGTTGATATGCTGTACAAAATAGCCCTGCCGGTAGAGAAGCCCTACCCCGACAAGGGGCAGCCCTAAGTCGGAAGAAGACTTCATGTGATCGCCCGAAAGGATGCCCAAACCGCCCGAATACACAGGCAGACTCACATCCATGCCGTATTCCATAGAAAAATACGCAACCTCGTCTTTCGTGAGATATTTAGACTCCTCCCACCACGTGTCTTTGCTGCCTTTATACGAATCGAAACGCTCATACACCCGATTCAAATCGCTTATGTACGAATTATCCTTTGCACATTGCGAAATCCTCTCCTGTGAAACCATCCCCAAAGTCTTTATGGGATTCTGCCGAGATGCAACCCAGCTGTCCTGATCCAGACGAATAAAGAGCTGTACCGCGTCAAAATTCCACGATAGCCAAAGATTTCTGGCTATTTCTTCCAATGGTTTAAGTTCCTTGGGTAAATTCGGTTTTACCGTATATGTCTTTGTTATATTCATACTAACCAGTCTATGCTTGTATTAGAAAATTGTCAATGCAATAAGATGAAAATATACGGCGCGAAACAAAAAAACGAGAGTTGACAAAGACGCAGCTTTGTTGTAAGGTAGTGAAACATTTCTATCACGCGAGGGTGGTGAAATTGGCAGACACGCCAGATTTAGGTTCTGGTGCTTTTACGCGTAGGGGTTCAAGTCCCCTCCCTCGCAATGTGTCTGTCGGTTGGTCGTTAAATGGCGTAACTAATATAATCAACTTCCAATCGTAGTACGTTTCCGGGGGAATCTTAAACGCTTCCCTCAGTTCCTTAAAGCCATATCCTTCATCTTTGTATGCTATGGCTCTTTCTCGATAATCCTTACTATAATATTATTTTTTTCTTATCATCTTTTTAGTTTTATGTATTTATAGTACGCCTGGCCTACTTGCCGTTTAGCGAAACACTGAGAGTATGTATAAAAATGGCATGCTTAATACCACAGGAGAAAAACAAAAGGGTGATGAAAAAATCTTCAAAAATTCTATTGACTATCCACTCAATCAATGATATATTGACTATATAGTTAATCAATAGTTATTGAAAGAAGGTTTCACCATGAAAAAGATCATCGTTGTTGGCGCGGGCATCGCAGGTTTGTCCGCTGCAATTTACGCGCAACGCAGTGGCTTTGACGTGACGTTGGTAGAACAGCACAGTATCGTTGGCGGGATGTGTACCAGCTGGCGACGCAAGGGCTATCTGTTCGAGGGCGCGATACACTGGCTGACTGGCTCCAGTCCCAAAACCGAAATCCATCAAATGTGGACGGACACCGGCGCTCTGGTAGAGGGCGTCACAGTCCATTTGCGTGAACCATTCCGCGCAGTTGAGTGGGAGGGAAAAACTCTTCGTTTGTACCGCGACATCAAAAGAAGCGCGCAGGAAATGATTGCGCTCTCACCGCGCGATGAAAAAAGAATCCGCAGGATGGTCAAGGATGTAAAAGCCCTGCGCTATATGCAAATGCCTGTGATGGACATCAAAGGCGTCAAAACGCAAAACCCAAAGCGTATGTCCATAGGATCGCTGTTCAAAATGATACCAGCCTTCCCTGTTGTGGTGAGAATGAGAAAACTCTCCAGCAAGGAGTACGCCGCTCAATTTGAGCATCCGGGTGTGCGCAGACTGATTGACTTCATCCCCGATGGCAATTCAGCCATTGCGCTGATATTTACACTTTCCACGCTGGACATAGGCGACGGCGGCTATCCTAAGGGCGGTTCCTTGGCGATGACCGAACGAATGGCGCAAACTTTCAAAAACATGGGCGGAAAGCTGCTGCTAAAAACCAAGGTGAACAAGGTCGTTATTAAAGACGGCGCCGCAGTTGGTGTTACACTGGAGAACGAAACCCTGTCTGCCGATGCAATAATTGTCACGCAGGAGACGATTGCGGCGCTGGAGGCTCTGTTTGATACGCCGATAGAGGATACGTGGATTAAGGAGATGCGCGACACGACCAAGCTGTTCGTATGCACTTTCGTCAGTGTAGGCGTCCGGGCAAGGCTTCCCGAGATTTTACCGAATTGGCAACTGGACACGCCGATTCAATATGCCGGAAAGACAGTTACGGAAATCGGCTTCGGCAATTATGCCGGATACGAAGGATACGCACCTGAAGGGTGCAGTGCGCTTACATTAGCGCTCATGGGCGATACCTATGATTTTTGGAAACAGGCAAAGGATGATGGCCGCTACGAGGACGAAAAGCGCAAACTGGCAGACCAGATCATCGCGGCGCTTTGCAAAAAATACCCGCAGGCGGAAGGAAATATCGACGTCATAGACATCGCCACGCCATTGACATATAAACGCTACACTGGCGCGTGGCGCGGCTCATGGATGAGCTTGACCGGTCCTGGCGATACTATGAAACCCTACCCCGGCTTTTCGGAAAATATCAGCGGTCTGTATTTTGCCGGGCACCGCATAAAGCCGCCCGGAGGTCTGCCCACCGCGCTGAGTACCGGGCGCGCTGCGGCGCAGATGGTCTGCCGCCAGTTCGATGTGGTATTCAAGTAACCCGAAGCCAGTTGTACATACATTTTTTGAAGAGGAAAATCACAATGAAAACAAATACGATCCGTGTTCCGAGGGCGATGTGGCTTCTATTTCTGGCATATTTTGCAGTAACGGCTGTAGGTGTGGCGCATACAGTTGTGAATGCGCTGGTTTTTGATATGTCTGCACCTGATACTATCCGCACGGTGTACGACTACCCTGCCTATGCCGCCACGATTGCCTTTCATCCGCTGTACAATATCGTTCTTTGGCCGCTGTTTGCCGTGCTGTATTTCAAAGCGACTAAGCCGGAAAATGCGATGAAAGCGGACTTGCCGTTGGGATTGCTGTGGTGCATCATAGCATTGGCAATCGATGTACTGGGCTGGGTCATTATCCCACACCCGTTTTCCATGACGTGGAAAGAGTTCTTTGTGGATTACCAACCGTGGATCACGCTGATTTACCTGACGATATTCATCTCTCCGTTCATCGGCGCGTTTTTCTACAGGCGGAGAGTAAAAGGAGGCGTACAATGACGCGACAAGAACAAAAGGACGCGCGCAGGGAAGAAATACTGAATATGGGACTTGATTTGTTTGTGCGTAATGGCTACTACGGAACCACCACTAAGGAGATTGCCGAAAATTTGGGTATCAGTCCGGGTCTCATGTTTCATTACTTTGGTTCCAAGGACGAGCTGTATATGGAGCTTCTGAACAGGCTCACGAAAGGGATAGCGAACACAATGACGGCGTTCGATCCATCAGAGATGAATCCACTGGAGATGTTTGAGCATATAGTCGCCTTGATCATCGGTTCATTTCGCAGCCATCCACAATCCACCAAGCTGTACATGTTGGCGGTGCAGGCTAGAATTTGCACGCGGTTGACGGACGAAATACGTACCGCCGCACAGGGCATTGACTCAGACGCGTTTGAGACCCTGATTGCTGCGGGGCAGATCTCGGGCGTGATCCGCGACGGCGATCCCAAGGCGCTGGCTGGTTTGGTTCATTCCACATTGCAGGGCATAGCGCACACCAGCGTATGCTTCCCAGATATTCCGCTGCCCGAAAGTACGTGGGTGGTGGATATGCTTAGGAAACCGTAAACTGCTTGCGGCATATAGAAGCACCTCACTCCGGACTTCCCAAAACCGGCAATAGCAGGAATATAGCAGGGTGGTATAAAAATCATCATTAACAGTTTACCCGAACACGCCTCGGAAAATGTTTCCCATCTGGTTTTGTCCCTCTATAAACAGCCGAGAAAGCGATCGGCTGCTTCAATCTTACTGCCAGCCGTTAATATGGATTTTATCCTCAATACTGCGTTCTATTTGTTTATTGACAACGGCGTTTTCAGATGGATAACCTAAAGCAATATAACACGGCATAATATAGTCTTTGGGATGATTAAGGACTTCCGCAATATGTTCAGGCTCATCATTAAGCGGAATACGCAAAGTTCCGGCTAATCCCTCTGCTGTTGCCGCAAGAAGAATGTTCTCAATGCAGCACCATATTGACGCGAAAGAAGTTAAGGAAATTAATGTTTCAGGTTGAAGTAAATTCCCGCGCTGCTTGAAAAAAGGCAATATCAAACATCCCGATTTATACAACATTTTGTATTGCTTCGGAATAGCGTCGCAATACATGTTTTGCTGACATTCGTCGGTTAATTCCCATGATTTAATTATAGATTCAACGTACCCGCCCGACATTTTCTTGGGGATTTTATCAAGAATTGAAGCAATCATTTTTTTATCGCTTACAACAACAAATTCCCAGTCTCTCAGATGGTCGTTAGACGGGGCTTTTAATCCTGCCGACAACACACGTTTAACAATCTCAATATCAACGTGTTGGTCTGTGAAATCACGGATCATCCTGCGTGAGTTTACAACTTCATAAAAATCCATATACTTACTCCTTGTGTTTTGTATTATAAACCCTATACTATTGAATAGTCAAGCAACTACTCTGCAACGCATGATGCAGACGCCGTGCATCGCCCGATACGACTATCTCCCCATTAGACGAGATTCATCAACTTTATAGCACAGTCAAAACACGTTCTAATACGGCGGTTCTTAGTTCTTTCAGCGCGTTGTGTCCGCTGCTGTACTGTGTAACAATCTCAACCTTGTACGTTCCCGCCCTCGAATAATGTAACTATGAAGGTTGTGTAAACCCTTGTCAAGGAGAAGTTTAAACGGCTTGAGCGGACAAGGCGGCTGTGTTATACTGGGTATATTCTATCACATTTTTCTGAGGATGCCGTAGGAGAAAACGCGGCAAAAAATTGTTATAGTTTATAATATTGGTGGCAACAGCATGAAAAAGATCAATTCCAACGGATATGCCCACAAGATAATCGGAGTGGCGGCGCTCTTTCTTATAGGTGTTCCGTTCTGTCTTTATATAGTTGGGTTATTATTCACAAAAGTATTTACACCAGTAATATATGTATCACTTGCAATTGGTCTTCTTATCATTCTGTTTTTTGCTGTTTTACTTTCGATTGAATTTTGCCAAGACAAAAAGATTGACCGAGAATACGCTAATATCAGGAAAAAGAAATTACTGCTTGAAAAGGGGGGATATGAGTGCCAATCCTGCGGAAACAGACAAGTTACAAGTACGGATAAACGCTGCGGAATTTGCGGAATGGTATTTGAACCTGAAAATTAAATTTTGTGAATAGTATAAAATATAGCCGCCACAAGTATAAAAAGAAATGAAGAAATTATGGAGGTGATTAAGAACGTATGATACCCGTGAAAAGATCTTTTGCCAAACCTCTACCAGTAGTATAAACCTAACGTATAGGTTAGGATCGTACTAATGTGGCGGTTAGGGTGGCTCTGTTGGTTTTTGCTCGATACAGCGTTATTGTATGTTGGGAGAGTTCTGACAGGAACAAGTTGATCATCTTTGCTTATATAAACATCTTTTTTATTATTATATCAGAAATTGTTGGGAGCATTGTGTACGGAGAAGGGAAAGCTTTGCTTATGAATTGATGGTCTCCAGTTTTCGTGTCGTCCTATCATACTTTCTCAAACACCACCCAAATTTCAATATAACGAATTTATCCATCTTACGCAGGCTTTTTCTCCAGTACGGAAAATCTCATTCCAAAAAACAGCTTGAGCAGACAAGACAGCTGTGTTATACTGGGTGTGTTTTATCACATTTTTTCAAGAATACCGTAGTGAAATGGCGCAAAAAAGTACGGGAGGAGGTTTTTAGTTATGAAAAGGTCATTAATGCAAGCGTATGTTACAGGAAGCGATAAAGCCGCGGCTTTTTACCAAAAGGCTTTTGACGCGCCCATTACAGCACGTTACCTCAACAGCGACGGAACATATATGCACTGCGAGCTTGATATACAAGGGCAGATACTGGCAATATCCGAACGTAATTCCGAATTTGCGATTAAAGGAAATAAAGTAACCGGCAACATAATGCAATTCTGCCTGCATTATGGCGAAGGCAATGAAGACGCGGTTAAAAAAGCCTACGAGACGCTGAAAGAAAATGCGGAAATCCTTATGCCGCTTGCCCCTTGTGACTTCAGTCCTCTTATGGCGGACTTGATTGACATGTATGGTATACGATGGTGTCTTTTCGTATAAGTATAAATTTGAGGTTTTGATTCTTAGGTAATTTTATCAAGGAGGTTTGGAAAAATGAAAACTATGTTAGACAGCATGAAAAAGCGAAAAAACGGAATACCCGAAGACGTATTGCCTGTGTTTGAACATATTGTTCAAACATATAAAGGGGACGAATGCGAAGGGAAATTTATGAAGGCAATGGAAAAACACCTTACCAAGGAGCAGCGTTTCCGGCTGTGCGAGCAAAACGGAAGCTGCAGCGGCACTGGGCAGGATAAAATACGCAAAGCCTTTGCGCTTGAACACGCTGACAAGCCCCTTGCCGAAAGGTTTGAATTATTCATAACAACCTTTGGCAAAACAGCCGTTTTAAATGACGACAACACAATCACAGTCACTTTCGCCTGTCATCACGGATACTACAAACACGCGCCCGAAGGAAAGTTTCAATTCCCGGAGTCAGTTGAAACATATTTTGAAAGATGCGCGGGCGGACGTTTGTACGAACTCCAAAAATCCTTAGGAATAAAACTGAAAATTAAGTCGGTCGATATATCTCCCCTTAGCGAAAATAGTACAAATCCCGTTGTGTTTACGTTTGAGATAGTAGAATAACATGTTAAAACATAAAGGGACGCAAACCATCAAAACCGCGCGATTAACACTGCGGAAAGTACTTCCCGATGACGCTGAAATGGTTTACGTGTGGATGGGAGACCCGGAAGTTTGTAAATATGAACGCTGGAAACCTCACACGGACGCCGGTTATACCCGTGGATATATACATGCAGTATTTGATGGTTATCAATCAGAGCGTTTATATCATTGGGGCATAGAACTTAATGGAAGACTGATCGGCTCGGTCTCCATTGTAAATGTAGACGATAATGACCAAAAAGCACTATTGGGTTATTGTCTTGCCCGTGAATTTTGGTCACACGGTTATACCACAGAAGCAGTACAGGCTGTTCTGGGTTATATGTTTACCGAAATTGGACTGAATAGAATTGAGGCGTCGCATTCCGTGAACAACACAGCGTCAGAACGGGTTTTGCAAAAAGTCGGAATGATTTTAGAAGGTCATGCCAAAGATTACTATTTTTGCAATTCAGGATTCCAAGACAGTAATTTATACGGAATAACTAAAAAGTGGTATTTAAACAGCTGATACGCATTTCAGTCCTGCGCAATGTTGCGCCCGGTTATACGCGGCAAAGAAGTTTTTATATTAGAGACAGGAGCTAAGATTTATGATTAAAGTCGGGATTTACGGCGCATCCGGTTATATGGGCAGTGAAGCATTGCGGGTATTATTAAAGCACCCCAACGTTTCGGTCGAGTGGGCAACGAGCAGAAGCGATACGCCAATCGAGTATTATCATAAAAATTTCTATGGCAGAGATGTAAGTTTTGTAAAGCCCGACCAAGTGAAACCATGTGACGCGGTTTTCTTTGCTCTGCCGACAGGGCTGACCACGGAACTATGCAAAGAATTCTTGGAGTCTGGAAGCAAAATAATCGACTTTGGCGCTGATTTCAGGCTTAACAATCAAGAAGTATGGGAAGACGTATATGGCAAAAAACATCCTGATTGGCAAATATCGAAGCAGGCAGTTTACGGATTAGTCGAATTGCACCGCAGTGAAATACAAAAATCAAGAATAATTGCGAATCCCGGCTGTTATTCTTCGTCTTCAATATTGGCTCTTGCTCCGCTTGTAACAAACGGCTTGATTGACACTGACAAAATAATTGTGGACGGACTGTCCGGCACTGTAGGCGCGGGAGATGACTTGGATTTAGCGCTGCATCATCCCGAAATACATAATAACATTTTGCCGTATAACGTTGTGGATCACAGGCATTCTTATGAGATTGAACAGGAATTATCCCTGCTTACAGACAAAAAAGTCATGATAAATTTTTCGGCATGTTATATTCCTATTTCAAGAGGCGTAATGACTATCAATCATACCTTCCCTTTACAATCACTGAAACGTAAAAATATTTTGGAATTATATCAGGATTTTTATAAAGATGAGTTTTTTGTAAAAATACTTGACTTGCCAAAGGACAGCCGCGCGGCATGGAACTATTTGCCTTACCCGTGGATTGCAGCGGTTTCGGCGACAAACTTTTGCCACATAGGTCTTGATATTGATGAAAAGAGAAATAGGATTGTTGTATATAGTGTGCTTGACAGTATCGGGAAGGGTGGCGCTTTGGTAGGGATTCAAAATCTGAATTTGATGTTTGGATTAGATGAAAAAACAGGCTTGGATTTTTACGGCATACATCCGTATTAAACACCCATTTATACGCATTTCACCCCTACGCAATCTTGCGCCTGATTATGTGCGGCAAAGAGTTTTTATATCAGGCGAGACACTACTGCATTGCCTCTGGTGGAGGCAGCTAAACTGAAAATTGCTGCAAAAAACGCAGTTGTTTTTATAGATTTAAACGTATATAATAGAAACGATCGCAAAACTCAGAAAGCGCGAACCTTCGGTTCGATTGCAATTTCTCAATATCCAGGGATTAACGTATGACATCAAAAACAAAGAATAACAGGAACTCATTGACTTCAAAGCCCTTGGCTTCGGGATTGTTGGATGAATTGAAGCGCCTTGCAAGCGCCAGTGAGATCAATGACTTCAATGTTACTCTGGACATCGACCGTTTGCCGCAGGAGGAACAAGAAGCTGCCCGTCTGCTCGATCAGATATTGCATAACTATAAAGCCGCCACAGAATACGACCTGATGAAATATAGGCTCGCCAGTGAAGCCCTCGGTATCGCCCATTGGGATATGGATGTGGTAGACGGGGACCCGCTCAATCCGAACATTCGGTTTACCTGGTCGCGGGAGTTCCGCAATATGCTCGGATTTACCGATGAAAAGGATTTCCCGAATATCCTGTCAAGCTGGTCGGACCGTTTAGCTCCCGATGAAAAGAACAGGGTTCTCAGCGCGTTCGAGGCTCATTTGAATGACCATACCGGCAAAACGCCGTTTAATATTGAATACCGTTTGATGGGAAAAAGCGGAGAAATCCGTTATTTCCATGCTTTTGGAGAGACATTAAGGGATAAAAACGGTGCGCCCCTGCGGGTGGCAGGCGCCCTTGAGGATATAACCGGCATCGTCAGGCAGCAGGAAATCCTGGACAATATCCTCAATAGCCTGGACGCCATTATTTTGGTGACTGTTCCTGAAACCGGCGAGATACTCTTTATCAGTGAGAAAAACAAAGC
>QMCE01000143.1_pt1 | contig 31670 bp, 24 predicted proteins | sample 1821851 | NCBI WGS metagenome assembly QMCE01 (sample SAMN09453174, study PRJNA476694) | Termite gut metagenome, whole genome shotgun sequencing project. | isolation source: worker | host: Odontotermes sp. | place: South Africa:Pretoria | collected 2016-01-28 | reverse complement strand
ATGCCCGGCCTCGGCTTTGGGGGAGAGCCGAAGACGGCGGTGAAAAAATTCGGCCGCTGCGCGGTCCTGGGGGCCGGAATTTCCGGCCAGTGGGCCGCCGAACTTTTGCTGGAAAACGGGGCGGAAATCACCTTTATAGATCAGAAAGACGCAAGCCGTATGGCCGAGGCCATGGATCGCTTCCGGGGTATGCCGGTTAAGTGGCTTTTAGGCGAAGAGGCTGAAAAGGGCTTCGCCGGGCAGGAGCTGATAGTCATCAGCAATCCAACGCCCCCGACAATCCACGGCGATTTTTGCCGATCGGGGTTCCTCTTTAGGACGAGCGCCAATACCAAAAGCGCGGCGCCAATCAGGATGGTGATTATCCAGCCAACCCGGAAGAAAGGAACGGCTGTCCGAAAGAAACGATAAATATCGTTTACCAAGCTAAGAAAACTCATTGCACACACTCCTATTCAAAAATACTAGGTATGAGTTTATCGATCATATAATCAAAAATCTCAAAATGATTATGGATAAATTCAATTGTTTCCTTTGCGTATATCGTGGATAACAACGCGCTTAATACTCCATACGCCTCTGATTCGGATACCTTCAATATAAGCTTGGCGGTATGGGCGGCCTTTCTGAAAAATGCCATGCTGTCGAATTTGATTTTCTCCATCGCGTCACTTGATAGCTTGGCCGCAAACGACTGGTAATCCGGCTTGTTTATGTCGTACAAAATGGGCATACCGTCGTACTCGCGATAGAGCTTTTTCATAGCCGCGGCAAATCCTGCTTTGCGCGGATTGCCGCGGCATTCATCAAGGAATTTTTCTGAGAGCCGCGCTTGTATAGACTCTATGGTTTCTAAAAACAGATCCTCTTTAGCGGGATACAGCGCGTAAAAGGTGCCGATGGCGATTCCTGCGGCTGCGCACAGATCCTTTATGCTTGTTTTTTTGTAACCCTTCGTCATCCAGCGCTGCTCGCAATGTTTTCGAAGCTGTGCTTTCAAACCTTGCTTATCCGATTCCGATAGTACGCGGCCTGCCGGCATATTAGTCACCTCCTCCAATCGAGAATATATTATATGAATATTCGTATAAAATATTCGTATAATGAATTTACCATGCGTTTTGAACATTGTCAAGCGTTATTTTTTATGTAACCCGCCGATTGAACGAGCTTTAATAAATAGCATGGATGTGTTACAATATCCCTGCTAAAGGGGGATGTTTACTATGAGATTTTGCCGGATCGCCTATGAGGGCAAAGAGGTTTACTGCGCCATTGAAGGAAATACAGCCAGGCTGCTAAACGGAACGCCGTTTGCGGATGAATGTCAATTCACGGATACGGTTTTGCCTTTCGAAGGGCTTAAATTATTAGCGCCGGCTGAGCCATCCAAAGTTGTTGCGGTCGGCGTGAATTACGCCGAGCACGCACAGGAGATGAGCGAAGACACCACGGCAACCCCGCTTTTGTTTATGAAGCCGTCCACGTCCGTAATCGCGCATGGCGGCGACATCGTATATCCTAAGCAATCTCAGCGCGTTGACTACGAGGCGGAGCTCGCGATTGTCATCAAAAAGCGCTGCAAGAACGTTCCGAAGGAAGCCGCGATGGATTATGTTTTGGGCTTTACGTGTCTGAACGACGTTACGGCCAGGGATCTACAGGCGCTCGACAAGCAATGGACGCGCGCGAAGGGCTTTGATACGTTCTGCCCTCTCGGGCCGTGGATCGAAACGGGTTTCGATTGGCGGGACTCTGCGATTCAGCTATTGCTCAACGGCGAGGTGAAGCAATCCTCCACGACGGCGCGCATGATACATAAATGCGACGCGCTGGTAAGCTTTATCAGCGAGGTGATGACGCTCGAACCCGGCGACGTAATCGCGACGGGCACGCCCTCCGGCATCGGGCCTATGAATAGAGGCGACACCGTAGAGGTTGCGATTGAGGGCTTGGGCGTGCTTCGGAATACGGTACGCTGATGGATTTATCCCATCTGAACGAACCGCAGCGGCAGGCGGTTTTGACGACCGAGGGTCCGCTGCTCATTTTAGCGGGCGCGGGAAGCGGGAAGACCCGCGTCCTGACGCACCGCATCGCCTATATAATCGGCGAGGGCAAAGCGTCGCCATACGAAATATTGGCGCTGACCTTCACGAATAAGGCCGCGCGTGAGATGCGCGAGCGCGTGGAGGCGCTTTTAGGCGAGAGCGCGGACAACATGTGGGTGACGACGTTCCACAGCGCCTGCGTGCGCATACTGCGTGTGGACGGGCATCATCTGGGCTACGAGCGCGGCTTCGTCATCTACGACGACCAGGACCAGATATCCCTTATACAGGAATGCCAGAAGGCGCTTAGTCTGCTGGATTCGGATTATCCTAAGCGCCAGATGAAGAATTACATATCCGACGCGAAGAACAACTCCTTAAAGCCGGAGGATTACCTTTCGTCGATCGCGGACTACCGCGCGGATAAGATATATGAGCTGTACAAGCTCTATCAGCGCAGGCTCAAGGAATGCAACGCGATGGACTTCGACGACCTCCTGCTGAACGTATTGCGCTTGTTTACGGATTTCCCGGACGTTTTGGCGAAATACCGCCGCCGCTTCCGCTATATCCTCGTCGATGAGTATCAGGATACGAACCACGTCCAGTATTCCATGCTGCGGGCGCTCGCGAGCCAAACGGGAAACCTGTGCGTCGTCGGGGACGATGATCAGAGCATCTACGGCTGGCGCGGCGCGTCGGTGCGCAACATCCTCGACTTTGAGAAGGACTTCCCCGGCGCGGCTGTGTTCCGCCTTGAGCAGAACTACCGCTCCACCGGCACGATTTTGGACGCGGCGAACGCGCTGATCTCCAACAACATCGCGCGCAAGGAAAAGACGCTGTGGACGGACGCGGGCGAGGGGGAGAAGCTGGCGTATTACCAGGCGGGGGACGACCGCGACGAGGCGGCGTTCGTCTGCGATACGATCATGCGCTCCGTGCGAAACGGCGACAAGCACGGCGACTTCGCGGTGCTCTACCGCACGAACGCGCAGTCCCGCGTGCTGGAAGGGACGCTGGCGTCCTACGGTATGCCGTACAAGGTCTACGGCGGCATGAAGTTCTACGACCGCCGCGAGATCAAGGACGTTTTGGCGTATCTGCGCGTCGTGGAAAACCCGGCGGACGACGTGAGCCTGAGGCGTATCATCAACGTACCCCGGCGCGGTATCGGCGACGCCGCGATAACGGAGCTGGAACAAAAGGCGCGCGAGCAGGAGATTCCGCTGATGATCGCGGCGCTGGAGGGCGATCTGCCCACGAAGCTGAAAAACAAGCTCGAAGCCTTCGCGAATATGATCTCCGATTTAATCGCGTATAAGGATACGCTGCCGCTGGGCGAATTCGCCGAAAAGCTGCTGGAGGAGACCGGCTACCTAAAGCACCTGCAAAACGACAAGAGCGCAAAGACCGAGCGCGAAATCGTCGAGCGCGTGGAAAACGTGCGGGAGCTGCTGGTCGCGCTGCATGAATACGGCGACGGCGGGGAAGAGAATACGCTGTCGGGCTTTTTGGAGAGCGTCGCGCTCGTGTCGGACGTCGATTCGCTCGAAGAGGGCGGCTCGATAACGCTCATGACGCTGCACAGCGCCAAGGGGCTGGAGTTCCCGTCGGTATTCCTCGTAGGTATGGAGGAGGGCGTTTTTCCGCACGCGCGCAGCGCCTTCGGCACGCCCGACCAGCTCGAGGAGGAGCGGCGGCTCGCGTACGTCGGCATTACGCGCGCCAAGCGCAAGCTGTATTTGACGAGCGCGCGCACGCGGCTTAGCTATACCGGCTCGGGCCTTAACTATATGCACAACGCGCCGTCGCGCTTCATAAAGGAGCTTCCCGAGGAGCTGTTTGAGCGCTACGAGCACGCGGCAAGCTCCGGCTTCGGCACGGGATTTGGTTCCGGCTCGGGCGGCGGATTTGGTTCGGGTGTGGGCTTCGGCGCAAGCAAATCCGCGGGCTTTGGTGGTAATAAGGGCGTTGGCGCGGGCGTCAACACCTACAGCGTCGCGAGCGGCGTCGCGATCCGCGAAAACGGCGAAAAGCGCGCGTTCGAGCGCTACCAGCGCGTGAATCACGCGAAATTCGGAAACGGGACGATCGTCGATCTCGAAGGCGCGGGCAGCGGCCTCGTGCTGACCGTCGATTTCGAGACGTCGGGAACGAAGAAGATCGTGGCGTCCCTCGCGCCTATTACGCATGTGGAGGGGTAGAGCGCGATGCGCGAATTGCCTGTAAGGAAGAATAACCGATTAGCAGGTTATGACTACTCTAAGGAAGGGCTTTATTTTATAACCATTTGCGTTGAGGACAAATATGAATTGTTGGGGACGATTGTAGGGGACGGCGTCCTCGACGTCTCGCATTCAGAGTACGGTGTTCCGTATTGTAGGTTATCGGATATGGGCAACGCTGTTGACATGCAATTACAGGTTATGAATCGTCTATATGATAACGTTTGTATCTCTAAATATGTAATTATGCCTAATCATATTCATATGATTTTATTGATCACATGTACCGCCGAGGCATCAACGCATAACAGCGGGTCGTCGAGGACGCCGACCCCTACAAATGCGATTATACCAAGTTTCGTTTCCACGTTTAAACGGTATACGAACAAAGCATGTGGGTTTGCATTTTGGCAGCGGTCGTACCACGACCACATCATCCGCAACGAAGCAGAATACGAGAAAATATGGAGATACATAGCCGAGAATCCGGCCAGATGGCGGGATGATGTCTATTTTGCCGACGCAAAACCGCAGATGGAGGCAAGCGCGCCATGAATTTAACCCGCCAAAAGGAATTAGCGAAGCGCATCGCGGAGCTGAATTATGAATACTACGTTTTGGACGCCCCGAGCGTGAGCGACGCCGAGTGGGACGCCCTGTACGACGAATATGCCCGGCTGGAGGCTGAAAGCGGCGTCGTTTTGCCGGATTCGCCGTTGCTTCGAGTCGGCGGGGAGCCGATTTCGGCATTCGAACGGCACGCGCACCTCGCGAAGCTATGGAGCCTCGACAAGACGCGGACGGAGCAGGGGCTGCTCGACTGGGCGCGGCGCTTGGGCTATACGGGCGAATTCGCGTTGGAGCGCAAGTACGACGGCCTTACGCTTAATTTGACCTACGAGGGCGGCGCGCTCGTTACCGCCGCGACGCGGGGCAACGGCTCCGTCGGAGAGAATATAACGGATCAAGTTCGGACGATCCGCTCCATTCCACTGACGGTTCCGTTTCAGGGCCGCTTCGAGGTACAGGGCGAGGGCTATATGCGTCTTTCCGTACTCGAAAAATATAACGCTTCGGCGCAAACGCCTTTGAAGAACGCGCGCAACGCCGCCGCGGGCGCTTTGCGCAACCTCGACCCGCGAGAGACGGCCAAGCGCAAGCTCTCGGCGGTATTCTATAACGTCGGGTATATCGAGGGCGCGGCGTTTGTTACTCAGCGCGAGATGCTCAATTTTTTGAAAGCACAGGGCTTCCCCGTGGGCGAAACCTGGTACGGTACGCTGCAAGAGCTCATCGCGCTCTTGCCGGAGCGCGAACGTGAGCGCTCGGAGCTCGACTATATGATCGACGGCTGCGTATTTAAGGCCGCCGATTTTGCCGCGCGGGAAAGGGCGGGTTATACCGAAAAATTCCCGCGCTGGGCGATGGCGTTCAAGTTCGACGCCGAAGAGGTCGTCACGCAAATCAAAGCCATCCGCTGGGAGGCGGGGCGCACGGGTAAGCTTACGCCGCTTGCGCTGCTTTCGCCCGTCGAGGTCGGCGGGGCGCTCGTCTCCCGCGCGACGCTGAACAACATGGGCGATATCGAGCGCAAGCGCGTGTTCGTGGGCGCGGACGTTGTTATCCGGCGCTCGGGGGACGTCATCCCCGAAATCCTCGGCCTCGCTGACGAAGCCGAGGAGGGAGCGAAGGTCGAAGCGCCGGTGGTTTGCCCGTCATGCGGGGCGCGCGTCGAAGCGCGCGGGGCGCATATTTTCTGCACGAACACGCTCTCCTGCGCGCCGCAGATCATCGCGCGGCTATCGCACTTCGCCTCCCGCGAGGCGATGAACATCGAGAGCTTCTCCGAGAAGAGCGCGGCGCTGTTTGTGGACGCGCTGAATATCTCGCGCGTTTCGCAATTATATGAAATTGCGCGGGAACAGCTGCTGCCGCTGCCGGGCTTTGGCGAGAAGAAGGCCGATAAGTTCCTTCAAGAGATAGAGAACAGCAAGAACGCCGCGCTGCCCGCGTTTCTATACGCGCTGGGCATCCCGAATGTGGGCGTTAAGCTCGCGCGCGTGCTCGCCGTGGAATTCGGGACGCTAAATGCGCTGCGCGAAGCGGACGAGGCGCGGCTGACGGATATCCCGGACGTTGGCCCGATCGTGGCGCGGTCAATCGTCGGATTCTTTGGGGATGAAAGCATCGCGGCGGAGGTGGACCGGCTGCTCGAACTGGGCGTCGCGCCGAAGGAAATGGAGCGCGCGGAGAAATCGGAGCATCCGCTGGCGGGAAAGACGGTAGTTTTTACCGGCACGCTGGAGAAAATAGGCCGTAAAGAAGCTGAGGACATTGTACTCTCGCTTGGAGGCAAAGCGTCGGGCAGCGTAAGCGCGAAGACGCACTTGGTCATCGCGGGCGTGAAGGCGGGCTCCAAGCTCGAAAAGGCGCGCGCGCTGGGTGTTGAGGTCATCGGTGAGGACGAGTTTTTGGCGATGATTCATTAGTCTGGCAGTGGCGCGCATTGCGCGTTTTCGGCATATGCGAATTAATAGAACCCTTGTCATATCCCCCATAATGTTATACGATATATAAGGAATCACAGGTCTGTGGTTCCTTGATTTGTAGAACGGAAGTATGGAGGAAACGATGATCTGGAACAAAGAACATGAATGCATGAAGCGCGAGGCCATGCGCGAGCTGCAGCTGGAACGGCTGAAAAAGCAGGTGGCTTACGCCTGCGAGCGCGTGCAGTCGGTCAAGGCGAAGTTCGACGCGATTGGGCTGAAGCCTGAACATATCAAAACGCTCAAGGATATCGAGCTTATCCCGTTCACGACAAAAGCCGACATGCGCGACGCGTTCCCGTATGGGCTTTTCGCCGTGCCGATGAAGGAAATAGTGCGCATACACGCGTCCAGCGGCACGACGGGCCGCGCGACAGCCGTAGGCTATACGAAGAACGATCTGAACAGCTGGTCCGAGGTGGTCGCGCGCGTGGCCTGCGCGGGCGGCGCACAGAAATACGACATCGCGCAGATTTCCTTCGGCTACGGCCTGTTTACCGGCGCGCTGGGGCTGCATTACGGCCTGGAGCAGCTGGGCGCGACGGTCATACCCGTTTCGAGCGGCAACACCGAACGTCAGGTACGCATGATGCAGGAATACGGCACGACGATCCTCGTCGGCACGCCCTCCTACGCGCTGGTCATCGGCGAATGCGCGAAGAAGATGGGCGTGGATATGAGCGCGCTCCCGCTGCGCATCGGCCTGTTCGGAGGCGAAGGGCATACGAACGAGATGCGCGACCAGATCGAGAAATTTCTCTCCATCGACGCGACGGAGAACTACGGTTTGTCCGAGATCATCGGGCCGGGTGTCGCGGGCGAGTGCCTGGAAAAGAATGGTATGCACATCGCCGAGGATCACTTCTACTGCGAGATCATCGATCCCGATACATTGGAGGTTCTGCCCTGGGGCGAAAAGGGCGAAATGGTCATCACGACGCTTACGAAGGAAGCGATGCCTATGCTGCGCTACCGCACGCGGGACATCTCCTGGCTCATGGAGGAGCCCTGTAAATGCGGCAGGACGAGCGCGCGCATGGCGAAGGTGCAGGGCCGCAGCGACGATATGCTGATCATACGCGGCGTAAACGTATTCCCGTCGCAGATCGAGAGCGTGCTGCTGGGCCTTGGCAATATCGCGCCGCATTATGAGATAATCGTCCGCCGCGAGGGTTACCATGACGAGATGGAGGTTTTGGTCGAGATGTCCGACTCCAAGCTGCTCGAAAAGTTCAGCGAGCTGGAAAGGATCGAGACCACGATCCGCGAGCAATTGCGCTCGACGCTGTCCGTATCCGCGAAGGTGCGCCTGGTGGAGCCGGAATCCCTGAAGCGCTTCGAGGGTAAGGCGAAGAGGGTTACGGATTTGAGGCCGAAATAAAAATATAAAAACGATCATCTAATCCTGTAGGGGCGATTCATGAATCGCCCGCAACAAAGGATGCATTTGATTTCGCGGGCGATTCATGAATCGCCCCTACAATTTAGGTAAGAGAATCATGGACAGGGGGTAATTGTATGGTAAAACGACTAATGCTCGGCGACGAGGCCGTCGCGCGCGGCGCGTATGAAGCGGGCGTGCGGGTGGTTTCGGCATATCCCGGCACGCCGAGCACGGAAGTTACAGAAGCTATGGCGCAATATACGGACGTCTACTCAGAGTGGGCGCCCAACGAAAAGGTCGCGGCGGAGGTCGCTATCGGCGCGAGCATCGGCGGCGCGCGCGCGATGTGCTGCATGAAGCACGTCGGGCTGAACGTCGCGGCGGACCCCGTTTTCACGGCGGCGTATACGGGCGTAAACGGCGGCCTTGTCGTCGTCGTCGCGGACGATCCGGGAATGCACAGCTCGCAGAACGAGCAGGACACGCGTATGCTCGCGCGCGCGGCGCACGTGCCCGCGCTAGAACCCGCCGATTCCCAGGAGGCGAAGGAATACACGGCGCTGGCTTTTGAGTTGAGCGAACAGTACGATACGCCCGTAATACTGCGCCTGACGACGCGCATCGCGCACTCGCAGAGCGTTGTGGAGCTGGGCGCAAGGGCGGATGTGCCGCTGAAGCCCTACGAAAAGAACCCTGACAAATACGTCATGATGCCCGGCATGGCGAAGCGGCGGCATATCGTCGTCGAAGCGCGGGAGGATAAGCTCGCGGAGGACGCCAATTCGCTTTCGATAAACAAGGTCGAGATGGCGGATACGGCGCTGGGCATAATCTGCGCGGGGGCGGTATACCAGTATGTGAAGGAGACGCTGCCCAATGCGTCTGTTTTGAAGCTTGGAATGGTAAATCCGCTGCCAAAGAAGCTTATTGAGGATTTTGCTAAAAAAGTTGAGCGTTTGGTCGTCATCGAGGAGCTCGAACCCGTTTTCGAGGAGCAGATAAAGTCGTGGGGCATCGCGTGCGACGGCAAGAACATCTTCTCGCGCCAGGGTGAGTATTCCTCCAACCTTGTCGCGCAAAAGCTCGCGGGCAAGGTCGTGGATAAGCTCGAGGTCGAAGGCCTGCCGGTACGCCCGCCCGTCATGTGCCCCGGCTGCCCGCACAGGGGTACATATTACCTGCTCGCGAAGAATAAGGTGACGGTGCTCGGCGATATCGGCTGCTATACGCTAGGCGCGCTGCCGCCGCTCAGGTCGCTGGACGCCTGCGTCTGCATGGGCGCGTCCGTCGGCATGACGATGGGCATGGAAAAAGCCCTCGGCAAGGAGAACTCGCGCAAGGTCGCGGGTATCATCGGCGATTCGACGTTCCTGCACTCCGGCATTACGGGCCTTTTGAACATGGTATACAACGGCGGTACAGGGACGCTGGTCATCGTGGATAACGGCACGACCGGCATGACCGGGCACCAGCAGCACGCGGGCACCGGCAAGGATATCCGCAACGACCCCGCGCCGGCGGTCGATTTGGTCGGGCTGGTAAAGGCGCTGGGCGTGAAGGACGTGCGCGTGCTCGATCCGTTTGATCTGAAAAATACCGAGAAGGAGCTGAAGGGCGCGCTGGCGAGCGAGGAGCTCAGCGTCCTCATCATGCGCAGGCCCTGCGCGCTCATCATAAAGGATAAATATCCGCCGTACAGGGTCGAGCAGAGCGTGTGCAAAAAATGCAAGATGTGCCTGAAGATCGGCTGCCCGTCGATTGAGAACATGGGCGATAACGGCGTCGTGATCAACAAGTCGCTGTGCTTCGGCTGCGGGCTGTGTGCGAGCGTTTGCCCGTTCGGCGCGATGCAGAAGGAGGGAGCGAAATGACGAAGAACATCCTTATCGTCGGCGTCGGAGGACAGGGGACGCTGCTGGCCTCCCGCATAATCGGCAGCTACGCGCTCTCGGGCGGCTACGACGTGAAATTGTCGGAGGTGCACGGCATGGCGCAGCGCGGCGGCAGCGTCGTTACGCACGTGCGCATCGGCGAAAATGTCCGCTCGCCTTTGATAGACGAGGGCGAGGCGGATTGCATCGTGGCGTTTGAGCTGCTGGAGGCGATTCGCTGGCTGCCGTATTTGAAGAAGGGCGGCTCTTTGATAGTAAACGATCAGGAGATACTGCCGATGCCCGTCATCACAGGCGCGGCGAAGTACCCCGCCGATATCCTCGGCCAGCTCAGCTCGCTGGGCGTAGAGGTGATCTCGCTCGACGCGCTGAAGCTCGCCGCCGAAGCAGGCAGCATAAAGGCGATAAACACGGTGTTATTAGGCGTTTTAGCCCGCGTGCTGGGCTGGGAACAGGCCAAATGCGTTCAGGCGCTCGCGGATACGGTTAAACCCCGGTTTTTGGAAATGAACAGGGCCGCGTTTGATAAGGGGTATCGCGCTTTGTAGGGGCGGGTTTCCATGCCCACCCGCGACCCACATAATGTAGGGGCGATTCACGAATCGCCCGCGACCTAAATCGTAATGTAGGGGCCGACGCCCTCGGCGGCCCGTTAATACAGTATGCGGCGCGCCGGGGGCGTCGCGCCCTACAAAGAAGGATGGTGTAGATCATGTTCATTAAGCAGGTTTCGGCGTTCATTGAAAACAAACCGGGTCGCCTGGGTAAGATTACGCGGGCTTTGGGCGACAGCGGCATCGACATCATCGCAATGTCGATCGCGGACACGACGAATTTTGGCATCATGCGCTGTATCGTCAACCAGCCGGACAAGGCGATGAAAGCCATTCGCGACGCGGGCTTTACCGCGAGCATCACGGAGGTGCTCGCCGTGGAGGTGCCGGACGTGCCGGGCGGGCTTGCGAATATCCTCGACGCGCTGTACAACGCGGGCATCAGCATCGAATACCTGTATTCATTCGTGCGGCGCAAGGCCGACTGCGCGCTGATCCTGTTCCGCGTTGAGGACAATGAAAAGACGCTGCGGCTGTTCAAAGAGATAGGGGTCAATACGCTCTCCGAAGAGCAGGTATATGAGCTCTAGCAACAGGAGGCCGACGGCCGCCTATATCCACCTGGACAACCTGGCTCACAATTTAAGCCAGATTCGCGCCCAAGCGGGCGTAAATGGAGTTATCGCAGTCGTAAAAGCGAACGCCTACGGACACGGCATGGTCGAAGCCGCGAAAGTCCTGGAACCCGGCGTACGCTTCTTTGGCGTCGCCATTCCCGAGGAGGGGATTCGGCTGCTCGAGAGCGGAATAACCGCGCCCATACTCGTTATGGGCGGCATATTGCCGCAGAGCGCGCCGCTCGTCGCCGAGGGCGGCCTGAGCCAGACGGTGTTTTCGGCGGAAACGCTGAAAGCGCTCGAAGCCGAAGGGCAAAAGCGCGGCGTAAAAGTAAAAGTTCACATCAAGGCCGATACGGGCATGAACAGAGTCGGCGTAAAGCGCATGGGCGAGTTCGATGAGCTGCTGGCGATAATAAAGCGCAGCGACGCGCTTGAGTTCGAAGGGCTGTTCACCCATTTCGCGGAATCCGAGGCGGAGGATACGTCGTTCACACTCGGCCAGGCCGAGCGGTTTCGGGCGTTCACCGAGCGCGCGAAGGAAGAAGGCTTTGGCGATATTCTCATCCACGCGGCGAACAGCGCGGCCACATTCGGCTTTCCCGGGCTGCGCTTCGATTTAGTGCGCCCCGGGCTCGCGCTCTACGGCGTGAACCCGAACCCGTGGGCGAAGGCGGCGCTTCTGCCCGTGATGGAATGGAAGACGCGCGTCGTGCACCTTAAAACGATCGAGGCGGGGGAGAGCGTTTCGTATTGCCGTACGTATACGGCCACTAGCCGCCGCACCGTCGCGACGCTCACCGTCGGCTACGGCGACGGCTATAAGCGCGCGTTCAGCAATAAGGCCGAGGTGCTCATACGCGGCCGCCGCGCGCGGATCGTCGGGAACGTCTGCATGGATCAGTGCGTCGCGGACGTAACGGATATTCCTGGCGTGGCGCTCGGCGACGAGGCTGTGCTGCTCGGCAGCCAGGGCAGCGAATGCCTTACGGCGGACGAGCTCGCGGGCTGGGCTTCTACGATCAGCTACGAGATTCTGCTCTCCGTAAGCGAGCGCGTGCCGAGGGTTTATCTTCATGGAGAATGAAATCGCGGCGCTGCGCGAGGCCAAGCGCGCGGAGCGCGCCCAGTTGCCAAGAGAGCGCCGCGAGGAGATGGCCGAAAGCGCCTGCAAACGCGTATTGGCGCTATCGGGCTATATCAAGGCCGGTGTCATCATGGCATATGCGGCCTTTCAATACGAAATTGATCCCGGTCTTATAGTAGAGCACGCGCGCGAGCACGGCAAGCGCGTCTGCTTCCCCGTCGTATCGGGCGACGCGATGCTCGCGGCGGAGCCGCTTTCGGATAGCGCTTGGAAGCGGGGCGCTTTCGGCATTTTCGAGCCGGATCAGAATAAATCGCGCATGGTGAACGCCGATGAAATCGGCTGCGTCATCGTGCCGGGCGTCGTATTCGACGAAAACTGCCATCGCATCGGACAGGGTAAGGGCTACTATGACCGCTTTTTGGCGGGGTGCGAGGCGTACAAGATCGGCCTGGCGTACGAATGCCAGGTCGCGGAGCGCATCGCCGCGCGGCCTCACGACGTTCGTATGGACGCCGTCGCCACGGACGAGAGGCTGATTTTGGCCTAATCCTGTAGGGGCGATTCACGAATCGCCCGTGTGTCGGGACGCCATTACAGCGTCTGTGATAATAACGAAGGGTCGATTTTGGGGTCACGGACGCGATATATCGCGTCCCTACAAAAATTAAAATCAGAAGGGAGTCCGCTATGCTAACTGAAGAGATTCGAAAGGCCGCTAGGGAGAACATGGTTTTGTGCAGCGCCTGCCCCGTATGCGACTGCCGTACCTGCCGCGGCAGGGTAGCGCCCGGGCCCGGCGGCGCGGGCAACGGCGAGAACGCCATCCGCAGCTACGACAAGGTGCACGAGATCTGCGTCAACATGGACGTTGTTTACGAGAACGTAAAGCCCGACGCCTCATTCGAGATGCTTGGCCAGACGTTCCGCTATCCGTTTTTCGTCGCGCCGATCGGCCTGCCTCAGCGCGTCTACGGCCCTAAGCACGAGGATACGTCCTACGCCGAGGCGCTTATTTCGGGCTGTACCGAGGCGGGAATTCTGGCCTTTACGGGCGGCGGGCCGATGCTCGAAGCGTATGAAAAGCCTGTCGCCGTGATTAAGCGGCTAGGCGGGCTTGGCATTCCGACGATGAAGAGCTTCCCGGACGACGCCGTGTTCCATTGCATTCAGCTCGCCGCAGATGCCGGAGCGCCCGCGCTCGCGATGGATATCGACTGCGTCGGCCTCATCCCCGGCGGCGGGCCGTTCATGCGGCGCTCCGAAAAGGAGCTTGCGGAGTTCATCAAAAAATGCCCGCTGCCCGTGATCCTGAAGGGGATCATGACGCCGCGCGCGGCAAAAGCCGCCGTGGACGCTGGCGCGAAGGGCATCGTCGTCTCGTCGCACGGCGGAAGGCTGCTGCCGAGCCTGCCCGCGCCGATTGAGGTTTTGGAAGAAATCGCCCAAAGCGTGCGTGACCAGATTACGGTCTTCGTGGACGGCGGCTTCCGCTCGGGCGATGACGTTTTCAAGGCGCTCGCGCTGGGCGCGCACGCGGTATTGATAGGGCGGCCCTTCGCGGTCGCGGCGTATGGCGGCGGCGCGGAGGGCGTAAAGAATTACGCCGTCTCCGTGGGCGAGAATTTGCGCCAGGCGATGATGCTGAACGGCGCGAAAACGCTGAAGGACATCCGCCGCGATATGATACGCTGCGCGTTTTAGATGCAGGGCATGACGTTGCCGCCGCATACGGGCAGATAGACGCCCGTGATGAAGGAGGCGAGGTCTGACGCGAGGAAGCACACCGCGTTCGCGATCTCCTCGTCCGTGCCGCGCCGTTTCATCGGCACCGCGCCCATGTAGGGAAAATCCTGTGATCGGTTCGCGTCCAGCGGGTCGGGATTGCGGCAATTGTCGCTGACCGTCCAGCCGGGCGCGACTTCGTTTACGGTTATATTGTACTGGCCGATCTCCTTCGCCAGCACCTTATAGACGCCGTCCATCCCGCGCTTCCCCGCGACGTAGGCGCTCTGGCAGACGAACATCTGCATGGAGCATTCGGTGTTTATGCCTATGAACCGGCCGTAATTCTGCGCGATCATATCCGGCACGAACGCCTTTGCCATCATGACGCTCTGCATGACGCAGGAGCGGAACTGGCTTTCGTAGTCCTTCAGGTCCTGCTCCAGCACGGTCGTCCATTCGTATTGCACGACGGCGTTGTTGACGACGATATCGACGCCGCCCAGCGCCGCGTTGACCTCGCGCTTCATTTTGGCGATGGAGTCCGCGTCCGTGACGTCGGCCTTGACCGCGACCGCCTTTACGCCATACTTGGCGATGAGCTCGTCCTTGAGCGCCTCGGCATAGTCCGCCTGCGAATAGTAGCATACGGCGACGTTCGCGCCGCATTCGGCCAGAGCGCGGCACATCGTACGGCCCAATTGCCCCGCCCCGCCGGTTACGACCGCCGTGCGGCCTGTCAGGTTCAGTTGTTTCATAGTCGATTCCTCCTAAGATTTATATTTTCACGCTCTCCCCGTGCCGCAGAAAATGGATATAGCGTTCGGTGACGCGCAGGCCCGTCAGCGTTTCGAGTGCGTAGGCGTAGAGTTCGATTTGGCGGAAGTGCTTTTGCGCGGCAACGGTATAGTTTCCGTCGGATACATAGTCCGTCTTGTAATCCAGCAACACCCATGCGCCATCCTCGATGAAGCAGCAGTCGATTACGCCTTGCAGCAGCACGCTTTCGCCCTCGTAGGCGGCGCCCGCCATGCTGCCCGGAATGAACAGCTGAAAGCGCGACTCGCGCTCGATTTTCTCTGAGCCGCGCATACGCAGCCCCAGCGGGGAATGGAGAAATCCCTCGATGGATTTTATATCCACGCGCGCCAGCGTTTCCGGGCGCGCGGACTGGGCGCTCTCCAGCGAGTGCAGCAGCGCGCTAAGCTCGGCTTCGCCGCAATCTCCAGAAAGCTCGACGCGCATGAGTATGTCGTGCGCGAGCGTTCCGACGTCGGCGGCGGTCGGCTCGGCCAAAAACGCGGGCGGCGAGAGCGTAAGCTCGTCGGGGCTTAAAAGCTCGCTGACGGAGAGCTTGCTCGGCGCTTCGGCGGCGCGGGCGTAGGGGTACTCAAAGGCGAACGCGCGCCCGACCTCGCTTGTATCCGCGCTTTGCGCGTCCTCGCGGAAGCGTTCGAACGCCTCATCCGCCTCGATTGAGCGCTCGGACGGCTGCGGAGCGCGCGTGTGCAGGACAGAGCGCAGCCGGTTGGCATCGAACTGCGACGAAAACGTCTGCAGCAGCCATTCGAGCGGGCAGAGCGCGTCCTCCGGGGCGTCGTAGCGGGCCTTTTCAGACAGCTTTTTCATGTCGCGCGCCGTGCCGCAGCAGACGAGCGCGTCCCGCGCGCGCGTCATGGCGACGTAGAGGATGCGCATCTCCTCCGAGATCGTTTCGCGCCTTTCGCGCGCTTTGAACGCGTTTTTCGTGAGCGTATCGAGGCTTATGCCCTGCCGTACATCCACATGCTTGACGGCGACGCCCATATTGGAAAGCTGTACGCTCTGGTTTACGTCCGTGAAGTTGAAGCGCTTCCCCAAGCCCGCGACGATGACGAGCGGAAATTCGAGCCCCTTGCTGCGATGGATCGACATAATGCGCACGGCCTCCAGCTCGCCGGAGACCTGGCCGGGGAGCGGGCGCTTCGCGCGCTCGACGTTTTCGAGGAAGCGCAGGAACGCGAAGAGCGACGGCGGGTTGTTCGCGCGGGCGTGCTCCTTTAGCGTCAGGAGGTTGCTCCTGCGCCGCTCGCCGCCGGGCAGCGCCGCGACGACGCTCAAATAGCCCGTTTCGGTAAATAGATGGCCGATAAGCTCGTCCACGGGCATCAGGCGCGCGTCCAGCTTCCAGCGCCCTAGCGATTGGATGAGCTTTTGGCACTTTTCCGCGAGCGCGCCTTCGTCCGCCGCCGTCGCGAGGACGTCGTCGTAGACCGATTCGCCCTTGCTCAGGCGTATCGTCGCGAGCTCGGCGTCGGTAAACGCGAACAAAACGCGCATTGCCGAGAGCAGCGGTATGTCCAGCCGCCGGTTATCGATGGCGCGCAATAGATTGCGGAAAACCCGCACCTCGACCGCGCCGAATATCCCGCCGATCGCGTCCGCGCGTACGGGCACGCCTTCGAGCGAAAACCGCCGCGCCCATATGAGCGCCGCCTCGCGCGTAGAGCGCAGCAGCACCGCGCAGTCGGAATACTTCAGCGGCTCCCCGCCCGGGTAGAGCGGCTTGCCGACGCGCTCGCTTATGTATTTCGCCGCGAACACGGCCTCCCGCTCGGCGGCTTCCAGCTCGTCGTCCGCCTCGGCGGAGTGGTCGAAGAAGTGAAATTCGGCGGCGGGGCCGTCCTCTTCGCGCGTGGCGAGGAGCCTGTTCTCGCCCTCATAGCTGACGCCGCCGAGCGAGCGCGTCATTATGCGCGAGAACACGACGTTTACGGCTTCGACGACGTTTTTCCCGCTGCGGAAGTTGTGCGGCAGGTGCGCGCGCCCACTCTCGCCGCCGCGCTCGTAGCGCTCCATGAACAGCTCCGCCTCGGCAAGCCGGAAGCGGTAAATGCTCTGCTTGACGTCGCCGACGAGGAAGAGATTGTCGCGCGAAAGCCGCGCCAGCAGCGCGTTCTGCACGCGGTTCGTGTCCTGATACTCGTCCATGAAGACGTATTTGAAGCGCGCCTGATATTCCTTCGCGACGGCCTCGTCAGAGAGCGCCGCAAGCGTCCTGTGCTCTAGGTCGCCAAAGTCCACGACGCCCCTCGCGGCCTTTTTCTCTTCATATATCCCGGTAAATATTTCGAGCAGCGCGAAAAGCGCCTCTATAGCGGGGCGGGATGCCGCGAGCGCCTCCTTTTCCGCTTCGAGCGTATGCGGGAACAGCGCGGCGAGGGCTTTGAAGCAGTCCTTCGCGCGCTCGCGCAGCGCCTGCGCCTCGGCCTTTGCGTCCTCGGGGAAGCCCGCCTTTTTATTCGGGAATTCCATGCGCAAGAATCTGTGTTCGTCCAGGTGGCGCTTGAACTCGTCTATATCTGCCCTGCCCAAAACCAGGCGCAGCGCGTTCAGGCGCAGCATATCGTCGTCCAGGACAGCGACGGGCGCGTCGCTCAGCCCCACTATAGCCGCGCGCGCCTGCTGCAGCGCTTGCCTCGCGCGCGAGAGCAGACGCTTGGCCTCCGAAAGAAGGGCTTCGGCGGCCTCCGGCGACAGCGCGTTATAGGCTGCAAGCGCTTTCGCTAGGTACGCGCCGATATCCGCCTGCGAGCGCGTAAACGCGTACAGGCGCTGCACGAGCCCGACCAGCGCCGTACCATCGCGCCCGCCGTAGCAGTCGAACAGCTCGAAAAACGCCGCGCTCTCTTCGCCCGCCGCCGCTTCCAGCGCTTCCTCGGCGGCCTCGACCATCAGCGCCGCGCTTTCGGTTTCGTCCGCGACGCGAAACGCCGGATCCAGCCCCGCCGCGCCGAAATGCCGACGGAGCAGCCGCCCGCAGAACGCGTGCATCGTGCCGATCTGCGCCATGCCGAGCAGCTCGATCTGGCGCGAAAGATACGACGCCTCGTCGCCGTCCGCGTCGTTGCGCGCCGCAATCAGCCGCGCGCGTATACGGTGCGTCAGCTCCAGCGCCGCCGCCCGCGTAAACGTAACGACCAGCAGCTCGTCAACGCCCGCGCGCCGCGTGCGCACGAGCTCGATGATCCGCTCGGTCAAGACCGCCGTCTTGCCGCTGCCCGCCGCCGCCGAGACGATGAGGTCGCCGTGGAGGTGGTTGATGCAGCGCTGTTGTTCTGTGGTGAATGTCATTTGGGTACGCGCTTTTTTATACAAAAAAGCTGCGCAAAAAACTTATATTTCATCTTCCATTCGTTCCTTGAATTCTATTTCGCTCAGCGCGGGCGGGGCGTTGGGCTTAAAGCCGGGTATCTGTTCATCGAAGCCGCATATGGCGGCGAAATCGCAATAGTCGCAGGTAAGGCGCTTATTCCGGCTAAGCGGGTGCGCGCGCGCGTCGCCTTCGAGCGCGCGGGAGAGGGCGGCTTCGGCCAGGCGCCTCGCGCGCTCCAGCGTTTTCTGCATCAGCTCTTCATCCAGCGCGCTGCCGTAGACGGTTCCGTCCTTCTTGATACGCGCGCTGAGGACGAGCCCTTCGCCCTGCCTGTCCATCTGCCCGACGGCCTTAGCGTCGCGCAGGGCGTAGCCGCTGAGCCTGTAGCCCTTCAAGCGTTCCTTCGCTGAGGCCGCGAGGGGGGCGTCCGCGCCCATGTAGAACAGGCCCGCGCACTTAGCTCCCGGCCGCGCGCCGAGTATCGCGCTCATGTAGAGCGGGAGCTGCAATTTATGTCCGAAATAGAGCTCGGAGAGCGAGAGAGTCGAATCGCCCGTCTTATAATCGACGACGCGGTAGTGCGCCGCGCCATTGACGCGGGCGGCGTCCACGCGATCGACGATACCCGTAAGCAGCACGGTTTCGCCGCTTTCGAGCGTGAGTTCAAGCGGGGGGACTTTTTCCCCGCCGATACGCAGCTCGCTGGCGGCGACTTGGAAATCGCCCGCCGCCATATGCACGGCTACGGCGGCGAAGCAATCCGCGATCATGCGCTTTAGCCGCCGGGCGAGGAGCTTGTTCACGGGATTGTGCTGCAAGAGGCCGTTTTGAAATTCCGCGAGCATCGGCTCCCAAAGCGTTTCGAGCATTTCAAGCGCCGTTTCGCTGTCGATAGTTGCCCAGTTTAGCCTTTCTTCGAGCGCTTTTTTCGTAAGCGCGTCCAGCGCGGTGTGCAGAAAGCTGCCGGCGTCGGGGGCGTGCGGGGCGTATTCCTCGCGTGTGTTGGGCGCAAGGCCGTATCGGGCGAAGTGTTGGAACGGGCAGCGCGTGAAGGTTTCGATGCGGCTGGCCGTCGTATAGCCGCGCGCGAAGAGCTTGCGCGAAATCTCGCTCGGCAGCGCTTCCATGCCGCCCTGCGCGAACAGCGCGGCGTCCGCGCGCGAGAGCGCGGCGTCCCAGGGCGCGTTCTGCGAAAACCAGGCGTATACGGAGGCAAGATTTTCGCCTTGCTCGGATGGCGCTTCGCCGCTGTCGCGCAGGGCGCGCAGGGCCGAAATCAGCGGGCCGAAGGCGGCGCGCGGCGTATAGAGGCCGCCGTCGTCCGTAGAGGGCGCGAGGCGTGGGAAGACGCGGCGGACGGCGTCGATAAGCGGGGAAGGGGAGAGCTTTTCACCGCCGCTGGCGAGCGCATAGGAGAGGTCCAGCCGCCGCTCCGCGCGGGAAAACGCGGCGTAGATGTCCATGCGTTCGCGCGCGGCCTTTTGCTCGCCGCCCGGCCAGCCGCTGATGCCGAACTCTTCGAGCGTATCGCACTCGGCGCGCGAGAGCAGCTCGTCATCCGTGGCCTGGCGCGGCAGAAGCCCTTCGTTGCAGCCGAGCGCCATAACGACGCTCACGCTCTGGGAGATCGTGCGCGCGATATCGCCGACGAGGACCTGATCCGCCGTCGTGGGAATGATGCCTACGGTGCGCGGGCGCACCCCTTCTTCCAAAACCGAGAGGAAGCGCGCGCCGTCCATAGGCGTATCGCCGAAGACGCCCGCTATCTGGTCGAGCGTCTGCATGAGGATGGAGTAGACCTGCGCGTTCGTCCGGGCGAGGTCGTAACGCTTTTCATCCTTTAAGCGGTCGGCGATTTTGAGGAGCGTTTCGCCTAGCTTAACGGCCTCGACATATCTGTACAACGCCTCGGCGCAGCCTATCGCGGTCGGATGGGCTTTCATAGCGCCGCGCAAGGCCAGAAGCGGAGCGGCGAGCGCCTGCCGCGCCGACTCCATCTCTCCGCTCTCGTCGCCGAGCGTAAACGGGCGCGAGGCGTCGCGGATACCCGTGCGCGCGAGATATACGCTTAGCCGCTCGGCCAGATCGTCGTCATCCATAGCGTAGCCGGATTTCAGCACGCGCTGCATGTCGCTCCTGCGGAAATTAAGCGCCGCCGCGCTTACCGCCCCGAGCAGGAAGTCGGAGATCGAGTGCGACGTGAGCGGCCGCTTTGCGTCGATAAAAAACGGTATGGCGTGTTCGGTAAAATAACGCTCGATATGCGGGGAATAGACCGCAAAATCGGGGATCAGCACGGCGATATCCCGATATCGCGCCCCCTCGCGCACGAGCCGCGCGATACGCCGCGCACAGGCGAGCGTTTCCGCCTCGGGCGTTTGGCATTCATACAGGCGCACCGAGCCGTCGCCTTCGAACGCGCCCGGATTTGGCGCGAAAAGGTTACGCTCCAACGCCCGCAAGCAGGGCGTGCGTTCGGCGGGATTGCTTGCGGGCAGAATTTCCTCGGGAACGCCGTTTTTAGCGGCGAGCTCGCGCAGCGTGCGGAAAACATGCTTTTCAGGCGCGAAGATATTCGCGTCCGCATCCGAATCGTTTGGCAGGCGCAGCGTAACAGTCAGCGATTGGGCGTGCAGCATTATCGCTTCGAGCATGTCGTAATCCTGCTTGGCCAGCTGATCGAAGCCGTCCACGAATACCTTGGAGGCGCGCAAGAAGGCGGAGCGCGGGGCGTGCTCCAAAAATAGGCGCAGCGCGTCCTCTAGATCCATGTAACGCTCGCCGAGATGCCGCTCGACCTCGGCAAAGACGCGCGCGAGGTCATGGAGCTTGTTGCTAAGCGCCTCGTCTTTAATCTGTTTCGCGGCGGTTTCGAGCATTTCGGGTTCGACGCCCGAGCGCTTGAACGTCGCGATCCATTCGCCGCAGACCTTCGCGAAGCCCGCCCGCCTCGATACCCTGCCGAAGGAGCTTAAAACCGTTTCCGTTTCGTCCAGCACCTTGCGGATGAGCATATCCTTGCCGGGGCGCGATAAAAACGTGCGCGCCAGCCCGCCCGTCTCCGCGAGCACGCGGAATACGAGCCGGTCGAACGAGCAGACGTCCATATGCAGGCAGCCGCGCTTCGGCATGGATGAGAGCAGCGCGCGCTCAGTTTCGAACGTGAACTGCTCCGGCACGATGACGAGCACATTGCCGCTAAAGCCCGATTCGAGCGCTTCGCGCACGAGGGCGTAGAGCTTCGCGGTTTTACCGCTGCCGGAGCGGCCGGTGATGTAGTGGATCATGTGTGCTCCTGATACATGTAAAATCGTTTTGTAGGGGCGGCCTTTGGCCGTCCGCGATATCGCACTATCTGCAGGGACGCGATATATCGCGTCCGCGACCCTAAACCGGCGTTTGTTGTTTATCACGGACGCCATATATGGCGTCCCTACATTGGGTCGCGGGCGAACACAGTTCGCCCCTACAGGATTAGAATAAAAACCTAGAACCGTACCCTATGAAGAGGTTCGTATTTCATCCCGTATTGCGTCCGCAGGCTCTCGAACAAGACCGCCTCCGAAACGCGCAGCGGAATCGCCTGAAATTCGAGCGCTGGCGGGGCGCTCAGCTCGATATCGCGCCCGAGCGTGATATGCGGCTTGAACGCGCGGCTTTCGCGCCCAAAGCCCACGTCGCCCAGCGCGCTTTCCAGCGATTCGTGGAGGAAATCGAGCTTGCGCTCCGCGTCCATGACCTTTGCGAAGACGAGCGAGCGGCCTTGCCTTGCAAAGCTGCCGAGGCCGCTTATGCTCACTGTAAATGGCGCGAAGCCGAGGCTCGCGCGCTCCAGCGCGGAGGAAAGCTCTCCGAGCGCCCTCGTCTCGCCGATGAAGCGCAGCGTTATATGCAGATTTTCGGGCGGCGTCCAGCGCCCCGCGGCGGTTTTTGACAGCTCGCGCTGCACCTCGGCGAGCCGCCGCTGGGCGGCGGCGTCCAGCGGTATGCCTATGAAAACGCGCATGGTTCGTTCTCCGTTTCAAATTAACATGTAGGGCGAACTGTGTTCGCCCGTTGTAAATGCATTGCTTGCTATAATCCACGGGCGAACACAGTTCGCCCCTACAATTTGATTAGCGTGAAATAAAAACCTCCCGCACCTTCGGGATAACATAGTGGCTGCCGCCGCGCTCCTTTACGTCTTCCACCATAGAGACGACCAGCAGAGGCGGTGTGTCTTCCTCGGCGGTGAATAGCACGAACCAGCCCAGCTCCGTACCTTCGAGGTCGTCCTTAGACTGCTTGATCTCCGCCGTCCCCGTCTTGCCGCCGAGCCGGACGCCCTGGATCTTCGCGTCCTCGCCCGTGCCCTTTTCTACGACGGACACCAGCGCGTCGAGCACTATTGCAGCCGTATCGCTTGTGAACGCGCCCTCTTTCCAGTACATGGCCCCGGAGCCGGGCGTCAGGCGGGGCTGCATGAGGTCGCCGCCGTTTACGAACGCCGAATAGAGCGTGGCCAGGTGGATCGGATTGGCGAGCAGCTCGCCCTGGCCGTAGCCGCTGTCGGCTAATTGTATTTCGGACGTGAACGTCTCGGTGCTGGAGACGATGGAGGAATACAAGGGGTATTCAAACGGAATGCGCTCCTCGAAGCCAAGCGCTATCAATTCCTGCGCGAAGCGTTCCGCGCCGATTTGCAGGGCGGCCTTCGCGAAATAGATGTTGTCGGAATAGGCGAGCGCGTCTTCGAACGTGGCCTTGCCGCTGTATTCGCGGAGCGTTTTAATGTAATAATCGCCCCAGCTCCCGTCCTTGCGCCAGGTCAGGCCGCTGCGCCCGAAATCATGATCGGGGGGGACCAGGCCCGTCTCTATGCCGATCGCGCCCGTTATCGCCTTGAAGGAGGAGCCGGGGCACAGCGCGGCTCTGAAACGATTGTAGAACGGCAGGCTTTCGTCCGCGTTCAGCGCGTCCCATTGGGCCGATGACATGCCCAGCACGAAATCGTTGGCGTCGTAGGTCGGCGTGCTTACCAGCGCGAGCACCTCGCCCGTATGCGGGTTCATCGCCACCGAAGCGCTTTTGTCCTCCATGAATTGATCGTACAGGGCGCTTTGCAGGCCCGAATCGATGGTTAGATGCAAGTCCTCGCCGTCCTGCTTGCCCGTCTTCGCCAGGACTTCCTTCGTTTCGCCGGTCTCGTCTTGTATAATGATTTCACGCCCGTCTATAGCGCGCAGCTGTTCCTCGAAAATAGACTCCAAGCCCGCCTTGCCGAGCACGCTGGCGGAGGTATAGCCCATGCCCTCGCGCTCTTCCAGTTCCTCGGCGCTGATATTCTGGATATAGCCGATCAAGTGTGAGGCCTTCTTGCCCAGCGGATAGTGCCGGACGGAGGCGTCGATAATCTTTATGCCGGGGATCGTCAGGAGCAGTTCCTTCAGGTCGTACGCCTCTTTTGAGACGAGCTTCAGCTCTACGAACGTATCTTCGCGCACGTAGGAGGCGCTTAGCCTTCTTTCGATATTTTCGACGCTGATACCCAATAGCTCCGCGGCATAGGCTAGACCACCCGCCCGCGTGGGCTCGTATGCCGCGGCGCTTGCGGCTTCGTCCGCACCGTCCTCGCTGCCGGACGCCTCTGCGTCCGCGACGGGAGGAGCGTCGTCGCCGTTATCCTCTTTGACAGCATCCATTGCATCCGTGTATATGTTCGCTGTATCCGCGTTCGTTTCATCCGTGGCGCCGTCCATAGCGTCCGTAGCGGACGCTATCGGCGCGTCCGCGAGCATCTTGCCCGGCACGAAGCCGACGGAGGACGCGATACCCTTTCCGGCGAGCAGTTCGCCGTTTCGGTCAAATATGCTGCCCCGCTCGGCTTTAAAAGTATTGACGCGCACCCTGTCGCTCTCGGTCAGGTTGGGGAAGATCAGGCGCGAGGACCAGTCCAGGAGATACCGGCCCGATTCGTCCTCGATAAAAAACGCCTCGCCGCTAAAGCTGATTTCGCCCGCGAGCGTGTCCATGCTCAGCGAATACGGCAGCGCCTTGCCGCCGTCGCGCGATTCAGGCGCGGAGACCTCCACGCGAAGGTTATTCGCGCCGATTCCTTCGTAGATGTTTTTATTTCTCGCGATAAAATCCTCTTCGGATATTGTTTGCTTGCTTTCGGCGCTGAGCAGCGCGTACATTTCCGTGTACCTATCCGAGCCAATCAGCTCTACATATTGAGAAAACAGCTCGTCCGGCTCGGCGGGCTGCTGAACTGCCGGATCGGAAGCGTTCGGCGCGCCCGGTAGAGGGCTTTCCGCGCCGAAAATTGAATCTATAAACGGAGGGCGGGCGAGCACTGCCAGCAAAGCCGCCAAGCTAACGCATAGCACGATGCACGCGATAATAAGCGGCTTTTTCGGTGCGGCGCGGCGGCGCGAACGGCGCAATCGGCATCCCTCCTTATGGCGGTATTATATCATATCTAACTAATTTTTGTTGAGCTGTTAATTGGGAGGGCACCTCCCAATTAACAGCTCATAATTAACTTTTCTTTCGCGCGTAAGCGCGCATCGCCTTCGCGAGGAATGCCGACAGCCCTTCACCGAACTGGTCGATGTTCTTTGTAAAGCGCTCGTCGGCAATGTACATATGCCCGAGTCCTTCAAACGCTTCGAGCGAATAGTGATGCCCAAAGTTCGCGTTCAAGAACGTATACAGCTTGTGCATCGCCTCCTGAACGGCGGGGGAATCCGGCGCTTCGCCGCGCAGAGCGGCCAGCTCGCGGAACAGATCGTTCATGCCTTCGCCGAGGGCGGCCTGCCCTTCTTCCCCGATGGGCGCGAGCTTTTGAGTGTGTTTATCAACCGCTGCGTCGCCATAGAGCCTGCGGGCCTCTTCTTCGTAAGGGTTCGACGCGAAATCGAAGCCCGTGAATTTTTCTTCCTGTTTCATGTTCAATGCTCCTTTCATAGCTTCGAGTGATCGGTCCAGCGTGCCGAGTATAGCGTCGATACGCGCGCGCTCGTGCAGAAGATATTTCCTTTGCAGCTCAAACGCTTTTGCGCGGTCGAAATCGGGGCTGTTCATCAGGCTTTGGATCCGGCCGAGGGGAAACCCGCATTCCTTGAAGAAGAGGATTTGCTGCAGGCGGTCCAAATCTTCTTCGGAATATTCGCGATAGCCGTTTTGCGCGCGCGCGGGGCTGAGCAGGCCCAGCGCGTCGTAGTGGTGCAGCGCCCGGATGCTCAGGCCGGTCAGCGCCGCGACTTTGTTTGCGTTCATCGTGATTCCCTCCTCATGCAGACATGATAAACTATTACGCTGCGTAATAGTCAAGCCTTTTTTTATGCTCGCGTAAGAAAAGTTTAAATGTAAAACAGTGGCAATAATATCCAAACTATAATTCGCTGGAATTTGCGTAGAATAAGAGAAACAGCGGCATATGTGAACGGTTTATAAATTTTGTCCCAATTGCGCACGCTGCGCGTCACAGCCGCTTGCAAACCCAAAATGGCGTGGGTTATACTAAATATGGACAGGCATTATCCGTGGTAAGAGGAGTAACAATGAGCGAACAGTTTGGACACAGCATTTCCCCTCCGCCCAACAAGCGCGCGGACAATGGGCCCGAACTGCCGGAATTTTTAATTGGCAGGCGTTCGCCTGTCAAAAACCCGGGCGCTTCCGCCGCGAAAGCGGGCGTCGCTAAAAGCGCGGGTTCACAAAGAACGCGCAGCCAAGTAAAAACAAGTGTCTCTGCCAGAATGAGCGCCGCGGGCAGGAGCGGCGCTTCAAGGACTGTCGGCTATAGATCGGGCGGAGCGGAAGAAGGCCCGATACTCGGCGGCGGAGGTAGCGGCGGCGGGCGCAGGGTTCGCAGGAAAAAGCTAAACAGGGCGAGAGCGTTTCTGGTCGCGGCGGTTTCGGCGCTATGCCTTATGCTGGGCGCGCTCGTCTTCGTATTTCTATCAGAGCCGCCGGGAGGCGCGCAGAACGATCAGAATGCCCAGGGGTTAAACAGCGCGTCCGGGCCGGACAGCGGCAAATTCCATAGCGGCGTAGTCGTCGATGGATTTGATATCGGCAACCTAACCTACGCTGAAGCGAAGAGCAAGGTGGAACCCGTTGCGGTACAAAAGCTTGAATCCATAGGCTATACGCTTTCGCTTGGCGGAAAGGAATATACGCTCGATCGCGACGATATTAAGGCTAACGTCGATTACGACGCCGTTTTGCACGAGGCGTTTGACGTCGGGCGCGCCAGCTCGGTATTCGATGATACCGGCGAGCGGTCCAACGCGAGAAATGGCGTCTCCTTTGAAACCGAGCTGACGTATGACCAGACCGCGTTGCGCGCGGCGCTCGAAGAGATTGGGACCGGAGCGTACGTCGCGCCCGTCGAGCCGCACGCGGTGGTAAACAACGAGCAGGGCGACCGTTTTAAATTCGAAGCGGGAGAAAACGGATCGCAAATCGATATCGACGCGCTGGCGCAAAAGCTGGAGGGCTTGCTTCAAGCCGAAGAATACAGCGCTTCGCTGGAAGTCCCGACATCTGAGGTGCGGCCAACGCATACCATAGACGACGTTAAGCAGAATACGAACAAGGTAGACGGCTTCACGACCTATTTCACCTCCTCGGCGGGCAGCAAGCCGGAGCGCGTATTCAACATCGAAAAGGCGGCGCGCATCATAGACGGTGCTGAGATAAAGCCCGGAGAGGAATGGTCGTTCAACGAGTTCGTCGGCCCGCGTACGGTCGAGGGCGGGTGGAAGGAAGCGCCCGGCATCGTTAACGGCAATATGTACGAGATGCAGGCCGGCGGCGGCATCTGCCAGGTCTCCACGACGCTGTACAACGCCGCGCTGAAGTCCGATCTTGAAATCGTGTCCTCCAAGCGCCACTCCTGGCCCTCCGCCTATGTCGATTACGGGCTGGACGCGACGGTGTCCACCGGCGGCCCCGATCTCGTTATAAAGAACAACAAGGATTATTCCGTTTTCTTCTTCACGAGCGTAAATACCGCCGAGAAGAGCATGACGGTCAACGTTTACGGCCCCAATACGCTGGGCAGCGATACGCAAATCCAGCTGTATTCGGAAATCATAGAGGAGATTGAGCCTGAGGAATCGAAAATCGTCGAGGATTCCGAAATGCCCACCGGCTATAAGGAGACGCTGATCGAGGAGCGCACAGGCTATGTCTGCGAGGTCTTCCGCGATTTCGTACAAAGCGGCAAGGTCGTAAAAACGGAAAAGCTCTATTCGCATAAATACAGGGCGGTACAGGGCTCGCTGCGCATCGGCACGGGCGACAAGACCTCGCTCGATCCGAATCCTATGCCTAGCGCGTAAAAAGAAATTCATTAATAGTATCGGGGCGAACGTCGTTCGCCCCGATACTATTTTGATACAAAATACGTGTCCCATTCGCTTGTGCATAAATGGCATATTTGATAAAATAAACATCATCTATATTCTGCATCGTTGAGAGCGAGGTGACTCATTGAACAAAAAACTGAAGGAAAAAGTAAAAGAGGCGTTCAGCTCCGTCCTGCCCATTTCGGCGATCGTGCTGATTTTGAGCATCGCGATCGTTCCGCTGGAAATCGGGACGGTTGTCATGTTCCTGGCGGGCGCGGCGCTGTTGATCGTCGGCATGGGCTTTTTTTCGCTAGGCTCCGATATATCGATGATGCCGATGGGCGAGGGCATGGGCGCGGAGCTGAGCCGCTCCGGCAAAATCGGGCTTATCTCGGCGGTGGCGTTTTTTATGGGCGCGATCGTAACGATCGCGGAGCCGGATCTTACCGTGTTGGCGAATCAGGTGCCGGCTATTCCGAATCCCGTTCTAATCGGGTCCGTCGCGGTCGGCGTTGGGATATTTCTCGTGCTTGCGGTTCTGCGCATCATCTTAAAAATCAGCCTTTCAAAGATTTTAATCGTGTGCTACGCGGCGCTTTTCTTATTATCCGTATTCGTACCTAAGGATTTTCTTTCCGTCGCGTTTGACTCCGGCGGCGTGACGACGGGGCCGATTACGGTGCCGTTCATCATGGCGCTGGGCGTCGGCCTCGCGGCTATGCGCGGCGGCAAGGACGCGTCGAGCGACAGCTTCGGCCTCGTCGCCCTGTGCAGCGTCGGGCCGATTCTGGCCGTCATGCTGATGGGGATATTCTACAATCCCCAAAACGCGGCCTATACCGCCGTCCAAGTGCCCGAGGTTTCCACCATGCAGGACGTCGCGCGCGAGTTCGCCGCTGCGCTGCCGCATCAGACGACCGAAATAGTGACCGCGCTGGCCCCGATTCTGGGCGCGTTCGTGCTAATGCAGCTCATAACGCGGCGGTTTAAGCGCCGCGAGCTCATCCGTATGATCGTGGGCTATCTCTATACATTTATCGGACTGTTACTCTTTATGACGGGCGTTAACGTCGGATTCCTGCCGGTCGGCAACATGCTCGGAAGCTTTCTCGCGAGCGCGCCGTACCGCTGGCTGCTCGTGCCGCTCGGTATGCTGATAGGCTATTTCATCGTAGCAGCCGAGCCGGCGGTACATGTACTAAACAAACAAGTGGACGATTTGACGGACGGCGCGATATCACAGACGGCGATGAAGCGCTCGCTTTCGATTGGTGTGGCGGTTTCGGTCGGCCTGGCTATGCTGCGGGTATTGACAGGCGTCTCGATTTATTGGATTATAGTACCCGGCTACGCGCTGGCGCTGGCGCTGACGTTTTTTGTGCCCAAGATCTTCGTTGGCATCGCGTTCGACTCGGGCGGCGTGGCGAGCGGGCCGATGACATCGACATTTTTGCTGCCGCTGGCGATGGGCTCCTGCGAAGCGTTCGGCGGCAACGTGATGACGGACGCGTTCGGCGTCGTGGCGCTGGTCGCGATGACGCCGTTGATCGCGATTCAGCTGATGGGCGTGGTCTACGCGATCAAGCTCAAGCGCGAGAGCATCGCTGAAGCTGTGCCTGCCGATGTTTATGACGACGAAATCGTCGAATATGAAGACGATAATTCTACGGAATTCATCGACGACGTTCAGCCGGAGGATATCATAGAATTCGAGGATCCGGCGGATGCTATAGAGAGCGATGCTCCGGCGGATGCTGATACGGAGAACGATGCTCCGGCGGATGATACAGAAGCTGGCGGCGACGGTGAACAAGCGCCCGGCGGCCCGCCGACATAACGCTGATTATGGAAAAGCGGTTCAACTTAGGGATTGGCTTTTAAGGAGGAGAAAAGGACATGATCGAAGCGGCCGGGCCGCATCTCAAGCTTCTCGTGGCGATCAGCGACTGGAATAAAGCGGACAAAGTCGCCGAGCTGCTCCGAAACGATGTGTTTTTGCATTATCAATGCAAGGCTGAGGGTACGGCAAACTCCGAAATACTCGATATGTTCGGCTTGGGGAGTACGGACAAGTTTGTCTCGCTCTGCATGGCCCTGGCGACGGATGCAAAAAGGGTGCTGCTGGAGTTTACCGAGGCGATGGATCTGCGGGGCAAGGGCAAGGGCATCGCGTTTTCCGTGCCGATATCCGGGGCGGGGATGTCGCTGTGCCGTATACTCGAAGCGCATAGACAAGAGATGGGAGGGGACGAAATGGAAGCGCCCGCGATAAAAAACGAACTGACGCACGATCTGATAATGACGGTTATCAACCGTGGCTATAGCGAAGATTTGATGGAGGCCGCGCGCTCGGCCGGGGCAAACGGCGGCACCGTGATCCACGCCAAGCGCGCCGGGCACGACGAGCCGAGCCGCTTTTTAGGTATCAGCGCACAGGCGGAGAAGGAGATCGTTTTGATTCTCGCGCCGCGCAAGGAGCGCAACGAGATCATGAAGGCGATCTCGCTCCGTTGCGGCGCGAAGACGGAGGCCCAGGGCGTGATGGTTTCGTTGCCCGTCGATGGCGTCTACGGCCTCGCGGAGGCGATTCGGCAAGAGGAAGAGGGATAAGCATGGAAGGCAAGCGGTTCGCGGCGGCGACGTATAAGCTGATCGAAGAAAAGGCGAATTCCAACACGCTGATTCAAGGGTTGACGGGGCTCGTCGGGTTTCCGTTTACGCTGATAGCGGACGGAGCGGTCATATTTACGCATTATGGCGCGATGCTCGATGAAATCCGCGCGCTGAAGGGCTACGGAAAGGTTACGTCCGACGTGTTCAAGCCGCTTGTAACCGGCATTGCAAGCGAGCTGCTGTTCGACCTCGTCGCGGATAAGGTGCTCGGGCAAATTCCGCTGATCGGTATCTATTTTAACGTGATATGCGCAAAGACGATGACGTGGCGGCTGGGCATCCTGTTCGCGATGCTCGCGCAGCGCGGCGAGGGCTTGGAGGGCGAGGATATGAAGCTGCTCGCGCAAAAAATCCGCGCAAGGTTCCCACAGAGCGACGCTATGGCGTTTAAGCAGCCTGATTATGACACGTACGAGGGGCTGCTGCTGGAGGTATGAGCCTGCATAAGGACGCATTTTATGTCGATTGTGGTATAATGCGAATGTAGGTGATTGGGTTTTGATTGCGGGCGCTATCTATGGGGCGTTAGACCCAAGCAGCAAAGAGGCGCATGAACACGCCGAGCGGTATTATGCGTTTGTGCGGAGTACAAATTCTGACATCGATAAGATTGCTGAAAACACTGGCCTAGATATGGAAACGATATCTGTTGTTAAGAATTACCTGTTTATTGATGAGCATGACTTGGGCGGCATGTCAAAAAGATTCGATCCTAATTACGAAATCGCGCAGTCGTGGCAAAGATTATGGCAGGGGGAGAACATATTAAAACATGATCTAACCCTGATAAAGCACGAGGAATATGAGCGAGAGCTTTTGCTGTCCGGGATTCCTCAAGGCAGGGCGCATATTATGGCTAGCAGAAGGTATAATTAAGCTGAAGAGGTGAGAGATTACTATGCTGCGTTTGATAAATATAGAAAAAACAAACGATAGGATTCGGGCGGAATACACGCCCGAGGACTCTGAAGAAATCGGTATGGTTGAGATATCACGTGATAGCGAGGATATTATCAGCAGCCGAAAAACATCATTTGACGAGCCTATAGAAAACTATCTTAGGCAGGCGGCGAATGCTCTTCGAAAAATGTTGAGCGAATCCGACCCTCCAAAGACCCGATTGGTGATGTGGTACTGAGCTCACATGCTGGGATTTAGCTGGGATTTATGCAAAAATAACGGTTGACAAACCACTTTATTATGCATATTATAGGCGGCAGAGCTTTTATAGCGCTATAGATTAGAAAAGATTAGTAAGAGATGGGAGCAGAAGAGAAGAGAAATGGATGGTTGCAGCGTTATTCCCGTGTGCATTTTTACTCACAAAGATACGAATAAGCACTTTAATCCATTGCATTTTATAGCGCGATGGTAGCATTTCATATCGTTTAAATCTAAATCGACATCTTGGTAAATCATAATATTATAAAGATT
>QMCE01000142.1_pt1 | contig 31716 bp, 28 predicted proteins | sample 1821851 | NCBI WGS metagenome assembly QMCE01 (sample SAMN09453174, study PRJNA476694) | Termite gut metagenome, whole genome shotgun sequencing project. | isolation source: worker | host: Odontotermes sp. | place: South Africa:Pretoria | collected 2016-01-28 | reverse complement strand
CCGAACTACTACATCACCGATCACTTGGGCAGTACCCGAGCGATCTGGAACGGCTCGACAACGGTTCCCCGCAGCGACTTCACCCCCTTCGGCACCCGCTGGACTAACGGCCCGGCGGCCGCTTCGAGGTATCAGTTCACCGGCTACGAGGATCAACCCTTGCTTGCCGACAAATACGCCGATGCCGGGGCGAGGTTCTTCGGGAAGAAGTTGCCGATCTTCACCGGCCCTGATCCATTGGCAGAGGTTCGTCCATGGGAATCGCCGTTCGTCTATACCGGTAATAACCCGGTCAATCGGATCGATCCCTCAGGTATGTATTATTACGACTGGGACAATAACGTATATAGAGATGATTCGGGTGCCGAAGTTCCTTGGGATGAGGTATGGAATAGTATTAAAACCGGCGTAACCGATGTTGTTACGAATGTTCAGAATTTTGCAAATGAACAAGTAGACAGATATGAAAACCACTTGAATGACAAGGTCGAAAACGGCAACGTAATAGAGGCATCGTTCGCAATGGGAGCAGAATTTGTGACAGGGCTTGGACCCGAAAAACGAACGTTTGGAGAAGGGCACTCCATGACGGAATCGTTGAGAAATTCGCATATGACCAAAGTGGCTCTTGGGGTGTTTTGGGCGTCATACTCAAAAGGCGGAACACCTGAATCTTATCGAGTGGATTTTGGCCCTATTGGTCTGTTCAAAGAGACGGGAGCTATTACATCGTTATGGCATGACGGTGGTTTTTCTGCACCGCAGTTCACCGGAACTGTCAGATATTACTTTAATATGGATGGTGATAATCTAAATATAACCGTTACTGATACGAAGAACACATATTCAGCTTTATTACACATTCCATTATTTAGTGGCCACTCAAGAGCAGACAACAGATTCATGGGGACAACATCTCAAACATACACATTCACAGTTCCAATATCTGAGATACCGCAAATAATAAGCAAACCCTAAGACTATGAAAAAATTAATTGTTTTATTCTCAATCAGTTGTTTGGCGTGTGCCTGCGAATATAATTGGCCGATAACTGCCGGGTATTTCATTACTGGTGAGCCACTCATGCCTCAAGCCGACAACTCAAAATTTGGGTATCTTTTATATTCTAAACTTAACACAGAATTTATCGCAGGCTATGTCAAACACGTTTATTACAACGACAATATTCTCATCGCACAACAGGATTCGTTGTCATATCCGACATGGTATGTCATTCAGCCGAAAAAATTCGAGCATCTGGCCGGAGCTTGGGACGATGACATTATCGGGCCTATAACCACAGAGCAACGAGACAGCATTTTGCGACGCTTGAATCTACGCCTGAAAGACCTTAAGCACAACGATTACACCTCTTGGCGATATCCGAAAGAATAACCGGGGTGAGTAAACGAAATCAACTTGTGCTAAATCCAACGGAAGCGGAAGTTTCATACTTTCGCTTCCGTCTTTATGCTACAATTTCATAATGATGGAAACGTGACGTAAGACGGTCATAACGCTTTGAAATAAGAGTATAATTATCTAAATTTGACGGCGTCTCGGTCGGAGAATGGGCCGTATGATCTAATCGAGTTCGGAGACGCTGTGCATTCGGGGTGTAACCTCACCGGCGAACATGGCCTCGAAGGTTTCGTAGTCCGCCATCACATCGCGGCCGGTGCGGTCGAGAACCTCGTAACGCCCGTCTCCGGTGTTGTAAACGTACATATCTTCATCCGAGCGGCCGAGCGAGACGCAGTGTTCGAGGTCGTAATCCCCGTTCACCTCCTCGAAATCTTCGTTGGCCGACACGATATCCCACAATATGTAGCCCGTCCCGGTTTCGGTAACCTGATAGGTGCTGTAGAACTCGATCCCGTTCCAGGCGAAACCGTTGGCCCTCTTCAAAAAGGTTGAATACCCTTCTGGCAGGGGCGAAAAACCCATCTCCCTCATGTCATTGTTGCACGAGGCGATCTCATCGTCGGTCGCGGGTCGTGCGATCAATGCGTCGTGGTCGGAGTCCAGACGTTCCAGAATTTCTTCGATAGTTTTCATAAGTCGCTCTCGAAGGTATCGCGATGGGCGGTGTAGGTGTCCCACTTTTCGAGCAATGCGTTGAAGTCGGCCGGAAGCGGGCTTTCGAAATATAACTCCTGTCGTGTGCGCGGATGAACGAACCCGAGCGAACGGGCGTGAAGCGCATGGCGCGGCATAAGCGCGAAACAATTCTCTATGAACTGTTTATACTTGCTGAATGTAGTACCCTTCAGTATGCGATCGCCGCCGTAGCGTTCGTCGTTAAAGAGCGGATGACCCGTATGCTCCATGTGGACGCGTATCTGGTGTGTGCGGCCTGTTTCGAGCCGCAGTTCCAGAAGCGTCACATAACCATAACGCTTCAACACTTTCCAATGGGTGACTGCGTGCTTGCCCTCGGCCTCGACCCCTTCGGGCAACTCCGCTCCGGAAGGAAAGACCGCCATCTTGAGCCGGTCGTGGCGGCTGCGGCCTATGTTGCCCGTCACCGTCCCGGAGTCTTCCTCGAAATTACCCCACACGAGAGCGACATATCGCCGCGTTACGGTGTGGTCGAAAAACTGCCGGGCGAGGTGCGCGTGAGTCTCCACATTCTTCGCCACGACGAGCAATCCGCTTGTGTTCTTGTCGATACGATGCACAAGTCCCGCCCGCATATCCCCCTCCTGAAAGAGCGGCAGTTCGCGAAGATGCCACGTGAGGGCGTTGACCAGAGTGCCGCTGTAATTCCCGTGGCCGGGATGCACCACCAATCCGGCGGGCTTGTCGACGACCAGCAGATCGTCGTCTTCATAGACGATATCGAGCGGAATATCCTCGGGGATTATCTCGACCTCACGCCGCGGATAGGGCATCACGATCTGAATGTGATCGCCGGGCTTTACCTTGTAGTTCGAGCGTACGGGAGCACCGTTGACAAGGATATTTCCGCCGTCAGCCGCGGCCTGAATCCTTGCGCGGGAGACGTGTTCCATCCTGTGCACCAGAAATTTGTCTATACGAAGTAGCGTCTGTCCGCGATCCGCCGTGACGGCGAAATGCTCGTACATCCCGTCTCCTCCGTTTTCCGTGCCATCCGGCCCGTCGAACTCGTCCGAAGCCCCGTCGTCGTATATCTCCTCTTCGATCATCGTTGCAGTAAGGTGTCGGCGGCGGCGGCCCGAGCAGCCTCCTGTTCCTGTATCAGGCGGCGCGACTCGCGGTCGGCGGCGGCGACACCGTCGGCGATCTTCTTCTCATCGAGCGTCACGCCGATAGAGACGCGGGTACCCGATGCCGCCAGTCGGCCGAAGCCCGGAGATTGGCTGTAAACCGCCGCATCTTTCTGATTTATAAGATTTATGCCCTCGTCGCGCCTTATATCACCGACGTTGAAACCGCGTTCCCACAGCAGGCTTTTCGCCTGACTTAGCGACAGTCCCACCACCCTGGGTACAGGACTCCACGGAGTTTCGGGCGCCTGACCCACCACGAGCGTGACGCCCGAACCGGCCTCGAGGCTCAGATTCGAGTTGCGGCGCACGGTGTCGCGGCCCACTAACTCGGCCAGCACATTGCCCGTGGCGATATTGGAGACGTAGCGTAATTCGCCTATCTCCAATCCCGCCATTTCGATCATATTCTTTGCCTGACGCAACGAGAATCCCGTCACAAAGGGCACGGGTACCATTTTTTGCTGATGCGAGGTGATGGTGACGAGGATTCGTCGGCCTTTTTTGACCTCGGTTCCTCCGGTCGGCAACTGTTCGATCACGGCGCCTCCGCCGTATATCGGAGCGTAGATCGAATCGAGTATCTCGAGCCTGAGTCCTTCGCGCTGGGCCATCTGCCGGGCGTCGGTGATGTGTATTCCTATAAGATCGGGCACCGGCAGGCTTTGGTTGTGGCGTGTGAAAATATTGAGCGCCAACGCTGTGATACCCGCGAAAACCACCAACGCACAAAACGCCAGCACGAGGTTTCGCGCTATGACATTCCCGGAAATTTTTTGTATCAAACTCATATCATTTTCAAATGTTCGAATTATAAAAAGTGTCGCGTTCGACGGCACGCAGTCCCGCCGCGGCCGCCATTGTCTCTATCTCGCCGACAGTCAGGCGAGGAGCGGTGTCTTCGGCACCGGCCATCGAAAAGATGCGCGTCGAGTCGTCTATCGTGCCGTCGAGATCGTCGGCGCCGAACGCGAGCGCCATCTCGGCCACACTCTTGCCATACATCACCCAATAGGCTTTTATGTGGGGCACGTTGTCCAGCACGATGCGCGAGAGGGCAAGCATTCGCATATCCTCCACGACACTCACCTCCCCCGCCCCTGCCATCGGGTTGTGTTTGGCGCGGAATTTCAGAGGAATGAAGGCGTTGAAACCTCCCGTCTCGTCCTGAAGATCGCGCAGTCGCAAGAGGTGGTCCACGCGCTGCTCCAGAGTCTCGGCATGGCCGTAGAGGATCGTCGCGTTCGTGGGAATACCCAACTTGTGCGCCGCCCTGTGTACCGCCAACCACTCCTCGGCCGTACCCTTCTCCGGGCAGATGCGTCGGCGAAGCTCCTCGTCGAATATCTCCGCACCGCCGCCGGGGATAGCCTGCATACCTGCGCGTTGTAGCTCGGCAAGGCCCTCTTCCAAAGACAATCCCGCTTTTTTAATCATATATGCCAACTCCACCGCAGTGTAGGCCTTGATCGCCGCCGCGGGCAGTATCGCATGGATACGCCGGATCAGATCGGTGTAGAACCATAGGTCGTGCTCCGGATGTACGCCGCCCACTATGTGAACCTCCGTCACTCCCGAGCCGACGTACCGGCGGGCGATATCCTCCATCTCCTCGATCGACAAATCCCACGCCTCCGGATCTCCCGCGCCCCGGCGGTACGAGCAAAACCGGCACGCAAAGGCGCACACATTGGTCGGCTCGATGTGGAAATTGCGGTTCCAGTACAAAGCGTCGCCGTTCTTGCGCCGCCGGATGCCGTCCCCCAGTTTACCTAACAGCCACAGCGGGGCCTGGCGCCACAGCACGAGCGCCTCGTCGCCGGAGATCCGTTCCCCGCGTTCGACCTTTCCGGAGATGGTTTCGAGTTTCATGTATTCGGGCGTAAAAATACGAAAATTTCCCGCATGAATCAAAAAAAGGAGGGCGACCTCCCGTCGACCTCCTTTATAAGTACTAACTAATCTTGAAAAACTTTTTCAGTTGCTCTTCCCGTCGAGTTTGCGCTGAAGAAAATAGGCGCCGATCATACCTGCGCCGCCGAATACCATCGACAACGATATCACGAGGAAAGTAGCTATGGCCTCCACGCTGAAGGCGTGGTCATCCGAAATACCGCCGCAGGCAAGAACGGTGCATCCGATGGCCGTTCCAAGACCGATACCGACCAGCAGGCCGCAAATGCGAAGTCCGGTGCCGTGTTTGCGTGCCGCCCGCGCTTCGGCCTTGACGATCTTGGCCCGCGCTTCGGTTTTGTGCCACTCTTCGATCGACTCCACGCGGTTCGCGATCATTGCCTTGCTCTTGTACTTGGCAATGATATTCAGTGCGATGACAGAGAACAGTCCGATAAGAAAAATAATCGGGATGAAAATTGCTAAAATGTCGGGGCTCATAATTATAATGTTTTAATTGTTGCTTGACTTTTGTTTTTTACCATCCAGCGCGCGTTCGATGGAATATGCGCCGATCATGCCCAGACCGCCGATCAGCATCGCGCAGGCCATGATGAAGAATATGTAGAGAGACATTTGCCCTCCGTCGTGGTTACAGGTGTTTTCACATGCCCACATGGAGCCAAAGAACTGCCATACGCGGGTTGAGCCTCCGACGAATATTCCGAGGGCGGTTCCAATGCCCGCACCGGTGAGAAATCCTCCCACGCGAAGGGCGGCCGAGCGGCTGACGGAGGCCCTTGCCATGGCTTCGGCTTTGCACCATGCGTCGACGGACTCCCCTTGGACGTGCTCGGCTGTGGCTACCCGCGCCTTGTACTTGAAGTAGATGTGTAGCGAAATGGCCGTGAATAGTCCGATAAGGAAAATGATCGGGATGAAAATAGCTAAGATTTCGGGTGTCATGTATTCGATTTTTTAGATTAACGTTTCGTGTTTGCCTTTTTGACGCGCCGCAACGGAAAAGGTTACATGACCGGCAAACGTTTTTGTTATAATGCCCATCCGTAAAATCATCCGAGGGTTCTTACACCCGGGAAAAAAATATTGCCGTCGGTTTCAACCGACGGAATTAAGAGCGCCTTATGGCTCCGGGCTTTAGCCCAAACGAGTAAGTTGGGCTGAAATCATATTATACCTGGTTGATATGTTGTCCGTCGGTTAAAACCGACGGCAAATTGACCGACAACTGAGATGCTTTTCAGGGCATATATTATTTTTTTCAAACATTTTGTGTAACTTTCCGCTATCCGCCGCGTCAAAATGTAAAATGAAAGGAAACCCGACCGATAAAGAGAGTGTTCGCCGCGTTTTGCGTGGCGATCCCGACGAATTTTCGCGGTTGGTCGCCTCACATGCTCCGCGCATGTTCAACCTCGCCCTCGGGATAGTCCGCCGACGCGACGCCGCCGAGGATGTGGTGCAGGATGCGTTGGTGAAGGCTTATGAAAAACTGGGTTCGTGGCGCGGCGAGAGTTCGCTTTCGACGTGGCTCTATCGCATCACCTACACCACCGCCGTCTCGTCGATTAGGGGGCGCAGGGATTTTTTCGAGGCCGCCCCGTCTTCGTCCGACACTCTTGCCGACGACGAAGGCGACTGGCAGATAACCGAGGAGAACATCTCGCGCATGACACTCGCACTCGAGGGGCTTTCGCCTCTCGACCGCACGCTGGTAAACCTTTTCTATCTGGAAGATAAGCCTGTGCGTGACGTGGCGGCAGTTTGCGGCGAGAGCGAGAGCAACGTTAAAACGCGGCTCCATCGCGCCCGCAGACGGCTTAAAGAATTGATGATGGATAATCGATAGCTATGAAAGATAACTTTGCAGAACTGATAAAGGCGGCCGGCAACAAGATCGCATCCGATGGGCCCACTGTTTCGCCCGATCTCGAACGGAGGGTTATGATCGAGGTTGCACGCAGGGCAATCGAGGGATCCAGGCGGCGCGCACGACGGGGTCTGGTGGCGTCGCTCGTGGGACTCGCTATGCTGCTTGCGGGATGTATCGCGGCGCTCGTGGTGTGGTTCCCGGCGCTTGCACCCGCTCTGACCCGCTTCACGTGGCTCGAGAATCTGCGTATCCCGAAACTTTTCGATACGGTGGCGGGGAGCATGGCCGGAGTCGCGGAAAGCACCGCCACCCTCCCGTTTCTGGAGCAGTGGGGCGGCCTGATACTGCTCGTATTGCTCGTCGTCGGCGCGGCAGGATTCATTTACTATCTCAACAGCCTCTTCTCCGGCGATCGCATCCCCGAAAGGTTCAACGAAAGTCGATGACCTCGTATCCCGCCCAACGTGCGGGATCGTACCTGAAATCGGCTCCGAGAGTGACGCCGGGCGTAATGCGCACGACATCCACCGTCGCCTCGGCGCTCATAAATCCTATGGTGTACCCCACCCTTGCGGGCAGTCCCGTTACGGTCGACAGAAAAACGTCGATCTTTCGGGCCGATCCGTCATCGGGGGCCGATGGATCGCGGGTGAGCTCCACCAGATCGCAGCTTACGCCTCCAATGAGCGCCGGGCCAACGTACCGATGGGTGTAGTCCCCGTCCAGAAAGTCGAAAAGCCGCGTCGGATTACCCATCACCGTGCGATCGGCGGGATCGACCCTGTCGATGGCCACCTCGCGGTCGAGCAGGCTTACCTCCCATTTGGTACGGCCGTCGCAAAATATCTCGATATCGGGTGTCGCTACGCGGTAACTCTCGCCGCTCACCTCGTAACTGCCCGTGAGCGACTGTCCGTCGATCGTCACTGTGAATTCGACGCGGTAATCGCCCCAGCCCGCCACTTTTTGGGCAAGTGCCGTAAGCAACGCCTGCGATTTTGTATCAGCGAACACGCTGATACTCAGTGTCATCGCTACCAAACTCAATATCGTCCGTTTCATGCCCATCATTTTTTAATGCCGCCACGACTTATTATTTCCGAGGGTTCTAACCCTCGATGGGAAGAAATTCCCATTAGCTATATTGCCGTTGGCTTCAGCCAACGGATGATAACTCGCTTACGCCACCGGGCTTTAGTCCAATCAATAATTTGGGCTGAAGCCCGAAGGTTTATTACGCTCTTGATTCCGTCGGTTAAAACCGACGGCAATATCCTTGACAATCTTATAGTATATCCTCAAAGATCCTCTCGAGGCTCCTCGGATCCTGAATCAATACCTCGCGAGGCTTGGAGCCTTCGGCGCGCCCCACGATCCCGGCCCTTTCCAACTGATCCATTAACCTGCCCGCACGGTTGTAGCCGATGGCGAAATGGCGCTGGATATTCGAGGTCGAGCCCTGTTGGTTGGCCACCACAAAGCGTGCCACCTCCTCGAACATGCGGTCGACGTCACCTATCTCGCCACTCGAGCCTCCGCCGTTGTCACCCGAATCGGGAACCCAGTCCGGTAGCGAGTACGCGTTCGGATAACCCCTCTGATCCTGAATGAACCCGGTCATCCGTTCGATCTCGGGCGTGTCGATGAAGGCGCACTGCAGTCGCGTGATCTCCCCGTTGAGCGAGATCAACATGTCGCCCTGACCGATAAGCTGGTTGGCTCCGGTCTGGTCGAGAATGGTGCGCGAGTCGACGATCGACGTCACGCGGAAAGCTATACGCGCCGGGAAATTAGCCTTGATGAGACCGGTGATAACCTTCACATCGGGCCTTTGCGTGGCGATTATAAGGTGTATTCCCGTTGCGCGTGCAAGCTGCGCAAGTCGCGTAATTGGTTGTTCCACCTCCTTGCCCGCGGTCATTATCATGTCGGCGAACTCGTCGATAACCACCACTATATAAGGCAAATATCGGTGTCCCTTGTTAGGATTCAGGCGGCGGTTAATGAACTTTTCGTTGTACTCGCTGATCTTCTTGACCTCGGCCTTGCGCAACAGTTCATAGCGCGCCTCCATCTCGCCGCACAGCGAATTAAGAGTGTAGACAACTTTCTGGGTGTCGGTTAAGATAGCATCCTCCTCGCTCTCCATTTTGGCGAGGAAATGCTTTTCGAGCCTCGAGTAGAGCGACAGTTCCACCTTCTTTGGGTCGACCATCACGAACTTCACCTCCGCCGGATGTTTTTTGTACAACAGCGACGAGATTATCACGTTCAACCCCACCGACTTACCTTGTCCCGTAGCACCTGCGATCAGGAGGTGGGGCATCTTCGCGAGGTCGACAAGGAACGTCTCGTTCTGAATGGTTTTGCCCAACACCAACGGCAATTCGGCGGTGCTGTCCTGGAAGCGGATCGATTTCACGAGCGAGTACATCGACACGATCTCGCGGTTTTGGTTCGGAACTTCGATACCGATGGTGCCCTTACCCGGCATCGGGGCGATGATGCGGATGCCCAACGCTTTTAGACTCAGAGCAATATCCTGTTCCAGCCCCTTGATCTTCGATATCTTTACACCCGGCGCCGGAACTACTTCATACAATGTGACGGTCGGGCCGATGGTCGCCTTGATCTTGCTTATCTCGACACCGAAATTCCTGAGTGTCTGTACGATGCGGTTGCTGTTCACCTGAATCTCCTCGTCGGTCACCTCCACCCGCGTTCCGTGGTTCGCCAGAATACTTTCGATCTCGGGTTTGCGGTAGGTCGAAAGCTCCTTCAGGGGATCGTACAGGCGGTTTTCGATATCGTCGTCGGCCACTTCCGTATCGCGTTTTTCGGTTTGCAACACCTCCATCCCTTCGCCGTCGGAAGTCACCACCCCACCTGCTCCGAGGGTAGTTGCACCTGCCGAGACGCCGCCCAGTTCCACCACTTCGAATACTCCGTCGGGAGTGCGGATAACCGCCGGACGCACGGGCTCTTCGGGTTTGTCGATCTCGACCGTGTGCCCTTCCGCGCCTATCTCCCTTACAATGAAGGGCGACTCCTCCGGCGGTGTTCCGGTGGCGATCGCGGCGGCATAGGCTTCATTGACTGTCATTCCGGGCTTGCCTGTCACAACATTCGTTCGCGCCTCATCATCGTCGGTACTCTCCTCTTCCGATTCATTGTCGAAGTATTCGTCGTCGGTCTCTTCCCCGTATTCGTCCTCGTCCGCATCGTCCCTCGGTCCCGTCACAAGGCCGCCCGCCTTCGCGCTACCGCCGACGATAACCTGTCCCACACGGTTCATATGCGATATGGTTTTGCGGCTAATGTACACGGCCCACAGTATCCACAGGCACACGAGCGACAGTGCCGCGCCGACAATGCCGATTTTTCCGCGCAACCATTGAGCGGAGAATATTCCCAACTCTCCGCCCAAACCACTTCCGAAAATGCTCGGGCGGATACCGAAAACGAGGCCCAGCGTCACCGATCCGAGGATCATGCCGAAAAAGGTCACTCTCACCGAGCGTTCCAGAGCCGCCGGGCGAAAACGCATCAGCCGCAGTCCGACGATGAACAGCATCACCGGAATGCCTGCGGCGAACACCCCGAAGCCATGCCCCACCAAACGCCGCGCCAGCCGCACCCCGAGGCTCCCTTTTTCGCCTGTCGGTATGGCGTCGGCCGCACTCACGAAATCGGCCGTGGGATCGGCCATCGCTTCGGCTCCGTTAAAACCCGTGAATGTCTGGTCGGTGTTCCAGGTGAAAAAGTAGCTCCCGCAAACCCACAGCGTCCACACCGCGAAAAAAAGCAGGATAAGCCCCGCGACCCATTTCTGATTGTCGGAGAGACGGAAACGCCCGCGGCGCTTACCCTTTTTTTGCTTTGCTTCCGGTTTTTTCCCGGTTTTTGAGTTTTTCGATTGTGCCATAACGCGAAGTTACGGAAAAAATATCATAATCGGGGTACTTTCGCGCTTTTGCTTTTAAGATGTTCGAGATAGCTGTCGTGGGCGAATGTCAGAAACTCGTGCCGCGGAGTGTTGTACGGATCGGCTCGAAAGCCGCCCTCGTTCAGAAGTTGCTCGACGCGGCGGGCTATCGCAGGGGCGGAATCTACGATCCGGGCCGGTTTTGAGCCCGTTCGGGCGCTGAATTCGTCGATCACGCGGCGGATCCGCTCTCCCAGAAAAGGATAGTGCGTGCATCCCAGCACTATGCGGTCGGCTCCGGCGGTGAGCATCGGCTCCATCGCAAGGCGCACTGTCTCAAGCGCTTCGGGTGTCTCTTCGCGGTCGTTTTCCACGAGTTCCACAAATCCCTCGCCCACCGTTTCGATGATGCGAACCTTGTCGCCATAGCGTGCGGCGGTGGCTCGATACAACTCTCCTCCGAGAGCCGCCGCCGTCGCCAATATGCCGATCACTCCGGTTTCGGTGGTCGTCGCGGCAGGTTTCACCGCGGGTTCCATCCCGATTATGGGGAGATCGTATTTCGCCCTAAGATGGTCAATGGCCGCTCCCGTGGCGGCATTGCACGCTATCACCATCATCTTCACGTCATAGTTATCGATAAGACGTTCGACGGCTTCGTCCGTGAACCTTGTGATCTCTTCTTTCGGACGCGGACCATACGGTACATTTGCCCCGTCACCGAAATAAACGAGCGATTCGTCGGGCAGGGCGTGCTCGATCGCGGCACGAACGGTCAGCCCGCCCATGCCTGAGTCGAAAATACCTATAGGTCTGTTGTCCAAAGTATTATTCCGGTTACTTTAAGTTATGCTATAAATCATACCTAAAGTATTACTTTAATTTGTTCTCCTCAATCCATCGACGGGCATTAATTAATGCCTCGATCCACGGAGATATTTCGTCTCCGTCCCGCTCTTCGGGATAATAGGCCCAATTCCAGGGCTTTATCGCGCGCTCGAAGTGGGGCATCATGGCAAGGTGCCTTCCATCGGGACTTGCGATCCCCGCCGTGTTGTAATCGCTGCCGTTAGGGTTGGCCGGATAGCCTTCGTGGCTGTATTTCAGCACGATATTATAATCGGATTCCTTTCCGGGCAACGAAAATTTACCTTCCCCGTGGGCGATCCATACACCCAACCGCGCCCCGGTGAGCGAATCGAGCAACACAGAACGCCCCAAAGTCTGTACGTTAAGCCCTACAAATCCCGATTCGAATTTATGACTGTCGTTATGTAACATTCGAGGCATAAGTGTATTATTGCCACTCACCTGAGCGATCGGTTTAATTACACCGGAATCCCCGAGCGGCTTTATCAATCCGAGTTCCACCATCACCTGACACCCGTTGCAGAAGCCGAGCGAGAGGGTGTCGGGGCGTGCGTAGAAATTCTCGAGAGCGCGCCGGGCCTTCTCGTTATAAAGGAACGCTCCCGCCCAACCCTTGGCCGAGCCGCACACATCGGAGTTGGAGAAACCACCTACAAAGACGATAAAATTCACATCCTCAAGTGTTTCGCGGCCGCTTGCAAGGTCGGTCATGTGGACGTCCCTCACATCGAATCCCGCCAGATGGAGCGCCCACGCCGTTTCGCGTTCGCACTGGTTCCCCTTTTCGCGAATCACCGCCGCCTTGATGCCGGTTTTGGTCTTGCGTCTCGGGTCGATGCCATATTGAGCGTAGGTTCCGGTGAAACCGGCCGGGAATTCGAATTCGAGAGGCTGCTGTTTGTAGTTGGTGTAACGTTCTGCCGCTTTGGTGCTTCCGCTTTGCAGACGGTCGAGCAGATAGGAGGTTTTATACCACCGGTCGCGCAGTTCGTCCTGCAGCAGATCGAATTCGATGCCGACCGCCCTTATATTAAAGTGTCTATTAAAGTTAACCTTGCCAATCACATGTGTTTCAACACCATGAGCGGATAGTTTTTTCGAGATCGCGGCGCCGTCCCTCACCTGAAGCAACAGAGCGGGTTTCTCGCTGAACAACAGTTTCACAAGCCCTTCACCGCCGTCGGCCCCGCCGTTCAACCCCGTGAGGTCCACTTCGATGCCGGAAGTGTTGTCGGCAAAGGTCATCTCCAGCAGGGCGGTGATCATACCCCCTGCCGAAACGTCGTGGCCTGCAAGCACTTTGCCGTCGGAAACAAGCCCCTGAACGGCTCCGAAAGCACGCTTGAAATAGTCGGCGTCGCCCACTGTCGGAACTTTATCGCCCACTCGCCCGACCACCTGCGCAAAACTGCTGCCTCCGAGTTCGAAGCCCGAGCCGCGGCTCATGTCGACGTAAACGATATCGGAAGCGGTGTGTTTCAAAGCCGCGCCGATACTACGCGAAATATCGGAAACCTCTGCGGCAGAGGTAATTATCACTGTTCCGGGGGCGTAAACACGCTCGCCGTCGGGATATTTTTGCGTCATCGAAAGCGAATCCTTACCCGTGGGAATGTTGATACCCAGCCCGATGGCGAAATCGCTCGCCGCCTGTACGGCAGAATAGAGGCGCGCGTCTTCGCCCGGATTTTTGCAGGGCCACATCCAGTTGGCGCTCAGCGATACACCGGCCAATCCATGCGTCAGGGGTGCGAAAACGATATTGGTCAACGCCTCGGCTACGGCAAAGCGCGAGCCCTCCGCCGGGTCGATCATCGCCGCCACGGGAGCGTGACCCAGAGCCGTCGCGATACCGCCTACACCCTGATAGTCGAGCGCGACGACGGCGCAGTCGTTCAGCGGCAACTGCACCTGCCCGGCACACTGTTGCATCGCCACGCGCCCTCCGACCGAACGGTCGACCTTATTGGTGAGCCAGTCCTTGCAGGCGACGGCCTCGATCTCGAGCACCTGTCCTATGTAGTCGACCACCCGTCCGGCGTCATAGGCAACGGGTGCGAAAATTTCGCGCAACGATTTGTCGTTCAAAACAGTACGCGGCGCGCGGCCGAACATGTACTCGAGCGGCCAGTCGATAGGACGCTCGCCTGTTTTATTATTGACAAAAGTAAACTGTCCGTCTCCCGTCGCCTCGCCGATGACATACATCGGGGCGCGCTCGCGATCGGAAACGGCCCTCAGGTAGTCGAGACGCTCGCGATCGATCACGAGACCCATCCTCTCCTGCGACTCGTTGCCGACGATCTCGCGAGCCGAAAGTGTCGGATCGCCCACCGGCAACTGCTCCATGTCGATGCGTCCCCCGGTGGCCTCGACCAGTTCCGACAGGCAGTTGAGATGGCCTCCCGCACCGTGGTCGTGGATCGAAATGATGGGGTTCTCGGCACCTTCGGCAGTTTCGCTCACGGCGCGAATGGCGTTATAGGCCCTTCGTTGCATCTCGGGATTGGAACGTTGCACGGCGTTGAGCTCGATCTGACCCGCGAATTCGCCCGTCGCGACGCTCGAAACGGCCCCGCCGCCCATGCCGATGCGGTAGTTGTCGCCGCCCAGAAGCACCACGGCGTCGCCCTTGCGCGGATCATCTTTCAGGCTGTCGCTCTTTTTGGCATAGCCCACGCCGCCGGCCTGCATTATCACCTTGTCGTAGCCCCAGGTTTTGTCGTTTTCCCGATGCTCGAAGGTAAGCAACGAACCGCACACCAACGGCTGTCCGAATTTGTTGCCGAAATCGCTGGCTCCGTTCGACGCCTTGATGAGTATCTCTTCGGGGCTCTGATAGAGCCACCTGCGAGGAGCGATCGACGCCTCCCAAGGGCGGGCGCCGTTCTCCAAACGCGGATAGGAGGTCATGTAAACGGCGGTTCCGGCCAGAGGGAAAGCGCCTTTGCCGCCTGCTATGCGGTCGCGGATCTCGCCTCCCGAACCTGTCGCCGCGCCGTTGAACGGCTCGACGGTCGTGGGAAAATTGTGGGTCTCGGCCTTGATCGAGATCACGCTCTCGAAATCCGAGGTGGTGTATTCGTCGGGCCGGTCGTGCGATGCGGGCGCGAACTGCTCGGCTACGGGGCCCCCGAGAAAAGCGCAGTTGTCCTTGTAGGCCGAGGTGACCTGCCCCGGATTCTCTCGCGTGGTTTTGCGGATGAGGCCGAACAGGGTTTCGGGCTTTGTTTCGCCGTCGATCACGAATTCGCCGTTGAAGATTTTGTGGCGGCAATGCTCGGAGTTGACCTGCGAGAAACCGAAAACCTCGCTGTCGGTGAGCGGACGTCCCATCTTGGCGCTGACCTCTTCGAGATAGGCAATTTCGTCGCCGCTCAAAGCGAGCCCTTCGGCGCGGTTGTAGGCGGCGATGTCACAAATTTCGCGAATGGGTTCCGGCTCGCGCGTGATGGTAAATATCTCCTGATCCAGACCATCGTATCGGCGGTTGAGCATGGGGTCGTACCCGGCCTCGCCCACGACGCGCACAAACTCCTCGATGCGCCGGATGCCGCCGATGCCCATGTTCTGGGTGATCTCCACGGCGTTTGTGCTCCACGGGGTTATCATTTCTCGCCTCGGGCCGATGAACGTCCCCTCGACGCTTTCGCCCTCTACGAGGCGTGCGCCCGAAAAGAGCCATTCGAGGCGTTCGACCTCCGCCGCCCCCGGCTGAGCCGCGGCATCCACCGCGTATATTTTTTCTTCGTTCCTGAAAAACAGTATCATAATTAATCGCGAATTACGGATTACGAATGAAGTAAGTCGCAACCCCTTTATTTATTGTCTATTATAACTGTCGGCACTCCGATTCGAGATGTTGCAACAAAATGCGCAGGAGCGCGGTATCGGAGGCGTCGCCGCAATCGAGCACAAAGTTAGCGCGATTATAGAATTTTTCGCGTTCGGGGAGAGTTTTTTCGATGAAAGCGGCGAGTTCGGCGTCACCCATTCCGGCGATCTTGGGTCTTTTCAGGCGGCCCACGGGACTCATACGCTTAACGAGCCTGTGGACGGGCATCTTTATATATATGGTCTCGCCCGCCGCCGAGAGTTTTTCCATCACTCCTTCGCGGCAGACCGAACCGCCACCGAGAGAAACGATGGTGTCAACCTCCGAAGCGGCCGCGTCGGCGATCACCTCGGTTTCGAGAGCACGGAACGCCTCTTCACCCTGCGTGGCGAAGATATCGGCAACACTCATCCCGGCACGCCGTTCGATCTCGCGGTCGGTATCGACGAGCTTCCAACCCGTGGCGGCGGCGAGCCTGCGGCCGAAACTGCTCTTGCCGCACCCCATGAAACCTACCAGAAAGACCCTTCGCGCCATCGGTTTAAAACAAATTAAGCTGTTCAGCGGGCGGATTGCGGGTGTCGTCGACGACATCGGGGCGTTCGATCTCTATCTCAATAGGGGCGGGCTGCAAGGTAGATTCCTCGTCGTTTCGCTTCGTCGGGATGACAGGAGCGACAGACTCTGTCGGAATGGAAGCGGGAGTAATCTCCGGCTCGAGCGACGGGTCGTCGGCAAATTCGTCCTCCGCCCCTTCGTTGGAGTCTTCTTCGTCGGGCTCGGGAAGGTCGAAAGACTCGTCAACGGGGGCAACGCCATCTTCCGGATCGGAGTATAAGGTAGATTCCTCACGTTCGTTCGGAATGGCATTAGAGGTGGCGGCAACGTTATCGTCGACTTCATCGCCATCAGGCTCCGGTTCTTCAGGAGCGGGCCCCGGCTCAGGCTCCAAAAAGCGCAACCCACCCACATCGTAAGTGGTTATGCGCTTGCCCTTTGCCTTGTGGCTCTTGATGCCGATATATTCGGCCACGTTCACCGTGTCGGCGGGACGGGCGGCATTGGCGCCCTGGTAAGTCACCTCCAAACGCGGCGAGTCGTCATCCACAAGCTCCACGAGGCGGCAGTCGCCCTCCAACCACTCCTGCTGGCTGCCTCCGTTCGCCATGGCGGGGAAACGTTTGACATAATAGTAGCGCTGCCCCTCGTCGAAATAGGTGGCGCTGTAAACCCTCTCCGGATCCCATTTTTCGACGCGGATGGTGTCCTCGGGGAAGTGGTGGGTGAGCTCGTAACCCGTAACGTAATAATGGTGGCGCGTGAAGACCACGATCTTGTCGTCGCCCGTAAATTCGCCGAGCAGAACTCCGCGCCCGTCGGCATTGAGGCGGCGCACCTCCTCGTCGAAGAAGATATTCTGGCCGCCGAGGGTCGAAGCGCCCTTCTCCTTGAGGACTATCTTGTGGATGCCGTATCGCGAGAAGAGGTTGCCCTGCGAGGCGCGCCCCTTGATGGCGAGGGTCGAGAAATCGAGGTCGGTTATCACTTTTTTGAGCCTCGGGCGCGGCTTGAAGTAGACTTTCAGCACCTCGGCTTCGCCGTTGGGATTGACCGTCAGCCACAGGATATCGCTCCCCGGGGTACCTTTCGTCAGGTCGTACTCCTTTTCGCGCGTGATGCCGACAATAGCGCACCTTTTCATCATGATAGGCCCTTGTTTTCCGTCACGGTAGAGCACATTGTATATCGTTCGTTCGTCGCCGCGCTTGAAAACCCCGATGTAGAGAATGTTCTTGCGGAAGAAGGCTTTGTCGCTCACCCGGGAGATGATATAACGGCCGTCGCGACAGATGGCTATCACGTCGTCGATGTCGGAGCAGTCGCACACGAACTCATCCTTTTTCATGCCCGCGCCGATGCCGAAGAACCCTTCCGCGCGGTCGACGTATAGTTTCGAGTTGTTGGTCACCACCTTCGCCGCCTCGATGCTGTCGAACTCGCGAATCTCGGTGCGGCGCTCGCGGCCCGCGCCGTATTTTTGTTTGATACGCTCGTAATAAGCTATCGTGTAGGGCACTATGTGCTCGATGTCGTGGCGCACGCGGCTCATCTCCTCCTCCACGGCGCGGATATGCTCGTCGGCTTTGGCGGTGTCGTACCGACTGATGCGGATGAAGCGGAGTTCAGTGAGTTTAACCACATCGTCTTTCGTAACCTCGCGGCGCAACAGGTTTTTGAACGGTTCGAGGCCGTCGTCCACGGCACTGTAAGCCTCCTCGCGCGTTTTCGCTCCCTCGATGCGCTGGTAGAGCTTGTTCTCGATGAATATCTTTTCGAGCGATGACATGTGCCAATCCTCGGCCAGTTCGTCGAGGCGAATATGCAATTCGCGCAAAAGCAGATCGCGTGTGCGGTCGGTCGAGCGGCGCAGGATTTCGCTCACGCCGAGGAAATGGGGTTTGTCTTCCCATATCACCGTAGAGTTGGGCGAGATCGACACTTCGCAGTCGGTGAAAGCGTACAGCGCATCTATCGTTTTGTCGCTCGACTCGTCGTTCGAAACATGGATAATGATCTCGACCTTCTCGGCGGTGTTGTCGTCCACCTTGCGTATCTTGATCTTGCCGCGGTCGTTGGCCTTGATGATCGACTCCTTGATGCTCTCGGTGGTTGTTCCGAACGGTATCTCGGTGATGGCGAGGGTGCGGCGGTCGATCTTCGATATCTTGGCGCGAACCTTCACCGCTCCGCCCCGCAGACCGTCGTTGTAGCGGCCCACGTCGATCGCTCCGCCCGTCGGAAAATCTGGATAGAGTACGAAATCTTCGTTTTTGAGATACGCGACCGAGGCGTCGATCAATTCGTTGAAGTTGTGGGGCAGGATCTTCGACGCGAGGCCCACGGCGATCCCCTCGACCCCCTGGGCCAGCAGCAGCGGGAATTTCACCGGCAGGGTCACGGGCTCCTGATTGCGGCCGTCGTACGAGAGCATCCAGTCGGTGGTCTTGGGGTTGAAAACGACGTCGAGGGCAAATTTCGACAGCCGCGCCTCGATATAACGCGCCGCCGCCGCTCCGTCGCCCGTCAGTATGTTACCCCAGTTTCCCTGACAATCTATCAGCAGGTCTTTCTGCCCCAACTGCACGAGCGCATCTCCGATCGAAGCGTCGCCGTGGGGGTGGAACTGCATGGTGTGGCCTATCACGTTGGCCACCTTGTTGTAGCGTCCGTCGTCGAGGCGCTTCATCGAGTGGAGAATGCGCCGCTGGACGGGTTTCAGGCCATCCTCGACGTGCGGCACGGCGCGCTCCAATATCACATACGAGGCGTAGTCGAGCCACCACTCGCGGTACATGCCCCCGAGCCGGTTACGGCTTCCGCCGCCACCGCCTTCGCCCCTCTCTATATTTTTATCTTCGCTGTTCATTTCAATTTTTAATTACCTCCGTCGGCTTATCTGCGCCAGCCTGCGGCCGACAAGCAGGCCTCCGTCGGTGATTATTTGTTTCACAAAGAATTCTCCACGTAATCGGCCTCGATGCGTAGGTTTTCGATCACGAAATCGCGTCTTTCGGGGGTGTTGGTGCCCATGTAGAAGGTGAGCATTTCGTGGATGGTGTCGTCGCGCGTGAGGCGCACGGTCTCCAGACGCATATCCTCGCCTATAAATTCACGGAACTCGTCGGCCGAGATTTCGCCCAGCCCCTTGAACCGGGTTATCTCCGCCGCCGCGCCGCACCTCTTGATAGCCCGCCGCCGCTCCTCCTCGCTGTAACAATATATGGTCTCTTTTTTGTTGCGGACGCGAAAAAGCGGCGTCTGCAACACGAACAAGTGTCCCTGACGGATCACCTCGGGGAAGAATTGCAGGAAGAAGGTCATCATCAGCAGGCGGATGTGCATCCCGTCGACGTCGGCATCGGTTGCGATTATCACCTTGTTGTAGCGCAGGTTATCTATGCTTTCCTCAATATTTAGTGCAGCTTGTAGCAGGTTGAACTCCTCGTTCTCGTAGACCACTTTTTTGGTGAGGCCGTAGGTGTTGAGCGGCTTTCCGCGCAACGAAAAGACGGCTTGGGTGCGCACGTCGCGGCTTTTCGTTATAGAACCGCTCGCCGAATTCCCTTCCGTTATGAATATCATCGTCTCCTCGGCACGGGCGTCCTTGTCGCCGAAGTGAACCTTGCAGTCGCGCAGTTTTTTGTTGTTAAGGCTCACCTTTTTGGCCATCTCGCGAGCCTTTTTCTGCACGCCTGAGATCGCCTTTCTCTCCTTTTCGTTCTCGACTATCTTTTTGCCGAGTATCTCCGCCGTCTGCGGGTGTTTGTGCAGATAGTTGTCGAGGTTCTCCTTGACGAAATCGAGGATGAACTGCCGGATCGTCGCGCCGCCGGGCGACATCAGCCGCGAACCGAGTTTGATCTTGGTCTGGCTCTCGAACTCGGGCTCCTCGACGCTGATCGAGATCGCACCCACGAGCGAGGTACGAATATCGGCAGGATCGTAATCCTTGCGGTAGAACTCCTTGATCGTCTTTGCGATGGCCTCGCGGAAAGCCGCCTGATGCGTACCCCCCTGCGAGGTGTACTGGGAGTTGACGAACGAGAAATAGCTCTCGCCGTAGCCAGTGCCGTGGGTTATCACAACTTCGATGTCGGGGCCCTTCAGGTGGATGGGAGGATACAGCGGTTCCTCGCCGAGGTTCTCGTTCAGCAGGTCGAGAAGGCCGTTTTTCGAAACATAACTCTCGCCGTTGAGTTTTATCGTGAGGCCCGTGTTAAGATAGGTGTAGTTGCGGATCCGCTGCTCGACGTACTCCATGTTGTAGACATACTCGCCGAACACCTCCGTATCGACTACATAACTGATGAGAGTGCCGTCCTTTTCGTTAACGCCACTCTCTTGGCGGTCGCTCGTCTCGACCCCGCGCTCGAAGGTCACGGTGCGCGCCTCGCCGCCACGGATCGTCCGCGCCGTGAAGCTCGACGACAGCATATTCACCGCCTTGACCCCCACCCCGTTCAGACCGACCGTCTTTTTGAACGCCTCGGAGCCGTACTTGCCGCTGGTGTTGATCTTCGATACCGCGTCACTCAGGGAGTTGAGCGGAATGCCGCGCCCGTAGTCCCTCACCGTCACCACGTTGCCGGGTGCGATCGTCAGTTCGATACAACGACCGGCGCCCATTATGAACTCGTCGACCGAGTTATCCATCACCTCTTTTATAAGGGTGTAAATGCCGTCGTCCGGCTGTGAACCGTCGCCCAGTTTTCCTATCCACATACCCGGGCGCAGACGCATCTGCTCCCGTGTCGACAGGGTCTTTATGTCCGCTTCGGTATATTTTACTTCTGCCACTTTATTTCGTAATTCGTAATTCGTAACTCGTAATTGCGAGAGCGGATACCATCCGTTCTCGCGTCTCTTCCATCACCTCCTTAGGATCGCGGGCGGCGACCTCTTCGGCGCTCACCGGGGGAAGTACCTGCACCCCGAAATCGTGACGCCACGGCAGTTTGCCGTGTTTTCCGAGAACCCTGCTACCGGTCAGTACCACAGGCAATATTCCTACCCCGGCCTCTTTCGCAAGCGCGAACGCCGTGGGTTTGAATCTTCCCATTTCGCCCGTCTTCGAGCGCGTGCCCTCGGGGAATATCGCCACGCACACTCTCCTTTCACTAAGCCACATCCGCCCGTCGTTCATCACCATCGCGGCAGCCTTGCGAGGCTTGTCGCGCGGGATCAGAATATCGCCGTGGAGCATCAGGAACTGCCCTATGAACGGCACCTTTCGAACCTCGCTACGCGATACCCAACGGAAATTCAGCGGCACCCAATAGAGCATCAATATATCGACCATCGAGCTGTGGTTCAGCACGATGACGTAGGTTTTGTTGCGATCGACATTCTCTAATCCGCTAGTGCGGGTCTTCCATCCGGGCGGCATGATGAAGAACAACCGCGCAATGCCGCGCGAAATTTCATGCACCACGCGCCTCGTTTTGTCGAAAGGCACCGTGAACGGGAACACCAACACCGTGGCCACCAGAAACAGCGTCACCACCAACGGAAGTATGATATAATAGGCGTACATAACCTGCAATTTTACGAATTTTTCGGTGAACGTCGGCCCAACCGAGCCGCGAATTTATCAACAATTAATGAAGATTTGTTACCTTTGCCCCCTGAAAATCGACTTTAAAAAACTAAAATCCTTATAATTATGGCTAAAGCATTCGTTTTTCCCGGACAGGGCGCACAGTTTCCCGGCATGGGCCGCCAGCTTTACGACACGGTCGCCGAGGCGCGCGAAATGTTCGAAAACGCTAACGAAATACTCGGTTTCCGCATCACCGACATCATGTTCGACGGCACCGCCGAAGAGTTGAAACAAACAGCCGTCACCCAGCCCGCCGTTTTCCTCCACTCGGTGGTGTTGGCCCGTTCGCTCGGCGCCGCTTTCGATCCCGACATGGTGGCGGGACACTCTCTCGGGGAGTTTTCGGCTCTCGTGGCGGCGGGCGCCCTCGGTTTCGAGGACGGCCTGCGGCTCGTGTCGATCCGCGCGAAGGCGATGCAAAAAGCGTGCGAGATAACTCCTTCGACAATGGCCGCCGTACTCGCATTGGCCGACGAACGGGTCGAAGAGATTTGTGCGGCTACCGACGGCGTGGTCGTAGCGGCTAACTACAACTGCCCCGGGCAGTTGGTGATCTCGGGATCGGTCGAAGCCGTCGACGCCGCCTGCGAAGCGATGAAAGCCGCCGGAGCGAAACGCGCTCTAAGACTTCCGGTCGGCGGAGCTTTTCACTCTCCGCTGATGGAGCCCGCCCGCGTGGAACTTGCGGCAGGCATCGCCGCGGCTCCTTTCCGCCGACCCATATGTCCCGTCTATCAGAACGTCGACGCCCGGCCCTACACCGACCCGTCGCTGATCCGCGAAAACCTTATTGCCCAACTGACCTCGCCCGTGCGTTGGACCCAAACGGTTCGCAACATGGTGGCCGATGGCGCGAGCGAATTCACGGAACTCGGCCCCGGCGCGGTTCTCGCGGGACTTGTCTCGAAGATCGCCTCCGGAATACAGGTTTCGTCGAAGCAAACGCTGTAATCAGCACCTTGAAAATCCGCGGTAAAAATTAAAATATTTTAATAGATCACAGTTTCTTTGTGATATTTTTACTATGTTTGCACTCCGAAATGCCAACATAATCAATTTTATTGTAATATAATGGTCTCACTCCAGGAGTTTTTCAATAAGCACGAGGACGAAGTACAAAAAGGAGTCGTTCATAAAAACAACCTTTTAAAGCGCAACATTGTGGCCTACATGGCGGCAAGCGGCCCATCTACCATCGCCGAGTTGACCGTGGCGCTCCACATCAGCATACCCACCATGACAAAGCTGGTGGGCGAATTAGTGGAGGATAAACTCGTTCACGAGAATGGCAAGATAGAGACCACCGGCGGCAGGCGGCCCAATATCTACGGCCTCACCTCCAGCGCCATATACTTCGCGGGGGTCAACATCGGCCGCGACAACATTCAATTCGTCGTCACCGACATACAGAACAACATCGTGGTCTCGCGCGAGGAGAACGATTTCGCCCTCGTCGACACCGACGCCTGCCTCCAGCATATCTGCCGTAGCATCTCCGAATTCATCGACACCTGCGGGGTCGACCGCCAGCGAATTCTCGGCCTCGGGGTTTGCATAGCCGGGCGGGTGAATCCCAACACCGGACGCAGCTACAAATATTTCACCTCCAACGAGGAGTCGCTCACCCGCATCATCGAGGAGGCGGTGGGCATCCGCACCCTTCTGGAGAACGACACCCGCGCGCGCTGCTATGCCGAGTACAACGCCGGTAGTCCGCAGGACGGCCAGAACATTCTCTATCTGCACCTCGGGCGTGGTGTGGCCATCGGCATAGTGATGGATGGCAAGCTGTTCTACGGCAAGAGCGGGTTCGCGGGCGAATTCGGCCACACACCTTTCTTCGACAACGAAAAGATCTGTTCATGCGGCAAAAAAGGATGTCTCGAAACAGAGATTTCGGGTGTGGCCGTCGAGGAGAAGATAGTCGACCGCCTGCACCGGGGGAGCAACACCATACTGCGTGAAAAGTTCGAACGCGGCGAACATATCCACGTCGACGACGTGATCGACGCCGCACGCCGCGACGACAACCTCTCCATCGAACTCATCGAGGAGGTTGGCGAAAAGGCGGGGAAAAGTATCGCCTTTCTGATAAACATCTTCAATCCCGAGACCGTTATTATCGGCGGAAATCTCTCGCACGCGGGCGATTACATCATGCTTCCGTTGAAAGCCTCCACCAATAAGTTCTCCCTGAACCTCGTCTACAAGGATACTCGTTTCCGCCTGTCGCGCATGGGCCAGAACGCCGGTGCGCTCGGGGCGGCGATGCTGATGAGGGGGAAGATCATCGGCCTGGCGTAAATTAATTTGAAAATTTGAAGATTTGATAATTTGATAATTAGCTACGCACTATAAAATCATTGTATTGTCATTCCGGGCGAGGTGTTTTCCTGCTTCCCCGGGCTTCAGCCCAACCGTAAAAAATGAGTTTGACCGGCGACAAGATATTTTTACGCAGGCTCTCGGCGGGTGATCTGGATTTTTTGTACCGCTGGGAGAACGATCCCGCCGTGTGGCGGTATGGCGATTGTGGAGCCGACACCCCTCATGTCATTCCGAACGAATGTGAGGAATCTATCTTATGTATTCCTTCGGCACCGGAGCGATTCTCCCGTCGGCAACTTCGTGAATTCATTGAAAATCAGCAACACGATGTTTTCGAGACGGGTCAGGTCCGCTTTGTGATCTGCCGCCGCGATACCGCCGTTTTCCGCCCATCGGTTTGTCCGAAGGACGATGCGCCGACAAACACCGATGAATGGGTCGGTTTCATCGACCTTTTCGATATCGATCCGGTGGAGTTGCACGCCGGAGTCGGGATACTTATCTGTGATCCCGCCGATCGCCGGAAAGGATATGGCCGTGAGGCTCTGTCACTTGTCGTGGAATACGCCCGCCATGTCCTGGGTCTGCGCTCCCTTTGGTGCGCCGTCGCCGCCAATAACACCGCATGCCTTTCGCTGTTCATCTCCGCCGGATTTGTGCGTTCAGATATCCCAAACGATGACTATCCGCTCGGCACGGACAACAGTGCCGCTCCTCAAAGTGAGATTTTTATGCGGAAATCGCTCTAACGGCCCGAAAACGATCTATTCCCAATCCGCGTAGATACTCTCGTCGTAGAAATTCCTTTCGTCCGTGCCGTGCAGCGGATGCCAAATCTGCGCGAAGAAGGGATTTCCGGCGGCGATCGCGTCGTAATTCCACGCCGGAGGAAGACACTCGGGACACCAATGGCCGCCCTGCAACACAAGCGCGGGCGATGCCGAAAAGCGATGCCCGAACTGGCACTCCCAATCGAGCGGCGTCGCCATATCGCCCGGTACCATGCTTTCCGACAGGTACTTACCCCCGCGAAATTCGGCCGCGCGGCGCATATCGCCGATATCGAGTGCGCCGAGCGGTTTACTCTCGTCGTACCCGTGGTCGATATGAACATGCTGGTCGGACGGACGCGAGAGGTCTTGTTCCGGCCAGTCGGGGATACTCTTCCACGTTTCGTAAGTACCATAATATGAGGCGATCCGTTCGGGATGGCGGCTACGTATCCAGTCCATCGTCCCAGCCCCTTTTTTATGCGCCAACATCCGCATAACCGGCTTAATAACGGCCGCGGGCGCGAGTTTAGCCAACTTGAAATATCGCGGTACCGAGGGACGCATTCGCTTCCGGAAATAGTCGTCCAAAGAGAGATTTTCGCGAAAATGAAGTATCCGGTCGAGCTCATCGGAGTCTAAATACCACTGTCCATGGAAGTTGCGAAGTGCAAACCAGCGTGCCTCGAATATACGTTCGGGCGGCGGGCACGAGATCGTTTCGAGCAACCGTTGCATGAATTCATAGTTGGTGATACGGTACTCGGCGCCGCTGCCGATATTGTAGAACCGATTCCAAAACCCTTCCGGAACGTCGGATTCACAAACATTGGCAAGCAATCGCCCCGAGTCCTCGACCGTCGCCCATTCCAGAACACCCTGAAGCGGGACGTGGAACATGATGGGGTCGAAATTATTGAGCACACCCGGATGGAGAATACCCGATTGGCGCAGGCAGACCCAATTCTTAATACCGCTTTCGACAAATATCCGTTCGGCTATGGTTTTGGATATGGCGTAATGGTCATATACGCTGATACATATCGGGTCTCCGGTGCGCCCCCAGTGAAGCGGCGGATTGCGATCGCTGGTTTGCGCCACCGAACCTATGTACACAACTTTGATCTCGTCGCTATTGGGTTGAGCGAGGACGGCTTTGGCGATATTTTCAGCCGCTGTGACATTAACCCTGTGTGTGGTTTTAGGCAGATAGTCGGCCTTCGGGGAGACCATTCCGCCGACGTGCAGCACATAGTCCGCGGGTGAGTTTCCGTCGGGGCCTCCTATACCGCGCAAAACATCGTCGTAGTCGGTCATATCGCCCCAAACGATCTCGATACCGGGCTCGTTTTCAATGGCTTGCATTTTTTTACGATTCTTTTTACCCGGACGCACGAGCAGTCGTATATCGAACCTGTCACGCCGGGCCATAAGTTCCCGAAGCCCGGCGGAACCCATTACTCCGGTTGCGCCGGTCAAAAAGACCAATTTTTTGTCTTTCATTTATTTAGGTTAGTTTATATAATCAGATGATCGAGCTTCCGCACTCTGTTGTATTCTCGTGTCGACGACCTGTCTACAGGTAGACCGTCTCGCCCAGCTGCGGGATCGTGAACTCTTCGGAGGCCAACTCCACACCGTCGAGAATAATGCGGCAACGCATGTCGGCAGGAATAAGGGTAGCGACAGCCCTTGCACTCGGTTTCACTTGAACCACAGGGATTTGAATTGCCGCCGAATCGTCGGTAGGCCTCAGTTCGAGCACCATCGGCACACCACTCAGATCGTCGGCGGGGAGCAATCCGTCGATCTCGGAAAAGCGGCATACTATGTATGTCGATTTATCTTTGACGGGGGTCACGCGATATTGTTTAAAGTCGGTACTGAAGGTCTGCTTGCCCAAAAACAACGACAGATACTCCTCTTCGAGCCCTCGAAGTTCGCTCAAAGCGGCTGACAATCCCCCTCCGAACACATTCTCTCCTACCTCTCCCGTGATAAGGTCGAAACGGCTACGGCGTATCTCGAAAATCTTTTCCGCCGCCAGGCGTGCACTCTCTTCGAGGCTCAACGCGGCGGCCGAGGTCTTGTCGACGGTGAGGCGCGGAAAACCCTTCGGGGGGTCCATATGCAAAGTACGATCGCTGCTAACGTATCCATGTATTATTGGCATATCACTGATATCAGTGATCTTAACCGAGGTCACTTCATTCAAGATTTTATCTGCAAGCGGAGCCGCCACACCGAGATATTTTTGTGCATAGCGTGCGTAAGGCCCGGCGATGATCTCCTGCCGTTCGATGGCGATGTCGATGTAAATAGTCATCCGTTCGGCGTTATTCTGCGGGGTTTGAGCGGCGGTCGGCAGAGCGGCGAAAAAAGCCGCACAAAGCGCCGAAACACCTCTTATTAATAGTCCGTTTTTCATTATCGTAATCTTTTAAAGTCCGTTTATGTCGCCAACAAAACTACGAATAAATTTCGACAGCCTCTAAAAATAGAGATAAAAATCGCGGGTCAAGGCGCGATATTCCGCCGAAAAAGTGCCCGGTCCCGCATCCTGTATCACCAGAGAACGGGATCGAACAGTTGTTTCGGGGACGGCGGCATGGTGCATGAATTCCAACAGAGAGCGTTTCGGGCCGCTTTCGGGAGTCGAGTAGACATCCATGCGGCGGGAAACGGACAATCCGCTCTCGCTTGCCGCGGCGATCATTCTTTCGGTTTCCGCTCCGGCAGGCAACACCAGAGAAACACGGCCGCCCGGATTCAGCAACTTCGAGCAACACTTCACGAGATCGTCGTAACTCAATGAATGCGAGTGACGTGCGATAGTGCGCAATGCGTCGGGCGAAGAGAGGGAGTCGACAAACCACGGCGGATTGGACACTATGTGGTCGTATCGCCGTCTATCGGCGTACAGTTCCGTAAAATCCTGAATGGATGCGCGGCAGGCTCTGAGGCGGTCGACCCAAGGGCTGAGACGGAAGTTCTCCTCCGCCCGGCGGCAACTTTCCGTGTCGATCTCTACGGCGTCTATTATGGTTCCATTCGATTCTGTACGTTGAGCCAACTGCAAGGCTATAACCCCGGTACCGGTTCCTATATCGAGTATCGCTTTATCTTTGGGAAGTTCGACAAGACACCATGCGCCCAGAAGTACCCCGTCGGTGCCGACTTTCATTGCGCACCCATCCTGCCAGACGGCAAATCTTTTGAAATTGAACGTATTGCCGCCTGTCATCTTTACTTTCACTTCAAATCACCGGCTATTCCCGCTCCGAAAAGCGCGAAGTCGAATCTTGCCGGGTCTTTCGGATCGAATTCGCGAAGGCGCGATGTAACCTCTTCCACCGCCCGCCAGTCGTTCTGACGTCGTTGCAACAGTCCGAACGAACGAGCCGTGGCGGCGCTGTGAACATCGAGCGGAAGATAGAGGGCCGAAGGAGGGATAGTCCGCCACAATCCGAAATCCACCCCGCGATCGTCGCGCCGTATCATCCAGCGCAGGAACATGTTGGTGCGTTTACATGCCGCCCCACGGTCGATCGACGAGAGGTGTTTTTCGCATCTGAGGGCGTGCGGCAACGCAAAAAATTCGCTTCGGAAACGCGAAATGGCAGTACGGATGTCGCCCGAACGTGCGTATTCGTCCTCGAAAAAGGTCCCCATCGAGCCGAAAACGCTGTAAATATGGCGCAAAGAGAGCAGAAACGACCGCAGGTCACCGCCATTGAAGGTGCGGTGAACGTAGTTTGAAACCCCGTCCAACTCTTCCGCCGAGGCGTTCATCACGAAATCGTGCGGCGAACCGTCCAGCAGGTCGATCATTCGTCCGGCACTTTTCACGATCGCTTTCCTGTTCCCCCATGCGATGGTCGCGACCAGAAAACCGGCGATCTCGATGTCGGCGGCGCGAGGCTGCGGCCCCGAGATCCCGGGATCGAAAAACCGATGCGGAATCGAGATCGGGTCGCCTGCAATGAACTCGGGGGTATTGTAACGGTTATGCAACCGCTCCAACAGTTCGCCTAAATTGCCGATTGAGATCGTGGCATTCATCGACTTATCGATCAGATAATTAACCCGTCGGTCATAACTATCTTGCGGTCGGCCGTGGCGGCAAGATTCTCGTCGTGGGTGACGATTATTATGGTTTGCCCGAAACGTTCGCGGAGCGACAAAAAGAGCTTGTGAATCTCATCCCGGTTCTTCGAATCGAGATTGCCCGAAGGCTCGTCGGCGAGGATCACGGCAGGAGAATTCACAAGCGCTCGGGCAATGGCGACCCTCTGCGCCTCACCGCCCGAAAGCTCTGCCGGTTTATGGTTGCGTCGCTCGGCAAGTCCCATCAGATCGATCAGTTCACCGGCACGAGCCTCCACCTCACACCGATCGCGGCCTCCGATATAGCCCGGAATGCAGATGTTCTCGAACGCCGTAAACTCCGGAAGCAGGTTGTGGAATTGGAAAACGAAACCTATGCGGCTGTTACGAAAAGCAGATAATTCGTTGTCATTCAACTTGCTGACATCCACGCCGTCGATCACGACCGTGCCGCTGTCGGGACGGCTCAAAGTTCCGATGATCTGCAACAGCGTGGTCTTTCCGGCGCCGCTCGGCCCCACTACGGAGACTATTTCGCCGCGCCCGACCGAAAGAGTAATACCCTTGAGTACATTGAGTTTGCCGAAACTTTTCCGCAAACCTCGAATAACGATCATTTTGTCGTCCGTCGTCTGTGACCCACCCGCAACAACCGCTTCACTCTTCCGTCTCATCCGTTCACGTTTTTGTAGTAGTTGTGGAGTTTGATGACCTCGATGGCGGCGAGGGTGTCGTGGACGCGCAGTATCGACGCACCGCCGCTCAGACAGGCCCAGTTGAGCGCCGCGGTTCCGGTGAGAGTCTCGGCGGGCGTGGTCTCCAGCACGTTGTATATCATAGACTTACGAGAAATACCCGCCAGCAGTGGCAACTCGAAAGAGCGCCTGAACTCGCCGAGATGGTTGAGCAGACGGAAGTTCTGAGGTGTGGTTTTGGCGAACCCGAATCCCGGATCGAGGATTATGTCCGTCACTCCGGCGGCACGCAACGCAGCGATCTTTTCCGCGAAAAATTCTTTGACTTCCGCGACTATATCCTGATAGTCGGTCATTTTTTGCATCGTGCGGGGATTGCCGCGCGAGTGCATCAGCACATAAGGCACGCGATATTTTGCCGCCACCTTGAAAATTTCGGGATCGCTACCCGCCGAGATGTCGTTGATGATGCACGGCCCGAAGCGTTTCATCACTTTCGCGGCAACCTCGGCGCGGAAAGTGTCGAGCGAAACGACGACACCGGGAGCCTTTTTACGAACCACCTCGACACCGGTCATCACGCGGCTAAGTTCCTCGTCGACCGACACATCCTCCGCTCCCGGACGCGACGAATAGCCGCCCACGTCGACGATGCGCGCTCCCCACCCCACGGCCTCCTCGACCCGCATCGTCATCTCCTCGATGTGCATCGACCGGCTGGCGGCGAAAAACGAATCGGGTGTCACGTTGATGATGGTCATCACCACGGGTCGTTGCAGGTCGAGCATCTTGTCTCCTATCTTCATTTCCTTAACTCTTTATCTATCAGTTGCACTTGGCGGGCAAGCTCTTCGATACCGCCGCCGTTATCGACGACGAAATCGGCTCGCGCCTCGCGGTCGGCATCGGCCATTTGGTTGGCCATGCGGCGTATAATATCCTCGCGGCTTACTCCGCCATGGCCGCGCTCCAGTACCCTTTCCAGCCGCAACGACTCGGGAGCGGAAACAGCGACGATGCGGTCGACGAGCCTGTCGAATCCGCTCTCCAGCAGTATCGCGCTTTCGAGAACCACATAGGGCCTGTCGACCAGCGAAAGCGTCCAACCCTCGAAATCGAGCGCGACGGCGGGGTGGATTATCGAGTTGAGCGAAGCGAGCAACATCTTGTCGGCAAACACCTTGCCGGCGATGTATGAGGTGTCGGGCATATCACCGCGATAAGACCCGGGGCCGAGCAGACGCACGATGGCCTGTTTCATTTCGCCACCGCCGCTGATAAGTTCCCTTCCGCGGTGATCGGAATAGTAGACAGGTGCGCCGAGCTCTTCGAAGAGCTTGCAGACAGCGCTTTTGCCACTGCCGATGCCGCCTGTAACGCCCACCCGGATCATCAGACTATCTCCTATTGTTCGGATTCAACTTCGGATTCGGCGGAGCGCGCGGCCTCTTTCTCCGCTTGCCGCGCCTCCCGGCGTTCCGCGCGCTCCCGTTGCCGCTTCTCCTTCGGGGTTTCGATGGCAGGGTCTTCGTCCGCGGTCTCTTCGGCGGCAGGCGGAACGAATTCCGGCGCCTCGATCACCTCCACGACCGTGAGGTCCGATATCTTTCCGTTGATCGCTCTCTGAAGCGAGGTGCCCGTGATGGTTAACGAGCCCGGGGTTTCGCGCGAGGGACGCGACGAAAGTTCGTCGAGTACGAAGTTCAGTTTGCGTTTCAGCGAGAGCCGCTGTGCGAGTATCACCGAGCCGCGACCGGTTACCATGGCCGTGAGGCGGTATTTTTCACCGTCGATTCGAATGGAGAGGGGCATCTCGGTGGTGTATTCGATGCTCAACCTCGAAGCGTACCACATCAGGGCAGAGCCCGCCAGGATAATAAGGAATGTGGGCGTAAGCGCCTCTCGTAGCACTTTACGCACCTGGTCTCCCGTGATATTGAGCAATCCTTTTTTCATATGACAAATATAATACTATTTTTGCATCCTG